>JACCDX011085751.1_pt1 | contig 53197 bp, 68 predicted proteins | sample 7449681 | NCBI WGS metagenome assembly JACCDX01 (sample SAMN15323450, study PRJNA562643) | freshwater metagenome | isolation source: river surface water | place: USA:Blue River Watershed | collected 2017-08-18
CGAAATAGATATGTTTAATATGTTTAGATTCGTCTAGATATGATCTACTTTCTTTGACCATGTCTAAGATAGTGTAAGGATCGTGAACGCCTACAACGAATAATGTTTTCATTCCATATGCAGGAGTACGTTCAATCTCTACGCCTGTAAAAAATGTAATCTCTGTAGCGATTCCGTCTTTGTAATTGCGTTTCATTTTAGTTTAATCTTCTATACCTTGTGCAACGACATTACCTTGATCGTCTTCGATCATCAATGGACCATAAATCCAGTATTCGGTGTCATCGTTACTCCAACCTAATTCTTCGAGACCTTCATAGAATTCTTCATTCCATGCATTTTCAATTTCTTCTCGTTCTTCGTCTGACATATCGTCCGGAAATGTCCATTCGACCCAACAGCCGTCGACCATTTCGTCCATCTCCCATTCGTAGTCAGTGAAACCTACTTCGTAACCATCTGGGTTTTCTAAATCAATCTCGGGTACTTCGTCGCTTTCGCAACTCCAGCGTCCCCAACGAAACCCTTCTTCTTTGATAACGGTTTTTCCGTCTTTGTACCAGAATTGTTTTTCTACTGCATTCTTTTTATGCTGGTTAGTAATTATCCAAGTAGTCATAGATCACCATGTGCTTACGTCTGTGATATCAACGGTAGTATCGATGTCCTTGTCGCTATCGTTGAAAAGGTTGAACTTAACAACAACAGTAGGACCTATTCCGCTGCTGCTGCTTTCTTCTAAAGTAAACCACTCTACTTCTTTGAAGTGAGTAGCCATTTTAGAAAGTTTTTCGATCTGGCTCCTGTTAAGAGCGAATTGTCGCGGTTGGTATTTCTTATCTTTCGTCATCGAAATCGATTCTTTCATGGTCATGTTCCCATTGCAATCTAGTAAGTCTAGCAATTTCGTCCTTTAATTGCAACCGTTGCTTCTTCAAATCGGACATATTAGCATCAACGAAATTGCCATTCCTTTCCATTTCGTCGATTCTTTTATCTAAAACTCTGTGTCCTTCTTGTAAATGAGCGATTCGATTTTCGTACATTAGAAACTCCTTTCTTAATCTGCAACCAATTTATCAAGTGCTTCATCCTCTCGATCGTCTTCCCAAGTAGTTTCATCATCTTCGACAAACAATCGATTAAATTCGTTAGTAACACCGCCACGTAATCGAGCACCTTCTAGATCTTTCAAGAAACTGTCTGCTTGTTTGATCATTTCAAATGCTTCTTCTTTTGTCGTACATTTAAACAATTCTTCAATGTAGCCTGCAAAATACAGAATATTACGAGGAACCCATTCTGAATATTCATCGCTCTTATCTGCGTCCTTGACCTTTTTCCAGTTTCTCCAATCAGGACGCTTCTTCGCAATTTCAATGTCCATTAAATTACATGCTCTTTGAACAGCAACAATGTGACAATAAACATTATGCCCCATCATAAGAGCGTAAGCGAAACTGTCCCAAGAAGTTTTACCTTCTTTGCCGATCTTGTTTAACATTCCCGGTGCGTAGTGGCAGATATCAGCGATTGATAAGCGTCTTCCAATTTCGCTTTCGAACGGGAAAGGAATATCGTGCCGTCCGGCAAGACTCTTATTATCTGGGGCCTTATCCATAATAACTGAGAATCGTTTAGAGGCGTGTTGGGCGTTAGTATACACAAGTCCATGTGCTGTGGCAATGAATGGTGAGGCACAGTCGAATGATATCGTAAAGTTTTCGTTGACATGCTTTCTGATCTCTCTTTGAATAAGTGTTAGGTAACAAGCCCAGTCTAACTGCGCAGTACCTAAGAAGTGCATCCAATCTTTACCTTCTAGTAAACCATCAAATTTCAATGTGATTAGTCTGCGTAGTGTAATAGGCATTTTACACATATTAGCACCACCCATGGCCCAACCTTCTGCCTCTTTGCCAGCATACTTGCCTTTAGGATCACTGAATTCCTTTACACCTTCGTACCAGCGTTCTGCTGTATCCCAGTCTGAACCTTGTAGAACGTTAAGCCACTTAGTTTGCCCTAAACGATTTTGTAAAAAATAATCATTATTGAATCTTGTTTTCTCTAAACAGTCTTCAAAAGTCTTCAATCCAGTCTTTGGACTATGAATATGATCGCAAGCCCATGTAGGAACGTCTAGCATCATAGACCAATCAGCGGTAAGTTCTAGCCATTCTAAGATACTTTGACGTGTTTTATTGGCAGCAGGACCTTCGAAGTTCAACCAATCAAATTTAAGAACACCTTTACCAATCTGGTATCCTCCTGAATCTCCTAGGATCATAGTATTATTACGATCTCTTTGTTGGATCATAGATTCTTGAACTAAACTCTTTTGAAGATCTAATTGCGCATGACCCGCTGAATATAAACCATACTTGTAAGTAAAGTAACCTTCATCAGGGTTTAAGAAATTCATACCTTCTATGCCACGATCGAAACCTTGAGGAATACGTTCTGCAGGAACAAATTGTTCTTGTCTTTGTTTTGCAACATATGTACTATAAAAAGAACTGATAGCAGGTAAGTAGACTGCATAGTCTTTTTGTAAAGGTGTTAGGTTAACTGGTTGTCTTGTCATATTATGGTGCCTGCATCTCCATTACTTCGCCGTGGTCATTAGCGGTTTCTTTTGCCAATGTTGCGGTTACTCGTAATTGTTGTTTAGATTGTTCTAAATTGTCTAGTGCTATTTTAACAGAAGCATTGGTTTTTGCCAACTCTTCCCATTCCTTTTCTTCTTGCATCTTCTTAAGAGACCAGTCGATAGCAGATTCTGCTATAGGATTCATCGATACAGATGCAGAACTTCCAGACATCATCCTCCATGAAGTTCCGTCGTATACTTCAAAGTTTCTAGTATCGCCATTGAATCTAAGCATGCCGGCGCTTGCACCGGTCATGCTGAAGTACGGATCACTGGTTGAACCCATGTAAGCAGTAATATACTTAGAACCATGTGTAAAAGAATTAATCATTAGGCCGCCTGTGCTGGAATAATATATTTGTAAGTAGCGATACCGCTGTCTAGAGTGATCTGGATAGCACCTTCATTACTCAAACTCATCTTAGTATTGTTAACATCTGCGATCTTAAGAATGCTTAGGACCGGCAATACTGGCCAGGTCCAACCCCGATCTAATTTACCTACAACATTCTGTGCAAAAATAAATTCACCTGCATGGGTTGATGCATCACCGAACACAAATTTTAAATTACTATTTTCTGTACGGGCAAGGAACGTCGGATGCTCGTTGTGTGCGCCTGCTTGGAAATTGAAACGTTGTACTGCGGCCACGCTCGGCTCAATCTCTACGTCCCACTTAACACCACGGAACTTGACAGTCTTCATCTTTTCGTTGATGATTTCTTGGTTCATGAAACGATAATCGTTTTTAAAATCACCATCTTTGTTTTCAAAGTGAATACCTACTGGTAGAGTTTCACCATTGCGTTCTGCAGTAGTGATACTGATCTTAGCATCTTCTTTATACTCTGAACCATCGAGCAAATACTTTAGTTTGTTAAGTTGCGGCATGCCGAATACACCGATCATGTCCGGATACGGATTATGTGTAGTAGCCTCCATAATCACTGAACGATCATCAGCCATCGAAAAGATTGCTGTACCGCTTTCGGATCCTGTGACCTTAACAGTGGTTAAGAAGCCTAGATTTTGTGTGTGGCTTACGATATCTTGTAAAATGTCCTTCATTGAGAATTCTCCTTAATATTAAGATTATATTTAGATCGTGAGTGAAAATCAACCTTGAAATCACTCAAAATCAAACAATTTACTGAATGTATTATCCGACCTTGTTGAACTGATGTCCCATTCCAAAACACCAATGAGGTTTTCTAGTTTTTCGTCGATGACAGTATTTTCCATCTCAGCATCGTCGAATGGCAAGTCTTTGAACCATTGAGGTAATCGAAGTTCATCAACAGGATAGGCTACGCTGGTATACGCCATTGGATTATCTTTGACTTTGCAGACAATAACCTTTGCTCCGTCAACGATATTCATAGAATACTTGTCATCAAACATACGCTTCAAAGTGTTCCAGTTTAGTGAAGCACGAACATGTCCTGGCATGTTTGCTTTACCTGCTTTCTTTTCTTTAGCCGCATATTCTGTAATGTTGTTGGCACGTTTAGGCGAGCCTTTTTCCCAGCCTGGCCTAGTTTTAAACTCGGTTCTAAAATCAGTGATATATTCTAGAACTTCGTCTTTTGGTATACCAGTTAAGACTTTGGTTAGAACTTCACTTAAGAAGTCTTGGATAACAACCGGGGTATCTGACCGCTTGAGGTCCAGCCCCATGGCTTTGATCTTGCCTGGTTTCCCGTCAACGTCTGACCGCTTTCCTTCTTTGTCGTAGTAGAGAACTGCGTATCGTTTTTTAGTGATGAATAATCCTTTGGAAGCAACAATCTCGCGACCTGCTTTGATGACTTCTCCTCTAGACTTCGGAACATGAAATGCATCTGACATGAATCTGATGAACGTGCCATTAACTTCTTCTCCTATGGTATCATAAAGTTCAACAACACTTTCCTTGGTCCAAGGAAGTGTACCTTTCTCGATGTCTTTCTTCAGCGTGGTGTACGCAGAGAAATAACAAGAGTCTGTGTCACCGTAGATAATTGATTTTCCTACGTGATCGTATTCGCCTGTGATAATTTCATTTACCTTAGAAGCCATGTGCTTGGCAATTTGACGTCCTGTAAGTGTGGTAGATTGACCAATACGGTTGTCAAAAAAACGGCAGCCTGGGTTGAGAATAGCACCATAAAGACTATTAAGATTAATCTTTTTAACAAGTTGCCTTTTATCCCAATATTCTTCTTCAATTTTGTTACCTGCTTGTATACATTCTTTTAGTTTAGCCTGCATCTCCTTACGCTCTTTATACCATCGTGCAAGCAGACCAGGTATAATTCCTTCTTTTTCGTAAGTAAAAATTGTTCCATTTGCTGAAAGCATCCATGGTTGATTGCTTTCAAAAATTAAATCGTAAATTTGTGCGGCACTAAGAGTATCGCTGCCTCCGTTTTCCCAGTCGATAGTGATCTCTCGTCCTACTTCACGAGCCATAACACTTTCATATTCATCACTACCAAATTTTCCTTCCCATGCCGCAGCGAACGATTTGCCTTTAGCCATAGCATCTTCAATGAATGCTTTAGTTCCATCTTGCCGTAGTTGACCGACAATAGTTTCTGGTCCCATGTTTAAGGCACGAATAGCAGAAGGATAAAGAGAATTAATATCGAGAGAACCAATCCATTCATGGATACCTTTTTTAGGATAAGCAACATACGCACCGGCAGCAGGTTCTGAACCGGGCTCTCTTTGAACACGATTAGGAACGATCATACCTCTGCGATGTGCTTCGTTAATAATAGCCTGTTCAGTTACAGCCACAGCACCCATGGTTGTCTGTAGCAAAACTGTATTTTCATGTGCGATTTTATTTGCTAGATCTAAGAACTTGAGTTTCTTATCTAGTTTGTCTAACAGAGCACAATCTTGACGATTATACTCGATGAACTTGCGAAAATCATTGTTGTAGAGTTGATCCAATGTTCCTTCGTAGACAGTTTTGTTCTCACCGATTTCCATTTCACCGATTGCATCTAGTCGATATGTATGGCGTTCTTCATATGTGTATTTGCGATACAGTTCAAGGCTGTCCAAGTGTACCCGTCCGATGAGATCATAAGTAACGGCAGTTTTTCCAAATTTTTCATATTCTCTCTTCTTAGGGAAACAATTCCATAAACAAAACCTCTTAGTGTCTTCTTTACTCAGAACTTTTGTAACACGATTGACTGTATAAGGGATATCGAAACCTTCTGAGTTCCAACCACTTAATACATCTGCATCTTCGATTAAATGTAAAAATGTATCTAACATTTCTGCTTCAGTTTCGAACAGCATAGTATTAGGAAATTCGGATACAAGATTAGTCGCTTCTTGAATGCTCAAGGTCTTCGGCGGAATCGCAAGACAGATTAAACTATCCATCCATTGTAAGTGAACCGCAATAGCAGTAATTGGCATGAACGCATCGTCCGGTGATGCATAACCCCGTTCCGGATCAAAATCTACTTCAATGTCGAAAAATGCTACATTTAATTTCGGAGCATCAACATTTAGATAGTTGTCTTCTAGACAGCGATATATCGGATTAATATCGCTTTCATACAATTTTTTACCGGAATGAATCGCAAGTTCTTTGCGAAGTTCTTTGATATTTTTACAAGTTACTCTTGAAAGGGGTTCGCTTTTAATTGATTCGAATTTACCCTTGGGATCATAGTAATAGAAAATATGCCTAGCAGCATATTCTTTGAAATGGCGGTGACCTTTAGTGTCACGCTCAACAACTCTGATCAGATCCTGATCTCGGTCGTAGAAAGCATCTACATAACTCATCTTATCTCCATGCAATTTACGGCTTGCAAATACCAATTGTGCGGCTTATGGCCTCGCCTACCATCTAACTTTATTTAATTAATTAGCATTCTAATCAAGCCAACAGTATCAATTGCGGTTAACAAGACATAGTTAGCCAACATGCCAAACGATTTCCTAGTATAACTAGCCCAAGCATACATGGCGCAGCCAGAAATCCAAACAGGATACAATACCAATAAAGGAGGATCTGGGACCGTGACCGCCATAGTAATCGAACATCCGATTGACGCAGCCCACGCCAGTACTTCGACAGCGAAGCGAAACGGGTGGCTATGCCAATCATCTTTGATCCATTCTATAGTAGGTTTGAAAAAATCGATAATCATTCACTATCCGGCAATCTCTTAGTTACACCGAGAATCATCTCGATCTCATTCCATTCGTTTTCGTGATCTTTCCAATTATCTTTGTGTGCAATCTTAATTGCTTTATTAATAATACTGGGCTTGACCTGTAATTCCTCGGCCACTGCTTTTACAGTTTCCTTAAGGCCTTCCTGTAGGTCTTCAATTTCGCGAAGCACATTACCGCCTTCACTAATTAAACGCTCGAGTTTTGCCTTTTCTTCTGGACCATACATTTTTGTCATAGTTTACACTCTCCTATAGGACTATTATATAGTCATAAAAAAAGCCAGTCAACTAAGGACTGGCTTTTTGTTTACCGAATAACTAATTATCTTTCTTCGGATAATACATCGTATAGTTCAAAACGTCCGCCATTGCGTTCGTAAATCATAGCAGCAAAAATTTCTGCCTTCTGACTTTCTTGAACTTTGGTAACGGCTACTCGATTGGCCCAGTTCCATAATGCTTGATCAACTGGATCGATCTGTTGTTGTCCGCCACTTTCTTGAACTAGTCTGATCATGTCCTTTAGGCTTAAAGATTGCTCTACACTTTCTTTAACAGGACGCTTCTTACCTTTTGGCATCATTTTGCTTTCGTTGCTTTTGCCAAAGTACTTTGCCTGTTTAGCAGACATGCCTTTTTTATCGCCTTCTTTCTTATCTCCAGCCTTGCCCTTGGCAGCAGATTTCATTGGCTCTTTCTTATTGCCGTCTTTGTCTAGATCTAAGAAGTCTGGCTTAGAACCTTCGTCGACAATTTTAGCAATTTTCTTTTTCTTTTCTTCTTTTTTCTTCTTATCAGCAGCAGAGTCTTCTTTCTTGGCCTCTACCATCTTTAGAAACTTGGATTTAAATTCTGGCTCAATACTTTCTTTCTTGGCCTTCTTCTTGGCTTTTGGCTCATCATCGTCAGCATCGTCCGCAGGAGCCTTGCTACCGCCATAGTTCTTACCAGCATGATGTTTAACACCTGATGCTGTCTTTTCAATTGTGCCGCCAGTTGAACTTGGCTTTTTATCGCCTACTTTCATTTCTTCTGCGACTTTAGCAGCCTTCTTTGATGCTTCTGTTACGCTCATCAAACCTGCTAAAACTTTGATCTGCGCATCTTCATTTAGAATGGGTGCAGATGGTAATGTAGGTGCTGCGACCGTGTTTACTGGGTCGTTTAGCGAATTAATTTTGCTGACTAGTGATTTAAAATCCATCTTAGTTTCCTCTGGGGTCTGTATTATATTTATCTTTTGAGCACAGAGCCGCCGCCGAATAAACTAGTCTTTATATCTAGTGCATTTTTGGCAGTTCCGTCTGGGTTTTTAGGTTGTGTTACTTTGGGAACTTTGGGTGCTTTTGTACCCGATTTTCCTGGGGTTCCTGTATAACTTTTGTTTCCGCGATCTTTACCAATTGCAAGATGCGGGCTTACAACTGTTCCTACATTTGCGGAACTGGTAGCGCCTGCTGTTGCTGATTCTAAAATATCGCGTATTTTCATAATATATTATTTATTTCTTCCGCTTTTCATATTAGCACACCAGTGTGCCATACGTGCTTTTTCGCCCGATGAATTTTTAGCAGTTTTGCGTAGGCTACTAACACTGGCTTTACAGTTTACTCCGCTGCGTTTAGCAAGTCCTTTGCGACCAGGTTTTTTACCATCTGCAAAATTTTCAGAAATAAACTCAATCGCTCTCATAGGGAATTCCTGCTAAGCCACAGCCAAATCGTGCAAGACCTTGTATTAGATCTTCAATGAGGACTGTAAGGGTTTCTCGGACGGTCATAGCCATCATCCTCGGGATATACTGGATAATCATTCGGGTTCATATTGAAAAACTACTTCCGCAACCACATGTTGTTTGCGCCTGTGGATTCTTAATAGTAAAACTAGAACCATTAAGATCTTCTTTATAATCTATAGTCGCACCTTCTAGGTACTGCATACTCATGGCATCAATGACTAGTTTCCATTTTTCATTTAATGGAATTTCCCAGTCATCTTCGTTTTGTTCTTCGTCAAAAGTAAAGCCGTATTGGAATCCTGAGCATCCGCCGCCTTGTACAAATGTACGTAGCATAAGACCTGGGTTATTTTCTTCCATAAGCAGATCTATAACTTTTGTTTTTGCTGATTCTGTTATCTCAACCATTTTTTATCTCCTACAGGTTTTTCGCCAGTCATATAAGGTAAACTAAACCAAAGTTGAAACCATTCTGGAGTTCCGGGTTGTATGTTATGCTTTTTTTCTAACTGACGTTTTTCGTTGCCCGTAATACTTATGTTACTACCTTCGTACGGTTGATAACCTTTGAATTCTGTAATACCTGCAAGACGCTTTAATTCATCAAGATCCATTATTCTGTTGCCGGTTCACCAGTAATATAAACTTCCCACTTCTTGCCAGTAGAGGCAGATTTTTGTCGAGCCCAATCTTGTAATTGACGATAGTGTGCTTTTTCTCTGGCATCGTCGGCATACTGACCGCGACCTTTAAATACTTTCCACTTCTTACCGTTAATATAAACAGCAAAATTATTTGGAGGCTCGGTGTTGCCTTCATCCCAATCTTCCGGATCTCTATATCTTTCTTCCATACTTTCACCTGTATTCATTCTGTCCCAAGCACGATTAGCAGTATCGCTATTCTTTTTAGCATACTTAGGATCTGTATCTGCTCGCTTACTTGTTACACGATCTACAGCACGTTTCTGTACTTTGGTCAACATCTTCTGACCTTTAGCAGTATCACCGTATTCCTCTACTTTGCCTTTATGCTTTACATCACCTTGCTTTTGGGCTTTCTTCTTATCTTTGTGTGCGCCAGCACCGGTTTGTGTAGGTGCATGACCTGTTCTAGGTTTAATATTAAACTTAGGTGACTTGCGATCTTTTTTATATTCTGTTACAAATTCATCGGCTTTCATGATTAACCCTTGTGTTTAAAATATTGTACTTGGCGTTCTCTTTTTTCGGCGCCTGCCTTGGTAGGATAAGTTCCTAAGTTTTTCCCAGACTTTTTACTTTGTAGTTGATAGCCGCCTTTTACCTTTACGATATGATCTACCATCGGATCGATTCCTCGGCTACGGATTCCTCCCTTTCTACGAATCTTAGCAAGTTCTTCAAGGGCGTGTCGAATCTGTTCGACATTCATTTTTAATTCTTCAAATTGTTGAGCCATTGTTTGCCATTCGGCAGGACTAGCATTATCAACACGGCTAGCAAGATCTTTGATTTGGCCTGCTGCTCGCATCATCCTATATTTTAGTTTTGCAGGATTTGCTTTGTCGTGTCCATAGATCATAGGATCCATTGGATCAGCAGGATCCATTTCAATAGGTGCTTCATCTAGGCTCTCTGCAGGAACTTTAACTTTCTTTTTTGCTGCCTTGGCTTTTTCTTTTTCTGCATAAGGTAAAAGGTATTCTGCAACCAAATCAAAGAAAGGTTTTCCAGCAACGGGCGTATCAGCATCAACTCCTGCGGCTTTGGTAAAAGCATCTCTATCTCCTGCTTCTACAGCGGCACGTAGAGCGGTTGCTGAACTTAATCTTGGTGTGGGCGTTGGTTCTATATTAGAAAAATTATATAGACCGTGTGGTCCTTCTTTTCCGTTATATTGAACAAGAGTTTTAGTTACCCAGTCTTCGTCTGTTAAAACTTTTAAACTCACATCACCGTGTTTTTTATAAACTAGACTAGCAAGAGTAAGCCAACTAGTTTCTGCAATGATATGACTTTCTACTTCCGGCCATACTGTTTTCATTGCTTCTACTTTTACTTCGAAAGGTAAAGGGTCTTTAGGACCTTGTGTTGATTTATTTGTCCCGACATACCATACAGGACTTTGGCTAGCAATTTCCCATGCTGCTTTATGTCCCTTATGGGGAGGATTGAATCTGCCGAAAATTATGGCAACTTCTTTTTCTCCGGCTTCAAATAATTCAATCAGTCTCATAATCTTTTTTATCGATAAATTGTTTTTGTTGTTCGCAGACCTGTTGTGCTAGTTCTATAATTTTAGATTCTGGAAACACTTCTTCTTTGTTTAGGTCAAATTTTTTGCAGTACATTTCAGCACATCGGTTTATTGGTCGAACGTATAATTTAAATGCAGAAGGATGATCTTTAAATTCTGCATGTTTGTGTACAGCCGGCATCATGAAGCGACTAACAAGATCTTCATTGTCGTCGATGAAAAATTTTAAATCATCGAGCCAATCAATTTCTGAATTGTCTGCTTTAGGTCCGCCGAGGGGACTCCACATTTCTTTTAAAAGCATTACCAACTCCTACAGGACCAATATCTTGCTTTCCAACGAGGACCTGGATTTTTACAATTGTGTCTTGCACGGAAACTTTTTCTACGTGCAGGGTTGGATTTTTTAATACGCATTTTTTTATCGCCGAAATTCACTTTGACAATATTGCCGTTAGGTTTGCGTACATAGACTTTAGATTTCTTTACATCGCCTGGTAGTTTCTTTCCTAGCGGAACATTCTTGCCATGATATTTGGCTTCATCGACTTCTTTGTTGGATTTTAGATAATCACGAACTGTGTCAACATAATCCGCGGCTTTAGTGATCTTTGCCTGCACCCACTCTGGAAGATTTTCATCAGACTGTAATATATCGTATAATTCTTGAGCAGCACTATTGATGGTGCGTAAATCATCTTTAGCCATGTCTCCTTCACGATCATATTCTCCGTAGTTCACCGGATCTTCGGGATTTTCTGCGTGGTCTTCATTCTTAGGAGAACCGTCTGCCTTCTTGTGACTCTTATAACCTTTGTTTTTCATATGCCATGCTAATGCGTAAGGATTATCAACTTCGTCGTGCTTCTTCATGGCTTTTACGGTACCTTTAAATCCAGGAGGACTAACTTCCTCGATACTTTCTTTAGGCACACAGTTAGGAACTGTACGGCCGCCTTTCTTCTTGGTACCTACTGGCTTGTAACCTTTCCAGCATGGATTATCTTTGGGATCGCGGAGACCTTCTGTCAGTTCTCCTTCTTGGAACATGATTCCCTGATCTTCTAAGAATTGTAGTGCTGCTTCGTCTAGATCAATAACGATTCCATCCTCTACGAAACCTACAATTTCAGTTCCGACTTCGAAATCTTCTGAAAAACTGATTCCGAAAGAATCGCCGACTTCAAAAACACCAGCGGTTTTTGCTTCTTTGTCTAGATCTGATCTACGTTGATCAATCGCAGACGAAATTTCTGGATCTTTAGCAGCGACAGGATCGGCTTCTAGATCATCTAGGGCCTGCTTTTTTGCTTCGTAGTCGCCCTTAGGGTCTTGTGGATTTAATGCTGTTTCGCTAACAATAGCATCTAGTTTTGATAAAAGGTCTCTCATAGTATCTTCCGTAAGATGATACTATATTTATCGTATTAAATTATTAGAAGCCAAAAGTGATTTGTGTAATTACACCGTTAGTAACGCTGTATTTGCAGCGGATCCACAGGAAATTACCGGAGAAATTGCGAGTTATGTTTTGTGTACCTATGCTAGTACTATCTCCGCCGACATCGGTGTTAGTAATATCAACCCAGTCTGCTTCTTCTGGATCTCGCATTAAAGAACCCTGCAATACAACAGATCCTGAGAAATTATTGAATTTGTATATTGCGGTATGTAGACTTGAAGATCTTCTAGAATATCCAGCCCCTGGTCTTTTGTTGCTGTAACTATACTCGTTGGGAGCGTTTTCAGCAGAAATATTTTCTAATAAAATGTGGAATTTAGTAGCCATACGACTTATTTATCGATGATTTCATACTTAAACACCGAGCCAACAATATCGGAACTCCTTAGTTTAAGCATTAATAAATCGGCTTCCGTAGCCACATAGATATATCGTCGATCCCAGTTCCAGTTAGTGATCATGAACCAAGTTTTAACTGTATCGCTGATTTTAATTCCTGGTTGCGAAGACAACCATTCTATTATAGATGCCTTTGCCTCATTGTTATGTGCTAATTTATGAGGTTGAAGATATACCTTGTAATGATATTTGTTATGAGGATATTTTTTAGCAATAATTGTTCTAGCATCGATGTTGGCTTTGTCGATTCTAGGATCCGGCGCAAAAAAGTAAACTAAACGAGACTTAAATTGTTGCATTAGATTAATACAAAAAGTCTCGTCATTAGAATAGATATCAATTAAGTTTCTTTCAATACGTTTTCCGTAGGAATCTTTATCAAATGGTGCTAAAAAATTGTACAGATCGATAATTGTTTCATGATCAGAGTCTAATGAATCATATCTTTTTAAGAAATGACTCCGTAGATCAGAAATAACAGGCAACCGAAAAACGGTTATACCGGGAACCTTGAGAGTTACCTTGTATAACCATTTTCCATAAAATTTACGATTCGTGTACTGCGGTTTGATCATCTTCCTGTGTGCTCTCGGCAGTTGCCCGTTTTAAGGCTTTCTTTTCTTGTTTAGTGAGCATGGGTTTAATAGTAAAGTCAATTTTACGATCTGTCAAGTTAATTTCCACAGAACCTCCATTGACCAATTCACCAAACAGCACTTTTCTACTTAATGGTGATTTAATTTCAGAATCGATAATTCTAGCCAGCGGTCTAGCACCCATCTTCTTATCGTAGCCTTTTTCTGCCAACCATTTTACTACTTCTTTAGTTGGTTTGAGTTCAATATTTTTATCTTTGACCTGTTGATTGATATCATCAATAAATTTAACAACAATCTTTTCAACGATATCTTGGCTTAGTTTACCAAATTTAACTACAGCATCTAAACGATTGCGGAATTCAGGAGCGAAGAACTTCTTAATCGCCTTGTCATCTTCACCGTCTTTTTCAAGTTCACCAAATCCAATTGTATTATTTTCGTTATCTCTAGCACCCAAGTTTGATGTCATGATCAAAATACAGTTACGACCATCGGCTTGTTTACCATTTGAACCTGTTACAAATCCGTTGTCCATGAATTGTAGCAGGATGTTAGAAACATCTGGGTGGGCTTTTTCAATTTCATCTAACAGTAATACACAGTTAGGTGTCTCTTGAAGTTTCGTAATCAGTTGACCGGCATTCTCGTCAAAGCCTACATATCCAGGAGGAGCACCAATGAGTCGTGCCACGCTGTGTTTTTCTTGATATTCACTCATATCAAATCGAACCAACGGCATACTCATCTTTTCAGATAACTGTCTTGCAGTTTCAGTTTTACCACAACCAGTTGGACCCATGAATAGGAAACTGCCAATGGGTTTATTAGGTGATTTCATACCTGCCTGGCTGATAAAGATTTTATCTAATAAACTTTCGATGGCCTTATCTTGACCGAAGACTGCGGTCTTCATAGACTTTTCTAAGTCTGATAAATTCTTTGATTCTTTTTGTGCTACGTTGTCTAAAGGTAAATTGATCATTTTACTGAGTTCGTAGAGTACCTGTTCTACATCAACGATATTTTCTTCACCTTCGACTAATTCTTCATCTTTGAGTTTATATCTTGCACAGGCACAATCGATAATATCGATGGCCTTATCAGGAAGTTTCTTATCGCTCATATATTTCACAGAAAGTTTTACAGACTGGTCGATGGCAGCATCTGTAATCTTAACGTGATGATGTTGTTCGTAATACTTCCTAACGCCCTTGAGAATTTTAACAGTAATTTCTGGAGTAGGTTCATCTACATTAACACGCTGGAATCTACGCATCAATGCACGATCCTTTTCAAAATGCTTGCGGTATTCTTCCCATGTTGTTGAAGCAATTAGTTTAATTACACCTTTGGTTAATATAGGTTTAAGCATGTTACTCATATCGTTGCTACTCTGACTAGCAGCACCAGCACCTTGAATCATATGTGCTTCGTCGATAAAAACAATTACTTTACCTTTTCTTTCTAAGGCAGATATAACCGCTTTCATTCGTTCTTCGAAGTCGCCGCGATATTTACTACCTGCTAGTAATGCAGAGACATCTAGATTGTAAACAGTATGATCTAATAGGAATTTAGGAACTTTCTTTTCAACGATTTTTCTAGCCAGCCCTTCTGCAATAGCAGTTTTTCCAACTCCTGGCTCTCCTACCATAAGAACATTACACTTGTTTCGTCTAGCAAGAATTAATGAGATTCTTTCTAGTTCTTCGTCTCTTCCGATAACAGGATCGATTTTGCGTTGCTTGGCCGCTAATGTTAGATTATTGCAGAACGCATTGATAATTTTGTCTACTTGATTTATTGTTTGTGGCACGGTTTCGATTTCTACTTCTTCTTCAATTAGGTTTTCTTGGAAATACTTGATAAATTTTTCTTTAGTTAATCCGCCTTTATTGAGAAAATAGAAAGCGAAAGAATTTTTTTCGTTTAACATGCCGATTATAACATCAGCCACTTCCATGCGCTGTCGTCCGCTAAACAATACTTGAGTAAAGCAGCGATTAAGCACACGCTCGACGGCATGTGTTTTTCTGGGCTTTGAACCGGTGTCGTCGACGATGTCTTTCAAGTTTGTGTTGATGTAGTGTTCCACTCCAAACTTAATGGTGTCTACGTCTGCTCCGTATTGTTTGAGCATGTCGAAACTAGGTTGATCTAGTAGAATAGAAAACAATAGATGTTCAATTGTTACATATTCGTGATTAAGATCTTTGGCTATCTCTACTGCTTTTTCAAAAATCTTTTGTAAATTTTGACTGGGTTCGATCATTTATTTTTCCTTACCTTCTTCATTGCTAATTGTAATTTCAACGAGGATACTTTGTCAACAAAACATACACCATCTAAATGATCATATTCGTGCTGAAAAACTCTCGATACAAGTCCGTCCATCTTGGCGGTAATAATGTTTCCACTGCTATCTTGATACTCAACTAATATATCCTTGGGTCTTTTTACAGATAGCCACAATCCAGGATAACTGAGACAACCTTCTTTGAACAGTTCTTGTTCGTTGCTGGTTTCAATTATTTTAGGATTAAACACAGCGAACGGAGTAGGGAATCCCTGTATGTTATTATTTCCTATTACAAATACACGCTTAGTTAAACCGATTTGATTAGCGGCTAGACCAATTCCGTGATTGGCGACCATGAAGTCGCACATCTCTTTTTCTAGTAATTTAGCATCACCGTCGCTGTCAAAATTCCAACTGGTGCTTTGCTGTATGAGTGATTCGTGTACACCTAATTTCATTTCCATTGTTTAATAATCTCTGTTTGCTCGTCTGTAAGAGTTCTTGGGAGTTCTATTTTAAATTTAATATATAGATTACCTCTTCTTCCGTTCTGAACATTCGGTAACCCTTCTCCTCTACAACTTAACATAGTTTCTGGTTGTATTCCTTTGGGGATCGTAACATCGATTGTTCTATTGTCTAATGTGTTGATTTTTATGGTACCCCCCAATAAGGCATCCCATAATCCAACGATATGATAATAGTAAATATCGTCTTGTTCTCTTGTGAATTTGTGGTGTTTTCTTACATAGATATTAACAATAAGATCACCGGGAGGCATATGTGGAATTGACGAATCGCCCATTCCCGAGTACCTTATCTGTTGCCGATCTTGTATACCTGGTGGAATATGTACGTTAATGACTTTGCTGTTTCCGTTGGGTAAATTTACTTCGGCAGTTATGTCTTTGCCTGTTAATACCTCTTCTAACGAAATTTCGACATTTATACTAACTGTGCGATTTCTTCTAGGAGTCTGTCCGAATCCTCCCGGAAACCCAAACCCTTGAAAAATGTCTTCAAAATTACCGGTATTGAAATGAAATTCGAACGGACCTCGTTGATGAAATCCGCCTCCCATACCTTGCGAATTCGGGTCCCCGCCCATATCGATTATTCTTTTCTTTTCGGGATCGCTTAGTGCTTCGTAGGCCGCAGATACTTCTTTGAATTTTTTTTCATCGCCTCCGCGGTCAGGATGGTGCTTCATGGCGAGACTACGATATGCTTTTTTGATCTCGTCTTCGCTGGCACCTCTTTTTAAACCTAGTGTGTTATAGTAATCCATAAAAAATAAAAGGACCTTATGTGGTCCTTTTATTTAATATCGCAAACAAGGTGCTTTATTTTTTCTTGGCATCCTCTACTTTTGTGCCTTCGTGCTTTTTATGCTTCTTTACTTCTTTGCACTCTTGTTTTGGCTTCTTTGTTTTTGGATCAACAACGGGCTTGCCGTCTTTGCCCATAACATCAACGCAAACCTTAGTTGTTTCTGGTTTCTTATCGTCTGCGGCATAAGCGGGATATGCTAATGCTAATGCTAGACCTGCTACAAAAATTACATGTTTCATTTGAACTCTCCTTATAGTTCTGGCTGATCTGGTTGTACAGGCATTGGTTTACCTGAACTACTCATTGCTGGAGCACTTGGGGCTCCGAACGTTGCTGCTGTTTTAGGTGCGCCTCCAAAGCCGCCTCCGCCAAAGCCACTTGGGGCACTTGGTGCTCCGAAACTTGGCGCAGGTGATGAACCGAAACCGCCTGTTGACGGTGCGCCATATGTTGTAGTGACACTCTGTGAAGTGGGCTGTAGTCCGCCATTGTTAGCACCTCCTAGTTTTTCTTGTGTGCGACCCCATGCCGCTAATCCTAATACAGCACCCATTGCGATGTGGAATAAGCCAGCACCTTGAAGTGTTAATGGATTCCATTGTGTGATAGGACTATGAGTTAACGTTTGTAATAGACTCCATAATATAGGAAATATAACCATGTCCATGGTACAAACAACCATGTACATCCAACCCATCATTGGACGCCATTTACTGTTCATCCAATCTTCTTTTTTCTTTTCTGAATCGCTCATCTCTACTTTATCTGTCATGTGTCGCTCCTAAATGATTTAAAACCAAAGAAATAATCCGTTGGCTGATAATACCAGTCCTACTCCTGCCACCGCAAAACTACTCCAGAACATTGGCATACTAACTGCAAGAATACTTGCTGATAGCACAACAATGGCTAACTGATATGCTGTACTTGCATAACCAATCCATGGACTAGACTTCTTTGCTAGTTCACGTTCTGCTTCCATCTTACGGGCATTGACAGCAATTTCTTTCTTGTCAGCATCCATACGTTCTGCTTCTGCTTTGAATTCTTTCTTTAAAGCAGGATCACTAGTTGTCTTACTAGCAATCTCATAACTGACTAATCTGTTATTCTTTGCTTGATATTGTGCCCACGCATTGTTAGCACCTAGTGTATTGTTTAATACTGTGCTAGACAACTTGCCACCGTACCAACTGTTTACGGCCAGGAATAGCGCAAATACAGAAATAACCATACCTGCTTTGTCTTTGATCTTTGCTTCGCGTTCACTTCTAGAACCAGGTGCTGGTTTTGGTGCATCTGGATCTTTAGGTTCTTTGTTGATCATCTTCAATATTGTATCGTGCAATGCCATCTATCGCTCCTTTAAAATCCGAAAATATTTTTCTTTGGCGGTTCAACAATAATTTGTTTACTATTTTGTTGTAAGGATTGTAACTGCATTATAGCGGTAGCCCTTACGGCAGGGTCAGAACTCTTAGTCATTTCTATAAGAGCATTCATCCTTGCTGCTTCTGTAATAGTTAAGTCTTTTGAAATTGCCTTTTGTGCTTCTACATAAACTTGATAATCGTTATTTGTAGCACAGCCTGCTAATATTAACATAAAAACTGCTAATAAAATTGCTTTCATCTTATTTAACACTATCGTAAATTTTCTTCTGCTCGACGTACCACTCGTTCCAGCCATCAACCTTAGTTGAGCATTCGTAATATAAAGCATAGTTTTCTACAATTACTTTAAGCATGTCAGTGATTGCTACTTTATCGCCTTCTACTTTCTTTAAATTTTCGCATTTTTCAGTCAATGCTTTTGGTACATCTGGAAATTTTTGTTTAACAGGCACTGAAGTGGCACATCCTGACAGCCCGATGACTAGTAATAAATGTATCAGTTTCATTTCTTACCCTCTGCTGCTTTGTTTATTTCTTTAATTACATCGGGAGGAGTAGCCGCTTTATTATGTTCATCGACTATTACTTTCGGTACAGGACAATTTTCTATATATTTGATAACTTCTTTGTCTTGTGTAACTACGCGATCAACATATTCGATCTGAGTTTTTGCCTTTTCTTTAATTACTTTAGTTTTTTCTACAATTTTTGTTTGTACTTCTATGTTTTTATTATTGGCTTTTTCTTCAGCAACACGAACTTGTTCTTCGAGTTGTCTAACTTTATCTCTCCAAGCCATCTCAACACCGTATCCTCCTAGCAGATATAAGGATCCAGCGGTTAATAAAACACCTAATACCTGCAATGGAGTCTTGTAAGGTCCGATACCCGGAAGCCATTTTATGAACCAACCTGCCAGCATTAATGATATGCCGCCTGTTAGTATTAGATAGTAAATCCAGAGTAAAATAGATTCTGGAATTAAACTAAGAACCCATTGCAACTGCCACATCTTAGTGTGCTCCTAGAACATGTTTGGCATGCTCGTAATGCTTGATACGATCTTCAAGGCCGATGGTGCCACCGTTAATGCGTTTGGTCATAGTTAAGATATCTCCATTATCGGCATATTGATTAAGTTTATTTTGCTCCCAGAAGAAACAAGCACTTTGCACTGCACCTTCAAATGTTTCTAAATATTCACTGGCTTCTTCTAATGGAATATCTAAACTTCCTGCAAAAAATGTATAGTTGTTTTTACCAGTCAGTTGAATTAATCCTCTACCACAGAAGCGCCATCCATCACCGCTGGCCTCATCGCTGTTACCCATACGATTCGCATACACTCTATTAGCAATCATCTGTGGTTTGTTAGCATAGGCAGCAGCGGTGGCATCGTCTTGAAAGTATTTGGGAAACACTCTACGTAGACTTGCTGCTTTATAGTTTAGGTTTTCTTTTAAAAATTTGAATCCGCCGGATTCGTGAGCGCACTGTGCTAACCATGCTGCTAATCGTGCAGGCGTATTAATTTCATACTCGGGGCAAATTTCACAAATGGCATCATACCAATAATCTAAGTAAGCATTCTTACCAATTATTTCGCTTAACTGTGCTTTTGTAAATTGAAAATCAAATCCGCTCATTATTCTATCCTTTGCAAATAAATGGTTTCGCCTTCGTTATGAAAGGCAAAAGTGTCACCCATCTTGGTAATATCATAGTCACCTAAGATTTTAGTAAGCCAGAAAATCTCGCTCATAGAGCGTTCATCTAATGAAATCGAAGTTTCACTAATAGTTTGTTCGTCAACCTTTTTAAATTTATATTTGTTATCAAATGGTTTGTGAAATGTAATAACGTCATTGTCTAACGTTAGATCGTCCATCAGTGTTTTGTTAAAGAATTTTTTAACACTTTCAGTTTTGACCTTATTAAGAAACCCGACATACGTATTGGGGGTATTGGGTACAAATCTAGAAACATTATCTTCGGTTAAATCATGTATACCAGGATCTTTATGATATCTAAATTTAAAATTATCTACTCCTGTTAGTTTTTTAATTCCGTATTCTAAATCTTTGATATTTTCTGCTAGTTGCGGAGTTCGAGAAATTTCTACAAAGACGTTGTACTTTCCTTTAGAATTCTCGCCACTGCTGATATCTGCATCTAAAACAAAATGATATCCCTTTTCGATAAATTCCATAAGGTCTTTAGCAGGGAATCGATCATCGACAACAAATCCTAAAACACAGACGTCCTTGTCTTCGCCCATCTTGGACCTGTACACATCAATTTCTATTACTTCTTCTATCAACCCTTTAAGGTCTAGGGCTCGTAGTCCTTCATCAAGCCGCTGGTTGTTCTGCTGGTTGAGCATTTGTCATATCCTGTACTTGTTGTTCACTAGCGTCTGGGCCGACGCTTTTACGGAAATTCTGATTGACGATATCTTCAATTTTATTAAGATCTAAATCCTTAGAACCTTTCTGTATATCAGTCATTAATTTTTTCGGCATCAGTATTTTTACAAGCCAAACTTCTTTTCTATCAATCTTTCCTTTTTTGGTTCCCGGACGAATATCGTCGGGCGTCTTGATTTTTCTTACAGAATGAAAGTGACTTTCTGCAAATTGAACTTTGCAACCATATTCGGATAGTCTCTTTGCACCTGTCGGATCGGGCATTTTTTCGTATTCCCACATGAATGTGCATTCTACGAAATATTTGCTTTCCTTGGGACCTTCAACAAGTTCCCCATCGATCCAGTTGTCAAAGACGTACAAATCTAATTCGTCGATAACACGTTCAAAGTCCTTGAGGATATTTAAACTGTTATTCGACCCGTAGATCGTTTCTATGTTCTGTATAATTGACTTTAAATCTACCATATTGCCTCCGCTAGTATTTAGCCCGTTTTCTTAAACATATCATTTATCTTTTTTCAATCCGAGTTAAATACTTTTGTGCTCGGTACGGGCACAACGGTCCAAGGTCCGTGCCTAGCACTTAAAAAGGAGGGCTAACCTTATATGAAGCGTAAAAGAGCGCAACTACATCAAAATCAGCAGTATGATCCACGTTTTGATAGCAACGTAATAAATATCGACCAAAAACTTCAACGTAAACGTAAACACGTTCAAATTTATCCCAAAAATCTTAGCCAAGAAAATTACCTACTTAAACTGAATGATCAGCAAAAAATGATTGTTTTTGCTATCGGTCCAGCCGGCACGGGTAAAACTATGTTGGCAGTACAGTGGGCGATTCAGCAGTTGAATTGGGGAGATATTACAAAAGTTGTTATTACCAGACCTGCTGTGAGCGTGGACGAACAACACGGATTCCTACCGGGAGATTTAAATCAAAAGATGGAACCGTGGACTAAGCCCATAATGGATGTTTTCTCAGAAAATTATAGTGCTAGAGAAGTAGAACATATGTTAACCGAGGGGGTGATTGAAATCAGTCCTCTAGCATATATGAGAGGACGCACATTTAAAAATGCTATTGTGATCGCTGATGAGATGCAAAATGCGACCCCTAGTCAGATGAAAATGTTACTAACTAGACTGGGGCAAGGATCAAAAATGATAGTAACAGGGGACCTCCAACAGGCAGATAGGCCTTCGAATAATGGCTTGTTGGAATTTTTACAGTTGTTCAATGACTTTAGAGATCATAGATATGTAGACGTTTGTCAGTTTACTGTAGGTGATGTCGAGAGGCATGAAGCCGTAAAGGAGATTTTAGCAATTTATAAAGACAGTTAAAAGATAAGGGGCATTATGCCCCTTCATCTAGTTTTTCGACTTTGACTTTAGATTTTTCTAAAAAATCAATACCAGCATTATCTCTGTAGTGTTCTTTATATACTACATGGGTTATACCGCTTTGGTATATGAGTTTAGCACAATCTAGGCACGGTGAATGGGTAACGAACAGAGTAGCCCCATCGCCTGAATCGTTAGAACGTGCTAGTTTTGCGACTGCATTCGATTCGGCATGCAGAACTTCTGGCTTGGTAACCAATCTGTATCTCCGTACAGTATCTGAATCTTTATCCCATTCTGCCAGAGGCCAACGTTCTTCGATTTCATCGGGATTCAGCCAACCTCCTGCATCCCCACTCATGTATTCTCGATCTTCGCAATTATTGTCCCATCCTGCCGGCATACCATTGTAACCGATAGATATAATTCTATCATCTTTAACAATAATTGCTCCTACATGTAAACGTTTTGCATGACTAAGGTCGGCAAATACTCTTGCCGTTTTCATATAGGCTTGTTTTAATTTTGTTTTCATTCTATAGGATTACCTTCTTCGTTTACCTCTATCCATGTATAATCTCCCAACCACTTAACACGACAGATGTAATCGTACCAGTCAGGTGCACCAGTGGTCCAATCATTAGGACCGTGCATGGTTAAAAGTGTTCCACCTTTTCGAGTATCAAACGCCAGCCAGTAACATTGGCCGTGTGCAATTTGAAATTGATATTTTGCAGCATGAACCCAATCAGTTACCTCTAATCGCCGCTTGATACTAGCAGCCTGTTTTTGTAGAACAGCAACCAGTTCCATGATTCTATTATATTCCTGTTGCCCGTGCATACGAGCAACATTGACCATGATATCTTTTTGTTTTTCTACAGGAATTAAATCAAAAGCAGGTCCGCCTACTTCTGTGGGATAAGGAGTTATATTTTTATTAAAAAATGCAACGAGCCCATTACCGATCTCTGCATCGTAACTGTTTACTCCTTTGGCAAGATTGGACTTCTTTTTTTCGCTCATTCTTCTAGATATTGTTTTTTATCCGATACACCTTTCCAATTATCGGCATCCGGAAGCGCAGGTTTTCTTTTAGTAATATTAGGCCACTGTTTGCTAAATTTGATGTTAATAGGCAACCATTCTTCTGCTGATGGTTCGTTATCGGGAACGATAGCCTCTGCGGGACATTCCGGAACGCACACAGCACAATCAATACATTCATCTGGATTGATTACTAAAAAATTAGGCCCTTCGTAAAAACAGTCAACTGGACAGACTTCTACACAATCTGTATACTTACATTTAACACATTGCTCTGTTACTACGTATGTCATTCGATCCTCGACAGTTTAATTAAGGTTGCTGAAAGATTAATTTCTGGATCAGCGCATAAAGGGTGATCCACAATACCTTGTTTAATGATAATAACAGCGGTATCTTGTCGCCACTCGTCACCAAAGATTTCAATATTATGATATAGCCATGAATAGATCTCTAAAATTTCTTCGGCACGAACTCTTCCACATAGCAACTTTCGTGCCTCTAATATTTTGTTGGCTTTGAACAGATTTACCATATCGAATTTCCAATCTGATTCGCCCTCGTCACCTTTCGTAGGCGCCACTAGTTTTCCTTCTACTGAATTTTGTTGTACCAATTGAATGCATTTTCGTAGATCAGGATAGGCCACTTTGACATAAAGATCTAAAGTATCTAAATCAAACTCTATATTTTCTTCAACTAGAATAGTAGCCACCCTGGCAGTATATTCAGTTTGATCTGTGCGTTCGAAATGCAGAGTTTGGCATCTGCTATGAATAGCAGGAATGATCATATGAGAATAATTACATGTCAAAATAAACCTTGCAGTCTGATGGAATTCCTCCATTACTCCGCGAAGTGCTGCCTGTGCGTTAGGTGACAGATAATCAGCCTCGTCTAGTAATACTACCTTGAACGGACCAAACGGAATCATCTGTACGAAGTTGGTAATTTTGTTACGGACATCGTCGACTGAGTTAGTTCGACTCGCGTTCATTTCTAATACATCGTAATCTTCGATACCTAATTCATTTATTAGAATTTTCGCTAGGGTAGTTTTGCCAATGCCAGCATTACCGCTTAGTAACAGGTGCGGAATGCTTTTATCTTTGACCCAAGTTTCAATTTGCTTTCTTTGATGGTCGTCTCTAAAAACATAGCCGTTTAGTGTTTTAGGTCGATATTTTTCTACCCATAGTTCTTTCATTTTTTGTCCTTATCTATTTTTTCTAATTCGTGAGGCTCTGCAAATCGCATATTCGGATCTACAATTCTGTATAAATTAAAAGGTTTCCAATGCCTATGCAGGAGATTATTTATAATAAGGATAACTGCAAAAATAAGAATTGCAGACAATCCTATTAGGATACTGCTGGCTAAAAATACAGCCGCTTGGTCCATCGTCATACTTCGCCCTTTAATTTTTTGTTTACCTCTGCAGCAATCACTCGCTGCCGTAATTCGCTGGTTGAAAAATTATGTTCACGTTTATTGAAGTAAAATTCAATACCACGATCCATGCACTCATATCGACCTGTAAAATCCTCATGTTCGTACTCTTGCCCTAGTATTCTAACATTAATAGGATAAGAAAGCAATATATTTACAAGGTCTTGTTCTGTTTCGTAGACGAGGATTTCGTCAATATACTTACAGGCTTTGAGTTGTTCGTATCGTTCAAATACTGATTGAACAGGTTTATTTTTGATTCCAGGACGATCGATTGTGGGATCAGTTTGTAATCCCACGATCAAATGGTCACATCGAGTCTTTGCTTCTTTGAGCATCATGATGTGACCTGCGTGAAACAGATCAAAGGTTGAACAGGTAAATCCAATTTTCATTGTTCAAACCCTTGTTTTAAAATAGAGCGTTCTTTAGATACGAACTCTTTTAGATCCGGTGGCGTCCAACCTAGGGGTTTTAAAACTTTGCCATCTTCGCGTTTACGAACTTTGCCTGTGTCTTTGTCGATTTTTGCAAAGTTTGTACGCATGACTTCTTTCCATGCACCTTCTGCATCTGCACCCATGCTATGCAATGCTCCGATGGTTACTACTAGAATATCAGTTAATGCATCTACGATTTCAACCGAATCGCAGGCAGCAATAGCAGCCTTGAGTTCATCGTTGTATTCTTCGTCGATTAAATTAACGTAAAGATTGAATTGTTCTTGGTTCCAACCGTCTACAGATTGGTCGCAAGCCCGCATGAATTTTTCTTGATCACGAAATGGGTTTGTCATAAACTTCCTTTAAGATTTTAATCTTTTAGAAGTTTAATTATACGCTTTTGTTCTTGTTCTTTCAACCACAGTTTCTCCATATCGCCGAAATCTGGAGACATTTTTAATGCATGGTCGAGAGCCTCTTTGATGAGGTAAAGATCTTGTTTGAGATACCAGCCAGTGAATCCGTCGTTGTATGGACTGGCGCATTCTCTGGCTAGACTATTGATTTGATTAGCGATGTCGGAGACATCCCAATTTTTTTTGAAGCCCATCACTTTAGAAAGTCTTCGGGCCTGATGTCAACACCTGTACCGTTAGCATATTCTTGTCCAATATAAACATCGTTGGGCCTTTCGTCAGCCGTTGCTAGAATACAGTTTATATCGATCTTTTGAATTTCTTTAACACTGTCGCCGTCATCGATTTTCATTTTTCGAGTCCATCTGCCGTGTTCTACTAAAATCCATTCTCCCACTTTGACATCTGTTTGCTCAGGCCCAACAAGATAAACCTTGCCCCATCTAGGCTTGACTCCGTGTACCTTCCCGTCATCGCTTTTTATAACAATGCCGGAAGATGTTGTTATTTCACCAAAATCCATATCAGTAACAATTACATCTTTGTGTAGCGCACGAATTTTGGTTACTTTAATTGGATCGTAAGACATAGATTATTTCTTTCTAGAAACAAGTTCTTCTTTGACTGCGCCGGGATTAGTTGAATAGTAATCCTGTAACAGTTGTTCTTTGGTTTTAACAATCTTGCCGCCCGGCCCTAATTGATCGCCTCTGGCGTTTACCCTTACGTTACCTACGGCAGGAGTTAGTTCGTTTTGAAGAGACAATCTTTCCATATCTACAGATTTGCCTCTCATGCTTGTATATTCTTTACCCATTTTAAATCTCCTTAAAGAATTCTTCTATTGGTAGTTTGTATTTAACGCTGTCGATCATATGTAGTCCTAAAAGATGAAGAGCATAACTAGCCACGCTAGAACCTCTACCCACTCCCCAAACAATGTCATTTTTTTCAAATGTATCTACTAGATACTTGACCGCTTTAAGCAATTCGATCATGTTATGTTTACGATAAAGACTAATTTCTTGATTTAGCCTATCGTAATTTTCTTTCGGACAGCGATCAATTAGAAATCCTTCAATATCCATGGCTAGATATTCTTTAGGAATCAACCACTGATTTAAGTTATTTTCTAATTTTGGAAGTGGGTACTGTAGTTTTTCAGAATCTACAATGTTTAGATAATTAATAATCCAATCGTCTTTGATAGAAAACAATTCCAAGGCTTTAGGACCGTGCCTTAGTATTGTTTCGCTAATTGTATCTTGATTATATTCAATCGACATTAATAAGTTGATCCAAGTCATTATCAAGGTCTGTTTTTTTGATCTGCGATCTTCTGGACCTTTCTTCTTTAAACATTATAATGGCTGTTTGGATCTGTGTCAAGTATTCTGGCTTTCCTAGTCTAGCAGCGGTAAAATACTTTCTAGAAAGTTCTAAAATTTTCTGCTCTAGATCAGAATCACTTAACTCATTGAGATTATCAATTAGCGGATTGAACATCAGTTAAGATCGGTCCATATCACAGACGGAGTAATTGCTGTGCATACCTGTACCTTGACATCGGTAGTATTGAGAATCAACATTCCAATTTCTACTCCAGTCAATGCATTTCTTTCTGTTAAAGAAAGAGATTTTAATTTTGTAAGTGAGTCAGCAGATTCTACAGTGCTACTATCTTTAAACGACCCTAGATATTTTATAAAGACGTCATCTCGATTGTGTCTCCAGATTTCTACTAATACCGGTTTTGTTTCGTTGGCTTCGGTTAGTACCAGCGGATAAGCAGGAAAATCGTTTAGATAGATCTTACTGATACCAGAACCAGAAGTAAGAAATTCTACAGTTATGTCCGTACTAGGTGCCTGTGCATCTTTGTAAATTTCAAGAGTTACTCGACCTCCGCTGTCGTACGGAGCAGCATCTTCTTGAGGATCTCCGGGAAATAAACTAAAGGTAAAATTTGTTGACTGCTTGAGAGAATAAATTTGATAATGAGCAGATTGAAATTCGATTCCTTCGGATGCACTCGACGGAGTTTGTCTAGTCTTTACACCAAACCTAGTATTTTCAAAAATCGCATTTTTGACTCTATTCTTATTGAAATCAACTTCAGCCTCGTTAGTTTTGGCTGTGTTATTTTGAAGATTTTCGATTTCTTCTTGTGCGTATCTGAAGTTCGTTTTGATAGAATCAAAGTTTCTTCTAAATGTTTCTGTATCGTTGTCCTGACCTGCTACAGGAAAGGTTTCGTCGATAATTGCGTAATTAATATTGCTCACGGTAATTTTTCTCCAATCTGCGGAAATGCTAGATATTTATTGTTTATTTCATTGTCTAATACGTCAATTAGATATCTGTCTATTTCAAAATCTAGTTGATTAAAATCGAAGTTTTTGCTCCAAACTTCAGTCGATGCCCTATCGGGACTTGGGCCACCTATATTGATTAAATTTGCAGTATAGATAGCCCCTCTATACGATACAGTATCATCTATGTTATATGTTGTTGTAGGATTCCATTCACCTCTTGATGATACTCTGGTTTTAATATTGATCCTATCAATAATTTTCTGTGCCGATCCAGGTTTAACAAAACACAACGGTATGGCCTTTACAAACCCACTTTCATAACTTTTATCGTCTTGTAAACTTCGCATCCAAAGTGGTAGATATGTGCGATCTCTTTCTCCTAGAGACTTGATCCTTGATCTCATATTTTTAAATGAGTTTGGAAAAATTCTTTGATGATCTCGATCGCTGACAAACGGAATATTGCTATCGACTTTAATTGAATCGTAACTTACAATAATAGGACTGTCTATCTTATCGCTTAGATTTATTGTTGAGGAAATTGTTTTCCCTTGATTGTTTTCTTTTTCATCTCTGACTTCTACATATACAACTTCGTATATTGTTTCTTGAGTTTGCGCATCTTTGGCCTTGGAATACCTAACATCACCGAATCTAAGTTTTTTTCTATAGTGATTCCTGCTCATGGCCTGAACAAACTTAACTGCCTCAACCGATTCAATGCCAGCGAACACTAACATTTTTAACTCTGGTTGAACTCCAAAGTTTGGATCTCCGTATCTATAAATTTCTTCTGGTCTAAAGATATTTGAATCTGTGATAAAGTTAAACCATAACAATCTTTTGTTTTTTGGTTGAAGGGCCTTGACATATAAATTGGAATATGTTTTGTTGGTTATTGATTCAACAGTTAAATTAAATTCTTTATCAGATTGTGCAAAGCGCGAAGCATCTCTTGCTCTTATGGTAAAATTAAATTTGTTATTAAATGTTGTAGAACCACCGTCAAAGGTAACATTAAATGTTCTAGATGCTACTGAATCAACCGTGGCGCTATCAACTTTTTCATAAAATCTCGTTAGGCCTGGGCCTTGAGAATCTGCAAACTGCTTTACTTTACCTTGTATAATACCAGACCCGGATAATTCTAGTCCAGGAGGCAATGTTCCTGATATTAATTCATAACTGGTTGTTTTTCCGTATAACAGACTTTGTGCTTCTACAGACACAGTACTGGGCTTATTAGGTTCGACAGTTCCGAGATCGCTGTCAGATAACCACTCAATGGCGCTTTCGATCTCACCTATCAGAGATATTGTAAAAGTTTTTTTACTGGTACTTACACTGCTTAACCAAAAATCTGGATATTCTGCAGGAGTCCTATTTCTGTTTTCTTGGATACAAATATAGACGAATCCTTCATAGACCACTGCTTGATTAACAGTATAAGTTATTGTAGAACTCCAATTGCCTGATAACGAATATGAAGAAGAAAGTATTTCAGAAAGAAAATTCACAGCATTCACTGTAAATTTATAATTTTTTGTCACAGCCGCTTGATACGGAATCCTTCCGGCGATTTCTCCGGTGACTTGATCAATAGCCATACCTGGAGGTAATACACTAACAGATCCGTCTGGATTTGTAGTTTCTAAAAAATAAATTAATGATCCGGCGATTCCTTGTGCTTGATAAACGTCTAGGTATATGGTTAGATAATTGTTGGCCCTATGACGTCCCAAATCGCTAGGAGTTATCCATAATGGAACTCTATTGGAACTAGAATCTGCTGTGAATACGTTAGTGTCGACCTGCACTATTGAGTTATCTGATTTAAGGAATTCCTCAGTGACTACCCACATTCTGAATAGGCGTTTAGTTTCATTTCGACCATCAGTAACTGTTACAACAAACGTATATGATCTACTTAACCTTCTCGGAGTATTGCTAGGTTCGTTGTAATCGAATGTAAAATCGTCATAGTTAAAAGTATCAAACCCGTTGGGTCTCGCTTCTAACTTGTCTAAAGGAGTAGTATCAAAAGATGCTGTATCATATGCGCCCGATCCTTTGTTCACTGATTCTATAGAAAATATAGGATCGGTGAACCCTGTAATTCTTCCATCTCTGGTTAAAGTAAGTCCGGGCGGCAGTTCTCCCCCTAATGGGCCTATATAATATTCTAATACATCTCCTGCAACTACATCCGGGTCTGTGGCTTCTAGTTGAAAATCTACAAATGCATTATCGAGGACAAAATATGCTTTTCCTTGACCGACGTTGAGAAATCCTTCTCGAGTTATCCATACCGGAGCATCGGAGCCGTCTACACTTAATATAAATGTACGATCCTCTACGTCTGTGCCATCGTCGGCACGAATCACAAATTTACTAGTAGTGAATGTTTTTACTTCTGCAGGACTTCCGATAATTTTTAAAGTTGATATGGTGCTGTCGTATTGTATAACAGGATCTAGTCGAAGTCCACGGGGTAATCGTCCGGCGATAAGACTAAAAGTAACAGGTCCTTGATTAGACGAAGCATCTATGGGAATGTTTACCCCTATTCTTTCAGTAAGGGTTCCTAGTTCTCCGTTCTCAACTTTCCAAGAGATTGTCACAGTAACTCCTTAAGAAAGTACGCCTAAGTCGAGGTTAATATTTCCTGGGCGATCAGCGGTTCCGAAATCTATATTAGAAGTGGCGATAGCGAACTGAATAGGATTAGTGTATTCTCCAGTTATTGGACCAAAATCAACTGTTCTTAGAATTTGATTTAGATCTAACACTGTATCGACTGTGATAACGCCTCCTGATGCAGATGTATTAATATTGCGACTACCTTGAATAGTAATATCAGTTTCCGAATCTGCTTCAACAACACCGCTGTTGGTAGTGATACTAGTGAATGCATCTGGTTGTGTAGAACTGATAATAAGTCCCTCTGCACGGTCTTCTATCAGTATTTTTGTACTAGGAATAAGACTTTTGAATTCTAAATTGGATCCGACTTTTTGTTTATAAACTCCGAATCCGCTGCCGACATTGGAACCTGTTACGGTTAAAAATGTTTGTAGTTCTGCAAAATTAGCATTAACTTTCTGAAATGCGGTTCGTAGGTCGTCTCCTAACCCATCGTTGACTACATTACCTATATTAATTGTTTGAATTGCCATAATACGCTCTCTTTAGTATATTTACCGTTAATTATCTTACCCAATACCAAATAACGCCTGGATGAGGTTCACCGGCACCTAACCATGGTGCAGGATCCCAATCGTGATCAGTAACTAATGTTCCCCACCAGCCGCCACGGAATCCATCAGTAGTTAGCCAACCTGCGTTAATACCAATGCCCACCCAAGGCATACGTGCTTCCATACCGTCGTAGTCATAGTTCCACGCACCATTGTATTTTGTATCAAAACGTGCTAGTTCTGTGATGTTCTTGCGCCATCCGTCTGTGCCTAACTTTTCGTCACCAAAGTCTGCACTTTCGTTAGTCTGTACAAATGAGTATGCTTCGTTAGCAGTCCACGCACCACCGCCGGTGCCATGTTCACGAGCAGTAATCATAAAATCAAATCCTGACTCTGCTCGTTTGATCTTGTCAGCCCAACTTAAAATGCTGTAGTTTACTTCAGGTGTTCTATGAACATCGGTACTTAGTTGGCTAGGCGGAGTCGTTCCATTGTGTAGATATAATCTTTCTGGAGTCCACTTCCACTCGCTGTTGTTTCCAGCATTTTGAACTAGCAATGTCCATCCGCCGCCTAGTGTAGTCATATCACAATAGACCTGCACAGGATCACCATTGTTGAAGTCATCATTGCGAATCCAGTATATACCATCTTCGCTGTCTGGATAGTCTTGTTTGATCTGCCAAGCACTGGTGCTATATTCTTCTCTAGTCTTGCCGTTAGGAACTCCTAATGCTCGATTACGTGCTATAAGTTCTGCTCGTTCACGTGCTAGAATAGTCTGTTCTTCTGTGCGTATTGCGGCCGTTAATGCTGTACGATCTGTAATGTTCAATGTGTCATAATAATTTAACACAGTTTCGTTGTCCACAACTGTGTCGGTGCTGCTGGTAGTATCCGCATTTTGCAACGAGTCGTGTAGTGTGTCAAAGTTTTCATTAACCGTATTAATAACTTCGACTAATGGATTAGCAGGATGTAAATCTTTTAATTCTATTTTCTTAAATGTCATAGGATTCTCAAAGTTTTCATTAACCGTATTAATAACTTCAACTAAAGGATTAGCAGGATGTAAGTCGTAGAGTTCTAATTTCTTAACGGCCATAGTATTTCCTGTTACCAGTTAGTGCCAGTCCACGCTACACGGACCCAAATATCAGTGGTGTTATTAACGTAGTCTTGTTTACAGTAGTAGATATAAGGGTCAGTAAATACCACCATTCCTTCCTTGTCCCCGGCAGCGCCATAACTGTGTTCTGGTACAGTTCCGTTAGGGAATATCATCCTGCCGTCAGGAGAAAATGTAAAAGTAGCACTGTCCGAAAGTGTTTGTGCGGCAATCTGGGTAGTACCGTTGGAATTTATTAAAATTCCTCCTAGCGGCTCAAGCACTGGTCCATCTGTACCGGCGGCCCGCAACTGTATATATTTGTTAGGGGCACCCCAGATACTTGTATTACCGGGAACGTCGCTTTCTACTCGGACTCCACTAGGGAATGTTAGGCTACCGTCATTATCATCAAAGCGCCAAGGATACTGACCTGTGCCTATTGTAAGTGTTCCGCCACTAGCCGGTGAAAGACCAAGCCCACCGGAAGTTGATATAACACTACCGCCTGGGAGTGTCAGCCCACCGTAACTATCAAATGTCCAAGACTTTAATGTGGTCAGCGCATTAGTATTAACAACGACAGAGTCAGATGATGTAATTGCCACGGCTCCGGTAGCAGATGCTATTTCCCCACCTTGTATAATGATATTTTCACCAGTTGATATTGCTGGGAATGTCACATATGGATTAACACCGCCAGTTAATACTACTTCTTTAGCACCAACTGCTAATTTATTAGTTGAAGAAGCCAAAGCCCCGTTAACTGTTAATTGCCCACTACCGTTTACACTTAGAGGAGTTTCACCAAGATAGATAGTTGAGTTGCTGACATATAAACTACGCCAAGGTTTAGCAGCACTGCCTAGATTTCCGCCATTGGCAACATTTGGTAGGATATCTCCACCAACCGTTAAATCGCTGCTAACGGTTACAGATTGATCGATAGTGATAGAACTACTGTCGGTGGTACTTAGTGTACTACCTGAAAATTCAAATGCACCTAGATTTAATGGGGCAACATCTAATCCTAAAGATGTGTAAAGTTCTGTAAAGTTAGCATTTACTTTTTGGAACGCTAGTCGTAGACTATCACCATTTCGATCATTTGGATTTCTTCCTACGTTAATTATTTGCTTTGCCATTTATTCGCTCCATTATTTTCTATATCTAAAACCATTTGTGATTCTGCCAGAATTTCCACTGATAACATTTCTAGTACCTAATTTAAATCTAGTATCGATTTTTCCTTGATACAATACTCTAGCATCACCGCCTTCTAGGCTTTCATAATCAGTCCAATTCGAAGTTGTAGCAGTGGTAGATTCTGAACCATAATAAAAATCACTGGCACTTTGGATAGTTAAAGAACCCAAATAGGTTTTTACATCCTGCCAATTCCAATCTCTATTATGTTCTAAAATTGTAGCGATAAATCCAGTCGCTACAGGACATGCTGCACTGGTGCCACTGAATGCTGTATCGGTGGCGGTGATAGGGGCAGTAACTCCGCCATAAGACATCTGCGCATTTAGATTTATATGCAATTCTATTTTATCTGTATCATTTTCATAGAAATGCCATTCCCACTGCATGTTAGGACTACCCAATGTTCCAGACGTACTGTTAGTTGCCTGTACTCTGATTACAAATAATCTGTTCGGGGAAACTCCTTGAGTATCAGTATAAATTCTTTGTACAGAATTATCATCCGAACTAACACAGATTTTGTTTAAAGCAGGATTACTAGCACTAATGCCTGAGTAAGCAGCAGAACCACCGCCAAACGTAAGATAGGTATTAGTTCCTACAAAGACCTCTGAATAAGTGCTTCCGTTGTAGAGTATACTCCAAGGAATATTTACGGTAAAATATCCGTCATCGTTGTTACCTGATGTTGGAGAGGTAACTGCATTGGCACCGATATTTAATAAATTCTGTGATATGGGAGTTATCACAGCCGACCCCGACGAAGTTACAATACTATAAGAATCTCCTGGTTCGGGGATTAGTGTCCCGCCGGCTAACACAGCACTGGCACTGCAGATTCCTGAAAACCCGTTGTCAACAATAGGTCCTGTTCCTTGCCTATATTGCAGGTATGTATCTACACGATTCCACGATGTGCCGTATCCTCGATTGGCCGCTAGGGTTCCGTCGGCCGGTGCATAAACATCTATTTGATTACCTCGGTCACTGTAAGACACTTTGGCTTCTTTGCTTGTTTTATAATCATCATCTAATGCTCCGATGTTAATCACAGGATAAATCCTTGTGCCAGAAGCATCATTGTACATACCTCCCTGTTGAGGGAACCCGCGCCGATTAGTAGTTCCGGTAACAGCCAAACCAAATTCAGTGAATGACGATAGAGATAAGGACCCACCATTTGCAGCAGTGATATAGTTGTTGAAATCAGGATGATTGGAACTTACCTGTTTCTGATTGCTGTTTCCTGCCGCTGCTACAAAAATCACACCAGATGCTATTAATTCATCTAAGGCAGTGGTATAAGAATTAGTTTTCATTTCTGATTTCCACCTACCACTATCTCCTTGTGACCCCATAGTGCTTAACCAAAATATTCCGGTCTCAGAAGTGTATGCTACATTCGAAGTTGATCTATGAGTGTAATAATATGTTGAACCACCTGGGTCTTTATTTGATCGGTATCCCCAACTGTTAGACATTATAGTAGGATCTTTGGTGCCAAATAATGGGTTGACTGGTTTGAGTTGATGAAAAATCTTTACAATATCAAATCCCTGTTCTATATCAGTGCCGTATGTATTATATAAATTAAAGGCCCATTTATTAGCATTATAGGCCCATCCTTGACTTTTACCATAAGTCAGCCCTGCACAGGCCGTGCCATGATCGCCTACTACAGATTGTGCTATATTGGTGCCATTGCAGTTACTTCTATTATAACTTGATGTAACAATAACAGTTCCTGCATTTGCAAATTTAGTACTTCTTAGTGAACTGTTCCCCCACCAAGACCTAGCCACCGATTCAACTGGCACTATGGTGCCGTCCCACCTTGTGGTTAATCTTGTAGCAGGATCAGCATCAAACCATTCGGGATCTATATAATAAGGGGAATCTAATACTAAATCTAATAAATCGCAATAACCATTGCCGGGAAGAACATTCCCTCCTACATATCCGTTAGGTCTTTCTATAGAAGTAGCGTTATTACTGATCAACACAGTATTGTTTTGAAACTCAGGATGACCGAACCATGTACCATCATCGCCAACTATTACGTCAACATTTTTTCCAGTTCCATACTGTGTTATATTTGTATTGACAACTAAATTGTCAGCGTAACCATTATCCACCCAAGGGTCTAACTCTTGTTGACATCTGTATAATTGATAACCGGTTCTGTTAGCATCAGCGGCTGTACCATTTAATGTATTTGATGCTGAAAATTCTCGATAGTTACGTACCGTAGTTGAATATCTGTTTATTAATTCCGGTCTCACAGACTGCAACTCTTCTGGTGGTGGTTTATATTCTTTTGGATATCTTTTGTAATCTAGATTTAAAAATTTTATTCTAGGATCTTGTGCAAGAGTTTCTGCTTCTTCTTCTGTGAGAAGGTATGTTCCTCTGGTAGGGCTATGCAATTGATCATCTACACATTCTACAGATCTTTCTGGAACATAATCACAGTGACCACCATCGTGACAAAGTTCTTGATGTAGATCGTCCCAATCTTTTTCTGTTTCGGTGCCTAGTTGATAATATTTCTTTTCCATATAAGCCTTTAATGCAAATCTACCCAAGTGCCGTTGGCATATCCCTGAAATTTATTTGTAGAACTGTTGTATATCATATCTCCATTAGTTGCTGCAAGAGCGTCTCTTTGAGCAGTTGAAAAACTAGCCATCTTAAGAGGGCTGCTACTAATTTCAACTCTAGTTCCCGCTGTTAGTAAAATTTCATTGTCTGAATAAACTTCTGGAGTTCCTGATCCCTGTGCTGTTATTGTTCCAGTAACAGTGAGATTATTCACAGTTAGCATTCCAGATACAGTAGCACTATTATTAACTGATAGTTCATTTTCAATGACTACGTCTGATTGAAACCTCATTAATGGAGTTACTAAGATTTGTGAACTGTCTGCAGAATCGATTAAATTAGTGAATAGATTGCCAGTTAAGGAGGTACCAACAAATCCACCAGCAGTTAGGGTATTCGTATCTGTTCGATATGTCAAATCCACATCTGCTCTAACAGTCTGTGCCGTGGTTCTGTTTTCAACAAAGGTCGGATAATAGATGGTAGTTAGCCCGTTTGTGTTGGTAACATCTAACGTATTAGTTCTTGTTGAGGTCGCTGCATTACCTGAGATGTTTGTTGGCCCGTTTATAGTAATTGCGCCTTCACCATCTGAAGCAGTAGTGACGCCATTGGAACCAATAAATTTTAATGTTTCACCTGAGTTAATTTTTCTTAGAGTAGAATCGTCAGCAGCAACACTTAAATCAAAATCTCCACCACTGCCGCCTCCACCACTGCCGCCTGCCGGAACAGGACCCCAGGTGATTTCTTTATCAACTGGATTGTAGTATAGTGTCTGCGGTCCAGTAACTTCTCTAATAGGATTTACAAAGAATCCAGCGGCACCGACATCTAATAGTGATCCGCTGGCATTTAACACTATAGAGTTGGCTGCTTGGTTATTATTTCCTGCTTTATAACCAATTGCAATAGCATTAGCGCCTTGACCTGACTGCCCTGCTTCTGTACCGATCGCTATCGCGCGAGTTCCTTGGCTGGTGTTTCCTGCCGAGTCTCCTACTGCTACAGCATAAGCACCTTGAGTGTATGATCCTGCACTAAATCCTAGTGCTGTCGATCTTGTTCCTTGATTGGCAGTACCTGCATATCTGCCTACAGCCACTCCTGCAAATTGTTGATTTACTTCTCCTGCTCCGTCGCCTAATGCGATTTCTGTTGCTGAAGTTCTTAATGTTAGAGTGTAGATAGGTCCAACAATTCTACTACCAGTACCGTCAATTAGCATAGATGAGTCAGAACCAAATACAGATCCCTTAAGGTCTCCGGTAACATTACCTATGACATTGCCTGTAACATTTCCATTTACATTTCCGTTTAATGTTCCAGATACTGTAGCATTGCTTATGTTAACTAAATTTGTACCGTGACCTATAGTAACTGTTCCAGAAGTCGACCCTGAAGGACCAGCACCGATATAAACAGGAGCACTAGCAGCACCGATAACTGACGCACCACCAGTACCGCCTATGACAACCCCATATGTGGGATCCATCGAGATGCTATTTGCACCGTCGAAAGAATTAATAGGTCCTACAATCTTTCCATCTACGGCATCTACCAGTAGTGTAGAATCATCTGCAAAAATAGATCCTACGATATCTTGTACGTTAGGTGAACTAATTGTTACTGTATTAGTAATAGCATCTGTAGTAAGAACTATGTTAGAACCTGCTGCAAAATTTAATGTAGCATTCGCAGATATCGGATCAAGAGTATCCTCCCCACTGACTGCAATAAATCTCCAAACGTTTTGAAGAATATTTGGAGATCCGTTAGTGATCGTGATAGCACCTGTTGATGCACTAAGGATGATATTTGAACCTGCGATTAATTCAGTTACACCAGAGTTGGAAATAGTTACCGATCCAGTGCCTGCACTTACTCCTATACCTGTACCTGCTGCAACAGCAGTTACACCAGAATTGGAAATAGTCACAGCACCAGTGGCAGCACTAACAGTAATTCCTGTACCTGCTACAGCACCAGTAACGCCTGCATTATTAAATGTTATTGTATCTGTAGATGCGTTGGTAGTGATATCGATACCGTTTCCGGTCAGTATTAATGTGTCTTTAAGATCTTCTGCAACTACAGTTGTTTGTCCAGATATGGCTATATTTTTAAAAGATCCTTCGGCAGGATCTTTGATCAGTACACCACCTACTTTGGTTCCCGAAGGTAATTCAAGAGTAGAACCTGTAGCAGTAATTGGAGCATTGTCTACGTATATTGCACCTCCTCCTACGTAAAGCCTACGCCAACGATTGGTAGGAGTACCTAAATCATATATCATACTATCGGAAGGGTTTATGCTAGAACCGATATTAGTTAAATCTACTGGACCTCCACCGCCGCCGACTGTTAGGTATAGTTCTGTAAAATTGTCGTTAATCTTACTAAACGCATCATCTATGGTGTCCCATAGAAGCGGCGGTCTTTTAGAGTCTATTATTTTTTTAGCCATTATGTCCTTCCTACGGCAACTTCAATTGTGCCGATGTGATCTGAATCGTAATTTTCTAATGCTTTACCGATTAACGTACCTGCTTTAGGATCTTTGGCAACGCCTGCTAATTCAGGAATACCACTAGTGGTTAACAGATCTCCTTTGCTGATCTTTCCTACTACCTTACAAGGAACGCGACCTTGTAGAGCAATTTGATTCTTAAAGCCAGGACATGCTCCATACATAGAATAAGCAGCGTTGTCTGAAACAACACCTGCTACTCTACTATCACCTTTGATGTTGCTGGTAGTCACTTCTTTTTCACCGCCGAATACTAGTACCGTACCTACATCGTATTCTTTGTCGCCTTCATAAAATTCTGCAAGGTCGGCGGCATATGTGGCCTGTAATCTCGAATTACCTTTTGTAGTAACACCGGGAGAACTAGATAATATCCATTGACCAGTTATAGTTCCTGCAGTGGTATCAGAGCCGGTAGTGATAGCAGTGGCAGTGACCGTAGAACAACTTATAGGTGCTGGATTAAAACTATCCTGTGTTCTGAACACATGACTGTTGTTATCGTAATAACTTACATTTTCGTTTGATACGGTGCTGTTACCAATCAGTACTCCGCCATTGCCTAAGAAACCATACAATCGAGTCGTTCCACCACCGCCTGATGAAACTCGAGCCAGTGTGGTTGTTGACGATACTTCTGCAGATAACTTAAGTTTGAGATCCTGCAATGTCAGTGTTCTTGCAGCGAAGTCACCGTTATTATCTCGTACAACTAGTGTGTTTGTGCTTAGTTGAGCAGAGTCTTGAATTACTGTATAAGATCCGTCTAATAATTCAGCACCGGATCCTGATGTTGATCTTTTTAAATATCCTACAGCACTATACAATGATTTCTTGACAGCATTGCCTTGATCAACCACAGTGCTAAACGAAACTGCGGCAACATTGTTTGTACTAACGTCATTGTTACCTAACACACTCTTTGCAGCAATTTGCGCGATCTTTGTTACTAATATGCCGTTGTCTTTGACAGAAATCCAACCATTAGTAGCAGTGAATTGATTAGAATCAAATACAGACAACCCTTTGAGAGGTTCTATAGTTCCGGTTCCAACAGCGGGAGTTGCTGGTAGCGTCCAGGCTGGTAGACTTGCTTGATATGTATTTGATCCAAGTGTAATATCATATATTAGTTGAGTAGCGGTACAACTGATTACAGTAAAAGTTCCATTGTATTTCGTAGTAGTAAATCCGCTGACTACAATTTTCTGACCTGCTATAAAAACTGGAGTGGTTGTAGATGCAAATGTTAAAGTTACATTAGATCCTACTCTAGTCGCAGCAGCACCGGTTATGCTGTTTACACTAGTTGCAAATGTATTGTTTAACGATAACTTGTATTGATCGATAGCAGCAGTAGAACTGATATCGGCTGTGTTAATTACTTCAGCATTAATCTGCGCATCAATAGTGTGCGCAGTACTATCCATGTTTAAACTAATATCACCAACCACCGTTGAATTGGTAATAGAAGATTGATCGCCGGTAAACACTGCAATATCGTTCGCTCTTACGTCAGCAATATTAGCATCTTGGAAATTGCCTAATACAAGACTCCTTAAGTTAACAGCATCAGTTGGAAGTTGTGGATCGCCAACATTTATTATCCTGTTACTATCTAGATTTAGATTTGCGATCATCGGCATAGTGCCGTCTACGGATACGAAACCACCGGTGGTCGCCGGAATTCTAGCAGCCACATCTACGACTTCGCCTGCATGTGTCTTGCCTAGACGCTTGTCTAGATAAGTTCTAACTGCATATTCTGTAGGTACAGTATCAGTGGCGTTGTCACTCATTGTAGCATCTACAGAGAACTCTGCGATAGGAACACCACGTTTAAAACCAATACCATCCAAGTTTGATAGTGCAATAGCCGCAGCAAATGTAACAGTACCAGTTCCCTGGTCAACTTTAAAATACGGTCCTACTTTAAAATTACCAAATTGGTCCGTGGTAACAAAGAACACACGACCTGAACCTCGTTCTTCGGTTTCAGTGGCTTCTGATAAAGGATTTACTGCTGGACCATAAATTTCGTTAGGATAGTTTGTATCAGCATATGAACCTGTACCGATTTCTAAAAGGTCGTGTGATGTAACACGAGTTAAAGAAATTCTGATTGTAAGTGTACCAGCAGCATTTGACGATCTCTTAGGTACACCGGCTTTTAATGTCGGCGCAGAGGATAGGCTAATCACGCTACCTGTACCAGTGGTTGCATCTAATTGCAGTGCCGGACTTATGGTAATTCTACCAACACCCGATATACCAGTGACACTCTCACTTTCGTAATTGGTGATAGTATATTCGAATCCACACCATGCAAATTTATAATCAATTAGCCTTGAAGCGTCGTTAGGCCCAGGAGCAACAATTAAAAATGAATTATCGCCTACCCTACCTTTTACTCTTCCGACGCTATAGGTTCCTAACCCAGTGGCAGTTACTTCTACCGCTGGACCATTTGGAACCGGGCTTAATGTAAAATCGTTCAGTGTTAACCCTGTAGACAACACATGATAATGCCTTGCATCGGTTAATCCCGCAGGTAATGTGCCTGTTGATGATAACCTAACAACATCACCTGCTGCGAAACCGTGGCTACTAGAAGTAAACACCGCAGGATCTGCTACTGTAACAGTAAATGTTTTGGTAGCCTCGGCGTACTCATTTGGCTCGTAAACAGTTACTTCTACATAGTCGTAGTTTTCTCTAAGAGTAGTTCTGGCCAAGCCGGTATTATAGAATGAGTGGGTACCGCTACCGGAAGTGGTAGTATTAATAGCAGTGCCGTTAGGACTCAATGCTACCCTAAATGTACTACTGGTCAGCCCTGTTTCCAAAACATAGTATTGGGTCAGAACATTTAGACCTGAAGGTAAAGTTCCGTCGGTGTCAAATTCTATGATATAATTGGCTAATAGACCGTGATCGGTAGCAGTTATTGTTGCTGGAGATCCTAGACTAATTGTACAAGCGGTATTTGCTCCGGGATCAACGTAATCTTCAAATTGAAGAATACGATAAACGAAATCTGATTCGTTCAACACTAACGCAGTTGATGGCCTAGTTGCAACATCGACTACGTCACCAGTTAATATCACTTGGCTGTTATTTCTGATAGACACTGGCGTGTCGGGTGGGACTTGATAGGCCAACCCGGATGTAGTAGCGTTGCCAGTACTACTAATCGTTAATCTAGCAACACCGGCAGGAAGACCGACTGTACTTACAGAATTGACAGAATATCTAGTTAATTCTGGTATTGATGTTGCGATTGGAATATGTATGATTTCTAATTCGCTTTTATCTAAAGGAACGTATGTGTAATTGTATACATATATCTGAGTTTCTCCAGCATTATTGGCATATAATGAACTAGGGAAATATACTTTAGCACCTTGGCCTAAGTCATAATACAAGGTTACCGGAGTTGGAATTTCTAATGGATCTGATCCTTCAGCAACTAACGCATAATTACCGTGAGCACTTGATCCGCCTACAGAACGAATCTGTCCACCATTTAATGAATAATAAGAAATGTAACAGTAGTAGGTAAACACAGAAACGGCTTCTAACAATCCTCCGTTGTGTGTAACTAAACCGTAGCCCATATCACAGATTTGTGTGAAATCGTTGGCCAACATAGAACGGTTACCAGGCATCAGAACTTCATATACTCTTTCGTAACTATGAGTTCCAGAACCAGATGTTGTAATAGCAATACCAGTATTACTTGACGGACTGTCGCTGATTCGGAAATTGTTTAATCCGAATCCGTCAGCGATCACATAATATTCTCTGCCGGCTATCAACGGACTTGGCAAGGTACCTGTGCTAGAAAATACCAAAGTAGCACCTTGCTCTAACCCATGAGATGCTTTAGAAAGTGTACCTGGAGTTCCTGTAGTAACTGTGAAAGTTTGAGCACCGATGGGCAAAGTGAACGGAGTTACTTCGTCTAGAACAAATTGAGCAGTTGAGCCTGCAGGATTATAAACATAATCTCGTACATAGTTGATACGATACACAGCATCGTTAACAATAAACGACGCTGGTAGATTCGGTGGACGAACTAAGTTGCTAACTCGGAGTCTTATGTTACTAGGAGATCCATCGATGATTACTCTTTCAGTTAATTTAAATTGTAAGTTGCCGGTAAAGCCGTCAACAAACATACCGCCTGCAAATCTCTTACGACCCGAACTCTTTGAAAATGTAGCGCATTCCTGTGCGTATGGTGACTTGGCAAGAATCTGCCCTTCCGGATCAAGAACCATGGTAAACCCGCCGTGACCCTGTGCCGTCAATGCTCTAACAATAACAGCATCATTGCACAAGAATACATCTAGATTATCATTGTTCTTTGGATAATTAACACTTCCTGAATTAGAAATTACATCGATTAATGCTGTGAATAAATCGTCAATGACATCCGAAGATCCACTTTCGGCAATAAAGGCCTGATCGATAATTTGATTTCTTACAGTATTGTAAATTGGATCAATTTCCGTATTTGAAATAACATTTGATACCAATGTGTTTAGGTGTACAAGAGCACCAACGGTCTGACTTAATTGGGTAGTAATAGCAATTAATCCACTAGCATTACCTCTATACTTCAACCCTGCAGATATTGTACGATTGAAACCGCCGTACTTTAAATCAAATATCATCGCATCGATTATTAATCCAACATCTCTAGAACATGTTGCTGAATCGTAATCGAATCCATCAAACGGAGGTGTAACATTTAATATTTGGTTGTTTATCCATGCAATTATTTCTTGTTGCAGGAATACTTTATTAAGTCCTAGTAAAGATGCTGCTGCTCGGTATGCACCTTTGTTATTGATAGGCGGATATACTGGTTGACTAGGATCGGCTAGATAATGCCAACCGAACAGTTGTTCTGATGTAACATTGCCGTCGATTTCTAAATCTCTGCGGAATTTCTGGAAGGCCCACGGACTAGAACTTTCTCCTGGTTTAGGTCTAACAATTACACGCCTAAATTCATCTCCGATTAAGGCTACGTTTTGCGGAACCTTTAACGGATAATTTTCTTCATACACACCAGTTTCGATTAATACTGAAATTTGCTGAGTTCTAGTAACATCACCGTAGGAAATAACTTCTCCTATTTCGAAAGCACCGTATTTGATATCAACATCAAATAGTTCATCCTGGCCATCTAGTGCGCCGGTGTGCCCTAGGATTTGTGCCAATGCTCCGGAGGTCTCTCCCCTGAGATACAGTCCTTCTCGAACATCTCTACTTCTCACTGCGGTTGGATCTGGAGATAATACATTACCAGTAAAATCTGTTCTTAGACCTGCTGTGAAAATTTTAAATCTTGGTAAGTCAACAGTAACAGATGGTAATGCTGTGAACCCTGAACCGGGATCATCTACAGTAATACTAACTACAGCACCACTTAAGACATCGGCTGTACCGAATGCTCCAGAGCCTGTAGTATCACCCACCGCAGGTAAAATTCTGACAGATACTAAACCATAATCGGTTCCGCCATCTATTACATCGATCTTATTAACTTTATAGGTTAAGTCGAATCTTGCTCCACCGCCGAATTCGCTATCGCTGCTAGTAATAACATTAGTGTTGCCAGGTAAAACAGTATAAACACCAGAACTGACCGGGCGGAAAGAAAGCACCGCTCCAGGATTACCAATAGTTGCTAAAACTTCTACAGTAGCAGCAGTACCTGTTCCGCCAGCAATCGAAATAATATCTCCAACTCTATAGTTTGTTCCGGGAACAGTTAATGTGAGTGTGTCCACACTCATATACACCTGTCCTATAAATCCTGTTCCAGAATCTGGGGATGCTATGATAGAACTTAGTGTACATTCGCCGCCGCCTTCCCCGTATGTTAATACTTTCTTATAAGGTCCAATTTCAAGCCTTGAATCTAATATAATTTCTTCTGCACGTTTTAGTGCCGCCTCTAAAGTTCTATAAGCATAAGCCAGTGCTCGACCTTGTAAATTAGGATTAAGTCCTGTTCTTTCGTCTTGGCCACTAGTAGATACATATAGGTTAATAATACTTCCAAACGCTGATCCGTCTACATATCGTTTAGTGGCAGCAATCATACCGCCGTATACTTCGTCGTCGGAATCTACTGGATCTCTGGAAAGAATCAATGGCCCAGTCATAGTTCCAAAATCTGGATTCATTTGACCGGTAGCAGGGTCTACTGCTTCTACACCTGCTAGTGAAATTTTAGTATCTGCATAGGCTTTGTTAACGGCTTCGTGTTTGTAAATGGGCTGTAGCGGATTTGTCTGCGTACCTAGGTTTAAAATTCTATATTGAGTAGCACCGCTTCTTGCTGATAAGTTGCCGCCTAACTGTGGTGTCGGATCTCCAGAGATAGATGAAAATAGTGTGGAAATCGCTATTTCGTTTGGATTAGATGTAAAATCTAACTGTACGCCATTTCCCGCTTTTAACTGTTTGAAAACCAGTCCAGTTTCTGTGTTATTAACTGTTACAACTGAGTTTTCTTGACCAGAATAGGATGCAGGTGTATCGTCTAATCCTTTGAACGAAAGTCGATCCCCGAGGCCCAGAGAACTGTATAATTCTCTGAAATTTTCATTAACTTTTCTAAAAGCATCGCGAATACTATCGCCTGTTCCATCATTACCGATGGCTCCGATTTCAATCTGTCTTCTTGTCATAGTTTGTGTCCAATAGGTTGACTTAATATTTATCGTTCGTTTTTATAAGCCTAATGTAAATACTGCATGTTCTTGCATTTAAAAACAGATTTACATGAGTATTCTCGAAATAGTAAACTAGGAAAAGTTCACGTCTACAAAAGAAAAAAGACCCTAGCGGTCTTTTCATGTGATGAATGTTCGGCTATATTTGAACGAGAATTGAAAAAAATACAGCGCAAACGATTAAGCAATAATTATTTTCATGTATGCTCAAACTGCGACAGCAAAAGATTCGCTCAACGAAAGGGCATAGAACGTAAGAAGATATGGGATATGCCTGCCGGCATTGATCTTCCTATCAGCAAATACTAGACTCTAAAACTTTCTCCGCACCCGCAACGATCTCTTTCTGCAGAGTTTTTGAATTCAAACCCTTCATTTAATCCGTTCTTAACGTAGTCTATTTCTAGTTCGCTGAAATAGGGTAAGTGTTTTTCGTTTATGTAAACACAAAATTTTTCGTATAGTTTTGTATATCCGGGTTCGAGATCGTTGACAGCATCTAAATATTCTAGAGTATAAGCCAACCCAGAACACCCGGTAGTTCTAATACCTATAGAAATTCCCTTGCCCTTACCTCTTTTTTCTAATAACTTCTGTATTTGTTTACTTGCCGTGTCTGTTACGGTAATCATTTACAGCCGCCTTAATAGCATCTTCTGCTAGAATTGAACAATGTATCTTAACTGGTGGTAGGGCTAATTCTTCTGCTATTTCTTTGTTTTTGATTGTTCCTGCTTCGTCAAGTGTTTTTCCTTTGAGCCACTCTGTGACAAGGCTTGAACTCGCGATAGCCGATCCGCAGCCATACGTTTTAAATTTCGCATCTGTAATAATACCTGTATCATGATCTACCTTTATTTGTAATTTCATGACATCGCCGCAGGCCGGGGCGCCAACCATACCGGTACCGACGTTATTATCGTCTTTGGAAAAACTACCCACATTACGAGGGTTTTCGTAGTGATCGATAACTTTTTCGGAGTAGGCCATTAGTTTGCCTTTACGAGAACCTCAGTTTGCACACCATTGAGGATCATGATCTGTTTGTTGTAGACTGCACCATTAATGACAACTTGATTAGGTTGTAATATTACATTTGGTTGCTGAACAACTATAGGGTCTGGTCTTGTAGCAGCATAAACGACCGCCCCGCCAATTAATGCCGGAACTACCCAACCGTGATTTGAATGCCAGTGTCTATTATGATGCCCATGACGCCAACCGTGGTGCTGTGCAAAAGCCGTCGAACTTATTGTAAGAATTAATACTGCAATTAAAGTTTTCATAATTTTTTATTGTTTTTTAGCAATCATCGATTGAACCTTTTCCTGGATCATCTTCGCCCAGAAGGGTTGAGGAAGATTCCAACCAACGAAAGCACCTATTGCTATCCAAAATAATGTATCTAACATAATTAGACTCCCTGGTTGGCCTCTACCCAATCTTTGATTTCTTTATAGACATCAAAGTGAAACTTGTGAGGATCTTTTTCAATAGTAGCAAGGGCTTCTTGCAACATTCTAATAATTTGTTGAAGTTTTTCTGAATCTGTCATGTTAATCTCCAATTGACAATGTATATTTATTAACTAGTTTGAAGCCTTGAATTTATTACATCCCAATCTATAATTCTCCAAATATTGCTGAGATATTTGGCCTTGTCCTGCTGATAATCTAATGCCCATGCATGTTCCCATGCATCGACTAACAAAACAATCTTCATATCTTTCTTATATTCGTGATTGTGTATGGTGTGCAATGATCCGTTCGAGTCCATGTATATCCAGTTAGACCCTTGTGCAGCCATAAATTCCTTTTCAAATTCTTCTTTAAATTTATCAAAAGAATCGTATTTCTTTTCTATAATTTCCTTACTGAGCCCCGTGGGCTTATTAGCAGCCCTGGGCGGGGTTAAGTTTCCAAAAAATAGATTATGCAACATGGCGCCACCGTAGTTAAATTTTGCATCACCCTCGCCTTTGTTATATCGATCAAAATACTTAGAAGCAAGTCCTTTGTAATGATAATCTATAGTTTGTTCGCTCATAACAGGCTCTAGTTCATTCTTACCAAATTTAAGTTTTTCTTGGTAGATTTCTCTAGAATCTGTACTTTCGTTCAAAAATTTTATGAAATGTAGCGTCATATTAATATTTAGTGTAAATAAGGAACAGGAGGAAAATCCATGGAAATCGTACTCGTTGCACTATTAGTGATCGTAGTTGGAGCATTTTGGTATTACAACAGAAGCACAAAAAGTTTTGATGTAAATCAAGATGGCAAAGTTGATGCTGCCGATGTGAAGGCTGCTGTTCAGAATGTTGTCTGCGGTGTTAAAGAAACTGCAGATGTAAACAAGGATGGCAAAGTTGATGCTGCTGATGTAAAAGTCGTAGCAGAAAAAGCAACAACTGAAGTTAAGAAAGCCGCTACAAAAACTAAGGCCGCTGCTAAGAAAGTTGCAGACAAGGCCAAGGCAAGCAGAAAACCAAAAACTAAGGCTTAAACTGTACCTTTGATTCGCTGGATGAGGAATTCATTTTTCTCAATCCAGCGATATTCAAATACAGGTTCTCCCGGTCCACAGATCATACTTACACCCAAGTAAGCCCTTTTCAGCCACAGTAATTTTTTACTGAAATGGCATCGCCTTGGCCAAAAAGAAATGCACAGTTTCCAACCTATGCATCTTCTTTTAAATGCTTGGTCAGCAGTCTCGTTCATTAAACTATCTAGTGGCATGTTGATGAAAATCAAAACTGGCTAGATTCTTAGCCTTGCTTTCGCACATAACATCGGCCCAGTCCCAATGAGTAGCGGCCCAATCATTGCAGTCTTTGTTCCAATAGAAATCTGAATGTGCTCTAAGTTTGGCTTTTTTGTAGCCAGATTCTAGGAGGGTCGAAAGAGCGGGACGTGACTCTCTGGCATGGTCTCTAAGTATATCTTCCCTAGAAACAGAGTAGTGTATGACAGGCCGAACACCACGCCAACTATCAATAATCCTTTTAACACGGTTGTCAGATGCTTCAATGTATTCTCCAGTTTTAATCCAATGATGATGAATGTCGAGAACCAAGGCACAATGGTCGACCAGTTCAAGACTGTGTTCGATGCCCCAGGTCATTTCGTCGTTTTCGATAGTTAATGTATTACGTGCTTCGGGGCTCATGCGAGCCAACGCAGCAACAATTCCCATTGGGCCTTGTCTTCCAGCGATGTGAACGTTGATTTTAAAGTCTTGAAACGTTTTGCCAAATCCCATCCAGCGAGCCATGTCCACATGATATTCAAATTCCTCTATAGAACGCTGGACAATATCATTATTATCACTAGCGAGTACGCAGAACTGACCAGGATGGAAACTGAGACGAACATCGGATGAACGAGCCAACTCTCCAATCGAACAGAATCTTTTTTCCAGTTCTGCAATAACGTCAGGACGCCGCCAAAAATAAGACCAAGTAGGCTCAGTATAAACAGGAAGAATGTCACTAGAAAGACGAACCATACGAAGTTGCTCATCTAAGCCTCCTACACGTTCTACAAGTCGCCGACTCGAATCAGTGTTCTGCACCATTAGGTCCCAGAGTTTCTGTTCAGCCACGTCTCTTGTTTGTCTATTTAACCAAGCAACAGTTGTCGCACCAGTGTTAAACTGTTTGGCATCATCCTTAGATTTAATACCGTTTACTTGATCAGGACGGTCGATCCATTTACAAGCGAAGCCTATCTTTTTAGTCATTGGCTAATCCCGAAATAAGAAGTTCGCGTTCAGTCATGTGAGCCACAGGCCTAAGCCAGCCGTTCGATACGCATTGTTCTATGACTTCTCTGTAAGCATAAGGACAACTCATAGAGATTTCAAACCCTGCCCGAGGAGCCGTAGTAAACTTGTCTGTAATACGGAACCTAGGATCGTCGTGTTTGATCGTGCGTATCTGACTCTGGTGTGTAGTAAATTTCATACTACAAGTATAACATCATCAGCGCCAGTTGTCAACTACAATCGGGTCTTGCACATCTTCGGGCTTAGGATCTCCGTGGAATACTGCCACTGAACACTCGTTGGGTATTGTAGGATTGGCGATTTCGTAAAATGTTCTTTTAGGATTGGAAAAATTGATTTCATTTCTTTTTCTTATTTCCCATTTATAACTCATTAACCATTGGTCTGGCCAAAACTTTATTCGGTCAGAGGCGACCTTATAAATCCAATCTTGATCTCCGTGCAGTTGCATAGCAGCCATTTTGTTTCTTAAGAACATGTCATAGATGTCGTGTTCTTTGTTTCCCATCCAACTCATAGCCGAACTGTTTAGTATTTTCCATTTAGGATTAAATTTTCTATTGAAGTCTCTTATTCCGTAGAACGAATCGCCCAAACCTAGAACTAACTTATCTATGTTATTATGAATAACAACATCAAGATCGAAATATAAAATTCTATCGTTTATTCCTAACGATTTATCGAACATATGAACTTTGTGCCACCAACCTTTTGAATAACCTTGGTTACCTATGTGCAGTGTTTTTACTCCCTTAATAGATCGTTGGTCGTCGGTAAGGCAAGCAAATTCATAAGGAATAGTAATATTCCTTGCCACCATGTTTCTTAATCGTTCAACATATTCGGGTCCGTATTTCTCTCCGAATCTAACACATAGTACAGTTAACATTTCACCGCCTGTTCTACTGCTAATAGTTTAACTAAGATTTCTTTTAAATCTTTTAACTTAATCATATTAGGTCCGTCGCTTGGTGCATTGTCTGGATCTTCGTGAACTTCCATAAAAAGAGCAGACACACAGCCAGTGGCTACAGCAGCCCTCGCCAGGTAGGGTACCATTTCGCGGTCTCCGCCTGAACTTGTTCCCATTCCTCCAGGCTGTTGGACAGAATGAGTGGCATCAAAGACCACTGGATACCCGGTGCTAGCCATAATGGGTAGGCTACGCATATCAACAACAAGATTATTATATCCATGAGTATATCCTCTTTCGCACAGCATTATTCTTTGATTGCCAGTAGATGCTATTTTAGCAGCAACGTTTTTCATATCGTGGGGTGCAAGAAATTGTCCTTTCTTGACATTAATCGCACAATTTGTTTTTCCTGCTGCTAATAATAGATCGGTTTGCCTGCATAGAAACGCTGGTATTTGTAAAACATCTGCACCTGCAACGGCCGCTTCTTCGGCGTGCCACGTTTCGTGAATATCCGTTAATATTGGAATTCCAAATTCATGCTTGATAGAATTTAGAATTTTCATTCCTTCATCTAGACCTGTTCCTCTTGGAGTAGAATGAGTAGATCTATTTGCTTTATCAAAACTACTTTTGTAGATTAAAGAAATCCCAAGTTCGTTGGTAATTTCTTTTAACGAGCCGGCCATCATTTCTGCATGGGCTAGGCTTTCTATTTGACAGGGTCCGGCAATTAAAACAAATTTATTTTTGCCGCCGATGGGGATATTGTGGATATTAAATGTGCGCATATTATTATTTACCAGTGTCTAATGACATTGGCAATAATAAAAAGGCAGGTGATTATATGAATGATAACCCAAAAAGTTTTTAAGAATAATGCTATCCGGGCTTCTCGAATAGTAAGTATAGGGACATCCGGACGATCTTCGTCCGTCTGCCCCATTAAGTGCCCGGTCGCCCGGGCCCATATACGTTCTAAACTATTCATCCTTCGTATACTGCTGAATTAGCGTCATGTTCAAAGACTTCGGCAGAACGCAGACGAACACCTTGTCCTGTCGGATAACGTGATTCAAATACGCGACCATCTGGATGTGTCCAACCGCGACCTTCTTTATAGGCTTCTAAGATTTCGTTCATTGTTCGATATGCAAGTTCTGCAAATTTTTCGCAGCCTACGCCTTCGACAATTCGTAGATCTACGATGCCCATATTTTTGAAACCGCCTTGGATTTTATTAAGTTCGATGAATGTGCCACGTTCTGGATCGTCATTGGCAATAACCAGAGTGTGATCGAACATCCATTCGCTCCATTCTTTAAATGCCTTAAGGCCACCGAAGTCCATAACCCAGTTACGATCATCAAGGGTTTCAGATTCAAAAATTAATCTAATACCAATTGAATAACCATGTAACAATGAGCAGTGACTATGAGTAGAACGCCATTGTCTAAAGCAGCAACTAAGACCTCTGTCGTTGCCGTATGTTTTTGTTGAAAGATATTTCGCCATCTCTTGCCTCCTGTAAAATAAGCGAGTAAGTTTGATGACACGCAGAGTATTTAAAGAGGGTTGAGCGTCATGTAAGTCCTCTATAGAACTATTGTCCTACGAGATTATTTATTTTGCTAGAGGAAAGTCAGAAAATTTTATCCGTTTAACATTAGGAAGTTGCCATTCCTCGGGAAGATGCCATTCCTCGGAATTAACTATGTAAAAAATGATACTATCAAATTCTTGGAATATTTTTTGTTTTTGAAGAATCCAATATGAATAATCAACACACGGCTGATCGTCTTTGAGATAGTTTTCTGTGTTCTTATAGACATTGTTGATTAGTCCGTTTCGACCGTAAAGATCGAACCCGACTACATAAATTTCTTTAAAGCCTAATGTAACAGCGGTTAGTAATGCGTAACTTCCACTTCCCCAATTTATAGGCTGCATGTGTCTACTATCTTCGTTCCACGGTAAATCAGGCACTGCGGAAACTTTCTCATAATTAAAATGAGTTAACCATTCTTTCCGTGTTAGTATTTTTTTAATAGAAACATTATTGACGGCTTCTCTGACCATCTTTCGATCACAACAGATTAATATATCAGGGATAGAATCTCTATGAAAAGCATTACAGCCTATAGTTGTAACATCTTTTGATAGTTGATGCAGATCTAATATGGTACGACTTTCGCCGTTGCCTAGAACCAACGCTGAAGGCATTTAGTTGCCAGTTTCTTTGATATCCCCAAAAGGATTCCACATTCCGGGATTACCACCTCTGGTACATACCCAGCCAATTGGAGTTCCTGATCTAGGTGCGCTGTTCCAAACTATATCACCTATGCTAAATGTTCCTTCGACTGGCGGAGCAGAAGAATAAATCTGTAAACGATTGTTAAGTCTAACAGAACCGGCAACATGTAAATCTACAGAAGGATCTGGAGTTTTTACGCCTACTGATAATTTGCCATGGACAGCAACAGAAATAGGATTGTTTTTAGGATTACCTAAATCAATATTTCCATTTGCTTTGACAGTTACTCTTGGCGTGTCGTCAGTTACAATATCAAAATCATGACTAGCAAACGTACCGACCATTCCGTGTCCGGTTTCGAACACAGTACCCATCATTACTTCAATAGCATTTTCTGCAACGCTAAATGCTGCATTGGGAGCGTCTGTTCCGAGACCCAAGCGATCAACACTGGAATTATAATGTAAGTAGTTATTGACAACGATCGAACCGTCTACGATTAGGCCTTTTAATCTCCCTAGTTCGCGAATATTACTTTTTGTAACTGTTCGTCCTAATGAAGAAGAGTTAAGAACTTCAACATTACCTATGTAGAAAGCCTTATCAGTATCGAGATTTAAGTTCTCTGATACAAAAAAACTCTGTAAATCTGGTCCTAAAACTATCTGTTTTGTATGGCCCTGGCCGCTAAAGATTAAACCCTTGCCCGCATTACTTTCGTCTTTTTTAGATTTAAATTCTAAAAAACGTAGGTCGCTGAATACAGCATCCGTTGATGTGCGATGTTCGGCAAGATCTGCTAAAGCACGGCTTATAATATCTAGTGGATTGGAGGTTTGATCGTTCATGCATATATTTATCAAACCTCCAAAAAGACAGTTAGGCGATTTTTAGCAGTATAGTATCTTCGTTGATACGCCCGTTGAGCTTAATATCTACTGCTTTAATGTCCTCAAGGAACTTGCGCAAGGCTACTTTACCTGCAGCCTTAAACTCTTTAAGCTGCTCTTCGGGTTTACGCAGGGTTTTTTGCACAGATTTGATTTCATCAAACCCGGTAATACTGGTGCCTTTAACGCCTA
>JACCDX010510092.1_pt1 | contig 53138 bp, 37 predicted proteins | sample 7449681 | NCBI WGS metagenome assembly JACCDX01 (sample SAMN15323450, study PRJNA562643) | freshwater metagenome | isolation source: river surface water | place: USA:Blue River Watershed | collected 2017-08-18
ATCCTGTTCTTGGATGAAATGAACTCAGCCGCACCTGCTGTTCAAGCTGCCGCTTATCAGCTGGTTCTTAACCGCAAAGTTGGCGCATATACATTGCCTGACAACGTGTCACTTGTTGCCGCTGGTAACCGTGAAACTGACAAAGGCGTTACTTATCGTATGCCTGCTCCGTTGGCTAACCGTTTTGTTCACTTGGAACTGCGTGTTGACTTTGACGACTGGAACACTTGGGCTACTGGAAACAAGGTTCACAAGGACGTCGTTGGTTACCTAAACTTTGCTAAGAATGATTTGTACGACTTTGATCCAAAGTCTGCAAGCCGTGCGTTTGCTACTCCACGTTCATGGTCATTTGTTAGCGAATTGCTTGACGACAACCTCAGCGACACCGTACTAACTGACCTCGTTGCAGGGGCAATTGGTGAAGGTCTTGCTGTTAAGTTTATGGCACACCGCAAGGTTGCTGGTCAAATGCCTAATCCTTCAGAGATCCTTGAAGGTAAAATTAAAGAACTCAAAGTTAAAGAAGTGTCAGCTATGTACTCTTTGACTATTTCAATGTGCTACGAGCTACAACTTGGTCATGAAAAGAAAGTTAAAAACTGGGACGAACAGTCAGATAACTTCTTCCGGTTTATGATGGACAATTTCCCAACAGAGATTGTTGTTATGGGTGCTAAGACTGCACTTACTAACTTCCAACTTCCGTTTGACCCTGCTGAAATGAAGAACTTTGACGAGTTCCATGATCGTTTTGGCAAGTACGTTATTACTGCTTTGGAAAAATAAGCAGGTAAAAGACCATAGAAAGGGCTTACAGGCCCTTTCTTTTATTGACTTTTACCAGTTTTGAACGTATAATAACACTATACACTATTGAAAGGTTTCGAATGTCTGCTAAATCTATTATGAAAGACGAGCAAAATAAAAAGCTCATGAAGCAAGAATATACTGCAAAAGAAAAAAACGATGCAGTTGAAAAACTAATTACTGCTCGTGTTGGACTTTTGCTTCGTCAACCATTTTTTGGCAACCTTGCAACCCGTTTGGAGCTAGTCGATGCTAGTGAATGGTTGCCTACACTTGCTACTGATGGTCGCAAGTTTTATTACAATGTTGGATTTGTTAAAAGTCTAAGTGCTAAACAAATGGAGTTTGGTTTTGGTCACGAAGTTCTACATAATGTTTTTGATCACCTAACACGTCGTGAATCACGTGAAGCTAGAATTTTTAACTATGCTTGTGACTTTGCAGTTAATCAAATTCTAGTTGACGAACGTATTGGTGATAAGATTGATCAAGTACAAATTTGCTATGACCGCAAGTACATGGGCAAGTCAGCAGAAGAAATTTATGACGAGCTAATGAAAAATGTCAAGCAAATGACGATGGATGAATTTTTAGAAAGTCTTGGTGACCTTCTTGACGAACACATGGATTGGGAAGAAGGTGGCGACAGTGATCAAGATGGTGATCAAGATGGTAAGGAAGGCAAAGGTCGTCCACGTTATTCTAAAGAAGAATTAAAGAAAATTCGAGATGAAGTTAAAGAAGCAATGGTTGCCGCGGCACAAGCCGCAGGTGCAGGGCGTGTTCCTGCAGGTGTACAACGCTTCCTAAAAGACTTAACTGAGCCAAAAATGGATTGGCGTCAAATGCTACGTATGAATATCCAAAGTATCATTCGTAGTAACTACAGCTTTATGCGACCAAGTCGTAAAGGCTGGCACACTGGTGCGGTATTACCAGGCATGATGAATGACGAAACAATTGACGTATGTATTGCACTTGATATGTCCGGCTCTATTGGTGACTCACAAGCAAAAGATTTCATCACTGAAGTTAAAGGTATTATGGACGAATATGTTGACTATAATATCAAACTTTGGTGTTTTGATACACAGGTTTATAACCTTGCAAACTACACTGCTGATAACGGTGAAGATTTGCTAGATTATCAAATCCAAGGCGGTGGCGGTACAGATTTTGACTGTAATTACGATTTTATGAAAGAACATAGTATTGAACCTAAAAAGTTCATTATGTTTACGGACGGTTATCCTTGTGGTAGCTGGGGTGATGAGAACTATTGCGACACATTATTCATTATTCACGGTCCAGAAGAAATAAAATCTCCATTCGGTCAGTACGCACATTATAAATAAAATGCGCAGATTATTATGGCGTTGAAGCATGGTAAATTAAACCCGCTAAATGTTTTGGGGTTTAGAGTAGTAAAAAAGATCCCAAAACATTTTACCACAATTAATGTGGAAGTGAGTTGTGATATCCCAACATTAACTCGTTGGATTTTTAACAACTTGCATAGTAGGTTTGGTGTTACTACTGGGTTAACAGTATCTGATCAAAATCATATGTCGGAAACGACAAAGATTGGATTTGAAGACCCAAGAGAAACATCAATGTTCATGCTCACATGCCCATACTTAGATAACAACAGGAGATATAAATGACTGAGCAAGTACAAGATCAAACAGTAGCACAAGCACCAGCAGAAGGCGAAGCACCAGCTACTCCAGATTTGACTGTAAATGATTTACAAGCACTTAAAGCTATTATTGATGTTTGCACACAACGTGGCGCATTTAGAGCCAACGAGTTAGCAAGTGTTGGAACAGTTTTTAATAGACTAACTGCATTTTTAGATCATATTGCACCACAACAAAAAGAAGGTGCTCCAGCTGAAGCACCAAAACAATAAGGACAAAATATGAAACACGTCGGAAAAATGAAAAATAATGGCTCCCCAGTTGCTATTGTTTTTCGAACACTTCCGGGCGATCCACTCAGTTGTCTACTGGTGGGCACCCAAGGGCTGGGGCCCACCAATCATGATGCTTTAATGAGTCTGATTGAAACACCTGAGGCACAAAGTTCAAATGAACTAGCAGACATTCTAGCTGCCAGATTATTTCCAGATGGAAGCAATATTTTAGGTTGGCTTCATACAAATGGAAAATTGAAGAAAGTTCCAACTGAAGACGTATTGGTATTGCCAGCACCAGGTACTTCTGTTCCGCTTGACGAGCTTAATAAACTCATTGCTGAACAAAAGGGAATTACCTTAGAGCAATTGGCAGGTGGCGAATCCAAACCTGCAACATCTGAAGTAACAGAGATTGCAAGTGTAACTGAAACTCCTTCTACTCCTTCAGTAGACGTTCTTGATGACGGCACACTAGCAAAACGTTTGCGTAGTCAAGCAGACGCAATGTTCAAAGAAGCTCAATCGCTAAGAAAGCAAGCAGACGAATTAGACCCGCCTAAGAAAAAGACTGCCACCAAAAAAGAAATAGCATAAAAGGGGGCGACTATTTCTAAAGCAATTCCCAGAAGAGTTAGGATAGTTTCTGGGCTAGATTCAAACTGGAAAGAAGTACTTGAAGACGTATCTTTACGAGCTATACCAGTTAAATATATATCTAGCGTGGAACTACAACTCAAAGACGGCGGCTCATGCACGATTGACGTTGCATCAAAGTTAAACCTTGACTGGAAATCAAACCTGGACGAAGCTTCAAAAGAGCTTGAAAGGATGATTGAAGAGTTAGCTGATGCTCACGGGATTGAACTCGTGGAGTATCTGTTGGATTTTGATATGATCAAGAGTGAAGTTTCATTCACATCATCGAGGTTAGGAAATGAAAACAATAGCAATAATGGTTAGTACTCCCACAGGTGGATTAGGAATGGACGACAGTCTTCCTTGGTTCCAATTGAGTATTCACACCGACAATTTTGAAGAGCTTGCCAAAGATCAAATTGTTTTAGTTGGAAGTTCTGCTTTCAACAATCACAATTATTTGCGCGGTGCTGTAACGTATGTTTATTCTAAAAACGAAAGTTTTCAAGAAACAGAAACATTAAAAAGAGTTTCAGGCGATGTGCCAGAAGCAATCATTAATAAATTAAAAGCAGATCATCCAGATAAAAATATTATCATTGCTGGCGGATTAAGTGTTTTTGAAAAATTTTATGAATTGATTGATGAATGGCGTGTTACTATCGTTGAAGACTTTGTTGTCTTTAACAAGTTTATAAACTTAACTGATATACAGCATAATTGGCCAAAGAAGCGTGTTGTCAGCTCAGGTCAAGATTTAAATCAAGTTTTTAATACGTATCACTATTCAAAGTAACATGGATAATTACCACAGTCTAATAGAAAAAATTTTAAAGGAAGGATCAGAGAGAGGTGATCGGACAGGCACAGGAACATTAAGTCTGTTTGGTGAGCAACTTAAATTTGATCTTTCAAAAGGTTTCCCTGCAATTACAACTAAAAAACTTGCTTGGAAAAGTGTAGCTAGTGAGCTACTTTGGTTTATCATGGGCAGTGGTGATGAACGAAAATTAAAAGAGTTGTTGTACAACAATCCAGATTCTGATAAGAAAACTATTTGGACACAAAATTTAGAAGCTGACTATTGGGTTAGTCGCAAGCATAAGAAACATGCACACGACTTAGGGCGCATATATGGTGTACAATGGCGTACTTGGCGTGCCCCTGTTTTTGGTGTAAACAAAATGGGCATTAGGCACATTGACCAACTTGCAGAATTGATTAAAGGCATCAAGGCTGATCCAACTGGGCGTCGACATATCATCAGTGCTTGGAATCCTGGTGAACTAGACACAATGGCGTTGCCTCCATGTCATTGCTTTGCACAGTTCTATGTCAACAACGGCAAACTTAGTTGCCAAATGTATCAACGTAGTGCTGACATTTTTCTTGGAGTGCCTTTTAACATTGCATCTTATGCGTTGTTTACTCACATGATTGCACAAGTATGTGATTTAGAAGTGGGTGATTTAATTATTACTTTTGGTGATGTGCATCTATATTTGAATCACATTGATCAAGCAAAAGAACAATTAACAAGAGAACCTTTTGCATATCCTACACTAAAACTCAATAAAGAAGTTAAAGATATTACAAAATTTACAATGCAGGATATTGAATTAGTTGGATATGAAAGCCATGGCACAATTACTGCGCCAATGGCTGTTTAAAGAATTAATGCTTCAATTACTTTAGGACCTTCGTCATCGGAGGTTTCTAAAGCAACTGCAAATACTCGACTAGCGTGTGGTACAGCCATTGTAGCATAACCATTGTCGGCTGCAATTAGGTCTTCGCCTTTCTTAATACGGCCAATAACTTTAACTGGTACACGACCTTTTAGTGCGATGTAAGTTCCACCTTCAAGCTCACTATTCATCATATAAGCTGGGTTAGCGGATACTACACCAATTGCACGACTTCCCCATGTACTGGCTGTGACTTCTTTCTCGCCACCAATTTTAACAACAGTACCAACTTCGTAGTCTTGATCTGCTAGGTATTTTTCTGCCAAGTCAGCGTATCTAGCAGATGTTGCTGTACCGTGCATAACAGTTACAAATATATCACCAGTAAGATCTCTAGCAACAATAGTTGAACCTACATTTGGAACAGATGCTGTTAGTCCATTTAAAGTGTCTGCAGAGTCTGCACTAGAAGCGTTAGTTGCCTGTATACTACCGTCAGCGTCTCTAATAACAACTGTATATGGAGCATTACCAATTGACCCCAATCTAGCCACACCGTTTTGGTCTAAAATTGCAGTTGCTTTATCTGCTATACCTTTAAAAGCTCTAGCATATAAATCTCCAGCACTATCACGACACGCAACTGTATTAAAGAAGTTTGAAGTTATACTTGCAGAGTTACCAATGAATCCAGAAAAAGGATTTGTTATCCCTGGTATTTTTAATGAAGAAGCAACTTCAGATGTTCCAGAAAATGCTCCTCTAAAAATAGTAGTTGCTCCAGAAACATCAATTGCAACTTGATCTGCTCCTGAAGAGTTTACGTTAACTACATTACCATAGTGTGGGCCGTTTGTTCGTCCATTAAAAACTGGTACTAGGCCAGTGACGTTAATTACTTCTGTTCCATCTAATTTTAGTACGTTCCCTCGAATGTTTCCAGTCAAGTTACCTACAAATCCATCTGATGCTGACACGCTTGTACCAATAATTCTACCTCTAAAAGCAGAGTTATTTGGCGCTAATGTGGGATCGTCAATGGCATAAAAATTGTTTGCGTAAACGTTTTTCCACTTTAATGCTTGTGTTCCTAAATTAACTGTACTATCTCTAACAGCAGTGAATCCATCTGAGCTTACAGTAACAGTTCTAACTAATGATCCGTTATTAGTAACAGACAATGTAATAGCATTACCAGTTAAGTTAGATATAAAGCCAGTTCCAGAGTTGTAACCAAAATAGAAATTATCTGATCCACCTAAGAACAATCCTCTTAAATTAGTAAACTGTCCATTACTAGCAATCGTTGGCTCAATTCTAAATTTCATGTCAGTATTCATTATCTGAGCATTACCAATACTTTGTAAAAAGTTACTTGCAGGATACTCAATTGAATTAATCAACAATGATTCTGATGTTTTAGAAACACCGCCAAAAGAAACGTTTGGTACACTTGTTCTTGAAGGTAGTGTAATACCTTTATATATTTTTGTATATCCGGTTACTGGAGTTTGTTCTGGGTCAACGTTGAACTCGTCTTTGCTAAACATAGCAATTACTGTTTCCCCAAAAACTGCTTGTAAAACTGTTCTTAAGTTTCCGCCGTCATCAACTAATCGTCTATTAGTTAATTGTGCAGCCGTTGGGTTGACTAAAGGAGGTCCAATTAATTTGTGCTCTGAACCGTCATAGATAAAAAGCTGTCCAGTCGTTGTATTGAACCAAGAGTCACCAATTAACTGTCCAGTTGGCGGAGCTCCGCCATATTCTGTAGAAGCCAAAGGTTTAAAGTTAATACCGTTATAGATTTTTATTTTTTTAACTGCTGTATCAAACCATAACTGACCTACTACTTTGTTTGATGGCTCAATTGCGTTAGCAAAATTTTCTAATAAGAAAACTAAACTTTGATTTAATGAAGATCCGTATCCAGCATAATTCTTTCCTGGTAACTGTAGGTTTGTCGAGACGCTATCTACTGTTCCATCTTGGATAGTAGCTAAAGTCTGACCGTTAAATTTCTTAATAGTATATGGCATAACAATTCTCTAATTTTCTATATTTACCGTTAAATTACTTTCTTTGAAGCCAGCTCGTATTCTTCTGAAGCGGAAACCCAAGTATATGTGTTAGGATTGTTAGAATACACAGAAATTTTTTCGTTATGCTCTTCTCTAACAGCTTCTAAAAACTCCTTCATTTTTGTAAAATCCTCAGTTTGAGGGATTCCACTTTTATCTAACATATCAATAATAACATTAATTTGCTTATGAATAGGGTACTGTTCTAGTGCTTTTAGATTAGTATAATATTTCACTTGTGATTCTGAAATAACTGGCCTCTCAAATCTAGATTTGATAGATCCTGTATTGAAATCTCCATACCAATATTCGCCAGCTTCTTCATCTATTTCCACTTGTTTTGTAAGAAACTGAGACAAGTCCATAACAGAGGAATCAACTTCATCTGTGATTTCTCCAATCAATACACCTGTGGATTTTAAAAATAATAATTCTCTAATCTTTTTTGCCATTATCTATATCCCCAACTTAATACAAGGCTATACTTTGGACGCTCATCTTGTCCAATTTGTGTTACTTCATGTTCAATGTCTATTGGCATTTCTAAATAATCTCCAGGTTTTTCATCAACTAAATTCGCATTACCTTCATTATCGTACCAAACAAAATGAGGTTTATCACTTTGAAGATATATTAATTTAAACTTCCAATACCCACCAATACTGTCCTTGTGTCTTTGCAAATAATCGCCTGGATCATATCTATTGATTACAAACGCATCTGCTGTCTTATCTTTTTCTGGCAATGTTTTAAATATTGCCGCTTTTAATTCTTCACTCATATCAAAATAAAACAAAGATTTCATATGACTATTACCATACTGAGTTACAAAATTGTATTGCTCATTTTTAGCTCTAAAACAAAATTTATCTTTTTCTTTTTCAGCTAACTGAACAATTTCCTCAGCATTTTTTAAATAATCATTAACAATCTTAACCTGAGACATATTCCCAACTTGTTTTATTTGCATTCACTTTATAAAGTAAATTACTATTTCTTGTTGGATCAGATACTGTAGTAGTAACGCTAACTGATCGAACAAACGAAATACTGATCCAACCGCCAGTAGCTACACTTGCAGATGTTGAAATATTTTGTATTGTAGATGACACTCTACAAGTTGTATTTGGTGTAAACTTATCTGGTGGTGCAATAGAATTCAAAATTGCAACGACTGATCCAGCTCCACTTCCAGTAACGCTAAGACCCCTTGTGTCTAAGGAAAAGAACAACGGTCTTGCTTGAATGTATTCAGAAACAACTTGTGCAATTTTGTCGTCAACATATAATTTATTTGTGGCGTGTAAATTTCCAGCAGGCTGTTGTGTCAAGGTCAAATAACCAGTTACTGCACCGCCAGTTAGTGCTAATTTGGTATTGTCTTCAATAGTAATACTAGCGGATCCATCAAATGGAACTCCGTTAATTTGTCTTGCAAGTTGTAGTGATGACGCCGTGCTTGCATTACCAAGTAAATTTCCTGTAAATGACTTTGAACTTGCATTAAAAGCAACAGAATTGTCTGCGGCTAATACATTGCCCTTATGTGACCCAGTTGTGTTACCTGTTAAGTTTCCAGTTACGTTACCTGTTAAGTTTCCACTTACATCGCCTGTTACGTCACCTGTTACGTCAGCAACTACATTACCTACAAGATCTCCAATAAATTTTCCAGTAAATTCAGGTATTGTTTTAGTTAAGTCTACTGCTAACTTGTTTCCATTTTTATTATAAACAAAATCAGACTTAACATTTGTTCCAATTAAATCACCATAATGTATACCAGTTACATTTCCCGTTACATTGCCAGTTACATTTCCTGTTAAATCGCCTGTAACATCACCAGTAAGGTCACCTGTAACATCACCAGTTACATTTCCTGTAACATCACCAGTTACATTTCCTGTAACATCACCAGTTAAGTTACCATTAAAACCTGCGGATGAAACGTTGCCTGTTACTGCAACTGATCCTGCAATATCTTGTGAACCCGACTTATCAGTTCTTAAAAAACTCTCAGTTCCTAGAGGACCGTCAAGTGAGTCAATAAATTTAAATGACGAATCAACTCTTCCGTTTAATATAGTAGGCCCAACTAAATTAATTCCTGCAAAAATTCTACCTGGTGCCTCTGAATTCGGATATAATCCGTTAATTGGTGCCGATGGTGTAAACTCAAACTTGGATATAATGCCAATAACAGCATTATCTAAAAATAGTGTTAGAACAGGATTCTGTGTTTCAATTGACTCACCATCTTTAATTCCAAGTATCACTCCACCTTCTAATCTACTTTTTCCAAATCCTGGAACACTTGTACCAATTAATTCAAAAACTGATCCGTCAAATATGTGTATTTGTTTTGATGTTGTATTATACCAAAGATCACCTGTAGTTGCAGATGCTACAGTAGGCGCTGTAGCAGAGGAAGTCATATTAGCAATAGGTTTCCAAATATTGCTGTATGTACTTGGAGGAGTAGAAAGAAATTTAAAGTAAATTTTTAACTTCTTGCTTTGTGTGTCATACCACAACTGACCTGGCAACGGGCTATCAGGAGGATTTTCGTAAGCAAAGTTTTCTAACAAATGAACAAAGTTATCGTTTTGATATGGTCCGTATCCAGAGAGATTTTTACCAATTAAGTTTAAAGAAGTAGTGGCTTGATCTACTGCGCCGTCTGGTACATCTACTAATGGCAATTTGTTAGAAAGTTTAATTGTATATGGCATTTATCGCTCCGTTACACTGAAATATCTTCGTCCCACACCCAAGTTCTAATACCTGAAATTAGTTGGCAAACGAATTTTTTAACTACTCTAATTACTGTTGGGGACGGAGTATCAGAGACATAGCTTAAACATAATGCCCTAACAACATCGCCTGCATTAACTGTATTAGCTGGAATCATAGCTTCAATTTGTGCTACTGCGTCTGTATTAGGTGTCACAAGTCCCGTAATATCAATTGTCAAATATGTAACAGATGTTTTAGATCTATCCACATAATCTTTATTTGCTACGTCAAATTGAAATAACGGACTTGCTACGTTGTTAATTCTAACAAGGTTAGATAATGAAATAATGTTTCCTAAAGGAACATCAATTATTAAATTTTCACCATTAACTGTTAAAGTATTATTTGTTACATTGATATCACCAACATTTAATGTTGTTAGTAATCCAAGAGAAGTTAATGAGCTTGATGTAACGGTAGTACCTAAAGTAGTTGCACTTAGTACAGCGTCATTACCAACATAAAAAGAATTAGGAGCTGGTATTTTTACGTTATCACTTAGTTCCCAAGTAGGTATTGACGTTGATGGCGGTAAGAATACACCTGCTCTATTCCAAACAATTGTTTTATCGCCACTAACTCCGCCTAACACAGTAATACCTGCACCACTTGCGGTTATTGCTGTTGGAGTATCAACTACAGCAAGTTCAATATTTTTATCAGTAATTTGTAAAGTAGTAGAGTTCGTAAACTCTGTCACGCCTTTTACTAATAAAGATCCTTCAATTGTAGTATTACCATTTAAATTAATAGAAGGAGCAGTTTCGTTATCTGCTCTCCAAGTATCACTTGGATATACTGAGAATGATCTAGTTGTAGGATCAATTACCAATGCGTCTTGGAAAGAGTCAGCTGATCTAGTTCTAAGTATTAATTTACTTTCATTTACTTGATTACTAATTACATTCTTATTTGGGATAACGGTTGTATCAACATAAACAGATATTGCCGCTGAAGGTCCAATAGTAATTCCATTGGCGCTAGTCACACTTAAAGATCCGTTAATTGATCCAGATTTATCTGACCTTACAAATCTTGAAGTATCTAACGCACCATCAACTGCATCAAAAAGAGTTTGTGATGTTTCAACAATAGCGTGAACAGTATTACCAGTAACTAAGGAACTAAATGTTAGTCCAGATCTTAAAGGCTGTAATGATTCTGTAAATCCGTTAATTGGAACAAGTGGTCTAAATTCTGTTGTACTTAGAATTGCCATTCTTATATCTGCAGAATAAATGCTTGTTACAAGTTTAGTATCACCGTTATCTGAAACAATTTCTTCAACTACCCAGCCATTCTTTCCTTGATTTTTTGTATATATAGGACCTGCAGTAATTAAGTTTATACCATCATAAAATTTTAATTGCTGACTAGCAGTGTCAATCCAAAAGTCACCACTGATAAGGTTATCAGGTCTTGCATTAGATACAAATGGACTTCCTACTGGACGCCAATTTGTGCCATCATACACATTCAATTTACTTGTATTTTCGTTATACCAAAGTTGTCCTTTAATTTGATTTCCAGGAGGACTTGAATTTGAAAAGTTTTCTAAAAGGTAAACTAAATTTTCATTATAAATTTCGCCAATGCCTTTATAATTTTTACCTATCAGTGTTAAAGATGTACTGGATGTATCAACTGTTCCATCTGTAACAGTTGCAATAATATTTCCATCAGTTTTTTTAATTACGTACGGCATTCTTTATCCTTAACCTAGTTGTGTAGCACCTACCCCAACTCTAATTATATAATTAATAGTTAAGAATGGGTTAGCTAATCCAATATCAAAAGTTGTATTAAAATTCTGAGCAGAGCCAGCACTAGTATAAATTGGTGCAGTACCGCTAGTTTGTGTATTCAATGATCGTCTACTTAATCCGCCAGTTCCGCCTACTTCACTAGCTGAGTTGTCACCAGTAACACTACTAATTCTATCTGGAGAATTAACTGGAACAGTATCTTTTAAAACTCTAATAGTAAATGTCAAAGTAGTTGATGCGGCTATAGTAATTGCGTTATTCAATGTTACTTCATCTGCTGTGAGTCCAACAACTACTGTATTTTGTGGAACACTTGATGAACCGCTTACTGTCATACCAATGTAAATATTTTCTGTGTTTGATAATGCTACTGTAGTTGACGGTAATGTGATAGCAACTGCAACAGTTTTATTAACTACTATATTAGACAGTGCATTGGCCATTCCAGCATTACCTAATGGGAATCTTCCTCTCAAATCTGGAAGTCTAAAAAATTCTCCGCCTGCACTTGCGCCGTATGTAGACCCAATTGCTTGGAATAATGTTGGATATTCTACTCTAGAGATTAGAGCTCCGTCACACAACAAATAACCTAGTGGAACTTGTGTTCCGGCAAAAGGGAAAATAGAACCAATAGGAACAAATGCTTCGCCTAATAAGAAATTAGTTCTAGTGACTCTTCTTAGGCCAACGTTTGTTCTATAAACCAATATCGTATCATCAATTCTGCTGTCAACAACTTCTGTTTTGCTAGTGTAAGCACTATCAGAAAGAACGTTTCTAAGTTCTAAAGTACCTTGAGTTCCGTCAAAGGACTTAGCTGAAATAGTTGTAACATCACCTACTAAACTAAAGTTAGTAGAGTTGTTTAGTCGTTGAGCAGATCCAAGTACTTGTCCATCAACTGTACCACTAAAGGTACCACTAAAGGATCCATCAAATCTTTCAGCATAAACTGTTTTAAATTTATTAGTAGATGATCCAATGTCATAAGTTAAATGTGCATTTGGTAGTATTGCGGCACCTGCTACTGGTGAATTAGAATCGTTCAATTCTCCAATTTGTAGTTTGCCAGTTCCTACAATGTTTTTACCAACGTACAAATTCTTTGCAATACCAGCACCACCTCGGCTTTGTAAAGAACCTGATGTTGTACTTGTTGACTCTAATGTTCCAGTCATTGTTAAATGACCACTGATAAATGCACTACCGTTAACATCTAATTCAACTTGTGGAGTTGGATGATTAATACCTACTCTTTGATTTTTTCCATCAAGTTTCATCACAATGTTTTGTGAACCTTGATTAGAAATTATAAAATCAATTGCACCACCATCAGATGTGTTTTTAATAACTGATGTTCCCTGTAATACTGATAAACTAAAATTACTTGTAGAACCAATATTCAAACCAGCATCATTAAGAATACTCTGTTGTCCATAGTATTGATTAGAACTATCTCTTCTTGCAAAATTATTTGCACTTACTGTTGCAACTGATGGACTAGTAACATTTAAAGATTCAGCAGTGGTTACTACACCGTAAATTTTACTAACAGTATTAGCCACTGAAGTATCAGCAGGACCAATAAATTTTTTATTTGATATGTTAACGCCTGGATTAATAATTGTAAATCCATCAATTAAACGCTGTGGTTGAAATGACTCAGTTGAAACGATTTTAATAACGTCATCGTTTGCATACTCAATAGAAACTAAATGTTTAATTCCAAAAGAGTCTTCAAGTTGTTCAACATAACTACCAGTTTTTTGGCCAGACAATGCTGAAGGACCAACTAAAACCCAGTTACTTCCATTATATAAACTCAACTGTTGTGTCAATGTATCAACCCAAAGATCGCCTAATAAAGGATTTTGTGGCTGATTAGTTGACGGTGACACATGAGTTCCGCCAGCAGGTCTCCAGTTTTGTGTACCAGCTGTTGAGTCGTTTATGTAAAGTTCTTTAGTAACATTATTATACCAAGCGGGACCCTCAACACTATTAGCAGGCGCATTTGGACTTGCAAAATTCTCTAATAAATGTACAAAGTTTTTAGCAAATGCGACCCCGTAATTAGAGTAATTTCTACCAACCAATGAGAGACTTGTACTGGTAATATTTTCAGTATTATCGTTAACCGTAATTGGGCTTGATGATTTACTTGGGTCGCTAAACGGTATGGTATACGGCATTTTTAAGTCTCACTAAATGTTGTCAAGGTCTGGATTCGAACAGTATAATCAATTTGAATTAGTCTGTTCAAAGATTTTTGTACAGGGTGGAAAATAACATGAGTCAATAATCTACCATTTCCTTGAACAAAATCTTGACTACTAGCTCTTAGACCAATTTCGTCAAAAACAAAATCGCCATTTAAATCTTGAGCGTTATCATACGCCGCTTGTCCAGAAGGCTCGCCGTAATCTAATAATACACTACAGAAAATATCAGTATAAACTGTACCTCTTACATGACGAATTTCAGTAAAATTTCGTGTTGGATCAATATTTGAAGTATTCTTTGGATCAATAACTTTGTAATAAGTTTGATTGTATAATCCAGAATTAACGCCAACATTATTTGGGGTTAGATATGTAATAATTCCGTTTGGATCAACAGTGCTGCCACCGTTGCCAAAGCTCATTCCTTCAATGATTCCATACCCTTGATTTGAAAGAGCCGCAGCCAATGCCACACTCATATTTTCATAGTGAATAGCGTTTCTTTTATCAATGTAAACTTCTTTAGTCTCAGGGTCAAAAATTTTAATATGACCCTCGATATGAAAGCCTGCATGGTCATTTACGCCTGATTTTTGTGTATTTTCTGACGATTCTTCGTTCATTTCATCAACCTTATTATCCATAGTAATATTTATCCAGCACCTTTATCAAAGCATTTAATCAGTACGGGTAGCATAGTAGTATCTATCAGGCAATTCTGCAGAAAGTTCTTGTAAGAATTTAGCTTGAATAGTACTATCTTGCTGAAGAGTTTGCTTGCCTCCAAGCGTGTACCATATCTTTCCAGTCTTCTGAATCAAACGTATCTGTAAGTCTGGAATGATGTTGTTGGACTCATCCCTCATTAAAGATTTAGTATTGATTTGAAGAACATACTCATTGTTTATTTTAGAGATAGTGAAGTCTGGTTCAATTTCCACATCACCTGTTTGCCCTTGGCTGTTTGTTTCATCTGAATCAAATGTAATTGAGAAATCATGTTTGATTAGAGGATTGCCAGCTTTTGCAGGCTTTAATAACACTCTGCCAGCCATGTAAACTGTAATTTGATCTTCATAAGAAACAGAATCATTAAAATTAAATCCACTTAGAACATATTTTCCTAAAGATTCAACATCGTTTGATGTCCATTGCCCGTTAACATATTTTTGGAACTGGTCCAATTCTTCATTATATCGATAATTAGAAGGGGAAACAAAAGTTTGTACTACAGAACCCTCTCTGTAAGGAACAGTTTCACTTTGTGCTACGTTAAGAATTTTACTTCCTATCGGATAAGTTTCTGCCACACCAGTTCCGCTCGTTCCTCTAGTGATATTACCTAATGTATTACCGGACACAGATTTAAATTCAATCCTTTCTCCAGCGATGAAAATAACCCCTGGTTTAGGACTATTTGGAATCACTTCTCCAAAGATTGAAGCATCATTTACAAATATTTCTCGATCATTCATTTCTAATGCTTGAGTCAAGTAAGTTGTATTTTTCTTAGATATTCTCTTAAACTGTACCCCGTTAGTCATATCTTTGAATAGTCTATATGCAATTGGGTCAACGGAAGAAATTTCACTAATACTTGTGATAACAATTCTGTCAGTGTCTGAAATATTAAACTTATCAGAAAGTTTAATATATTGATTGTCACGAACATCATAATCAATATTAGGGATCAAAGGTCTTCCATTTAAATCAACCCAAACATTATTAATACTTAGAACAGTCCTACTTACTTTGTATTCATTTTGTAACTGTAGTCCTTTAAACACTTCTCTTCTCATCAAATTCTCATCATGATTAGTGTAAGTTGTAACTACGATTTTTTGATCAATTTCTAAGTTTGCAAATCTTGTAAATGTAATTGCACCATTCTTAATAGTATAATCTGCTCCACGAAGAACACTGATTGCGATAACATCACCAACAAATGCTACGCCTGAACTCAATGTTACAGAGTTAGTGACATTGTCAAATTCAAAGTCTCTATTTGTAGCCATCATTTTACCATTTCTATAAACTTCAATATCTGAAATGGAAAGTGATCTTGACAAGTATGGGAAATTTTTGCCAAGTTCAAACGTTTGAGAATCTTGTGTCACTTCATAGTATTCTGTTTCTGGAGGCAACAATCTTTGAGTTGGTAACAACTCCCAATAGGAATTTGAGTAGTCTTCATCTGGACGGTTGCCAACGTGTAATGCCCATAACAAATTGTTAGTAGGAACATTTGTTGTATTATTAGATGTATGTGCTGTTATACAAATATATCTACTTTCTCCATAGTTAACAATATCACCAATGCTATATGCGTTTGCTAATACCCAAGAAGAAAATAATACACCACTTAAACTGTAGTAACTCTTATGAGCATCAATACAAACATATGATCGATTATTAAAGAGAACAGTGTCATTTAAAGCATAATCAAAATTATCTTTCCATACACCTAACCAAACAGCATTAGATGGTGTTAGTCTTGTGACTGCTGCCATGACATGCAACGGCTCAATGTTACCAGGCGGTCTTGTTAACGTATAGGTATCATTTGCATCAATTATCAATTCTTGATTGTATACTTCACTATAAGTTTTAACTGAAGAAGAGAACAAGATTATTGTGACTAAACTTCCTGGACCTAATTCAGGAGAATTCGTAATAACTACCTTAGCTCTCTTTGATCTAGTTGATTTTTTCTCTAATGATGTAGTATTAGGAATAGAAACATAATAGCTACCAATATCGTCAATATTCAAATTAGTATCGATCTCAATAATTGAAGATGTACTATCTTGGTTAGTAACTATGTAATTTACTCTATTCAATATGTTGCTACCGCCAATAGCCATATTTTGAATTGTAACTGAAATTTTATCTGTAGTATTAGCAGTTTCTAATCCATATTTGTTAGTAGTTAAAGTGATTAATGTATTTCCATTACTTAATGAAGTAATAGTAAATTCTGTTTCTCTATCTAAAACAAAATTATTAACGTAAACATCAATAGACTGTCTGCTGTCAACTGCACCATTTATTTCATATGAAGGATTTGTGCCATCATAGAAATATTGATATGTTTTGATTAAGTTACTACCTGAACTTGGGCTGTTGAATACTGTCATTGACAATGTGTCAAAGATTTCTCCTTTGACCAATTCTTCTGTCGATGGACTGTGTTCAATAGATAAGAATTGACCACCGTCAACAGAAATATCGTCTGGGCGTAGACCAGTAGCAGTTCTAAATCTAGTTTCTAACGCATCTTTAATCGTTGTAAAATCGCCACCATTTAGACTTGTATCAAGAACGAAGTCATCAGTTGGCAATGTAACACCGTCGCTTAGAGATTGTCTAACTTCAATTTTTACATCATTTTCAGGAATAACTGGTAAAGTAATAGTGTTAGATGCCCCGTTGGCTATAATAGTTTTAAACAATGCATCACTGTTCTTTTGATTAGGCGTTCCAAAATATTCATCATCAACACGTACACCATCAAAATAAACGTTTATCTGTGTTCCTAATAAAGGAACATATCCAAGATTATATGTATTAGTTGTGCCATCACTGATTACTAATAAATCTTTATAATCATTAACAAATGTGTCCCAACCTTGAGTGAACCATGGAAGTCCGTCCCAGCCGCTACTTACGCTGAAGTTTAATCCTTGGATTTGTACACCGCCAAACTCAACACCCTTCATTAATTGTGTGATGTCTTTACCTGGCATTCCTGTTGTAGGTTGATAACTTGTAATAATTCTATCAACCGCATTTTGAATGTTAATATTCTTAACATATTGTATTGTGATAATAGAATTTATGCTAGGTACATTTTTAAACTTAATGTAACCAACAAATTTATTTTTGTTAACTTCAACTTGTTTCAATTGTATAACATAGTCTGAGTAAGGAACTGTATATCCAACCTTAGTAACACTATTAATAGTGTTAATAACAATCTTTTGATTATCTAACTCTGGTGGGAAAGTTAGTTGGAAAGTGTCTTTATAGTTAGATAGACTTTGTTCAAATACATCTTTAGTATATAAGAAATTCTTAATATACTGTATTCTCAAATTTTGATTTGTAGGCAACGCAACATTAAATGTTATAACGGTGCTTAGGTCAGTTCTAAAAGTTACTCGATAAGCATCTTCACTAATCTCAACCTCATTGAGGTAAATCTTAATTGTTTCTTTATCTTGCATTGCAGGATAATTATCGTCCAACTCGTCTACTGGGTAAGTTAATACATAATTTAGAGTTATACCATCTGTTACGAAATTGCGGCTATAAAATTGTCCTGTAAATAGACCCTTTTCAGAAACTCTATCATACTTTAGCTTAACTTCGCTAGTTCTAATATAATCATTGAATAGTTTTGCACTAGCTGTTGCTTGTACAAAGTTAGTGTCATAATTACCGCCACCAACTATTACAACTTTAGGTGTTGCCAAGTATCCAGATCCTGAATTTGTAACTACAATTTCAGACAACTTACCATTGCTGATACGTGCAATCGCAGTTGCTCCGCTACCAGAATCTCCTTGTGCAGGATTAATCACCACTTGTGGCGGAATTCTGTAGCCGTTTCCAGGATTTGCAATATCAATTGATTTAATTTTGAATCCCTTGTTGTCACTCCAATGTTTAAATGGATAAACATTATCAATCAATGCTCCGGTAGGCAATACTATCTTTCCAGTAGTATCAACATACGCAGGTAAATCAAAATCAGTTACCCCAACCCCAAGATGTTCTTTAACTTGGTGTGCTGTTGTAATTTCTCTAAATTTAGATCTGTAAGGTTTGATCTCTTTAATGAATTCCTCAACATAAGAAAAATCGTTAAATCTGTAAATTTCTTTTTGATCTAATAAACCAGCATCAATTATTGGAGTAATAAAGCTAGTCTTATAAATCCAATCAACAAATAGTTGTTCACTCAATACATATTTGATTGCAACAAAGACAAACTTATTCCAATACTGTGCTAAATCGCCAACAAAAATGTCATCTTTAACGCTTTGTAATATTTTTCGTATTTCAATAGCATTAGATTCGTCAAAACTATTTTGATCAAAACCTACAAAACTATCAAACCCAAGACCAGAAATTTGTTTGTTGTACAATTTGCTACTAAACTGAATGGTACCGCTTTCTCTATAAATGATTTCATAGTCATTTAAGTAATTGCCAATACCAGTTTCAGTTTTTCTTAAAATTATACTTCTTCCATCGCCTGTGTTTCTAATCTTAACTGTGTCACCAACAGCAAATGTATTTGTGTTTAACTCAGAAGTAAAATCAACTACGAATTTAGGAGGTATTTCTGCACTATAATCTGACGCAACCCAATCAACGTAAGACCAATATTTTCTTACGTCATAAATTTGACTAATCTTTCTTTCAAATATATTGTTGATAGATTGATATATTGCCCACTTATCAATGTCTTCATCTAGTGTAACTAGTACAGAATATGGACGTACCAATAATCTTGTATCATCAGTATAGTTGATACCTTGACTCAATATCTTAACTGACGTTAGTTTTCCAGACAAGTCGATGGCTGTTTGTATCTTAGCACCAGTGCCACTTCCAATTATTTCTACTGTAGGAGCAATTTTATAACCAACACCAGAATCAACTATAGTCACATTTACTAATCTACCATTGACAATTTCAGGTTCTAATACAGCACGTTTTTTGCCTGCTGTTCCAATAGAAGAAAGATCAGCTTTAGTTTCAACAACCTCATCATAGAAACCATAGCTTTCTAATGGCACACTATCAAACTTATTGATGTTATCTAAATTAACTTTACCTACAACATCTTGACTTAGTAATATTTTGTTAATAAAACTAATCAATGTTTTTAATGCTTTTTCTCTATCAACAAACCAACTTTGTCTTGGATTGTTTAATACTCCATAACGAAGTTTAGGTGATAAGGTAGGATCAGGAACAAGATTTCCTAGTGTGTCTTGACCCACTAAACTATCAAATAATTTTCTTTCTATGACTGGATCTAATACCGCATATCTGTTGTTTTCATTTATTAACTGCCAATGGCTATGACGATTAATTTCTTGATCGCTATCTCTATAATAAATGTCAACATTTATTTTCTTAGCATCCAAATCCTTTTTAGTATTTGCAAGAGCTAAACTTCTTGGACTTAAGAATGCCGCATATTTGATACCTTGTGTTTTAGGATCTTCGATAATTCTTGCACATTCAAAAGAACTTATAGTTCTAAAACTTAGATCTGGAATAGTTATTTTATTTCTAACCCAGAAATAATATACGTTCACAAAGTCGTTAATAATAGGATCAAAATATTGATTAATGGAAACTACACTATTATCTGGATTCTTAGGTTGACCGCTGATACCTTGTGATAAACCATCTTCAGTATCTGCTAATGTGGCCCATTCACTTGGTCTATAATCACTCTTTACCCATTCATAAACGTCAACTGTTGCTCCTGGGAACAACTTACCCCAATTATTAATTCTAAAATCAGCAGATCCTTGTTCATACCAAACATAACGCAATGTGCTCGTGTCCAACCACAATTCACCTACGTGTTCATTTGTCCAGGTTGTTTTATTATCAACTCTGTTTTTATTCCCTGGACTTACTGCAACTGTATAGACTGCTGGATCATATGGAGTGATATATTTGATTTCTTGTATTACTTTTGAAGGAATTTTTCCTTTTACTGGATCATATATTTCGTAGTTCTCTAATACACTCAATGTACTTGTATTATAACTGATGACTTTCTGTACTTTGTCAATATCAACAAGACCATCTTCTTGATATCGCACTTTAGACCAAGACCAAGAATTTGTAAAGCCATATTTTGCCATAGAGTTATCAAATAAGATAACTGTTCCTGCATCAGTATATGTAACTATAGAAGTTTTAGTTGCATCAAACTCGTCTTGTCCTTCTACCTTGTATTCATATCTAGGTGCGCCAACTGCACAGAATCTTCCATCAGTTGCTAAACCTACACCGTAGCCATCTGCATCTGAAGTATCACCGCTTACTAGTGACTCACCAAATACAAAATAGTCTCCTAATTTTTGATACAAGTAAACAATACCGCTGTCTTGTGCTTTATCTACAAAACGTGTACTTCCACTGTCAAAGGTTGTTCGTAAAGGTCTTAACGCAGATCTTGAATTCAATACATACTCTGATCCATACAAAGATAATGAGTTAGCGACTCGTTCAACGTAAGAGTCAAAATACATATTTGAGGCTTGATCGCCACCGGCTGCTGATACCAACAATAAACTTCCATCTGGGCTAACGCTAAGGTTGCTACCAAATAACTCTCCAGATTCTAGAGATGGTGATGATATTTTTTGACCTAATACATATTGTCCAGAAGAGTTTTTGTTTAATACATAGACCATACCAGCATCTAATTTAGATTGTGATGCATGGTCACTTGAGATCATTAACGTTTTTCCATCAGCTGTCATGGCTAGTTTGTCACCAAATCTATCCTTTCTAGCTGTCCCTAAACCAATAATAGTAATTGGTGAGGTAACGTTTTCGTTAGCCATTAAATCGTTGGCTTTGAAAGTTAGTACTGATGCAGATATTCCGTCAATTACAAATTCATAATTATTAAATCTAGATCCAGTAATCTGAACAGTTTGACCAGTTCTAAATCCATCTTGTATAAAGTTTCCTCTATTTCTAGTCAAAGTAAAATCAGTTGCATCAAAGACTAGTGTTGCTTCTATGTTAGAGTAAGATTTTGTAATACCCTTTAATAGTAAATCTCCTGGCTCAATAAAGTCATCTGCATATATTGACTGCTGTAATGTAAATGTATAATTTACTGCATCTTTTTGGAATACAAATACTGCACCTGTATGCGCCTGTAGTCTATCCTTTAGATAATACGGAGCAGAAATAACAACTGTATTACCATCTTTTGAAGTTGCAATATCCCAACCAAACTCTGATCCTTGACTTATTTGTGTAACTCTAGAACGGAAATCAAATGGAGCATTGTTTAGTAATACAACTTGCCAATCTTGATTTCCATCTAAGTAGTAAGCGAAAACAGATCCAGTTTTTTGATCTTGTCCTGGTGATGACACTAGAATAAATGGAGTTGTGTCACCAATAATTTTTACCATATGACCAAACTGCGATGCTCTTTCCGCAACAGGGCTCGCAAGAACGATGTCAGTTACGAACTCTAAATTGTCGCTATCATATTTTACAATCTTAATCAAACCTTCATCAAAAATTCCACTAGATGAATATTCAAATGCTACTGGTTTTCTAAAAGGCTCGTTTTCAAATGTTACACCTGGAGCAATCCACTTGACACCAGTTGCGTTAGGTGCTCCAGAAACAATGTATCGTGTAGTTAATGAAGTGTTTTCCCAAATATCAATAGATGCTCCATGATTTCTAGGCATTGCTTCTACTACTAAACTGTCTTTAACGTTTTGTACAGAAAGAATGTCGCTTACGTTTTCCTCAACAATATAACTTTGATCTAATTGAATATCGCTTGATCCTAAAAGATCTCTTCTGTAAATGTAAATTCTTCCGTTTTCAACATTAGTTGCTGAAATTACAATAAGATTAGATTCAGGTGCTAATGCAATAGATTGACCAAAGTACTGTTTAAAGTCTTCTTTAAACGGTCTTATAGGTGTTGGGACACCTGCACTTTCTTTTTCTAATACTACCCAATTTCCAGTACCATCATCGTCAACCCAAACAAACTCACAATTTCTCCAACGAGCAATTCCTGGAATTGATGCTAACTCGTCTAAATTAGAAAATCTTGTTGTTAAGAAATAATATAATGAACCATCTAATGCGGCTTCAGCATCTGGAATATCATTAAATGTAGTACTGACTACAAACGTCGTTGGTGTATCAATTCCAATAACTTCATATACTCCATTTAATGGATCTTGTAATCTAGATATTGAAACAAAATCTCTTAGTTCTAAATTATGGGCAACATCAGTGATAAATTGAATCAAATTATTTGCATTGTCAACTTGATAGTTAATAATTTTTGCAGTCGCTTTGGTGTATCTCTTAACACTCCAATCGCCCTTTTTATCCATTGCTACCCAAACAGTATCACCTTCTTGCAATGACCCACTTGCTCCTAGAGATAGTATGTTATTTTCATAGAGAGCAGTGAATGTTACGTCATCAATTCTAGGATATCCAGCTGTTGGTAATTTTTGATATTGCAAATAGTTTGTGCCATTACTAGAATTAACATCTAAAGTTGGCCAAGGCGTTCCTTTGAAGTCAATTGGCTTGATCAACAAACTTGATTGATCAACAAGATAGCTTCTTGGTGAAGTTGCAACATTATCACCATATATAAATTCAAACAACTGTGGATCTTGATTAAACTTATTTTGATCTAATGAAAACTCTATTTCTTTATATGTGTTTTCTCCACCAAACGTGCCTAATCTTATTGCCCATTCTTCTTGAATTGAAACGTGTGATCCCAATGCTTCGTTAGAAGCAACTGAGAACTTTTCTAAAGGTGCTATTGTTCCTTTTTCTTTAATAAATCCTTGATAAAACTTGTACTGACTTGTTTCGTCAACAATTAAGCTGTTTAAATATTTTCTTGGAACGTATCCAATTAACTTTTGTGCAAACTTTTTCTGACTATCATCAAAGTTTTCACTATCTAAACTATAAAATTCTTCAAATTGTGTTATCTTATATTCAAAGTTAGGTAGCAACTGGGCAACTGGGGCTTTGCCAAGCTCTGACCAATCTTCATAATTAAACTTTTCTGAAGGCAATAATTTATATCTAGCTTGATAATATTTGGTTTGATATTTTACCACATCACCAATACTATAATCAATGTTGGCTTGCCAATCATCTATTTTTGCGCTGTCATATATAAATCCTGGAACATAAAAATCACCTGTCCAGTTGTCTGTTACATATCCAGAAACTTTAAATCTACTTTGTCTATATCCTGAGTAAGGCTGATATACTAAATCATTAAAGATAGTAAAGTTATCAAAGACAACAATGTGTTCTTTTTGTACTAAATTAATTTTTACAAAATATATTCCATCGTTTGAAATTTTAGAAGTGTCAATTGAAAAAGTATTTTCTTCTCTGACTATTGTGATTTTATTTTTATCAACTGCACTTCCATCTGATTTCAACAAGGAGTAGTTATAGAACAAATCATTTATGTCATCAACAACTGATTTGTTGTTGTAAAATTTTACTGTGTCTGCAAATGGTGCCAAACTAATAACACTATTATTAGCCCAGTTTTGAATACTCCAGAATAAAAATTCTTTACCTGCAAGTTTCCAGTCTGCCACAACTTCTAAATCACTCAATACCTTATCAAAAATAAATCCTTCACTTTCTAAATAACTTCCATATCCTAAAATAAAGTTAAAGACTTCCTGAGTAGATGTCATAACAGTTCCGTAAGGAATAATTGTTACTGCATCTTCAAAAGTAGAAGCAACTGTTGCATCAATACCACCAATTGTAGGCAAGTATGGTAACGGATAGTACAGCGCAGGATCAAAGGATTCTCTAGTCAAATGAGTAGATACTGCTCTATAATATTTTTGTCCAACAGAAACAATAGTTCCACCAGTGATATTTGCATTAGACGCCCAGTAAATAAAGGACTCAGTGGTTCCACCGACCGTAACTACAGGGTCATTAGGAGCAGAAATAGCCTTTTTAATTTTAAAATACGGGCTATAATTATCATACCCTTTGATCACAAATCCGTTACTGCCTCGTTCAACAATAATTCCAGACATTGACAAAGTTTTGATTGGATTTCCAGTAGACAAGAAAAGTTGATAATTTTCTTCTGGGATAAAGACTTTGTCCACAGTTTTATAACTTGTGACAGTTTCTAAAGCAACATTAAACTTGTCTTTACTTGTAAATCCGCCAACTTTGTATATCAAATTAGATTTAATATTGTTGATGTAATTTTTTAATACTAGAGCAGGTGCTTCGTTCTTCAATCGCAAATATTCAACAATATATGGTGAATATCCTGTGGCAAAGACAAAGCCGCTAGTTGTATCTGAGAATATTTTTAAATCTTTAGGAGCAATCCTTTGATGTGTATCTTTATACACAATTTGATTTGCTTTATTAAAACTATTTCTTGAAGTGTCAAAACACAGAGTCAAATACTTTGCAGGCAAATTTAATGCCATTGCAATTTGAACTGCAAAAGGATACAAATGACTTCTTCTCCAAGAAGCTTCTGCTGGTCCCATGTCACCAAACGACCATTTATCGTAGCGTTTTGAAAAATCAAAATATCTAACAACACCAACATCAAACGGATCTTTAAGTTCACCGTATGGATCAACTGGGATAATATTTAATAACCCAGGTCTCTTGTATCTATCATCATACCCTTGTCTATCGCCTTGTCTGATGTAACCTTCTTCCAAATCTTTCCAAAGAACATCGTTTCCTGAGCTATATGGAGAAGGGCCATATTCATCTTCCCACCATGTTGGTTTGTTACTAAATCCAAGCATTTCCCAAGGATGAGTGTGTGGACGATCTGTATCAAAATAATACCTATATATTTTTCTCCAAGAACCGTTCAACACTACATCAGGTTTGATATCATTTACTGAACTTACGAAATTATAACTAAAATTACTGCCGTAAATTTCATTAGAGTTATTTTCGTAATCAATGTTATATAAACCTGTCCAGCGTAAAAATTCTTCTTCAATTGTTCTATTGACTCTGTTCAATTCGTTGGCGCTGTTTCTAAATACACCAGGCGTAACGTCAATTATATCAAATATTCTTGTGTCATAAAAAGAATTGAGATTATTATAAATTCGTTTTTCTAACTCTAATAATAACAAATCTCTGTCATCACCATAACATACAGTGATAGATCCATCATGTCCTTGTAATACCTGTGTTGGTTCAATGTAAGTATTATCCTCGTAAATTTCTGGCACAAATGAAGGATACAAGCCCAACTTTGTTGGACTATATGGCATACAAGAGCCGTAGATATTATTGTAATATTTTATTACAATTTTACTATTCACTGACAACTGACGTTTGAAGTTTACTAAAGGTTCAATTGTATCAAACGTGTAATCAATATCTTTAATTAACAGTTCGTTATTCAAATAAACAAGAATTGAGTTGTTACTTAAATTTGTAGAATTAAAAATTTTAGATCCGTAAGCATATGAAGTAATGTTCCCATCTCTTACTGTATACTCGTAATCTCGCTTATTCAATCCATATGGAAGCATGTCGCTGTAATAGAAATTAGATTTAACATTTTTATCTTTACTAATTTCTGTAATGACATCGTCTAACGCAGTTGCAATACTTGTATAACTAGGTAATTCAACAAATTTTTGTAAAATTAATGTCTTATATCTTTGATACTCAAGTGCGGCCCAACGAACTGAACTTATAAAATTCACTTGTTTATCACACAACATGGAACCTGCGATAGATAACAATCCTTGGTGTTGTACAAATCTTCTACCATATGGGGCTAATTTAGAAAGATCTCTTAAATTGTTTTTATCAACTGTAAATCCAAAATCTTTAGATGCATTTAATACAATAGAATTAACGTGGTCGTTGATTTCAGCATAGCTGACACTTGAAGGTACTTCGTTTAAAGGGTTGTTTATTAAATTAATTGGCGTTTCATATTTTCCATCAACGCCTTTATCAAATACTGGAAGTACTCTAATAGATACAACGTCATCTTTTAATAAAGGACTGTTAAAGTTGATGAAGTAGGAATCAAATGTAACATCTGTAGATATTGTATATTCTGTTCCTGATAACAAATCACCGTTCTTAAAAACTCTAACTGAAGATTTAGGTGTTTTAACATTTAAACTATTAAATTCTAAATATTCTTCCCCACCAGTAGCAATCTTTTGATCAATAATTTCTTGAATTGATAGAGCGTTGGTTTGAATCCAGCAGTTGTCGTAGTCAGTGTTATTAATTTTTATGAAACCATCTCTAATATCTACAGTGACTAATTCGCCAACTGAGTTAAAATAGGTGAAAGATTCTGTTTCTATAAAATTTTCAAATAGGTAACCGCCAACGTTTGATACGTTGGAATATTTTAATGGGAATCCAAGTACAGTATCATTAGCACCTGTACCTATTTGATATCCAAATATTTTAGATCCTTTAAAACTACTATTCTTATAATAGATATTAGAAAAACTTAATTCGTTTTCGTCAAATAAATCAAATAAAGGTGCTTGGTTTAAAGAAGTTTTTCTCTGCGCTGGGACCCATTCGCCATTTGAGTAAAGCCAAGTTGTTCCGCCGTTTTCAATTCCTGATAAAACTAACAGTCCTTGATTTTCTAATGGCTGACTATCTGACACTTCTTCTAAATGAAGCTTTTTGTTACCTTCAATATCTAAAAATTGTACTTCAAAAATTTTGTTTCTTAAACTTAAATCTTTTTCAGCTGTAAAAATTACTCTGTTTCCATTTTGTAACTGCACACCGTCAACGAAAAAGCCAACAGAACCTTCAACATTACTATACGTGTCTGTTACCTTTGTATCTAGGAAATCAACATATTTTTTAGATTCAGATGCAAAATTAAAAAGTCTAATGTTTGGTTCAAATTCAATTATAGGTCTATTTGCTCTAATTCCATAGTTAGGTTCAACTCCATTGATTTCAGAACTAAGAGTAACTACATCAATATGGAACCATCTGTTATATCTTGACCATGGGTTCTTATCTTTACTTGCTCTATTAATTAAAATATAATCTGGATTGACTGGGTAGTCGCTGACTTGGTCAAATGGTAAGTCGTCAAAAGAAGACTCATCAAATGATGTTTCTACTTCTGTAGCATAACCTTCAATAGTTACAAGTGACTCAAAATCAACTAAGGTTATTGAATCTCCAACACCTTCTACAATGTAAGTTTTTTCTCTATAGGTTTCTGGCATGACAAAATTAGAAAATCTAATCTTCATACCGTTGCTTAACTTAAATTTTCCAGTTACTTCGTAATTTTTCTTTCCAATAATATCATCATCAACATTTAAAGAAGTATTTTCTGTCTTATTTCTTATTAAAAATTTGCCAAACGTAGTACTATCTTTTCCGCTTACATAAAAAATAGTGCTTGGAATAGAGTCAGTAACTTCAAATACCACGTTACCTTTATTTGTGCCGTTGTTTAGTACGCCTTCAAGTAGGTCTAAGTCACCACTTGATCGTTTTGTTTTAATATAAAAAGGATTATCTACAGTATCAACGTCAAACACATAAGTCATTCCTCGATATAATGTTATCGTTGGATTGACAGCAATAGAATTATTACTAAATTTCCAATATTCAGAATCTTGTGTAACATCAATACTAACATTAATAGTTGTATTTGTAAATTGTTCGTTTCCTGTTACTGCTACTGTTGGAGGGCCTTCAGGCAACCAAACATAGTTTCTATAATTGATAAACTTGTCAATATCAATGTGTGGATTCCATGTATAACTTTGTTGTTTGAAAAGTCTATCTTGATTAGATACATCTGCGCCGTAAAATTTTAAACCATTAAGAATGTCTTCATATGATTTTGCAAATTCAACAGTGTCAGTAACAGCGTTTCTGGTTACAATTCCAGGCTCTAGTTCATAATCTGTTCTAAAAGATTTTTCTTCTTGCGAGTTAATATATGAATCAACTGCTGGGGAGTAATTACGTACTACTGTTTCACCAATAAAACCGTCAATTTTTTTAAGTTTTGGTTGTTGAATTAATTGATCTACTGTTCCAGAAAGAAAACGATTGTTTGAATCAGTTTTAAAAATAACTGGTAGTAGGTCTAAAGATTTTCTTTTACTCATTTTTTATCCATTAACTTGCAGAAACCACAATAGGGCCATTTGTTTTTAGTAAACCAGAAGTAATTGTACTAATTATTTCCAAATCAGCAACATCAGCTGTGCTTAAGAATATTTCATCTGGTTGGCAAAATACTTGGAACAAACTTCCAAAATATTTTTCTGGTGCAGTTGGAACTATCAAAAAGTTTACTACATCAGGACTAAGCGTTTTGATAACGTATGCACTTAGTTCACCAAAGTTGAATGTATCGCCAAAATCCCAATTATCTAATGAAAAATATTGATTAATTGCAAGTATTACTCTGCCCTTAATGTCATTATCATTCACAACAGAAGAAGGATTTTTAACAATATAGAATTTAGCTTGAAGTTCTTCTGTTGCTCCAGTACCGAACAATAGTTTATATTTCGCAGGATGAAAAACAATTTCATCACTGATTGCTTTAACATTATTTAAGGCAGATGAATAGAGCTCATATAGTTGAGTGGAATCTGGCGGAGCAGGTGGCTCGCCTTGTTGCGACAATATCCAAGATCTCAAAGCGTTGTCATATGTTTTTGTTAATAAGAATATATCAATAATATTAGTTTTACAAGGATCAATTCTATAATCTTGACCAGCATTATGAATATATTGGAACTTAATATCATTTCTTCCAATAAATGCTTCAACACCAGTTTCTAAAACTAAACCAATTGTTCTATCTAAACGTTTGATAATATTTTCTGCTGGTGAGTAGAAATAAAACAACTGCCCTTCATCGTAAAGACTCAAGTTGGAAACGTCTAATTCACTTTCAAAAGTTAAAATAGTTGACGAGTCTACAATTTGCTTATATACTTGGCCATCTAATACCACTGTTTTAATATAAACAAATGAACGTCGAGTATTTGTGATAGAATCTATTAAAAGAGGTTTAACAATATTAACAAATGAATCTGGATCATCAACAATACCATCCCCTGTCTTATCTGAGAAACTTATTTTAACTCTGTTATTGTCATAAATCCCATCATCGTTAGCAATCATACCAGTAATTTCAAATTGATAGTCTTTGCCTAAAACTGATCCAGTTTCTACATCTTCGTTAACTGAAAGAATAATAACATTGTCTTTAGATTGTCCACCTAATTTTTGACTGTATTGTTTATCTTTTTCATTAAAATAAAAACTTATCTGCTTGTTGCTTTGGAAAACATACTCAAGACCTCTATAATACGTAATGTAATTTTCTCCGTCACTCTTAAAAGCAATTAACCAACTGCTATCTAATCGTAAGTTACTAACATCACCTGAATAAGTTAAACTAAATTCACTGTCTAAATCTAAGTTGCTTGAATTTATTATCTTCCATTCAGCGGCATCTCTATCATAGCGTATTCCAAAATCTCTTCTTAAAGAAATTTGATTAACAATTTCTGTTTCAAATGTAAACGGAATATCTGTAACTATTAAAGGTATAATTTCAGAAGGAATAGCACCATTTGGTACTGGGTTTGATATAGATAGTAAACCAACACCATTGTCGTCTATACCTTTTCCAGAGTTACTACCATCACCAGAAACATAAACCACTTCTCCCCAAATATAAGATTTAGTATTTTTAGTTTTAATTGTGGTTAGTGTATTGTTAGGCGCAAAGTATCTTCCTTCTGGAGGAACAAACTTTACTAATGCTTGGGCTTTTACATATCTCAATGGAGATTGTGTGTATTGACCTACAGACACTGCTAATGAGGTCACAGAATCTTTAAAATAACCAGTAGCTTGGTTTGGTGTTACTGATACGTTATTCCAAACAATATTTGTATCACCAGTCAAAATTCGTTCAAACATTTCATAATAGAAATCACGAACTTCTTCTTTTGAAACTAATGGTTCAATTTTAGATTTAACAATTCCATACACTTCATTTTTAGTATTAAAATTAAATGTAAAACTGGTTGTATATGTGTTTTGATAAATGCAGCCATCGTCCGCAAACAAATTAATAGAACTTGATCTTCCAGTAGGATCATTAATTTCAAAATATCTAGAAATACCTGAAGAAACTCTATTAACAGATTTTACTTTAACAATGTCTTGATTAATTGTAATAGGAAGTACATTGTAATCTTCACCAGTGATCATTCTGTTTTGTGTGTAATACATCTGTGGAGCATTTTGTTTAATGCTTTGATTACTTTCACTTTCAGAACTATTTGAAACACTTGTTTGTAAACCCATAACAATGGACAAAGTTTGAGTTTGACCAGAGGCATTAGTATATGGCATCCTAACTTGGATGTTATTCATATCTTGCGGGCTAATAATGTAGCTTAGACCATTACTAGTTCTGTAGTAAAGTCTAAAATTGCCAGATGGTAGCTTACCAAAAACACCATCACTAAAATTTAAATCAAGTTGATCATTTTCTCTTGTAGAAACGCTATAGATAGTTTTTGTTTTGTTTTTAACGCTATTATAAATTACACTTGTTCCACCAACAGAGTCTAATTTAGTCCACATATTAGATAAATTTCCGTTAGCATCTAATTCATAGAGCCAAACATCAGAATTATTAATGTTTGCAACGTCTACTCCAATTACTTCATTAGCAATTGGGTTAGTAATTGTAAAATCACTGCTTTGAAGGGAACCTTCTTTGAACTGAACAAACCATCCACTATTCTTACTTCCGCTTCCTCTGTTGTCATTCTTATATACAACACCAAATGATGCACCAATTTTTGGATCTTGCTCACCAACAGTTGTTCTATCAATGATTGAAGATCCAACAATTTCAAAATTCATTGGAATACCACTTACTGTTTTAGCAAAAGAAAATACAGGAACGTCAGCTGACACAATACTTAAATCATATTGTTCATTTAATACTCCATCAATAGTACGTCTAGAATTTGGTCTGCCAAATGATGCAGAAGTCATGGCAGAATTCATAATGTAAGTAAACTGTTGGTACCAGTCTGGGTTAGTACCGTCATTCCAAACTACTATTTTATTAGCAAGATTAGTTCCGTTAGAGTCAATGATGTTATCACTTGTACTAATTGATGTTATTTTTAATAATCCGTTAGATGTTTGATTTCTTTTTGGATTATAACTAACCAACTTGGCTAATTTTAATATACTTTCTCTTCTAGTAGCCGTGTCTAAAAAGTTTTCTCTTGAATTTAAGTCAACTCTAAAGCTCAAGCTCTGTGCCAAGAACGCTATCATATCAATAAGCGCAACATATTCACTGCTATCAATATAATCGTTAAAACTTTCAGGATAATTTTGACGGAGATAGTCAATCATACTCCTACGAATTGTTTCAAAATCGTAGGATTTAAAATCAGCATTCTGAAATGTTTGATAAATTTTTGTCCAGTCTTCTGCGACCAGTAACGCATTTTGTCTTTCTGTGCTAGCCATTGTGGGTCAATCTCCGATATCCATATTTATTTTAAAAATTATCTACGTGTTTAATCAACTATCAAGCCAATGTCTCGATCGAAAGATAATTTAATATTTGTTCTTTGGTCAGTTACTTTGTATCTAACTGTTATTTCTAATAGTATTCCGCTTGAATACTCGTCAACCTTAACAGCCTCAGGTTCTATCCTAGGCTCACTGTTTAATATTCCTCTAATATCCTCAACGATTGCATTCTTAGTTGATTCAGTAAGTGGTTCAAATATCGCATCCCAAATTATAGTTCCAAAAGTTGGATCCATAACTCGCTCACCTTTTCTAGTGTTAAATTGATTCAGTAAGTCTTGTCTAACACAATCAAAATCATATATCTTAAAATTTTGTCCTGCTCTACTGCTACTGAATCCTTTATAAACGTGGACTGTAGAAATACCATAATTTGATACTTGATTTGACGAAGGTTTAATTACTAATTTTTTAATAGCCATAATATATCCTTAGACGCTCTGCGCTAAATTTCCATCCCTGTCTGTTCTCGCAGGTTTAAACTGAGTAGGGTCTAAACTTTCGTGATGATCCCATGGCTCATGTGTTGGTACACGTAACATAATACTTCTAATGTCTGGCTGACGATAATAATTGTTATTTTCCCAACCTTTTTGCATGTCATCAGTAGCATTTCTATCTGCTTCCCTGTAAGGTAACACAAATGTATCTAATACTGCAACAACGGATGCCGCATCAGGTAAGATTGTTAATGCTTCAAGCGCACTTAATAATTCTGATTCAGAATTAGCAGATGTTGGAGCAGTTGTTGGGCCGTTCATATCAATTAATCCAGCACGTTCAAAATGTGTGGCTGCTGTGAAAACGTTTGCGCCTACTGCTGTAATATAATTTGCGCCTCCTGTTTTTACAGAAAATTCACCAACCGTACTAATATTAGTTGCGGCTCCTGAAATAACACTTAGACCTAACCCAGATCGTAAATTCATTTCTAATAATGACTGTATTTTAACATCTGTTGTTGCGTACATATTAATGTTTCCAGTCAACGCATACAAATCAATTCCAGAATTTAAAGGATTAATTGGATTAACTTGTGATGTTAAACGAATTTTGCCACCGCAATTTAAGTTAACGTGACTCTTAGCAGAAAAATTACAGTCAAGACCTGCAAACCCTTCAACTATGCCGCCTGCTTCTAAATGTAAGGAACCTCTTGTAGCAACCATGTTAATATTGTTGCCTGCTTCCATATTAATATTTCTGTCAGCTCTAAAATTAAAATCATATTCTGTATGTACACTTACACTATCGGCTGCAAAAATATCAATTTTACCATCACTGGTAAATTCCATCCAAGCAGTTCCTCTACTATTACAAATATAAATCAAGTCTGCACTATTGTGCAGTAAGATTTGATGACCTGTTCTAGTTCTTAGTCTAACATGCTCATCTAAAATACCTTCTTTAGCTGACTTTTCATCTTTTCCAATGTATCCGTCATCCATAACAAACTGAGTTCCGCCTTCTCTTCCAGTATAGATTGGAAACTTGTTACTATCAGGACCAACATTATAAGTTTTGCTATTAATTTTAACAGGACCAGGAGTTGAAATTCCGTAAACATTACTAATGGATGCACGTCGAGCACTACTAGTTGTAATACCTCTTATTGGATCCTTTAATAAACCTTGTGTTGCCAATCTCAATGCAAAAGGGTGCATTGGTCTTTTAGCGGCATCTACTGTATCTAACCTTTGATCTCTAATACGTCTGTTAGTTTCCATAACAGGAACAGTATCTGTTCCAACTTTGACTTTTTCTTGTGGTGTTAGTTCTACAGCTTTGGAGGCAGCAAGGCCTGGTACCATATGATTGATACCACTTTCAGGCACACAACCTATCCAAAAACATCTGTTTGACATTTTGTTTTCAATAAAGATTACAACAACTTTTGTTCCAATGTCTGGAGGAACAAACCACATGCCGTAACTTGATTGTGTACTTTTCCAATCTCTGTTGTTTGGATCCATTGAGTCATAAGGAGTATATCCAAAGAACGATGGCAAATATTCTGCTACCACTTCAATCATGTCTGATTGTTCTTTACCTTTTACTGCTCCTCGATATAACACAACTTTTAATGCACCCATTTTGCTGTTGTCTAATATGTCAACAACTTCTGCAATCAGAGGTCCTTGATTTGATATTGCATCTTTTAACGCACTATTTGGAACGTCTGATGTTGAGCCTAATTGCTTTGCTGTCATGACTGTACCTCCCCAGGTGGGCATAGCAGATCATCAAGTGGATTTATTCTTGGTATCAATCCTGCTCTACTAATATCCTTACTAAGGACTGTTATATCATTAACAACTTTAGAACTAGCTGTTATAAGTTTATCTTGAACTTGTCTAACTGATGAGTTAGTAGCGTTGACTGTTGGGAAATTAGAAACATTTAAATCTTCGTTCAATTCAACTTGAGATACACCAGAAGTATACAAATCGTAAGGATTGTACGAGCTTAATAAATTAGATACTTGATCATCTGACAATGCCAAGTCAGGTGTTGTTCCTGGACCAAATGGTATTGTAATAACTGGCACTTGTAAATTAATTTGCGAATTGAAACCACCTGGAACTGTAATAACTTGTGGGTCAACGTCTGCATTGATAGGATCTGCTCCTATAAAAGAAGCAGGCGGTCTTCCTGAATAGAAAGAATCAGTACATCCTGGAATAAAAGGAATGTAAGGCAATAGTATTGGAGGAGGAAACTTATATTGTAACCACTCTCTTAACTTAGCTAAGAACTGTGTAACTGGATTATTAATTAAAATATTCAATCCAATAGTCTTATTAATTACATCTCTTATGTTTTCTAATGCTACTTTTACTGCTGGCGGAAGAGAAATCCAACCTTGTCTAATCAGTTTTGCAATTAATGACGCCGCAAGTAATGGATTTTTTAAAAAACATTTGAATAAATTTTCTATACTTGAAACTGCCGACTTAACGTAGTTCTTAATTGCATTTATTTTTCCTTTTAGTACTTGAAGTAAAAAATTAATCCCTTGGCTTGCGCCAAATAATGTTGCTAACGATACACCTGCATCCAATGTAATGTATTTTGGCTGCGGAGCAGGGTCCGCTACTGATTGACTAAGACCAAATATTCCTAATATTCCTTGAATAATTGCAGAAACTTGAGCAAGTTGTGGAATTGCACTTAGCGATCCACTAATGTTAATTCCAAATGTGCCGTCTGCTTGTAAAGAGAAATTAATAAATCGTCCAGGTGTTCCTCCTTGCAATGATTTTGCAAACATTCCCCCTGTTGGATCTTTTTCTATTGTAAACCAATTTGTTGGCGCACTAGCTACTGTCATTTTTAATCCCTTTATCTGATACTCAAATCAATTTTTTGTGAAGTAAATCTATCGCCTTTGTTTAAATTTTCTAACGATGTTAATACTGCCATATCTTGCTGTACGTTTCTATTGCCTTTTAATTTTTGTTTAAAAACTCCATTTTGAAAGTTTGATTCAACTTCTATTATTGTATAGTGTGCGCTATAAGATGAAAGTACCCTAGACTCGCCTTCATTAGGGGCAATAAACCCTTCTCTATTCACATCGCGCGGTGCATAACATAACACTCGAACTACTGGATCAACAGTTCTAATTGCAATACCTCCATCAACTGTATAAAGTTTTGATGAATTTCCTACTGTAGATCCTTCATCAATAAATTGTGTCCCTAACCACATTGGGTCGCCTAGTATTTCTAAATTTAACATTATTTGTTCGTTTGGATTATTAATAATGTTGTGTGCGTCTCTTGCAAGATCGAATAATGGATTAGTTTCTGAGCCTGACCTAAGTTGATCTTCTTTGGAAGAGTTAGAAGAAACTGCCCACGTAGTTGTAGCAGAAGTCACTCCTACTGGTTTTGAAGTGTTAAGCCCTGTAAAGTTTCCGTAGCCGCCGCCATTTGATGTTCTATCAGTTTTGATCACAATTCCGTCATCATTTTTTGTTGCATTAGATGCACCTTGTGTCTCTGGTTTCTGACCATAGTTAGGCGTAATCAATCTAGACCAAAGTTGATTAAAATTAATATTAAAAGATGTTATGTCTTTATTATTACCTGTGTAATTCCATTCATAAACTCTTGCAGTCATTGTATCATAATCTCTTGCAGGAGCAACATGTGATGGAACAAAAATACTAGTTAACTTTGTGTAATGAACTTTTCTTGGAACAATATGATAAGTGACTATTTTTTGATAACGTTGCATAGATGGTATCCATTCTCCGTTTTCAATAGTTGGGATTATCCTCCACCAATCTAATTGTCCATCTTCTTTATTATATTCACCTTCAAATTTCTTTTTAATTTTATCTACAACGTAATAGCTGTCAACAATAATGCTATCAATTATTGTTAATATTCCCATGCGGCCATCAGCGGTCAATGTTATCACAGACTCTTCAACATTGTCATCCCCAGTTTTTTTATCTATTGTTTTTGGAAGTGTATATTGTGTTTTGTCTTTTGAAAATTCTCTAACTCCATAATCTTGTAGAGAATCAAACATTTTAGTTGCTTTAATTCTAGCAGTAACCACTGAGGAACTTGCATCTGCTTCAACCACTTTATCTTTTTCATTCACAAATTTTATTGAATATTTGTGAGAAACAATATTAGAATCAGTATTCCTAGATTTTCCAAGATTGTTCAGTGCATCCTCTAAAGACTGCACCATTTCACCGACAGTCTTTCCTGTTAGTTTAACTGATTCTGAAAATAAATTTACATCATCTAACTTTGCAATATCATTTAATGGTCTTGCTGTAAGATCATATTGTGTTCCTTGCGAACTTAAACTTGCGTTCAAACTAGTTACTGCTAGCGGATAGTATCTTGTAGAATAAGGTACAACTTCTGCTTCTTCAGAATCTTCTCTGTATCCTACAAAATCAATTTTTAAAACAAAACAAGCATCTTTATCAAGTGCGTAATAACCTTTGACAGCAAGGCCAGTTCTAATAGCTGTTAGAAATGTATCCATGCTATATGGTTCAATAATTTTTAATTTAACTGAAGTAGCCCAGTCTCTTCCTGCAGCCATAAAACTCTTAATGCTTAAATCTTCCAAGTAAAAATCATAATTGTTTTTATATCCAGAACCAACCATGTTAACAAATGATTGTATTTTGTTCAATGTTGCATCACCACCTGGAGTAGTACCATCAACATTCCTACCGTGACTTTGGAAGAGTATATAATCAAATCCTGTTTTTTTATAAGACTGTGTACGTTTTTCTTCAGCAGATATTATTGCTAATGTTACTCTATAATTAAAAGTTCTGTATTGGTGTAAAACATTGGACGCAGGGTAATTATTTCCTACAATCAAAGTTGTTAGAAAATCTCGTTTGGCATTTGAAACTATTTGGCCAATGTCTAAATTATTTCTTGTTATCATACTTTTCCAGCACCTAATAGAGTTAGTAACTTTTGTTTTTGTGGAATGTAAATTTTTAATCCAGGTACTAAATCATAGATTGGATCTTTTATGACACTTGGGTTTCGTACAGCAAACACCCACCAAAGTCTTGGATCGCCATAAGCATCGTTTGCTAATAAATCTGGTCTATGCTGATACTGACTTGGAAGCTCTACCATAACATCATCGTCTAATGCTGGCACAGCTCTTGGAGTCCATATATCTAAATAGTATCCATTAAATTCTGTATCTCTATATGGAGAATAATTTGAGTATTGTGTATCTATCATAGATAACCTCGTCTTGGTAATTGACTATTAAGGAAAGCGTCAACACCAAATCTTGACATTTCTGCTCTGCTGTAAACAGGTATCAATGTTAAAGATATAGTACTCATTGTTGGAACTTTATTTTCAATTCCTTCAAAACTAAATCCAGTAGTGTAGTCTACATCAGCTGGAAGATCAATGCTATATGATCCAAGTACTACAGGAACATTTTCATAAATGTCTGTTCCATAGGCATTGAACCTACAGACTGGAGGCGGTGCTCCTGGAACGCTATCATTTCCAGTTTGCATTTTTGTAATTGCTCTTAAAGCATTCAATGTTGCCACATAATAATATGCTTCTTGTTGGGACTGTACTGGGAATTGACCAGACACACTTATGGTTCCAACATCGCCGTTAGCGAAAGAGTAAACTTGATAATTATTATGTTGAAGGTTAGTTGCGACCCAATTGGCCTTTGCATCTTGTTTAATAGAAGGAGTCACTGGAAAATAAATGCCTCCCCAGCCTAATCTTTCGTCACCCAACATTTGCAACTTTGTTCCGGTGGCCCAGTATTTTCTAGGTATGGACAAATATACCCGATTTTTAATACTGGATTCTGTACCCAAAGTAGTAAAACCAATCTTAAAGGTTGTGCCAGTTATTCTGCCATTGGCAGCTTGTTGGATCAAATTTCCACCATATACAGAAGGTGGAAACGTATCTTGGAACTGTGCAAGACCTTGTGTTAAACTATCAACTATATCACCCATTTTGTTTAATCTCCCATCATATTTATTTGACAAAATTAAGTGCATAGTTTATAATGTAATCAATAGGAGTCTATAATAATAATGACAACAACGACTGCACCGGTAACAAAAAGAAACAAATATTTGAATAACAGGGATCTACTATTACAGATCCATAGAAGTAAAAATACATACGGTTCTTTCATAGATAAAAAATATGAAGATTATGATCTTATTCTAGCAAGTTTAGATAAAATCAACGTTAGAACTGTTGCCCAAGCAAAGAAAAACAGGGCAAAGCGCCTAGGACAGCAAATGTATGCTTCTAAGAAAGCGGCAGGAATTAAGGATGTAAAGTTAATTGACTGTATCGTGGACTATAAGAAGATTGCAAAAGAAGATGTAGTGTTTAGAATAATGACACATGAGCACGTACCGCTAGCTCCTGGACGTAAGAAAACTGTCAAAACTGTAGCAGACAGTCATGAAAGATGTAACTTTCCACCCTATCAACATTGGGCATTTGATGCACAAGATGTACTGATATGTGTAGGGAAAAGCCATTGGAAAGGCAGTTTACAGAATGGAGAATTCTGTAAAGAGCATGGCAGAATTACAGAAGAACTTGGTAAGATGTATCTAATGTTAGCTGAAAGATATGCACAGCGTAGCAACTGGCGTGGATACACGTATGTTGATGAGATGAAGGGTCAAGCAATTCTTCAACTAAGTCAAATTGGATTGCAGTTTGACGAAAGCAAATCAGAAAATCCGTTTGCTTATTATACTGCCGCAGTTACAAACTCGTTTACTAGAGTATTGAACATTGAAAAACGCAACCAAAACATTCGAGATGATATGTTAGAACAAAATGGATTAACTCCAAGTTTCACAAGACAGAATCAACAAGAATACGCAGAAGAAACTGCACGTCAAGCAGCCTTGTACAAAGGTATGCGCCAACAAAAAAGTGAAGAAGATACTGAAGAGGACGTTTAATGAGCAATTTGTTTAAGAAAGTTGCATGTTTCACAGACATACATTTTGGTTTGAAAAGTAACAGTAAAACACACAATGAAGACTGCATGTCCTTTGTTGATTGGTTTATTGAAACAGCGAAAAAAGAAGGTGCAGAAACTTGCATATTCTTAGGTGATTGGCATCATAATCGTAGTACTACTGACGTTAGTACGATGAATTATACTGTCAATGCTTTAGAAAAATTAAACGATACCTTTGAAGTAGTTCATATTATTACAGGCAATCACGATCAGTATTACAAAGACAAACGTGACCTGCACAGTTTAGAGTATGGACGTTTATTCCCCAACATCAATATGGTCAATGAGGAATTTACCCAAGGTGGGGTAACTATTCTTCCTTGGCTTGTTGGTGACGAGTGGAAACGGATGGAAAAGATCAAAAGCAGATATATCTTTGGTCACTTTGAACTTCCGTTATTTTATATGAACGCAATGGTTCAAATGCCAGACCACGGTGAGCTACAAGCTACACACTTCAAACATCAAGATTATGTGTTTAGTGGTCATTTCCATAAACGTCAAAGCCAAAATAAAATCCATTACATTGGTAATGCCTTCCCTCACAACTACGCAGACAGCTGGGATGATGCACGTGGCATGATGATTTTAGAATGGGATAAAGAGCCCCAATACATTGACTGGCCAGATTGTCCTAAGTACAGAACTGTCAAACTCAGTAGACTTCTAGATGAGAAAGATAGTATAATGAAGAGCAAGATGTATTTGCGTGTGACTTTAGATATCGATATTACTTTCGAGGAAGCCAACTTTATTAAAGAGACTTTCATGAAAGAGTTTGATATCAGAGAACTTAGCTTGATTACTGAAAAAGATAATCTAGAAGGTCTTATTGAAGATACCACTGATGCAAAATTTGAAAGTGTCGATCAAATCGTAGCAGAACAAATTGTAGCATTAGAAACTGGGACATATAACACAAATACTCTTTTAGCAATTTATAACGGACTTCATGTTTAAAATAAAAACAATAACGGTGAAGAATTTTATGAGCGTGGGTAATCAAACCCAAGCCGTAGATTTTGACAAAAACCATTTAACACTTGTATTAGGTGAAAACTTAGACTTAGGCGGAGACGACAGCGGCTCACGCAACGGCACTGGTAAGACAACCATTGTCAATGCGTTAAGTTATGCCCTGTATGGAGAAGCGTTAACTAAAATTAAGAAAGAAAACTTAATAAACAAGACCAACGGCAAAAATATGATAGTAACCGTTGAGTTTGAAACTAACGGTCGCAATTATAAAATTGAACGTGGACGAAAACCTAACTTTTTAAAGTTTTATGTAGACCACGTTGAACAAAAATCTAAAGATAACGCAGATGACGACGCCCAAGGCGACAGTCGTGAAACACAAAAAGCAATTGAAACATTGCTAGGTATGAGTCAAACAATGTTCAAGCACTTGGTTGCGTTGAACACTTATACAGAACCTTTCCTAAGTATGAGAGCAAATGACCAAAGAGAAGTCATTGAGCAATTACTTGGTATCACATTATTAAGTGAAAAGGCAGAATTACTTAAACTTCAAGTTAAAGATGTTAAAGATCAAATTCAAGCAGAAACTTTTAAAATTGATAACATAAGGACCAGCAATGAAAAAGTACAACAATCAATCGATAGCCTCATTACTAAGAGCAAAGCCTGGGAAACTAAGCGAGAACAAGACATTGCAGGATACGAAAAAGCGATCCGAGAACTGCGCTCTGTTGATATCGAGGGAGAAATTGCAAAACATGTTCAAGTAAAGAATTACGATGAACAATCTGCAAAGCTCAAGGCTGCACAAAAACAAAAAGCAACCTTAGAGACTGCTGTACATCAAGCTGACAAAGCAGTTAACAAATATACTACTGAGTTAGAGCATTTAGATGAAAATAAATGCCCAGCATGTGAGCAAGAATTACATGACCACAAGCATGAAGAAATGCGAAAGGTAGCAGAAAAGAACTTAACAGATTCCATGACTTACTTGGAAAAAGTTAATGCTGACTTACTGCTTGCTCTAACAGAAATTAACGAAATTGGCGATTTAAATGGCCGTCCAATTACATATTATGACACTGCTGAAGAAGCATATAATCATAAAAATAACGTAGAAGCATTAGAATCTGCGTTAAGTTCAAAGCGTATTGAACTTAATCCGTACACTGAGCAAGTTGAAGAACTTAAAAATACTGCTCTGCAAGAAATCACTTGGGATACTGTAAATGAATTAACAAGTGTTAAAGATCATATGGACTTCTTACATAAACTATTGACCAATAAAGATAGCTTTATCCGTAAGAAAATCATTGATCAAAACTTGGCTTACTTAAATAAACGCCTAAGTTACTATCTAGCCAAGAGCGGATTACCTCATCAAGTCAAGTTTTTGAACGATTTAAACGTCGAAATTACACAACTTGGACAGGACTTAGACTTCGATAATCTCAGTAGAGGTGAACGAAATAGACTAATCTTAAGTCTATCTTGGGCATTTAGAGACGTTTGGGAAAGCCTGTATCAACCCATTAATTTGTTGTTTATTGACGAATTAATTGATGCAGGTATGGATGCCGCAGGCGTGGAAGCTGGGCTAGGAATCCTAAAGAAAATGGCTCGTGAGCGCGATAAAAACATATATCTAATCAGTCATAAAGACGAATTAGCTAGTAGGGTAAACAGCATACTTAGAGTAATTAAAGAGAACGGTTTTACCAGTTATTCAAATGATGCTGATGTTGTGGAGCAACCAGCGTAAATGCTACAAAAAGAACATGAAAAATTCTTAGATTTGATAGTAAGATACTATAACTGTAGAGAAGACTGGATGTCTAATAATACAGTAAAATCTGGTATAACTTATAGAAAAACTCTAAAAGAATTTGTCGCCGTTTGCAGAGACATGATGAAGGGTATCCAAGAGATACAAAACGAGAAACGTAAAGAGTACAAAAAAATCTACGCTGAAAAAGGAAGTGTTCCAAGAAAGGCGAAGCCAAAAGAACGGCCTGTGCAAGTTAAAGAAGATTAAGTACTACGCAATTAACAAATCTAAAGGAAAATTTTATGAGTGATACAATTAAATTAATTGAAGATAGTTTAGCAACATGGAAATCAGAAGATGACAAGTTTGTTAAGGGCAACAATGCCGCAGGTACTCGTGCTCGCAAAGCACTAGCAGAACTAGCGAAAGCAGTAAAAGCTCGCCGTAACGAAATCACTGCTGAGAAAAACGCTAGAGTAGAAGCTAAGAAGGCTGCTTAATGTCCAACGTTGACGCTTCACAAATTAAAGAAATTCAACAACAATTATCTAGATTAGAACAACATGTAAAAGTTTTAACTAGAAGAGTTGAATTACTTGACCGCGAGCGTCAACGTATTAAAAATGACATTGACAGAGTTAAGAATAATCGTAACGATAAATGACTTGGGAGTATCAAGGCGTTGAAGTAACTGAGCTTCCTGAAGACTGTGTTGGTTTTGTGTATATCATTACTAACATACTCACAGGGCGCAAGTATATTGGTAAAAAATTAGCCAAGTTTAGTAAGACCACGTATAAGATGGTCAAATTAAAAAATGGCAACAAGAAGCGTAAAAGAATTAAATCTAAAATAGACAGTGACTGGCAAGAATATTACGGCTCATCTCCAAATCTCACAGCAGATATAGAAAAATTAGGCAAAGAAAATTTCAAAAGAGAAATCTTACATTACTGTGAGAGCAAATCTCAAACATCATATCTAGAAGCAAAAGAGCAATTTTTAAGGCAAGTATTAGAATCCAACGAATACTATAACGGACATATACAAGTCCGTGTACATGGCTCACACATCCTAAAATCATAAGGCTTATCAGTGGTAATGGCTAGCGCAGGCTAAAATCGTGCGCCGAAGAATCCTACGGAATGGTGGGGGACGGAAATCTTTTTGCCACAAAAAGTACTCAGCGACTATCCTTAACAGGACGACGATCGTTAAGACCTACGATTTTGCTGTTTGAATGGAGTTAAAAATAGGCCAAAAGATGGGAACATCAACGTGATTCCCAGTGCTATACAGAATGTTAGTGTATTGTGTATAGTATGCCGTCAGATAAGACGTGGCTCGAGGTACCGGCTGACCGCCTCTGTAATTGCCATAACACTAAGTGGATTGTGATACTCAGATGAGAACTTTCTTTTTTCTTTGCCCGGCAACGGGCGAAGTGTGGACGCTCTATCTAGATGAGTATTAACTACTGCTTCGCAGTAATTGTTCTAATACAAATGAAATAAAATGTGAGTTACGAAGTAACGAACAAATGAGCGTTAGCTCATTTAATAATACCAACTATGTTTAAGGGAAATAATGAATTAGATGAAAGGAATACGAGTTTCTTTTGTAAATTCAAAATTCTCTTTAATAATATCTTGTAGGATATCTAGTTGCTCAGAGCTTAATGAATAAGTTTGGTCCAAATTGATAGCACCTCGCATGTGCCAACTTACCCTGAATGCTTCCTTTATTAAGGCTTTTGCTTGTTCCTCAAGTTTATCTGTATACTCGAGGATTTCAGGCACCGTCATAGACAAAAGCCTTATTCGAAAAAACTTGCGTAGTCTAATTCAAACTTAGTTGTAATAGTTTCTGGCGCACCTTGACTTATGTACTGTGGTGGCGTTTGTACAGTTATTTCTGAATATGTGTTCTTTTGATTAAGATCTCTATATCGTTTACTGATAGCTTTAAACACAGTTGGGTCACTATTGTTTAGAAACTCTCTTATAAATTCAGTGTTATCTGTGCTACCATTACTAGTATCAATTCTTTCAATGCCATTTACCACTTGAATAACGTTTGCGTCAGCTAAACGTTCGGCAGCTTGAGTCATTAGTTGTACTTTAAGTTCTTCGGTGATTTCAGGGTCAAGAATTTGTCTTAAAATTCTTTCTCCTTCAAAATTCATTAAATTGGCTTGAGTCAGGTTTCTATAACTTATTGGTTTAATGTGTACAGTGATCTCATCATTGACTTTGATAATTGGTTCCCAAACAACATTATCAATAACATTGTCTAACATTGGTCGTAGGTCAATTTCAAAAGGTTCTGATTCTTGAGTATTTGGAATATTGATATCCATTCCAACTTTTTCACCATAACTAGCTATTCTAATAGCAATTAATACAGCATCTAAATCAATACTAGGCAGTGACCAAGCATCTTTGATTGCAGGAATACAGCTTTGTATTACTGTTACTGTTGCATAGCCGTTGAGCAAAGCATCGGGTGTTTTTAACAGTAACTCGTCTTTGACTGTCATTGCATAGACTTCGTATTCATTTTGATCATTTATTTCTAGTGCTCCTTCGGGCCAATAACGACCCTTGCTAGGCAATCTCAAGAAGAGCTTGGGTCTGCGCATGTACGCAGTTAAGGGATTTTTGCTATTTTCCACGATTCGTAACTCCAATAAATATAATATAGGTTAATATTTATATACGCAGTTTTCTGGGAGAAATTTAATGGCTGGTTCAGTAACAGGTAATATTGGGAGCGAAAATGTCACGTTGCGCAATATGGCAACAGAGGATACTCTTGAAGCCATTCTTGAAGTTTTATCAAAAAATAAACTGATTGATAAAGACGGCGAACAAGGAATAAAAGACAGGGGTAAAAAGGTAGTTCAGGCTGCAGAAGCCACTGTCAAATCTTTTACCGCAGTTAAAGAGATTTTTTCAGGACTTGGTCAAGGCGCTGTTAAGATTGTAAGAGGTCTTGAATCTAATATTGACAATGTTAGTTTCACATTTAGTACTGTTGCTGGACAATTACAAAGAGAAGGTAGTGGATTAGCAAAACTTTTTGGTTTTGCTGCCGAATCAGTTGCACAACTCCAAGAACAACAAAATGCTTTTAGCCAAATGATAAGAGTTGGTGGAACAGTTGCTAGTGAGTTTGAAATCTTAGGACAACAAGCAAGTGCATTAGGTACAAACGTTCGAGGTCTAGCAGATCTCACTGACAAATTTGCATTTAGTTTAAAAATTGGTTCAACATCAGTTGCAGGCGGATTAAAAAGATTAAGAGACGCTACTACTGGAATGTCAGATGATGTTGTTAAAGAATTTGGTCGTTTAGGAATAGCACCTCAAAAAATAAGTGAGCAGTTGCTTTTGGCAGCTGAAGCTACTGGTGGATTTGGTGATGTGTTGGCTAGATACGGCGGTGATACTGAAAAGTTTGGTAAAGGTATGTTAAAGTCTACGCAAGAGTTAAACATATTTGCTTCAGCAATTGGATCAAACAGTAGAATGATGCAGGAAGAGTCAGCAAAGGCTGCTCAAAAAATTGGCAATAGAATATTTTTAAAAACTTTAACTGACGGAGAACAAAAAGCAGTTCAATTTATGCAAGCGTTCACTGGTAGCGGTGAAGGTGCTATCGAAGTAATGAGAAGTTTAAAAGGACAAGCAACATCAGAACAAGCGGCCTTATTCCAGTCCTTAAAAGGATTTACTGGCATGGGTAATCAAATTGAAACCTTCATGCAAATGGTATCTGGTGGAGCTGACACGTTTGATGCATTAACAAAGTCTGGATTGATGGAGTTTGCTAAAAATTTATCTGATAGTGATTTAGCAAAACTTGAAGCACAGGCTTATGCCATGAGAAAAGCAGGAGCAGAAAACGAAGCAGCCTTGCTTGATCAACAATTTTTATTATTAAAAGGACTTAAAGATTCTAAACCAGAAGATTTAAAAAAGCGTATTACAGAATTAAAAGGCGGTTTAGGTGACGGGAAAGCATTAGATTCATTTACCATGTTGCAACAAAATCAAGTTAAACTAGCAAACACTACAGCTAGTCTTAATAAGCAAATGAATAGACTTGGGTTAGCCTTGGCCACTTCAACATTAAAAGGAACAAACTTGGGATTGTCTGGTTTGGCTAAAGGTGGTGATGCCGCAAAATCGTTCTTTAATGATTTGCTCAAAAGGTATGGAATAGATGCAGAAATTCCTAAAGAATTATTAGAAGGACCAGTTGATAAAATTGAAGAATGGGTTGATAAACTTATTAACGTTAAACTAAGTGAAACTACAGCAAGTTCGAGCAACACAGGTGGAACTAATACCAGCGGAACTAATACCGGCGGCCGAAGTAATCTTGTTGGGACAACTATATCAGGTAGTTTGATAGGATTAAATGATCAAATTACTTACAAGGATAAATCAGGAAAAATTGTAAAAGCCACATTGAATGAATTAATTAACAATCCTTCATTATTAGCAGGATCAGAATCTTTTAAAGGAAACAATAATAGAGCTGAAACATTAGCTTTAGGTGCAGCCTTACAAAAAAATATTACAACATTAAGTGCAATTACCGCAGGCGACGATAATCATGAGAAACACCAAAAAGGAGCACATCCTGCTGGAAGAGGGTTGGATTTCGCAGTGAATACGATTGGAAAAGATCCAAAAGTAGCATATGAGCAAACTGAAGCGGCAATAAAAAATTACATGGAAAATGTGTTAGGTTTGAAAAAGGGCGAATATTTCATTAAAAATGAATTAGACTATAAGAAAACTGGAGGAACTGGTCCTCACATGCACGTCGAATTTTCAGAATCAGCTTCAACTAAACTTAGAGAAAAGTTTAAAATGGAAATGTCTCCAAAAGCAGAAGTACAACAACAGTCAGGAAGCAACACAGAAGTTGCACAAGGTACAGTAACAGATACAGGTGCAAAAAATAATAATGGAGCTGTGTCAGGAACGGTAAATAACAATGTGTCAGTAATATCGTTAAATAAGCCCGATTGGTTAGATCCAGCGTTAGCAGAAGCAACTAGAGAATCTAAAATTTTATTAGGTAATTTAAAAACGGCATTTGATAATTTGTCTGATGAACTGTCTAGAAGCACAAGAAAATAATAAGGAAAATTGATGGCTTGGAAAAAGTATTTCACACCTGTAAAAGTTAATAATCAAGGCGGAGCCATGAGTCCTATAAGCGGGCAGGGTAGTGCATACAACGCTTATCGTAGCAACTACTCTAGTTTTCTACCAGACGTTTACAGCGGACATCCAAACAGATTAGAACGCTATCAACAGTATACTACCATGGATGCTGATAGTGAAGTCAACGCGGCTTTAGATATTTTAGCAGAATTTTGTACACAAAAAAATAAAGATAATGGTACTTGTTTTACTGTAAGTTACAATGAACAAGCAACTAATACTGAGATCAAATTAATTAAAAAATACTTACAGCAATGGTATAAACTAAATCAATTTGATGTTAGAATTTTTAAAACAATTAGAAATCTTTACAAATACGGCGATTGCTTTTTCGTTAGAGACCCAGAAACACAAAAGTGGATCTATATTGATCCTAGCAAAGTTGACAAAATTATTGTCAACGAAAGTGAAGGTAAAGTTCCTGAACAGTACGTTATTCGTGATTTAAACATTAACTTACAAACTCTAACAGTTACACAAATTAACCCAAATGCTCCAGGTGCAACACCAGGCAATGCGGCTTATGTTACAGGTGGTGGATTCCAAAGAGGTATGGTTGGCGGGTACCCACAGTTAACAGGCAGTAGATTTGGAAACAGTCAAGATCAAGTTGCTGTTGATGCTAACCATGTTATTCATTTAAGTTTAAGTGAAGGGCTTGACAGCAACTACCCATTTGGCAATAGTTTGCTTGAAATGTGTTTTAAAGTTTACAAGCAAAAAGAATTATTGGAAGATGCGATTATTATCTATCGTGTTGTCCGTGCTCCAGAACGTAGAATTTTCTATATTGACGTTGGTAATATGCCAAGTCACATGGCTATGAGTTTTGTAGAACGTGTTAAAAATGAAGTTAACCAACGCCGTATTCCAAGTATTACAGGCGGTGGTCAGTCAGTTATTGACAGTGGTTTTAATCCATTAAGCACTACAGAAGATTACTTCTTCCCACAAACAGCAGAGGGTCGTGGTAGCCGTGTTGACACATTGCAAGGCGGATCAAACTTGGGCGAGATTGAAGATTTACGCTTCTTTACTAACAAATTATTCCGTGCTTTACGTATACCAAGTAGCTACTTGCCAACAGGTCCAGACGATTCAAATGCAAGTTTTACTGATGGTCGTGTAGGTACTGCATACATTCAAGAACTACGTTTCAACTATTACTGCGAACGTTTGCAAAGTCTATTTGCTGAAGTTTTTGATTTAGAATTTAAATTATATCTAAAGAATAGTGGCATTAACATTGATCCTAATATCTTTGATTTAAAGTTCAATCCCCCACAAAACTTTGCCGCATATCGTCAAACAGAGCTCGATGGACAGCGTGTAAGTACATTCCAAGCAGTTTCTGAAGTACCATATATGTCAAAACGCTTTGCATTAAAACGTTTCTTAGGACTAAGTGCAGAAGAAATGCAAGAGAACGAAACATTATGGCGCCAAGAAAACATTGTTGGTGACACTGGTACTGCTCAAGCGCCAGGACAAGAGATGCGAGGAATTGGCATTACTCCAGGTGGAATACAAGGTGATATGGACTCATTGAGTGGTGACGACCAAAATCCAGATGTTCCTCCACCAGGTGCTGACGCCGCAAGTGGTCCAGAATCAATGGGTGCAAGTGCAACTCCAAGCCCGGCGCAATAAATAACACTACTATGTTCTTACGTGAATTCATTTATTTTGACAAAGATTACAAAGGCGAAGACGACTTTGATGCCGACATGGTTGAAGATAAACGCTATGATCCAGAAGAAGACAAGAATAAACTTGAACTTTCTGACACAAGAAAAACACGTTTGAGTTTAAAACAAATTAATCAAATGCGCAAGAATTATGAAGCGCATATGGCAGAACTTGCAATGGAGTCGGAATTAATTCAAGCTCAATACGCTACTCCGGTTCAACCTGCTCAATAATGTTAAAAAATATTTGACATTTTATGTCAAAAATGCGTCTTTTTGACGTATTTCTGCTATATAAATTATCTACGCTGTAAATATACTCGACAGCCTTGCCTAAATTTAAGGAGACCTTGCAATGCAATCTAAATTTGAACAATTACTAGATTATCTAGTTAACGAAGAAACTGAGAAAGCCAACGAACTGTTTCATCAGATCGTTGTAGAAAAAAGTCGTAACATCTACGAAAATCTAATCTCTGAAGAAGAGAAAGAAGACGAAGAAAACGAAAAGAACAAAGAAGACAAAACTGACGAAAGTTTTGGCATGGGAGAAGAAAGCGTTATCGAAATTGGCGGAGCCATCGAAGACGAAACTGACGACCTAGTAGGTGATGTCGAGTTCGGCGACGAAGAAATGGGCGACGAAATGGGCGATGACGAAATGGGTGGCGAATTTGGCGATGAGGGCGAAGAAGGCGATGCAGATGCACGTATTGATGACTTAGAAGACGCTCTAGCAGATTTAAAAGCTGAATTTGAAGCTTTGATGGCCGGCGAAGAAGGCGGCGACGACATGGGCGGTGACGACATGGGCGATGAAGAAGGTGAAGAAGAAGGTGATGACGAAGAAGAGGGTGAAGACTCTATGATCCGTGAATACACCGAAAAAGTAAGTGCTGGACATGGCGCAGAAAAAAGAGGCGCAGGTGAAAAGAGCGTTAATGCTAAGAGTATTGTAGCTGGCAAAAACGACATGGGTGGTTCAGCATTTAAGTTGGGAACTGGCGATGAGAAGGGTGGAGTTAAAGGTGGTTTATTGAACCCAAGCGCAAAAGAAGATAACGCAGGAAACGTAAACGTTCCTGGCGGTACTAGTGCTAAACAATTTTTCAGCAAAGACGGTAAAGGTCATGGCGCTGAGAAAAAGGGTGGCGGCGAAAGCGCAGGCAACACAAAAAGCCCACTAGCACCAAGTCACGCCAAATAATTAGGAAAAGTTAATGAGCTTTTTATTACGTGAAAACCTAAGCTTCGATCAAGCACGTTGTATTGTTGAATCCGACGACAAGGATGGCAAGAGCCTTTACTTAAAGGGCATTTGCATTCAAGGTGGGATACGCAACGCAAACCAGCGTGTTTATCCTGTGGAACAAATTGGCAATGCTGTCAAAACGTTGGTTGATCAGATGAAAAACGGTTATAGCGTATTAGGCGAAGTTGATCATCCGGATGATTTAAAGGTAAACTTGGACCGTGTGTCACACATGATTACTGATATGTGGATGGACGGTCCAAATGGTTACGGCAAGTTTAAAATCTTGCCAACACCAATGGGAAATTTAGTCCGCACTATGTTAGAGTCTGGCGTTAAGCTAGGCGTTTCTAGCAGAGGTAGCGGCAACGTCGATGATAGAACTGGTGAAGTATCAGATTTTGAAATCATCACAGTCGACGTAGTAGCACAGCCAAGTGCGCCAGGTGCATACCCTACAGCCATTTATGAACATTTTATGAATTCTAAAGGTGGTTATAGAGCATTGCAAGTAGCACACGAAGTTAAAGAAGATCCAAAGGCCCAAAAATATCTTAAGGAAAGCATCCTTAATATTATTCAAGGTCTAAAATAAGCCCGAGGAGAAATAGAAATGTTGGACGCATTCAAAAAACTTTTCGAGAGTGGCGTAATTTCTGAAGAAATTAAAGCTGACATCGAAACAGCTTGGACCTCAAAGCTCCAAGAAACTCGCGACCAACTTACTGCCGAATTGCGTGAAGAGTTCGCACAACGTTATGATCACGATCGTAGCGTTATGATTGAAAGTCTTGACAAGATGGTAGGTGAGAAGTTGACCGGTGAGATTGCTGAATTCGTTGCTGACAGACAAAGCCTAGCGGAAGCTAGAGCCCAGTATGAAGCAAAAATGACACAAGATTCACAATTACTTGAAACTTTTGTTATCCAGAATCTAGCAAAAGAGTTAGGAGAATTCCAAAGCGACCGTCAAAAAGTTGCAGAAAATTTCGCTAAGTTAGAAGCGTTTGTAGTTGAAGCTCTAGCTCGTGAAATACATGAATTCGCAGAAGACAAAAAAGACCTTGCAGAAACTAAAGTACGTTTAGTTCGTGAAGCAAAAGACAAATTTGCTGAAATCAAACAAGCGTTTATCCAGAAGAGCGCCGCTATTGTTGAAAGCGCAGTTAGTGAGAAACTTACAAGTGAGATCACTCAACTACGTGAAGACATTGATAGTGCTCGTCAAAGCCACTTTGGTCGCAAGATTTTTGAAGCCTTCACAGCAGAATATATGGCTAGTCATGTTAATGAAAAGTCCACAACTTCACGTTTGTTGAAGATTGTTGACAAGAAAGAAGCAGAACTATCCGAAACACAAAAAGCATTATCCGAAGCAAAACAACTAGTTGAAAGCAAGGAGCGTGAAGCTCGTATCGCTCAAGACTTGATGGAGCGTAAGGAAGCGATGCAAGAATTACTAGCTCCGCTAAGTAGTGAAAAGAGAGCGATTATGGGTCAACTCCTAGAGTCTGTACAGACTTCCAAGTTGTCCGTAGCGTTTGACAAGTACTTACCAGCGGTGATGGAAGGTAAGGCACAAACTAAGGCAACTAAACAGGCACTAAATGAAAGCAAAGAAATAACAGGCGACAAGCCTACCAAAATCACTGCCGAAGTACAAGAAGGTATTGATAATTTAATCGACATCCGCAAACTAGCGGGTCTTAAAAACTAAGGAGATGACAAAATGTCCGTATTGCTAAACGAAAAATGGCAAGAAACTAAAGAGGCCCTACTAGAAGGCCTACAAGGTCATAAAAAGGCCGTTATGGGTGTTACATTAGAAAACACACGTAAGTATCTTGCAGAAAGTGCAACAGCTGGTGCTACAAGTGCTGGTAACGTTGCAACACTAAACCGCGTGATTCTTCCAGTAATCCGTCGTGTTATGCCAACAGTTATCGCTAACGAAATCGTTGGTGTTCAACCAATGACTGGCCCAGTTGGTCAAATCCATACACTACGTATCCGTTATGCAGATACAAGTGATGGTATCACAGCTGGTGAAGAAGCACTAAGCCCATTCAAGATTGCTACTAGCTACTCTGGTACAGGTTCAAGTGGTGACGGTAAAGCTGCCGCAACTGCTAGCCTAGAAGGTACACCAGGTAAGAAGATGAGCATTCAGATCTTGAAACAAGCTGTTGAAGCCAAAACACGCAAACTAAGCGCACGTTGGACTTTTGAAGCTGCTCAAGATGCACAAGCACAACAAGGTATTGACATCGAAGCAGAAATCATGGCTGCTCTTGCTCAAGAAATCACAGCTGAAATCG
>JACCDX010958501.1_pt1 | contig 53136 bp, 39 predicted proteins | sample 7449681 | NCBI WGS metagenome assembly JACCDX01 (sample SAMN15323450, study PRJNA562643) | freshwater metagenome | isolation source: river surface water | place: USA:Blue River Watershed | collected 2017-08-18
AAGTTTTTTCACTGCTTCTTTTTAATTTTCAACAGGAGACAAACCATGAAGCTTCGTCAACTCGTTCTAGCTGCATCGGTGGTGGCTGCGGCTGCTTCCAGCGCATTGGTCAGCACTGCTGCCTATGCACAAGCCAAAGAACAATTCTTCCCCGTGCTGCCTTACCGTACAGGTGCTTATGCACCCAACGGTGTGCCATGGGCCAACGGCTATGCCGACTACCTCAAGTTGATCAATGCCCGTGATGGCGGCATCAACGGCGTGAAGATCACTTTTGAAGAGTGCGACACAGCCTACGCCACCGACCGCGGTGTTGAATGCTACGAGCGCCTGAAAGGCAAAGCACAAGGCGGCATCTTCCAACCCTTGTCAACTGGCATCACATTCGCTTTGACTGAAAAAGCCCCCACTGACAAAAACCCCTTGATCACTGGCGGCTATGGTCGTTCAGAGTCTAGCGATGGTGGTGTGTTCAAGTGGAACTTCCCCTTGATGGGTACCTACTGGTCTGGCGCTGACATCATCATGCAGCACCTCACCAAAAAAGAAAATGGCAACTTGAAAGGCAAGAAAATTGCCTTGGTTTACCACGACAGCCCCTACGGCAAAGAGCCCATTCCTTTGTTGCAAGAGCGCGCCAAGATGCAAGGTTATGACTTGCAATTGTTGCCCGTGACAGCACCAGGCGTGGAGCAAAAAGCCACGTGGTTGCAAATTCGTCAATCCCGCCCCGACTACGTGTTGTTGTGGGGCTGGGGTGTGATGAACTCTGCCGCTTTGAAAGAAGCGGTGGCCACTGGCTATCCTCGCGACAAGATGTATGGCGTATGGTGGTCTGCTGCTGAACCCGACGTCAAAGACGTGGGCGAAGCTGCCAAAGGTTACTCTGGCTTGGTAGCCACTGGCCCTGGTGGAAAAGTGTTGGAAGACATCAAGAAGCACGTGCATGACAAGAAGCAAGGCACCGGCCCCGCTGACGAAGTGGGCACCACTTTGTACAACCGTGGTTTGGTGAGTGCTGCCCTGGCGGTTGAAGGCGTGCGCGCTGCGCAAGAGCGCTTCGGCAAAGGCAAAGTGGTCAATGGCGACCAAATCCGTTGGGGTCTGGAAAACTTGAACATGGACGACAAAGCCCTGAAGAAACTTGGCCTAGACACAGTCATGAAGCCTCTGAGCACTTCATGCCTCGACCACGAAGGTTCACGCACGGCTCGCTTGCACACATGGGACGGCAAAAAATGGAACTACAGCTCTGATTGGATCGAAGCTGACACCTCCATCATCAAGCCACTCGTGAAGCAATTTGCTGACAAGTACGCTGCAGAGAAAAAACTGACACGCCGTACACCTGCGGACTGCCAGTCTTAATCTGACGCAGGGGTGGGTGGCCAACACCATGTTGCCGCCCCTCTTCTTCAAACCTGCGTGCAGGTTTGAGGTGGAGTATCAAATTCATTGAGCAGGGTCATCATGGACGCTAAAAATATTGTTCTCAACGTCAACGGCATTGAAGTCATTTACAACCACGTCATCTTGGTTTTAAAGGGCGTGTCTTTGCAAGTGCCAGAAGGCAGCATCGTGGCTTTGCTAGGTGGTAATGGCGCAGGCAAAACAACCACGCTGCGTGCAGTGTCCAACTTGTTGCAAGGCGAGCGTGGTGCGGTCACCAAGGGCTCGATTGAGTTGCGCGGTGAGCGCATTGAGAATTTGTCGCCCGCAGATTTGGTGCAGCGCGGCGTGGTGCAGGTCATGGAAGGCCGTCACTGCTTTGCGCACTTGACCATTGAAGAGAACCTGCTCACGGGTTCTTACACGCGCAAAGACAAAGGCGAAATTGCGGCTAATTTGGAAAAGGTCTACACCTACTTTCCCCGCCTCAAAACACGTCGCACGTCACAGGCCGCTTACACCTCCGGGGGTGAACAACAAATGTGTGCCATTGGCCGTGCCATCATGACCAACCCCAGCATGGTGTTGCTCGACGAGCCCTCTATGGGCTTGGCGCCTCAAATCGTGGAAGAAGTGTTCAACATTGTTCGCGATCTGAACACCAAAGAAAAAGTCACCTTCTTGTTGGCTGAGCAAAACACCAACATGGCTTTGAAGTACTCAGACTACGGCTACATCATGGAAAGCGGCCGCATTGTGATGGATGGTGCGGCAAAAGATTTGGCCACGAATGAAGACGTGAAAGAATTTTACCTGGGCATGGGCGGTGGCGAGCGCAAGAGCTTCAAAGATGTGAAGAGCTACAAACGTCGCAAGCGCTGGCTGGCTTAATTTTCCAAACATTCAAAGGAATTTTATGAATACGCACCTGGATGCATTGGAAACGCGCGCGCCTGCAGAACGCGAAGCGGCTTTGTTGGCAGCGTTGCCGACCCAAATCGCGCATGCTCAAAAGAATGCACCTGCCTTTGCAGATGCCCTCAAAGCCATCAACGCAGCAGACATCACCTCACGCGCAGCTTTGGCCGCGTTGCCAGTAGTTCGCAAATACGAACTGTTGGAAAGACAAAAAGCCTCACGTGCTGCAGGCCACAGTGTGTTCGGTGGGTTCAGTGCCATTGCTTATGGCAAGAACATGCCTCGCGTGTTCTCTAGTCCTGGCCCGATTTACGAGCCAGAAGGTGCGCGCGCCGATTACTGGCGCATGGCCCGCGCCATTGCGGCAGCCGGTTTCAAATCGGGTGAACTGATTCACAACTGTTTCAGCTACCACTTCACGCCAGCAGGATCCATGATGGAGTCGGGTGCACATGCTTTGGGCTGTACCGTGTTTCCCGGCGGCATTGGTCAAACCGAACAGCAAGTCCAAGCCATGGCCGAGTTGCAGCCTGCGGGCTACATCGGTACGCCTAGCTTCTTGAAAATCATCATCGAAAAAGCGGCGGAAATGGGCGTGGCCTTGCCCTCTGTGAAAAAGGCCTTGGTGTCGGGCGAAGCCTTTCCCCCTAGCCTGCGCGATTGGATGACCGAGCGCGGCGTCAATGCTTACCAGTGCTACGCCACCGCCGATGTGGGCTTGATTGCCTACGAAACCAGCGCCCGACAAGGTTTGATCGTCGATGAGGGTGTGATTGTTGAAATTGTGCGCCCCGGTACCGGCGATCCTGTGCCTGAAGGTGAAGTGGGCGAACTGGTCATTACCAGCTTGAACCCCGACTATCCTTTGATTCGTTTTGGCACCGGCGATTTGTCGGCCATCTTGAGTGGCCCTTGCCCTACCGGCCGTACCAACCAGCGCATCAAGGGTTGGATGGGACGTGCAGATCAAACCACCAAGGTGCGCGGTATGTTTGTGCACCCTGGTCAAGTGGCCGAAGTGGTCAAGCGCTTTCCGGCGGCCTTGAAGGCCCGTTTGGTGGTGCAAGGCGAAATGGCCAATGACAGCATGGCCTTGCATGTCGAAACCCAGGCGGCTGGCCAAGGCGAGGCCGAGCTCAAAGCGCAAATTGCAGAAGCCATTCGCGACATCACCAAGTTGCGCAGTGACGTCCTGTTGGTGGCCCCAGGGACCTTGGCCAATGACGGCAAAGTCATTGAGGATGCGCGCAGTTATCAGTAAGCTGCTATCGCGTGGTGGCTGGCCAGGCTGGCGATGACCTTGATCTGACGCAAAAGGGCTTCATTTGTCAAGAATGAAGCCCTTTTCTGTTACAGGAGTTAGTGTTTCCGCGGGGTAAGGGGGCTGCTATGGCACACTACACTAAAGGTTCTAGATAAGGAGTTTTAGATGAAACGCATCCTGGTAATTGCAGCCGCAGCTTTGTCGCTGGTGGCACACGCTCAAAATTTCCCGGGCTCTAAGCCCATCACCTTCGTGGTGCCATTTGCTGCAGGCGGTCCAACCGATCGCGTCGCCCGCGATTTGGCAGAAGCCATGCGCGCGCCTTTGGGCGGCGCTGTGCTGTTGGTCGACAACGCTGCCGGTGCCGGTGGTTCCATTGGCGCTAACAAAGTTGCCAAAGCAGCCCCCGATGGTCACACCTTGCTCTTGCACCACATCGGCATGGCCACCATGCCCACATTGGTTCGCAACATTCCCTTCAAAGTTGACAGCGACTTCGAATACGTTGGCATGGTCAATGACGTGCCCATGACGCTGATTGGCAAGCCCAGCTTGCCCGCCAACAACTTCAAAGAGTTGAGCGCTTGGGTAACCGCCAACAAAGGCAAAATCAATTTGGGCAATGCGGGTGTAGGCTCAGCCTCACACCTGTGCGGTTTGCTGTATCAAAATGCCGTTCAAGTCGACATGACCACAGTGCCTTACAAAGGCACCGCGCCTGCCATGACCGATTTGATGGGTGGCCAAATTGATTTGATGTGCGATCAAACCACCAACACCACCAGCCAAATCGAAGGCAAAAAAGTCAAAGCCTATGCGGTGACCACCAGCAAGCACCTGACCACGCCTGCACTGAAAGATTTGCCCACCATGCAAGAAGCAGGTCTCAAAGGTTTTGAAGTCACCATTTGGCACGGTTTGTATGCGCCCAAAGGCACACCGCCCGATGTTCTCGCCAAGATCAATGCGGCGCTCAAAGTGGCTTTGAAAGATCCTGAGTTCATCAAGAAGCAAGAAGGCTTGGGTGCTGTGGTTGTCACCGACAAACGCGTAGAACCTGCAGAGCACAAGAAATTCGTGGCGGCTGAAATTGCAAAATGGAGCCCCATCATCAAAGCAGCAGGTGTTTACGCCGACTGATTCTTCATTCGCATTAGCTTCGGGCTCACCACGGGGGTGGTGAGCATCGTACTTGCAACGGCCATCAGCAGCAGCGCTGTGAAGGTGGCGGAAGAAATGATTTGTTTGTCGAGCAAGATGTTGGCAAAAATAATCATGATCAAGGCTTTGGTTTGAAGCAACCATCCAATCACAGACGCCTCGCCAGCGGGCCAACCCAAAATACGGCCAGCCAATCGAACCCCTAGCAACTTACCAGCGACAGAAGCCAGCAGCAACAAAGCTGCCGCAACAAAAACCAAGGTGCCGCCGATGGCCCAGTTGGTCTTCAGCCCCGTGCTTAAAAAGAACACGGGCATCATGACCAACAAGACATGCTTTCGCAGCAGGTCCATTTGTGCTTGATCAAACCATTTGGCATCAATCACCACCCCTGCCAAAAATGCCCCTACCATGAAATGCAGGCCCGACCAATCGGCGCCCAAAGCACACACAATGAGCCAAATCAAGGCCACGTACCATCGATCTGCTGCAGGTATGGCTTTCATCAAGCGACGCAGAACCCAGCTCAACACGCCAAAGGCCAGCAAGAAAAAGACCTGTTTGCCCATGCGCTCCCAGTCCATCAGAATCAGTGCCAGCACGCCCCAAATGGCAATGTCATCCAAGCTTGCATAACGCAAAATTCTCTGGCCCAGGGGTTGCCTCAAAATTTCAAGTTTTTCCATCAGCAAAATGAGAATGGGCAAGGCAGTCACTGCGCAAGACATGGCCACGCCCGTGGTGAACTGCCAGTCTTTGGCCAAGGGCCCTGTCCACCCTGCACCCATCTGTCCCGAGTTGATGAAACTCGCTGCAACTGCGCCAAAAATCAAAGGCACCAACAAAGCCAAGCCTGCAGTCAGTGCGCTCTCTTTTTTGGCGGCCCACGCTTGGCTCAAGTCGAGTTCAATGCCCGCTAGGAAAACAAACAGCATCACCGCCCACCAGGCCACGCCGTTCAAGGACTGAACCACAGAAGGGTTGAAGACAAATTGGTAATACGCTGGAAACAAATTCCCCAACACGCCTGGTCCCAACAGAATGCCCGTGATGATTTGGACGACAACCAAAGGCGCGACCTGTTCGGTACGACCCAAGCGCCAAATCAAGTAGGGCACTGTAAACACGATGCCCATGGCGATTAGATAAATCTCAGTGGTGTTCATGGAATGCAGTCGAAAGGGGGCGGCGTTGGATGGGCGCAGGTTCAGCTGCTGCTTGCCGTGGTCATTTGCCCAATAAAAATAACACAGGTATTTCAAGTCGCGCGGCCCATGCATTTTCATTGTGGCCAGTGCCGTCGAAAACCCGCGTCATGAAATTAGTCTGTGCGCCTTGCTCTACATAGCCTTTGTCCCGAATGATTTGATTGACAAAGTTTTGATAGGGCGCATAAAGCGCGTCCAACTCTGTGGTGCCGTGATCTTGGTAAATTTTGTGGCCTTGAGGTGGTGCCAAGTGATCGCGCAGGTATACATAGGCCGCCAGTGGAATGTGTGAATTGGCTTCATAGCGACCGATCCAATGTGTTGATAGCCCTGCAGCACCGCCAAAAACGTGCGGGTATTCGTTCAAGGCATAAACAGAAATGAGGCCGCCCATGCTTGAGCCCATCACCACTGTATGGTCTGGCCCTACCAAGGTAGGGTATTGACGGTCAATGACGGGCTTGAGTTCTTCCACCAAAAAGCGCAGATACGCATCCGCTTGTGGTTTGTTTTGTAAATTAGCTTCCAACTGCAATTGGCGTGGACCAGGCAGGAGATGTTGCAAAAACTTTTGAGGAAAATACTCGCTGTGCCGGTACTTGCCATTGTTCCAAACGCCCACGACCAAGGTGGGGCCAATTTGCCCAGACTGCATCAGCCGTGTGATGGTTTTGTCTACCTGCCAAGCTTGTTGGTTCCAAGTCATTTTTGCATCGAAAAGCATCTGCCCATCGTGCATGTAAATCACATTGAAACGCTGCCCTGAAGCTTTCAGCGACTCAAAATTGTCAGGCAACCAAACATCCACATGTCGCGCATCCACATGCTGGGACGGGAAATGAGCCAATCTTTCGATGCGCCCAGTTTCAGCTTGCGGTAACACCTGAGCACTTTGCTGAGCATGGCCACCTAAGGGTACCAGTGCACTTGCCAGAAGCGTGAGAACAGATGTGAAAAATGCGATGAGCGAGTGGGCGTAGCGCATGGTGCCTACTCAGTTCAAAGATCTGGAAGCACCTAATAAAGCAGGGGATTCGGCTGCATTGATCACGTAAACCGGAATGTCTTTGAGGTACTCGCGAAATCGGCCCTTGGCTTCAAAACGTTCTCTAAATACAGAAGACTCAAACCAGCCCAGCCACCGCGGTACAACGCCGCCGCCTAAATATACGCCACCCAAGGCACCCAAGGTGAGTGCCAAATCACCCGAGACGGACCCTAAAAAACCTGCAAACATTTGGAGACTCTGCAAGGCCAATGGATCTTTGTTTTTCAAGGCCAAATGGGTAATGTCGGCAGCACTGGTCACTTCCGTGGGCGGGTGTCCTTGAAGCTGCCGCATCGCCAAATACAAGTCCACCAAACCTTGACCCGACAGCGCGCGCTCGGCAGACACATGTCCATAGCGCTGGCGAATGAGTTCAATCACGCGGTACTCGGTGTCGTTTTGAGCGGCCAAGGTGACATGGCCGCCTTCCCCCGCAATGGCCACCCAGTGGTCATTGGCATCGGTGGGTAGCAAGCCTGAAACGCCCAAACCTGTTCCCGCACCAATCAGCGCCTTGGGAGCGAAGGCTTGCGCCACCGTGCCACCCACTTGCACCAAGTTTTCAGGCGGAATGGAGGGCAGTGCCAAGGCCAAAGCGGTGAAGTCATTGATGACTTTCAGTTGTGCCAAGCCCAAACTGCGCTGCATGTCAGAAATTGAGAAAGACCAATGGTGATTGGTCATGCGAATCACATCGCCGGTGATGGGATTGGCAATGCCCAAGGCGCCGACGCGTGGCATGGGCAAGTTTTTTAATTCAAGGTACGTGCGGATGGCGGCTTCCAGGGTGTCGTAGGCCGCACACGGCAAGACCAAAACATGTTCGATGCCGGTGTGCGCGCTGGCTTGCCATCCAAATCGGGCGTTGGTACCGCCCACATCTCCCAATAAACGCGGAAACGTATCAGTCACAAATCAAATCTTCAAAAGCTCAATTCACAAACTGCTCGGATCCCACGATGCCCAGTTTGTTCAAGCCCAATCGCTGTGCACTGGCCATCACCAGTGCCACAGATTCGTACTTGGCCTTGGCGTGTGAGCGAATGTGCAACTCAGGTTGCGGCTGAAGACCAGAGGCTTCTGTCAACTTCGCTTCCAAATCGGCGCGGCCCGCTACGGGGCGACCGTTCCAATTGATCACGCTGCTCGCGTCCACATCAATCTTGATCACCACAGGTTCCACTTTTTTTGTGGGCGGTGTGGACACCGGCATGTCCAAATTCACAGAGTGCAACTGTGCAGGGATCGTGATGATCAACATAATGAGCAGCACCAACATCACGTCAATCAATGGCGTGGTGTTGATCTCCATCATGACTTCTGGCTCGTCGCTGCCAGATCCTGAACCGACGTTCATTCCCATGATCTTGTTCCTTTATTGTGGCTCAGTGATGAACCCGACCTTGGTGATGCCGGCGCGCTGCACCGCATACATCACTCGGCCCACCGACTCAAAGTCGCTCTTGCCATCGCCCCGGATCTGAACTTCAGGCTGGGGTTTCATGACCGCAAACTTCTTCATGCGCTGGAGCAAGTCGTCTGAATTTTTAATGGGTGTGTCGTACAAGAAGATCTTGCCCTTCACATCCACAGAGATGATCACGTTTTCTGGCTTGGTCTCCCGCACCATGTTTTTCTCTTTGGGCAAGTCCACCTTGATGGACGTTGTCACCACCGGAATCGTGATCAAGAAGATGATCAGCAAAACCAACATCACGTCCACCAGGGGCGTGGTGTTGATCTGGCTCATGATCTCGTCATCGCCTTCTGAGCCTACGTTCATTGCCATGATTGGCCTCTCAGTAAATTGAGGTTTGAATGATGAGCAAGCTTGAATTACTTGTTGCTAGAAGCCAGCAACACAGAGTGCAAGTCAGAACCAAATGCGTTCACGTCTTCCATCACAGCCTTGTTGCGGCGAACCAGCCAGTTGTAACCCAGCACTGCAGGCACGGCCACTGCCAAACCGATGGCCGTCATGATCAAAGACTCACCCACGGGGCCGGCCACTTTGTCGATGGACGCTTGACCGGACATGCCGATTTTCACGAGTGCGTTGTAGATACCCCAAACCGTGCCGAACAAACCGACGAAGGGTGAAGTAGAGCCCACTGTGGCGAGCACAGCCAAGCCGTCTTGCATGCGGCTTTGAACGTTGCCAATGGCGCGCTGAATGCTTTGGGTGGTCCATGTGTTGAAGTCAACGGCACCGAGCAATCCGGTGTGCTTGTTGGCGCTCTCCAAACCCTTCTCTGCAATGAAGCGGAAAGGGCTGTCTTCGGCCAAGCCGTCAGCGCCTTGACGCAAAGAAGAAGCAGTCCAGAAGTTGTCTTTGGCTTGTGTTGCAAACTTAGCGGCCTTTGATTGCTCAAAGAACTTGGTGATGATCACATACCAAGAACCCATGGACATCAGCACCAAGATCAGCAAAGTGCCTTTGGCCACGATGTCGCCTTGGGCCCACAAAGCGCCCAAGCCATAAGGATTTTCGTCATGCGCGCCAGCAGCGGGTGCGGCCGTTGCTTCAGCAGGCGCTGCAGGTGCGGGGGCGGCAGCAGGTGCAGCCGCTTCTGGCGCTGGGGCTGCAGCGGCGGGAGCAGCAGGTGCAGCCTCCTTGGGCTTGGCTGCGAAACTGGCGCTGGCCAGGCCAAGGCCTGCCACCAAACCGATGGCCAGGACGAGAGTTTTGAGTTGCTTGATCATGGAAAGACTCCTCTGAAACGAATTCAATTAAATTTAAAAAATGTTCAACAAATGTGTTGGATGGTGATGGGCTTATTCCAAGCGCCAGGTGTATTTCATGCTGGCCCAGGTTTGCTGAGGCTTGCCGTCCACTGTGCCAGGCTTGAATTGGCACTTGGACAAGCCCGCACGTGCGGCTTCGTCCAGGCGCCTAAAGCCTGAGGACTTTTCCACGGCAGACTCGATCACCTTGCCATCTGCGCCCACTAAGAACTTCAGCGTCACCGTGCCCTCTTCTTCCAAGCGCTTGGAGGCGCTGGGGTACTCCGGCTTCTCGCAGCTCGAGGCGCTGATCACAGCCGCCGTGACCACTGGCGCTGCAGCCACAACGGGCATGGGCGATGGCGGTGCGACGGGCTGGGGCGTATTGGACACCGCAGCAATGGCGTTCACAGGTGTTGGTGCAGCGACGGCCACTTCCACGGGGGGAACGTAAGCGGGCGGTGGTGGCGGCAAATTCTTAGGAGGTGGAGGGGGCGGGGGCGGCGGAATGTCCGGTTTGGTCTCCTCCAAAAGAACGGCCTCAACCGGTCCTTTGATCACCTTCACAAACTTGCGCGCAAGTCCGGAGTTGATGGCCCAAAACAGCAGCCCGTGTAACACCACCACAACCGTCAAACCCACAATGTGTTTGCGGGGTGTTCTCTGCCGGCTGGCGTAATCGATCATGTAGCAAGTACTCCTTTTCAGGTCGGTAGGGGGTTGAGATTTCCAGTGCCCCCAAATCTTCAGGTTTCAATCTGGATGGGTCGGAATTGTAATTAAGTTACAGGCTTAAGCAAGTAATCGGTAGAAAAATTACATAAGGGTTATCCCTTGATGTTGATCTTATCCACCCTTTCATTGGCTGTGCGAAATGTAGGGTTTTGAAGGCGCGGCCAAATGCCGCATTTCAAGGCCCACAATCAAAATGTCGATCAACAGCAGGTGCAAAACTCGGCTGACCATGGGCAGGTGGGTGGCAGCGTGTTCGTTGTGCTCGGCCACCAGGGCCACGTCGGCTTTGCGGGCTAAGGGTGATTGATTGGCCGTAATGGCTATCAAACTGGCACCCCGTTGTTGAATTTTCTCCTGTAAAGCCATCAGCTCTGGCAATTTGCCGCCGCTGCTGATGATCAGTGCAACGGTCCCTGGCTGGATGGTGGACGCTGTTAAGTCTTGCAAATGGGGGTCGGTGTGCGCACCGCAAGGCAAGCCCAGTCGCAGAAACTTGGTTTGTGCATCTTGGGCCACCGCAGCGTAATTGCCGACGGCAAACAATTCCACCCGGTCGGCGGCGCCCACCAATTCAATGGCGCGGTCAATCGATTCACGTTGCAGTTCATTGCGCAATTGCAGGATGGCATTGGCCGTGTTACCCAACACCTTGGCACCCAATTCCAGCATTGAGTCGTCGTGTGTCACTTGAGAATGCGTGATGGGCACCGACATGCTCAAACCAGAAGCCAAACGCAATTTAAAGTCGGACAGTCCCTTGCATCCAACGGATCTGCAAAAGCGAATCACGGTGGGTTGGCTCACCTGTGCGGCCACAGCAATGTCGTGAATCGGGTCGCTTAAAACGGACCTTGGTTTGGACAAGACCAAATCAGCCACGCGCTGTTCGGCGGGTGAAAGCTCGGCTCTAGAACGCCGGATCTGAGTCAGGATGGCCGAACCGGGTGAATTGAGCAAAGCCCGCAATTGGGCGTCCAAAATGGCTGAGGCGCCCATGAATGTGGCTTCGGGCGCTGTGATGACGAAGGTGGGAATGTGGGCCAAGTAATTGGTGAACCGGCCCTTTTCTTCAAAACGTTTTCTAAACCCCGAACGGTCAAAAAACGCACCCAGGCGCGGCACGATGCTGCCCCCAATGTAGATGCCCCCAGTTGCCCCCAAAGTCACTGCCAGGTTGCTGGCGGCCGTGCCCAACATGTTGCAAAACACCTCCAGGGTTTCTGCACAAAGCGGGTCTTTGTCTTCCAAAGCGAGGCGCGTGATATCGGGTGCAGACAAGGCTTTGACAGTTTGCTGATTCAATTGGGCCAAGGCGAGGTAAGTTAACTCCAAGCCCGGCCCCGATAACAAACGTTCAAATGAAACGTGTTGAAACTGTTGCCATGCAAACTGCAAGACTGCTGCTTCTCGGGCATCGGCGGGGGAAAAACTGGTGTGGCCGCCCTCAGAGCCGAGTGAGGTCCAACCGTCACCCGCAGGAATCAGGCCAGAGACACCCAAGCCAGAGCCCGACCCGATCAAACCAATCACACTGTTTTTGACGGCTTGGCCAGGGCCTACTTGTCGAAAGTCCGCAGAAGCCAAGCGAGGCAAGGCCATCGCAAGGGCTGTGAAGTCGTTCACCACTACCAAGGTTTCCAGCCCTAAGTGAGCGCGTGTTTCTTCGATGGAAAATTGCCAGTGGTAGTTGGTCATGCGAACCAGATCGCCATCCACGGGGTTGGCGATGGCCACCGCCGCATGGACCACACCTGCTGACTTCAGGCTTCCTAAATAAGCCGACATGGCGGCTTCAAAACTGGGGAAATCGGCGCATCGCAAGCTGCGTTGCTGAGAGAACTCGCCGTAACTGGTCTCGATGGCAAACCGAGCATACAAGCCGCCAATGTCAGCAATCAGGCGGGGAGAATCGAAAGCGATCATGGGTAAGTTCTAGGTTTGGCACTTGCCATTGGGTACGTGAACAGCGTCTCTTTTGTAATGTAACTACTTCAAAATGTACCTGCACTGTAACCGCATTGAGGGCAGGAATTCAAGCGGTGTTTTCCAAAAAATCAAGCAAAATAGGCGTTTTCTGAACCATCTGCTGGTTGGGGTGCCCATGTTTTTTTCCAACTTTCGTAGTAAAGCTACAGTTCTCTCGGCATGTTTGACGCTGTGGGGTGGGCTTCTGAATTCAGCGGCTGCGGGGCCAGCTTTGAAGCTGCACGTGCCTTCGCCTGATTGGCGAGATCAAATCATTTATTTCCTCATGACCGATCGGTTTGAAGACGGAAATCCTCACAACAACAACCAAGGCGCGGGGGAGTTCAATCCGCAAAAAGAATCGCATTACAGCGGTGGTGATTTGGCGGGTGTGAAAAAAAGACTTGCCTACATCCAGGGCTTAGGGGCTACGGCAGTTTGGATCACGCCGCCTGTGGCCAATCAATGGTGGAACGGTGAATATGGTGGCTACCACGGTTATTGGGCCTCCGACTTCAAACGCTTGGACCCACACGTGGGCACTTTGAAAGAGTACCAAGAACTGTCCGATGCTTTGCACCGCAAAGGCATGTACCTGGTGCAAGACATTGTGTTGAATCACACGGGTGATTTTTTCCGATACAAAAACTGGAACCCCCAAAACCCTGCGCAAGGGTTTGAGCTCAAACCTACGTCTGTGCCCATGAAAGCTCCGACGCAAGCGCCCTTTCACATGAACGATCCGCGCAATCCGGCGCACCGCGCGGCCGGCATTTATCACTGGACGCCGGATGTCAACAATTACAACGACCGACAACAAGAATTGAATTTCCAGATGTCGGGGTTGGACGATTTGAATTCTGAAAATCCAGTGGTTCGCCGCGCATTGCGTGACAGTTACGGCCATTGGATTCGGCAAGTGGGTGTGGATGCGTTTCGTCTAGACACCGCCGTGTTTGTCCCGCCAGACGCAGTCCAAGATTTTTTATACGCCAAAGACCCCAAGCAACCCGGTATGCGCATCGTGGGGCAACAAACCGGTCGCAAAGATTTTTTCACCTTCGGTGAAGGATTTGCCATCGACAAGGCGGGCGAAACCAAAGCCATGCGCAAAATTGAAGGCTACGTTCGCGATGACCAAGGCAAACCTGTGATGCAGGGCATGCTGAATTTTCCGCTCTATGGCAGTGTGGGCGAGGTCATGGCGCGAGGACGTCCAACCCAAGAATTGGGTGAGCGCATTCGCCAAATGATGAAGTTGCACAGCGACCCCCATCGCATGCCCAGCTTCTTAGACAACCACGATGTCGACCGATTTTTAAAAGGCAGCAATGAGGTGGCCTTGCGTCAAAGTTTGGCCGTGATCATGACCTTGCCCGGCATTCCAACTTTGTATTACGGCACCGAGCAAGGATTCAAGGAACAGCGAGCCGCCATGTTTGCCGCAGGTTATGGCTCAGGTGGCAAAGATCACTTTGACATCCAAGCACCGCTTTACCTCTTCACCAAAAGCCTCGCCCAAGTACGCAAGCAGCACCGTGTCTTTTCGCGGGGCGTGCCCACTGTCTTGCGTGACGATGCTGCAGGTGCGGGTGTGTTGGCCTATCGCATGGACCATGGCGGGCAATCGGCTTGGGTGATTTTCAATACCGCAGAACACCCTGTGTTGCTGGACAACTTGGACTTGATGCAAGGTTTGTCAGTGTCACAAAGACCGCGAACACTGACAGGTGTGTGGGGCGTTGAAGGCGCACAATTCAAGATGCCACAAGATGTCGATTTGCGCGCAGCACTGACGCCCACGGGTTTGTTCAACTTGTCGTTGGCACCCCGCAGTACCTTCATCTGGGTAGGCAGCACAAAGCCTGTGCTTGAAAGGCGGGAGGCCCCCACTGCCTTGAAGTTAAAGTTGCCTGCCAATTTGCCGACGCAGGTATCGGGTGATTTTGACTTGACAGGTGAATGGCCAATCACCTCCGCCGCCAACGTGGAATGCGTGTGGGTGGTCAATGGTGATTTGAAAAATGCACAGGTGATTCAGCCTGCCATGGGCGCCGCAACTCGGGAATGGCAACTGCGCGTTGACACGTCGCGTTGGCCCGATCAAACCGCCCAACGTGTGGTGCTGTTGCTGCGCCATGCACAAACCAAAGAGGTGTTGGCGGTCAGTGATGCGCAGCAGGTCTACATGAAAAAAGAGTGGCAATTGATGGCTGCAATCGATGACCCTGTGGGAGACGATCGGGGTCCGCAGGGGCAGTATGTTTACCCGCAAGACCCGACCTACGTTCCAGGTACTTTTGACATTGAAAGGCTTGAAGTCTGGTCCGCTGGAAAATCTTTGCGGCTCAAAGTGAAGATGGGGGCGATCAACCGAAGCTGGAATCCAGCCAATGGCTTTGACCACGTGGCCTTTACTTTTTTCATTGGCAAGCCCGATGCCAGCAACGGCTTGCGCGTGATGCCATTGCAGCAAGACCACTTGCCCGAGAGCACGCATTGGCATTACCGCTTGCGTGTTCACGGGTGGTCCAATGCTTTGTTTACAGCCCAGGGTGCCAGTGCCACGGCAGAAGGAATGGCTTTGCCTGAAGGCGCCAAAATTCAAGTGGATGTTGCCGCTCGCACGGTTCAATTTGATTTGCCAGCCAGTTTGTTGGCCGATGTGACTTCGCTCAAAGGGCTTCAGTTAAGCGTGAACACATGGGACTACGACAACGGTTATCGCAAGTTGTCGCCGCAAGGTGGCGGGTCTGAGATGGGCGGTGGCCAAGCCGCGCAGCCCTTGTGGATGGACCGTGTCTTGCTTGAATTGAAGCCATGAAGTTACGCTTTGGTGCGGTTGCTGCACCTTTGTTTGTCGAACTGGGGATTGGCATTGCCGTCGGCATGCTGGGAACTCGCTTCGCTGCGCACATTTCGGATGCGGCTGGTGGCGCATTTGCACTCACCAACCATTTGTTTGGTTTGTTGTTCATGGTCTTTCGCTTGGTCGGTGCGGGCATCGGCGTTGTCGTTAGTCAAAACCTAGGCGCCAAACAATTTGCGGAAGCCGATCGTGTAGCGCGTGCTGCATTGGCAGCAGGGACATGGATGGGGGGCAGCATGGCGGTGGTGGCCTTGTTGTTTGCCACGCCTTTGCTGCAACTGCTCAATGCACCGCCTGATGTGTTGGCGCTGGCAGTGCCACTGTTGCAAGCCTTGTCATTGGCCTTGCTGTTGGATGCTTGGAATGCTTGCATGGCCAGCGTCATGCGCGCGCATTTGCGGACGCGGGAAACTTTGTGGGTCATGTTGGTGATGCATGCGGTGCATGTCAGTCTGGCTTGGCCTCTTATGCACGGTGCACCTTGGTTGAAATTCATCTCAGATTGGCCTGGTATGGGTTTGCCGGGCTTTGCGGTAGCGCTTGTCATCAGCCGCTTGGTGGGTTTGATGTTGCATTGGCTGCTTTGGCAAAGGCGTTTGAACTTGGCACCATCGTGGTCTGACTTTTGGCGTGTTCGTTGGACCCAAATGAAACACATCTTGCACATTGGCTTGCCGGGTGCTGCCGAAAATCTGTCGTGGGAATTGGCTTTCATGGTCAGTGTCGCAGCGGTCGGCGTCATGGGGACGCATGCCTTGGCCACACAGGCTTATGTGTTGCAGTTCAACATGTGGATCTTGATCAGCGGTGCTGCCATTGGCATGGCCGTTGAAACGGTGGTGGGCCATTTGGTTGGCGCTAGACATTTGCGGGAAGCACATGTCTTGGTCAAGCGCGCGCAAACCATTGGTTTTGCAGTGACCACCGTGGTGGCTGTGATGATGGCATGGCAAGGGTCGAGTTTGCTCGGTTGGTTCACCAGCGACCCCCTCATTTTGGAAGAGGGGCGGCGTTTGTTTTGGTGGTCTATCTTGCTAGAAACTGGCCGTACTTTTAACTTGATCGTGATCTCTGCCTTGCGCGCCACAGGTGATTCTCGCTATCCGTTTTATGCCGGCGCGGGATCAATGGCTGTGGTGTTGGCTGGTGGCAGTTGGTTGCTAGGCGTGCATTGGGGCTGGGGCCTGACGGGCGTATGGATTGCGTATGCCGCGGATGAGTGGATTCGCGGCATGATGATGTGGCACCGCTGGGTCTCACGCGGTTGGATACCGCATGCACGTGCCACGCACGCACGCATGCGGCATCAGGCCGCAGCCGCAGCAGTGCCTTCGACCAGAACGTAAACGCGGGCTTCCCAAGCGGCCAAAGTGTCGGGCGCCAAGGGCCATTCTTCTTGCGGCAGGTTGCCAATCAAAGGCGTGGCTTTTGAAAAGTCCGGCAACTGCTTCAAAGGCAGGCCCTGAAACTGGCCGCTGAAATTGCACAGAACCAACAAGCACACACCGTTCAGTTGGCGGGTGTAGGCAAACAAGGCGGTGTGCTTGGGCAGCAGCAATTCAAAGTTGCCTTCCACGATGACCGGCCATGCTTTGCGCAGCGCAATCAACTGGCGGTAGTAGTGAAACAGCGAGTCTTCGTCCGTGCGAGCTTGCTGCGCATTCACCTCGGGGTAGTTGTGATTCACGGCCAGCCAAGGCTGACCCGTGGTAAAGCCCGCTTGCGGTGCGTTGGTCCACTGCATGGGTGTTCTGGCGTTGTCACGGCCCTTGGCGTGAATTGCTTTCATCACCTGTTCAGGGTTCTGACTTTTTTGCGCCACGGCCACTTGAAACATGTTGCGCGTTTCAATGTCTTGGTATGCGTCAATGCGGGGCCAGTGAACATTGGTCATTCCCAACTCTTCACCTTGGTAGATGAAGGGCGTGCCTTGCATCATGTGCAGACAAGTAGCCAACATTTTTCCTGAACGAACTCTGAACAGACTGTCGTCGCCAAACCTCGAAATGGCACGCGGTTGGTCGTGGTTGCACCAGTACAAACTGTTCCAGCCTTTGCCATGCAAGCCAGTTTGCCAATGGCTCAAACTGGCTTTCAGATCGGGCAAGTGCAGCGGCTTGAGGGCCCACTTGCCTTTGCCCGGTTGGCTGTCAACGTCCATGTGTTCAAACTGAAACACCATGTTGAGTGCGCCCGTTTTGGCATCGGTGATGGCTTGCGCTTGTTCAACCGTTGCGCAAGGTGATTCGCCCACGGTGATGCAATCGTAATGGTCCAGCACCTCGCGTCGCATTTCCCGCATGAATTCGACGAAGCGTGGCCCGTGCGTCACCATCTCAAACGCGGGTTGCAAGAATCCATCCTGAACCACCGGGGCATCGGGCAGGCTGGGCGCTGGCTGTCCCTGCGCGTCCGTTTGCCAGGGCTTGGAGATCATGTTGATCACGTCCATTCGAAAGCCGCCCACACCCTTCTTCAACCAGAAATGCATCAAGTCGTAAACAGCTTGCCTGACCTTGGGGTTTTCCCAATTCAAGTCAGGCTGCTTTTTAGAAAACATGTGCAGGTAGTACTCGCCCGTGGCCTCATTGAAGGTCCATGCCGAGCCATTGAAAGCTGCTTCCCAGTTGGTAGGCTCGCGCCCTTCCACAGGGTCCTGCCAAATGTAAAAGTCGTGATACGGGTTGTCGCGTGAGCTGCGGGCTTGCTGGAACCACTCGTGCTCATCGGAGGTGTGGTTCACCACCAAGTCCATCATCAAGCGAATTCCGCGTGCCTTCATGCCTGCCAACATCTGGTCAAAGTCGGCCATGGTGCCAAACTCTTTCATGATGCGGCGATAGTCGCGGATGTCGTAGCCGTTGTCGTCGTTGGGAGAGTCGTACACCGGTGACAACCACACAATGCCCACGCCCAAGGCTTCGAGGTAGTCTAGCTTGGCTGTGATGCCGGGCAAGTCGCCAATACCGTCGCCATTGCTGTCGGCAAACGAACGTGGATAGATTTGATAGGCGACCTGTTGGCGCCAATCGGTTGAAACGACAGTCATGTCAGTTGGGCAATTCCACGGTGCGCTGGCAGGCCATGCCGTGGCTGTCAAACAAATGCAGTTGGTCGGGCAGCATGCACAAATTGAGTGAGGTGCCCGCGCTGGTGGTGGCACTGCCTTCCACTTTCACAGTGGTTACGGCTTGGCCTTCGCCCATTTGCACATAGAGCAAAGACGAATCGCCCAAGCGCTCAATGTGTTGCAAGTGGCCTGCCACGTTGCTGCCTGCACCAGTGAAGGTCAATGGAATGTGCTCGGGCCGGATGCCCAATTGCACGCGTTCACCCGCTTTCAAGTGTCGTGCGTCCACCGCGGCCTTGATCAATTGTTCGCCTACTTTCACCGTGGCGTAGCCTTCTTGTGCATCGACCAAATGGCCGTGCAACAAATTCATTTTGGGTGAGCCGATGAACTCCGCCACAAACAAGCTCACAGGGCGGTGGTAAAGGTCCATGGGCGAGCCCACTTGGGCCACGCTGCCGCGCTCTTGAATCAGGGCGCCTGTGTGCAGCAGCACAATTTTGTTGGCCAAGGTCATGGCCTCCACCTGATCGTGCGTGACGTAAATCATGCTGGCCGAATTCATGTCCTTGTGCAGCTTGGCAATTTCCAAGCGCGTTTGGACGCGAAGTGCCGCGTCAAGATTTGACAAAGGCTCATCAAATAAAAACAGCTTAGGTTCTTTCACAATGGCGCGGCCAATGGCCACACGCTGGCGCTGGCCACCTGACAAAGCTTTGGGCAAGCGATCGAGCAAAGGTGTGAGTTGCAAAATGTCGGCAGCCGCCTTGACCTTGCGATCAATCTCGGCTTTGTCAGAGCCCAATACGCGCAGACCAAAGGCCATGTTTTCGCCCACCGTCATGTGCGGGTACAGCGCATAGCTTTGGAACACCATGGCCACGCCGCGCTTGGCCGGTGGCAAGTCGTTCACACGCTGACCTTCAATCAGCAAGTCACCTGACGTGATGTCCTCCAAGCCTGCCACCATGCGCAGCAGGGTGGACTTGCCGCAGCCCGATGGGCCCACAAACACACAAAACTCACCTTGTTCGATGGTGAGCTTGGCGTTGTTGATCGTCAAAGGCAACTCGGGTGAGTAACGCTTGCAGACGTTTTGGAAATCAATGCGTGACATGCCGGTCTCCGATGTCAAAGGGCCAACAGCAACGCGCCGTAGGTTTCTAATTGAATGTTCTCGCCCGACACACTGCCACCGCCCAAACCTGGGATGGGCAACATCGATGCAGACTTGAAGGGCGCAGGCAAGTCTAGGGTGGCTGCGCTTTCGCTAAAGTTAAATGCGCACAACACTTTTTTTCCTTCATGTTCACGAACAAAGGCCATGACTTGTTGGTGCACAGGAAGCAAGGCTTGAACGCCATGTAGCAACACTTCTTGGCCTTTGCGCCATGCCAACAAGCCCCGATAGAAGTTCAGCAAAGACTGGGGGTCTTTGTCTTGCTCAGAGACGGCCAATGTGCGATAGGCTTCTGTCAAAGGCAGCCAAGGTTTTTGCGTGCCGCTGCCAAAGCCCATGTCGGCCGCTTGGCCATCCCAAGGCATGGGCGTACGGCAGCCATCACGGCCTTTGAATTCTGGCCACATGGTGATGCCGTAGGGGTCTTGCAAATCTTCAAATGCCACTTGCGCTTCGGGCAAGCCCAGCTCATCCCCTTGGTACAGGCAGGGAGATCCGCGCAGGCACATTTGGAAGGCTGCGGCTACACGCAGTTTGCGAACGTCGGGCGTCTCTCCGCCCCAGCGTGAACCCACACGCACCACATCGTGATTCGACAAAGCCCATGAAGGCCAACCGGTGGCATTCTTTTCGGCAAATCGCGTCATCAAATCGTGCAAGTACGTGCTGCTGCTGTCGGGACCAAGCAAGTCAAAGCTGTAAGCCATGTGCAGTTTGTCCGTACCACTGGTGTACTCGGCCATGACACTCAGGCCATCGTCGTCACCAATTTCGCCCACCATGGTTGTGTTGGGGTATTGGTCGAGCAGCGCGCGCAGTTGTTTCAAGAACCCGATGTTTTCTGGCTGAGTTTTGTCAAACTTGTGATGCTGCCAGCCGTAGGGGTTAACGTCGTTCACAGCAGGATCGTTGCCCTTCGGTTGTCCCCGTCCAGGATTGCTGCGCAATTCTTTGTCATGGAAATAATAGTTGGCCGTGTCCAAGCGGTAGCCATCGACCCCCAGTTCTAACCAAAATTTCACAGTGCCCAAAATGGCTTCTACGACTTCGGGGTTGTGATAGTTCAAGTCGGGTTGGCTACTTAAGAAGTTGTGCAGGTAGTACTGACGACGGCGTGTGTCCCATTGCCAGGCACTGCCACCAAAAATGGACAGCCAGTTGTTCGGTGGGTTGCCATCGTCTTTGGCATCAGCCCATACATACCAATCCGCTTTGGGGTTGCTGCGTGAACTGCGGCTTTCTGCAAACCAGGGGTGTTGATCGGAGGTGTGCGACAGCACTTGGTCAATCATCACGCGCAGGCCTAAGTCGTGTGCTTTTTTCACCAAAGCACGAAAGTCGTCCAGCGTTCCAAACAAAGGATCGACGTCGCAATAGTCACTCACGTCATAACCAAAGTCCTTCATGGGACTTTTGAAAATGGGCGACAACCAAACGGCATCAGCGCCCAGTTGGGCCACGTAATCCAAGCGCTGTGTGATGCCAGGTAAATCGCCGACACCATCACCGTTGCTGTCGGCAAATGAGCGAGGGTAAATTTGGTAAATGACGCCGCCGCGCCACCAGTTGTTGTTAGGTGCTTTGCTCATAATTTAGAAATACAAATCAAACTGAAGAAGTTAACCCTTGACCGCGCCTGCTGTGAGGCCCGAGACAATTCGTTTCTGGAAAAAGAACACCAACAGCAGCAAAGGCACTGTGACAATCACTGAGCCTGCCATGATGGTGCCCCAAGGAATTTCAAATGCCGTGGCACCGGCGATCAAAGAAATGGCCACGGGGACTGTGCGCTCTGTGTCATTGATCACAAAGGTCAATGCAAACATGAACTCATTCCAAGCGCCAATGAAAGCCAGCAAGCCCGTGGACACCAAGGCTGGCCATAGAAGCGGCATGAAGACTTGAAAAATAATTCTGATCGGACCACAGCCGTCCATGATGGCGGCTTCTTCCAACTCGCCAGGCAGTTCTCTCATGAAGGTGGTCAAAATCCAAACTGTGAATGGCAGTGTGAAGATGGTGTAAGGCAACACCAAACCCCAGGCTTTGTTGTAAATGCCCAGCCACTGAATCAGCTCAAACATGCCCGACAGCACCGCTACTTGCGGGAACATCGAGACTCCCAAAATACAAAGCAGTAGCAAGCCTTTGCCTTTGAAACGAATCCGGCCCAGTGCATACGCTGCAGTGACGCCCATCAGCATGGCAAAGCCAACCGTCATCACCGCCACCATGACCGAGTTGACCAAGCTTTTGCCGAAAGGCTGCACACCTTCAAACAAGGCGGCGTAATTTCGCAAGTCTGCTTGATCAGGAATGATTTGCGTGTTGAACAGGGCGGTGCCAGTTTTCAATGAGGTTGAAATGGCATAGACAAATGGATAGACAGAAACCAAGACCACCAAAGCCGAAGCGAGGTAGATGAAGACTGTGGTCCCAGATGAACGGTTTGTCATTTGGCATCCTCCGACAGTTTCACACGGGCCAACTTCAAAAAGACAATGGCCGTCAGCAAGATGATCAAAAACAAGGAGGTAGAGGCGGCCGAGCCATAACCCATGTTGCCGTACTCGACCATTTCGCGGCGTACAAAGCCCGACATGCTGATGGTGGTGCTGCCGTTGGCAGTGAGCACATAGATCAAATCAAACACGCGCAGCGAATCGAGCAAGCGGAAGACGACAGCTACCAACAAAGGTTGGCGAATCAAAGGCAAGGTGATTTTCCAAAACACACGCAAAGGGTGCACACCGTCTACCCGTGCAGCTTCATAACAATCTTTCGGGACCGTTTGCAGAGCCGCCAAGATCAACAAAGCCATGAACGGCGTTGTTTTCCAAACGTCCACCAACACCACAGTCCACAAGGCATAGGCCGGCTCTGCTGTCCATGCAATCTTTTGAGAAATCACACCCAGTGCAAGCAGGTAGTTGTTGATCACACCAAATTGATCGTTCAGCATCCAGCCCCACATCTTTGCCGACACAATGGTCGGGATGGCCCATGGCACCAACACGGCGGTGCGAACCAAGGCCCTGCCTTTGAACTCTTGGTTCAACAGCAAGGCAACCCCCAATCCGGTCAGCGTTTCTAAAATGACTGACACCACAGCAAAGCTGAAGGTGTTGCGTATGGAGACGCCCCAGTCACCCGCCCAGAATCCACCTTCATCATTGGGGTTGAAAAACAAACCGTATTCGCCAAAGTAGTTTTCCCAACCCACAAATTCGGCAGCCGAGATGTCGTTGATGTTGATGTCCGTGAAGCTGAACCATATCGAGCGGGCCAAGGGCCAAACAGCCACGACCAGCATCAACAGCACCATGGGTGCCAAAAAAAGCCAAGCGGTTTTAACTCTGGAATTCATGAGGCGTACTTTCCGGTATCACCAGTGCTTGCGTCTGATTTGTTTCAGGCGCGATTCGAGTTTGGTCACGGCTTCTTCGCCAGTGGCGCGTTTAGACATCACTTCGTGTGCCGCATTCCAAAAGCTTTGGCTCACTTGGGGATATTTGAGGCCAGTGGCTGTGGTGGGCCTGGCCACACTGTTGGCGAACACTTCGGCCAAGGCCCCCATGAATTCGTTGGCTTCTAGCACTTCTTTGTCTTTATAGAGTGCAGGCAATGTGGGGTTGTACGAGCCATGAATGGCACGCGTTTTTTGCACCGCAGCGCTGGTCATGTACATCACCAAGTCGGCGGCAATGGCGGGGTGCTTGGAGTATTTGGAGACACCCAACTGCCATCCCCCCAAAGCGGCTGCACTGGGATTGCCTGGCAATTTGGCAACGCCCACTTTGCCTTTGACCAAGCTGTCATTTTTTTGCATCAAGGCCCATGCATAGGGCCAGTTCCGCATGAAGAGTGCGTTGGCATTTTGAAATACACCGCGCGCTTCCTCTTCCTCATAATTCAACACGCCTGCGGGGCTGATGCTGCCAATCCAAGAGGCGGCCAAGTTCAAGGCCTTGGCAGCTTGGGCATTGCGAATGGTGATCTCGCCGTCCGCATTCACCACCGTGCCGCCGCCTTGTCCGCCCACCCATTCAATGGCGTTGCAAGTTAGCCCCTCATAGGCTTTGGCTTGAAAGACAAACCCATGAAAATCTGTATCGCCTTTAGCGCGCTCACCTGTTTGAACTTTCAACGCTGTTTGCGTGAGTTCTTCCCAAGTTTGAGGCACACGCAAACCATATTTTTTCAGCAAGTCGGTGCGGTAATACAGCAGGCCTGCATCGGTGTACCAAGGCATGCCTAAGAGTTTGCCGTTGACACTGTTGTTGGCAATGATGGCTGGAAAGTGCTGAGACTCAACCCCTTGGCTGTAGGGCTTGAGGTCGGCCAAATGGTCCTTCAACAAGCCCGGCCACACCGTGTCGATTTGCACCACATCGATGTCGCTCGATTTGGCTGCAAACAGCTGGCGGTACAGCGCCAGTTTTTCAGTGGGGCTGTTGGGAGGGGAGAAGTTTTTGATGGTGTTGCCTGTTTTGGCAGCCCAAGCTTGGGCATGCTTCAAACAGAATTCAACGTCGCTGCCACTTGGGCCGCATGTAATGGTGATTTCAACGGCTTGCGCGTAAAGAGATGCGCCCAGCATGCCAATGGCGAACACCCAACTTGGCAAAGTCCGCGCTAATTCTTTGTACGTCATGCGAAGTCTCCGTAAACAAAAGGGTCCTTCAAGGTTGGCCTCCCTTCACAATGAACACCACGGCACTGCGCGCTGGAATGTCAAAACCGCCTGTGCTGGCGTAGTATCGCGCCTCATGCCGAATTCGTTGATCGGCCGCTTTGGCGTCCGCCAACACAGGATGCAACTCAAACGCTTGATGCGCCAGGGCCGATGTGCTGAAGTGCTTAGCCTCAGGGGCGACATTCACAAAATAAATCAATGCGGCATAGTCCTTGAGGCCGCGTCCATTCACATGGCCGACGATCAAGCGGGGGTCTGCCTGTGCTTCAGTGTTCAAGAAAGTCAGACGATCTTGGATAGCTTGAGCCGATTTCAAACGCAGCAATTCGGTGCTTTGTCGAATCTTCAACACATCGCGAAATGCATCTCTTGTCCAAGCAATGTCCTGAGGCGTGGGCTGTAGCTTTTGATTTTGAAGCAGTGAAGTACTCAAAGCTTTTGCGCTGGCAGTGCCATTCAATTCAGGGACTGCTCTGCCGAAACCGTTTTGCTTGTAAGACCAATCCAACATGTTGAATGCATCACCTGAGTCATAGCTGTTGCCATCCAAGGATTTGGATCGCAGGATGTCCATGCCTGCGTGAAAATAGGCAATGCCTTGACTGAAGGCTGTCAAAGCCGAGGCCAAATGCTGCACACGTGCACGCTCTGAACTTGGCGTGTCCAGCGGCAACTTGTAAGCCAAGCTGTCAAACAAGGTCAGGTTGTCGTGGTTTTCGGCATAGTTCACCACTTCGCTGGGTTCGCTGGCATAACCGGTTGGTTGATCGCCATAGGGTAGGTCTTGTAAAGCCTTCACGTTGCCATCGGCCGTCACCATGCGATAGGTGCGCAAAGAGCCGGCCAAGCCAGCGCGAATTTGTGCGGCCACGTGCGCCGACTTTTCTTGGCCACTCACAAAACCTGGCATCTTGACCAAAGTTTCAACCGCATCACTGGCGCCGCCACCGCGGATGGCATCGCGCAAACGATCGTTGAACGTGCCAATGCCCGTGCCATTCAGTGACAACTGTGACGCTTGGACAAAGCGTGCACCATTCGCCACTTCACCAAAGTTCCAACCTTCGCCGACAAAGTCAATGCGTCGGCCGGTGACTTGTTGCACGCGTTGTTGCATGTCGACCATCACTTGACGCGGTTGATGCCCCATCAGGTCAAACCGAAAAGAATCGAGCTTGTAATGCGTTGCCCACATCAACACCGAGTCGGACATCAACTTGCCCATCATCAGATGCTCTGTCGCGGTGTTGTCGCAGCATGTTGAACGTTCGACTTCGCCTTGTGCATTCAAACGTTGGTAGTAGCCAGGCACGATGCGATCAAGCACCGAATGAAGATGTTGCCCCGAAGCCGAGGTGTGGTTGTAGACCATGTCCATGCCAACTCGCAAACCTACTTCGTTCAAGCTCTTCACCATCTGGCGGAATTCAAGAATGCGTTTTGCGCCGTCCTCGGCATCGCTGGCGTAGCTTCCTTCAGGCGCATTGAAGTGCAAGGGGTCATAGCCCCAGTTGAAGCAATCTTGTGTGCGCATTGTGGGTGTCAATGCGACCTTGGCGTTTAGGCTGCTTTGACAGTTTCTTTCTGGGACGGTGGCAAAGTCAAAAACGGGCAGCAAATGCAAATCCGTCATGCCAGCTTGCGCCAAAGCTTTTAAATGGCGCATGCCTTGCGACTGCTTTTGTGTCAATGCCAAGTACTTGCCGCGCATCGACACAGGCACAGTTTTGTCTTGAATCGAAAAATCGCGCACATGCAATTCATAGATGCGCATGTCAACGGCGTGCTTCACCGAAGAGGGTGAAGTGTGCGTGTCCCAGTTGGCAGGTTTTAGATGCGCAGCATTCAAGTCGGCCACATAACTGCGCTGCGAGTTGGCGCTCAAACTGACGGCGTAGGGATCGTTCACATGGTTGATCACGCGGCCCACTTGGGGCACAAACACTTCCACCGCATAACGGTAGTAGGACCCTTGGGGTGCCTTCTGTGTTGTACTTGACCACACGCCGCTGACGTCATCGCGTAGCAAGTCCAACTTGCCATTGGCTTTACCTCGTGCTTTGGGATACAAGCAGACGCTGACTTTCAGTGCGGTAGGTGCCCAAATCGCAAAGGTCGTTTGATCGGCAGCGTGTTTGTGAGGCTGTTGTGTGATGGTGGCGCCCAAGCTGGCGTTCAAACTGGCAGGCGCAAACAAGGTGTCCAAGGCTTTGGCCGCTTGAATTCGTGTGGCATGTTGGACTCGCCCTTCGCTGTCCTCTTGAACCAAGACCAATTGCGATGCATGGAGTCGCCGCAATTCATCAGTCGACAGCCCTGACAATTCCCTCACATCATCGTTCCCTTGAAGCGGCCAAGATTGGTCATGGCCGATGGCTTGTTGGCCCACTTGAATTTGCAACGTGCCTTTGCGAGAGGCAAGCAGGCGCCATGGGAGGGCTGATGCAGGGGTGCCACGGCCCGCACCTTGGGGCCATTGAATATGAGTGGCATTTAACCAAATGGCAGCAGCGGGTAAGCCCAAGTCATTGGCTTGCAGGGTTTGATGACCCAAAGGCGCATCGCACATCGACAAATTCGCGTCGCGTGGAATGTCCGCAGCCATGCTGCTGGTCAAAGCCAGCATGGCAGGGATTGAACAAAGCGGTGCCCGCCAGGCGGGCGCGCTTGCGAAACTTGGCATCAAAAGACTCTAGGGTTTGAATACCGCAAATTATCGTAATAAAACTACAAAAAATCACCATGTAATCGATTGAATTAGGGTAATTACTGAATATCGGAAATTTTCTTAGATTGAAAATCTGTAGCTTTTCTACATTCCGTGGGGTTAGTCTGTTTTGTGCGGTCTGACTTTCGCAACATGACCTTCAAACATTTCTTCCATCTCCGTTTGGGCTTGTGGGCCTTGGTTTTTCTTTGCTTGTCGTGTGCCAATGCACAACCAAAGCCTCAAACCAGCCCATTGCCAGAAGCTTGGCACCGCGGGGCTTTCATGGAAATCTTTGTTCGAAGCTGGCGTGACAGTAACGGGGATGGGATTGGCGACCTTCAAGGCCTGACCCAATCCTTGGACCATTTGCAAGACTTGGGTGTCAAGGGCATTTGGTTGATGCCCATCACCACGAGTGCAGATCACGACCATGGTTACGCCACCACCGACTTTCGCAACATCGACCCCGACTACGGCACCTTGGCCGACTTTGATGCCTTGATCAAAGCTGCGCACGCGCGTGGCATCGGCGTCATCATGGACTATGTGCTCAATCACAGCGCGGCTGAGCATCCCTTTTTTCAAGACAGCTTGCGCAACCCTCAAAGCCCTTACCGTGATTGGTTTGAGTGGCGCAAAGAAAAGCCCACAGGCTGGGATATTTGGGGTCGTGATCCCTGGGTGGTGACGCCTCAAGGCAGCTACTTGGCCACCTTTGGGCCGCACATGCCTGATTTCAACATGCGCAATCCGGCCGTTGTGAAGTACCACGAAGACAGTCTGAAGTTTTGGTTGGACCGCGGCATCGATGGCTTTCGCCTGGACGCCGTGCCACACCTCATTGAAAACAGCGCCAAAGATTGGAATGACCAACCGGAGAGCCGTCAGCTGACGAGTCACTTCACCCGCCTGATCAAGTCCTATCCTGGCCGCTATGTGGTTTGCGAAGCCACCGCTGAACCTAAGGCCTACGCCCAAGAAGACATTTGTGGTGGCGCTTTTGCTTTCGGTTTGGAAAATCAAATTGCCAAAGCCGCAAAAGGCGAAAGCGATGCCATTCAAAAGGTGGCGCAGTATTACCAAACAGCACCCCACACTTTGGCCAGTTTTGCGTCCAACCACGACCAATTTGCTGGCAAGCGCCTATGGGATCAAGTTGCTGGCAACGAAACCCTCTACAAATTGGCAGCGGCCACTTATTTGTTATTGCCCGGCACGCCTTTTATTTATTATGGCGAGGAGATTGGCATGGCAGGCGCCCAAGGCCTGACGGATGACCCCTTCATCCGCGGCCCCTACAGCTGGTCAAACGATGCGGCAACGGCTGGCTTCACCTCTGGCAAGCCCTATCGCGCATTGGCCAGCAATCTGGCCACCCACTCTGCAGCGCTTCAATACCAAACGCCCAACAGCCTGCGTTCTTTTTACAAAGATTTGCTCAAGTGGCGCAATGCCCGTCCATCACTTTCACAAGGGACTTACGAGCAGGCGACTGCCCATGGCCAGCTTCTGTCCTATGTGCGGCGGTGGGGCACCGAAGCGACGTGGGTCGTGATCAATTACAGTACGCAGCCGGCAGATTTCAAGTTCCCAAGCAGTTCGGCACAGCCCCGCTTGTTGTACGCCGGCCCGTCCTCTGAACCCTTTGTGTCAAAGCAGGGGACAATACCGGGACAATCGGTGCAAATTTTTTCCCTTGAGCCTTGAGTAGTTTTGATTCATGCAACACGTTTCCTGGTCACGCAGTGCCAACATTTACGAAGTCAATGTCCGTCAATACACCCCTGAGGGGACGCTGAACGCATTTGCTGCACATTTACCGCGTTTGCAACAAATGGGCGTGGACATTTTGTGGCTCATGCCCATTCATCCCATTGGCAAACTCAAGCGCAAAGGCAAACTGGGCAGTTATTACGCAGTGAGCGATTACAAGGCCATCAATCCAGAATTTGGCAAGCTCAAAGATTTCAAAGCCTTGGTGCAACAAGCGCACGAACTGGGCATGAAGGTCATCATCGATTGGGTGGCAAACCACACGGCATGGGATCATGAATGGGTCAAGCAACATCCAGAGTGGTACTTGAAAAACGACAAAGGCCAAATTCAGAGTTATCGTTACGACAACGGCACTGAAGTCGAAGACTGGACAGATGTGGTGGGTTTGGATTACAGCCAAAAACCGTTGTGGACCGCCATGATCCAAGCCATGCAGTACTGGGTGAAAGAAACCGACATCGATGGCTTCCGATGTGATGTAGCGCATTTGTTGCCACTTAAGTTTTGGCAGCAAGCGCGTGCCAAGTTGGATGCACAAAAGCCCATGTTCATGCTGGCCGAGTCAGATGACGCGCAGTTGCATGACGCTGCGTTTGACATGACATACGACTGGGCCTTGCAAGACGTCTTGAAAAAAATTGCCAAAGGTCAGGCCGATGTGCGTGACCTCAAAGCCTATTTGGCATCTGCTGCGAATGCCTTGCCCGCAGATGGCTATCGCATGACCTTCACAGCCAATCACGACACCAATTCTTGGCACAACCACGATGCCGGTCATTTTGGCGATGCCTTTGCCGCCATGGCCGTCATTGCCGCAACTTTCCCGGGCATGCCATTGGTCTACGGTGGACAAGAGTCCGGACTGAACAAAATGCTTCAGTTCTTTGAAAAAGACACCATCGATTGGCAAAATTTCAAACACGAAAAGTTGTACGCCAATTTATTGGCGATGAAGAAAAAGCACCCCGCATTGCACAACGGTGCTTTAGGTGCACCCGTTGAAGTGTTTGACGCAGAAAATCACCACATCTTGGCCTTTCGGCGACAAAAAGGCATCGACGTGGTGTCCGTGCAGGTCAACATGAGTGGACAAAACCAAAGCTTCAACTTGCATGGCAAACCGCGCAAACTGGGTGCGTGGGAATTTCAAATTCAAACCAGCTGAAGTTCATGCTGGCAGCCCTCGGGTGTTGCCAGCATTTTTTACATCGCCGGCGCAGCGCAATGCTTGGCAATGTACTCGGCGTGATCGGGCATGAAGTCCACGCATTTGGCAATCACGTTGCGCACGCTTTCTAGGTACTCTTGAATACTGCCTTCGTCTTGCAAGTCAACCAAGGGGTTGTAATGGGCAGGCTTCAAGTTTTGACCTTCCATCACTTGCAGCCAACCGACTTGGGAGAATAGCTCTTCATTGAAGCGGAAAATTCTGCCGTGGGTTTGGTACAAAGCGATTTTTTCTTTGAGCGAGTCGGGCACCGCCATGTGCGCACAGGCTTTCCAAAATTCGGAGTCGGTGCGCTGGTTGGCGTGGTAATGCAGGATGATGAAGTCGCGGATGCGCTCATACTGAAAACGGCTTTGGGCGTTGTAGGTGTCGATGTCGATTTGACTGAAGCCTTGGTCCGGGAAAAATTCTACCAACTGGGCTACGGCAGCTTGAATCAAATGGATGCTGGTGGATTCCAGCGGTTCTAAGAAGCCGCTGGACAGACCCACTGCAATCACGTTTTTGTTCCAAGCCTTCTTGCGCATGCCCGTGTTGAACTTGATCAATCTGGGATCTGCCAAAGGCTTACCATCCAGGTTGGACAACAAGGTGGCTGCGGCCTCATCTTCGCTGATGTGCTGACTGCAAAATACGTGACCATTGCCAATGCGGTGCTGCAATGGAATGCGCCACTGCCAGCCGGCTTTGTGTGCGGTTGAGCGCGTGAAGGGCAACAATTGAGGGGCCGATTCGCAAGGCACAGCCAACGCACGATCACAGGGCAACCAATGCGTCCAATCTTCATAGCCTGTTTTCAAGGTCTCTTCAATGAGCAAGCCTCTGAAGCCAGAGCAGTCAATGAACAAATCACCTTCGACGCGCTCGCCACTGGCCAGCACCACTGCATCGACATGGCCATCGCTGGCGCGTTGTGAGACCTGCGTGATTTTGCCTTCGGTGCGAACCACGCCACGCGCTTCGCACAATTTGCGCAAGTACTTGGCATACAAATTGGCATCAAAGTGATATGCGTAAGTGATGTCGCCCAAAGGTGAATTGGGGACCGACAAATCTGGACGCATGAATTTGTTGGCGCGGGCAGCGGCGCGTGTGATGGAATAGCTGCCAAGGTCTGCAGCTTTGCCAGCAGTCCGCATCTTGTGCCAATACTGCTCAAACGGCACAGTCCACAAGTCTTGTCCGATGGGGCCAAATCCGTGCATGTAGCGATCACCCACTTGGCCCCAATTGACAAACTCAATGGCCAATTTGAAAGTGCCGTAGGTGGCTTTTAAAAACTCGTTTTCATCGATCCCAGCCACTTTGTTAAAGCGCTGAATCATGGGAATGGTGGCTTCGCCTACGCCCACAATGCCAATTTCATCCGATTCCACCAATCGAATGTTGTACTTGCCACGCAGCACGCTAGCCAATGCGGTCGCCGTCATCCATCCCGCCGTGCCGCCGCCCACAATGACAATGTTTTGAATTAAAGGGTTTTGCATCTTCAACACCAAAGTGAAAAAAAAGGGAGGACAAGTCCCCCCTTACTTTAACGTTCCTCAAACACGCTGGCTTGAGGAAGGTTAAATGACAAGTCCAATTAGAACTTGTAAGTTGCGCCCATCAAGTAGATCTTGCCGTATTTGACTTTCTCTACGATGTTGTCAGGCGTGTTGCTGTAGCGCTGGAATTGCGCGTTGGTCGCGTTGTTCACTTGGAACAACAGAGACAAGCCTTTGGCAGGTCCTTGTTGGAACTCGTAACCAGCTTGCAAGTCGACCACAGTTTCGCCTTTGATGAAGGTCAACTGACGGTTGTCTTGGTAGTCGCTGATTTCGCCCAAGAAGTCTGAACGTTGACGACCTGCAACGGCAAACTGGAAGCCGCTCTTCTCATAGTAGAAGCGCAGGTTGTTCACGTTTTTAGACAAGCCTGGCAAAGGAATTTTGTCCTTGCCAATGTCTTGTGTGCTGAAGCTTGCTGCGGGCAAGTTCACGTTGCTAGATGTGCTGGACATGTTGGCCATTACGCCGAAGCCGTCCAACGAAGGCGTCAGCATGGAGAAGGGCACGTTGATCGCCACTTCCACACCGCTGATATCGCCACCCTGACCGTTGATGGGTCGTGTCAACATGCCCATGGTGCCGTAAGGCAGGCCTGTGGGTGCGTATGCACGGAAATCAAACGGTGTTGCGGTTTTCAGGATGTAAGTGTCGAGGTTCTTGTAGAAACCAGCGATGCTGACATAACCTTTTTTGCCGAAATATTTTTCGTAGGACACGTCAAAAGATTTGGCGCGGAAAGGCTCCAAGCCAGGGTTGCCACCGTCGCCGGTGTAGGTGCCCTTGGTGCTGTCGTAGCTGAAGTTCATGCTAGAGCGCATGTCGCCCATGTTGGGTCGAGCCAAAACTTTGGCCACACCCACACGCAAGACTTGGTCATTGCCCGCATCGAAGTTCAAGTTCAAGCTGGGGTTGAAGTCGCTGTAAGTTTTGCCATTGCCAACGGAGATGCCAGGGCAAGTTGCAACCGTGTTACCTGTGCAAGTGGCGCGGTTCACGTTAAAGCCGGTGGAGCTTTGGTCCGTGTTAACCAATTGCGCACCAATGTTGCCACGGTAAGGCATTCCAAACAGTGTGCCGTCCACATCGCCTTTGACGTAAGTGGTGGTCACTTTCTCGTTCACAGACCAGTCTTTGTTCAAGATGTCGCTGTCAACTTTCTTGGCCAAGTCATAGATGGTGCCCAATGAGCCACGTGGATCCCAAGACACCACGGCCAAGCCTGTTGTGCCGGCCACATTGGTGGCCGTGCCAGGAACGGCTGCGCCTGCGTAAGGATCGCCACCTTTGACGACCAAACGGCCTTCTTGTGTGGTGCGAACTTTGGTGCGGTCAGAGAAGTTGGCGCCAATTTCAACCGAAGAAACGGGGCCGTATTCCACATTGCGACGACCTGAGAAGCGAACGTTGTCCACTTTGTCTGTCACTTGAGGAATGGCCACATAACCTGCTTGAGGTGATGAAGGACCACCGCTCCAGCCGTTCACGTCGGTCAATTTGATTTGTGAGCGATCTGCATAGCTCAAACCAGTTTTGAAGAGCGTGTCAGCCAAGTTGGTGCCATTGAAGCCAGACCAAGAAATGGTGTCGGTTTTGCCTGTGGTGTTGCCATCACCAGGCAAGCCGGCTGTGGTTTCGTAGCGAGAACTGACGCGTGAGACTTTCGATTGAGAAATATCTGCTGCAGCTTTCCAGTCGCCTGCTTTGAACTTGGTGTTCCAGCCGAAAGAGTCCAGTTTGTCATCACCTGATTCCAAGTGGTTGCGGACCACGCCTTTGTAGCCATCCATCGTGCCGCTGGTCACGAAACCAGCAGAGTTGACAATGGCGCCAGGCAAGAGTTTGCCGGCAGGGTCGTAGCTGGCGTTTTCCAAGAAAGCGCCTTCCAAGCCTGTTTTCTTCAAAGCAAAAGTGCCTTTGGAAGAGAACACGTCCAACACAGTTTCAAAATCTTTGTTGGGTTTGTATTGAATTACCGCCATCAAACCTTCACGGTTCGACGTGCTTTGCTCTGTGTCGGCTGTAAAACCGCCAGGAATCTTCACGTCTTGACCGTTGTATTTGATGTCGCGGTTCCAGCCGCCCCATGAGTTGAATTTCAACTGTTCAGCGCCTTCGTCTTTGAGCTTGGTGTAACCGAGGGCAATACCCAAAGTGCGGTCAGCAAATTGGTCAACGTAGGAGAAAGACTGGCGATCGCCTTTGCCTTCGCCAGCGCCAGAGTCAACACCTGAACGCTGTGAGCGTACGTTGGCAGAGAACGTGCGCTTGTTAAAGTCCAAAGGACGCACGGTGCGCAAGTCAATGGTGGAGGCCAAGCCTTGGCCGACCAAAGACGCTTCAGGTGTTTTGTGGATCACGATGGAGCCGAGCAATTCAGCGGGGAATTGGTCGAACTCAACGCCACGACTGTCGCCCGTAGAGGCTTGTTCACGGCCATTCAGCAAGGCGCCGTTGAAGTCGGGTGACATACCGCGAACGCTCACAGATTGCGCGCGACCTGTGGACTTATTGCGCTGTGCAGTAACGCCAGGCAGGCGAGACACCGATTCTGCAACCGTAGAGTCAGGCAACTTGCCGATGTCTTCTGCAGACAAGGCTTCAACGATGCCGTCAGAGTTGCGTTTGGTGGCAATGGCGTTTTCGATGGAGGCGCGGATACCCGTCACCACCAGCTCGCCGCCTGTTTGTTGCGCATGTGTAGCGCCTGCAACGCTGATCAACAAAACAGCGCAGCCAGCCGCAACGGGACTGACTTGAAAGCCGCTCTGTCTGACCGCTTTGCGCGATTTCTGATTGGTTTGTGTCATTCTTTTGACCTTAGATTGAGAAATGAAAAAAAGAGGTGTGCCGCCCTTGGAGACTTCATGTAAACGATTGCACGAAGTGATTGTGTAGTAAAACTAGATGACCATTCACTTGGGAAATACCCTAGCTGTTGTATAAAAAAAACCAGGCAATAGTGAGTACTTTAGAGGTAAATAAATCCTGAGGGATGCATTGAAGCTGCGTCAAAATAGCGGAAAATTCGAATTCCTGTACCAAAATTACAGTCGGTCTGCCGATACAGTCACCCAGTCCTTTCTTGAAGAGTCCGCCATGCAGCTTTATCGCCCCTCTCTTTTGCTTTCAATTGCCTTGCTTTGCTTTGGCTTTGCCGCTCAGGCGCAAACCCAAGTTGCCATTCGACCTGAAGTGGCCAAGAGCCTGCAAGCGGCACAAGATGCCCTGAAGGCGGGGCAAGTCGACAACGCTTTGAGCTTGTCACAGCAAGTCTTGGCCATGCCAGGCATCACCCCCGTCGAGAAACCCATCATTCAACGCACCTTGGCTGTGGCGGCGCTTCAGGCTAAGAATTTTCCTTTGGCTGTCAGCACCCTTGAGAACTTGATTCAAGAGATGCCGGCAGATGCGCCCGCTGCACAAAAGCGACCTTTGATCGAATCCTTGCTCAATGCCAGCCAACAGGCGCAGGACCACCAGCGAGTGGTCGATTGGGCTCGCATCTATTTAAAACTCGAAGGCAGCAACCCCTCGGTTCGACCGGTCCTCATTCAAACCTTGTCCGTGATGAAACGACATGACGAAGTGGTTCAAGAAGTGAAAGACAAAATGCGTTCGGACGAGGCTGCCAAGCTCAAAACCCCCGAGAGTGAATTGCGCTTGATGGCCGTGAGCCAACGTCAATTGAAAGACGATGCGGGGTACAACGCCACCTTGAAGTTGTTGTTGCAAAACTATCCCTCCAAAGCCTATTGGGCAGAGATGATTCCGCGTTTGGCGCGTCAGGCCAACTTCAACGCCCGTTTCGATCTGGACCTGTACCGCTTGCTCGAACTCACCGGCAACTTGGAGGACAGCATTGAATACATCGACATGGCCAATTTGGCGCTCAAAGCAGGTTTGCCCGCTGAAGCTGCGCGAACTGTCGAGCATGCCTACAGTGTCGGCTTGATGGGCAAAGGCAGTGACGCGGCCAACCATCAAAAGTTGCGTCAACAAATTCAGCAGCGTTTGAATGAAGACGACAAGGCCCTGCCCGCTTTGGAGAAGTCAGCCAAAGATGGCAACGCCATGGCCAGTTTGGCCGATGTCTACGCCGCGAAACAAAAATGGGATTTGGCACATGCTCAGTACACCAAGGCCTTGAGCGTAGGCGGCTTAAGGCGTGAAGCAGAAACGCGCCTGCACGCCGGCATCGTCTTGTTCAAAGCGGGTCAAAAAGACGCGGCGCTCAAAATGTGGGACAGCGTGCAAGGCGATGCAACAGCAGTCGACATTGCCCAACTTTGGAAAATCTGGGCGGCCAGCAACTGATCGCGTCAGTTGAAATTTTGAACACCTTCAGCCCTCTGACTGTTTAAAGCGTGGAAAAAAGAAAACTGCAAATGTCAGACATTGCCAAGTTGGCAGGTGTCTCCACGGCAACGGTCTCGCGAGCCTTGAATGGCAGTGAAGCCATACGGCCTGAAACGCGTGAGCGCATCATGGCCTTGGCGCAGGCGCATCAATACACAGTGCACGCAGGTGCCAAGAACTTGCGAAGTGGCGAAAACCGAACCTTGGGCTTGGTCATTCCCTACCGGGCTTCTTTGCGCATGCAAGTGACAGATCCTTTCTTCTTGTCGATGCTGGGCCATTTGGCCGATGCCATGACCGAGGCACAGTACGATTTGCTGCTGTCGCGTGTGAATGCCGATCATTTAGACGAGTGTGCTGCGCTTTACGATTCAGGTCGGGTGGCTGGTATGGTGGTAGTGGGTCAATGGGATCACCATGATCAACTCAACGCGCTTGCCAAAAGACACGTGCCTGTGGTGGTGTGGGGCGCACATTTACCAGACCAGCTCTACTGCAGTGTTGGCAGCGACAACGCCAGGGGTGGCTTTGAAGCCACCGAGCATCTGATTCAGCAGGGCCGCAAACGCATTGCGTTCATGGGTGATTACGCTTCGGGTGAAGCCAAGTTTCGCTACGATGGCTATTGCAAAGCACTGCAAAAATATGGCATTGCGGTCGATCCGTCGCGGGTCATACTCTCTCCCTTCACTCCCCTAGAAGCGCAGCAGGCCATGCATCGATTTTGCGATCAACACCAGCCCATCGATGCCTTGTTTGCGGCCAGTGATTTGATTGCCATCAATGCCATGGGCGTTCTCAATGCACGTGGCTTCAAGGTGCCTGAAGATGTGGCGGTGGTTGGCTACGACGATGTGGACGCCGCGCGTCACAGTTTCCCGCCCTTGAGCACCATTCATCAACCATTGGATGTAGCAGCACGGGCGCTCTTGCAATCCTTGCAAGAGGTGATGCAGGGACGTCAACCTGCTTCGCGTCAACTCAGCAGCCCACTGGTGATTCGCGCTTCATCCCAGCTGGCCAAATAAGCTTCATCGTTGCGTGTTGTGATTCAGTCCTTATGAACAACCGAAGCCGCAGCCGCTTTCAACGCAAACTCGGCACGCAAAGCGCGAAGTTTTTCGCGCGGGTCTTCTTTGATGGTGGTTTTGTCTAAAGCCATCTCAGCAATGAAGCGGCTGGGCAATGCCGCGATGGTCTCGCGCCCTTTTTTGCGGCGCTTGGTCCAACTCACCGCCAATGATCGCTGTGCACGGGTGATGCCCACGTACATCAAGCGCCGTTCTTCTTGCAAGCGCGTCAGTTGTCCCTCAGCGTGAATTTCTGCATCGATCGACTCTTTGTTGTCCTCGTCCATTTTGAAGGGCAGCAAGCCTTCGTTCACGCCCACCAACATGACGTGCGGCCACTCCAAACCTTTGGCAGCATGCAATGTTGAAAGGGTGACCACATTGGGATCTTCCTCACGTTCGTTCAAGGTGGACAGCAATGAAATGGTTTGCGCCACTTCCAGCAAAGATTTGGTCTCACTTGCCACGTTCACGCCAGCCGCATCATCGATCGTGCCGCCACACCGGCCCGCCATCCAATCGCAAAACTCCAGCACATTGGTCCAGCGCGCTGCGGCTACTTTCTCGTTGTCTTCGCCATCGTACAAATGCTTTTCGTAGCCAATGTCTTTGAGCCATTGCAGCAAGAAAGCTTTGGCTTCTTCGGCGCCATGGGTTCTTTTGGCGCGGTACTCTAAATCGTTCATGAAGCGACCAAACTCGTGCAGGCTGCCCACGGCGCGCGCAGAAAGTCGGCTGCTGAGGCTGTTGGAAAACAAGGCCTCAAATAAACTCAATTTGTATTGACTCGCCAAGGTGCCAAGGCTCGCCAAAGTTTGATGGCCAATGCCCCGTTTGGGACTGGTGACAGCCCGCAAGAAAGCAGGGTCGTCATCATTGTTAACCCACAGGCGAAACCAGGCACACAAGTCTTTGATTTCTGCGCGATCGAAAAAACTCTGGCCGCCCGATACTTTGTAGGGAATTTGCGCGCGACGCAAAGCTTTTTCAAAAGGCTTTGCCATGTGATTGGCGCGGTACAAAATGGCGAACTCGCGGTAATCGCGGTACTGCACACCGCCTGCTGTGGTGGCGGTGCCTGCGCGCAATGATTGAATGCGAGCCACCACGCGATCGGCCTCGTGTTCCTCATTGTCTGCATCCATGACGCGCACAGGTTCGCCTTCACCCAGTTCAGAAAACAGGGTCTTGGGATAGAGCTTCGGGTTGGGTTCGATCACGTTGTTGGCAGCACGCAAAATGGCGCTGGTCGAGCGGTAGTTTTGCTCCAACTTGATCACTTTCAACTGTGGAAAGTCTTGTGGCAAGCGTTTCAAGTTGTCGAGCGTCGCGCCGCGCCAACCATAGATCGATTGATCATCATCACCCACCGCGGTAAATCTAGCGCGCTCGCCCACCAAATGTTTCAGCACTTCGTACTGTGTGGCGTTGGTGTCTTGGTATTCGTCAACCAGCACATGGCCCATGGCCGCCTGCCAACGCTCTCGAACCTCTGGAAAATCGGCCAGCAGCTTCAAGGGCAAGCCAATCAAGTCGTCAAAGTCCACGCTTTGGTAGGCTGCCAAACGCTCTTCGTATCGGCCCATGATGCGCGCGGTGACGCGTTCGTTTTCAGTTTTGGCAATGGCCTCGGCTTGTGAACTGTTCAAACCGCTGTTCTTCCAAGCGCTGATGGCCCATTGCCATTGACGCGCCGTGTTGGCGTCCGTGGTGCCGCCGCAATCTTTCAAGATGCTCACCACATCGTCGGCATCCAAAATACTGAACTGTGGCTTGAGCCCCAGCACGTGACCGTCTTGTCGCATGATGCGCACGCCCAGTGCGTGGAAGGTACAAATCATCACGTCCTTGGCATCTTTGCCAATCAGTTTGCGAGCGCGTTCGCGCATTTCGCTTGCCGCTTTGTTGGTAAAGGTGATGGCTGCAATGCGCTTGGGTTCTAAGCCCACTTCAATCAAGCGCGCAATCTTCTGCGTGATCACTCGCGTTTTACCCGAGCCAGCGCCCGCCAACACAAGGCAAGGGCCTTTGACGTAGTGAACGGCTTCAAGTTGAGCGGGGTTTAGACCGAAGGTGGGGGACGACATGCTATTTGGACAGAAACACCGCAGCAGAAGTCACGCGGTGTGGTCATGGATCATAGCGGGCAAATCGGGCTCAATTTCCAAGGCACAATGTGGACCATGTTAGATGTCTTGCGCGTCACTTTCCCCTTCTTTGCATTGGTCTTTTGCGGCTATGTGGCTGCGCGCCGACAACTGTTGCCCTTTGAAGCCATTCCTGGCCTCAATGGTTTCGTGTTGTTTTTCGCGTTGCCTTGCATGCTGTTTCGCTTTGGTGCCAGTACACCCATTGCACAGCTGCTCGATGCGGGCGCGTTTTTCATGTACTTGTTTTGCGCTTTGGTCATGGTGGCTTTTGTCTTAGCGGTCACCATGAATCGTCGAATCGGTTGGAACGATGGCGCGTTTGGTGCCTTAGTCGGCGCCTTTCCCAATACGGGCTTCATGGGCGTGCCTTTGTTGGTTGCACTGCTAGGATCTGCCGCTGCGGGACCTGCCATTGTGACCATCGTCATTGACATGGTCATCACCACCTCTTTGTGTGTGGCACTTTCTCGTTTAGATGGTGCCAGCGAACAAGGTGCCGCACAGGCTACCAAAAATGCTTTGTTGGGCATGGTCAAAAACCCCATGCCGTGGTCCATTTTGTTGGGTACTTTGTTCTCCGCCTATCAAGGCCAATTGCCTGGGCCTGTCGACAAAACCGTCGCTTTGCTGGCCGATGCGGCATCACCAGTGGCTTTGTTCACCATTGGCGCCGTACTGGCGCGTTCGCAAAAAATAGCGCATCACCAACAGCACGGCCCCCTCACTTGGCATGACTACGTGCCCGTTGCATTGATCAAATTGTTTTTGCATCCCGTGTTGGTTTTGCTGGTGGGTCTGGCGGCCATTGGGGTGGGTGTCCCCATCGATGTCTTCGCCCTCAAAGTGATGGTGTTGGTGGCGGCATTGCCCAGTGCCAGCAATGTGGCCATGTTGTCAGAGCGCTTTGGCGCTGACAGTGGCCGCATTGCGCGAATCATTTTGGTCTCAACCTCAGCGGCCTTTCTCACCTTTTCGGCAGCGGTCGCCTTGCTGCAATAGCGCGCTGCGTCAAATGGCCAGCGGGTCAACATCGACCAGCCATCGAATCAAACCTTTGTGCGCAGGATCCGTGCGCGACGCGTGCAGACACCCCTGAAGCAAATCCAACACTTTGTGCAGCGATGAACGAGATGTGCTTTCTAGCAGCATTTGCGCGCGCTCAACATTGGCCACGCGTTGAATGCTCATGGGCACGGCAGGAAACACACTGACCTCCGCCATCATGGCCGCAACGTCTGCATCGTCTTGCGCCAGACTTTGCAGTTGTGCATGGCCATGGTTTAAAAAGGCTTGCGCCACAGCCTGCATGCGTGCATCGCAGCGAATCAAAGCCTGAAAGCTGCTGGGCGGCAAACCAGCTTCTAAGCGTTCTTTCAATTGTTGTTCTGCAAACGCAGGGTAGTCGTGTTTTTTCAGCGCCTCAAACAAGGGGTGCGCAGGGTGAAAGGTTTGGACCCACATTTCACTGGACGCACTTTGCGAAGCATCCCGGCCGGCACGGCCCCCAGCTTGCATCAGCAAAGCAAACAAACGCTCTGGTGCTCTGAAATCACTGGAGAACAATGCGCCGTCTGGGTTGATGGCGGCCACTAAGGTGATGCGCCTGAAGTCATGTCCCTTGGCGATCATTTGGGTGCCCACCAGCACATCCACTTCGCCGCTGTGAACGCCAGCCAATTGGGCTTCGAGTGCACCCTTGAGTTTGGTGCTGTCGGCATCAATGCGCATCACCCGAACGGCTTGACCGTCCGGACGTTTCACGTCCACCAACAGCTCGGCCAAATGCTCTTCCAATTGTTCGGTGCCGCGTCCCATCGGGGCAATGTCTGCATTGCCGCATGCCGGGCAGGCCCGCGGTACACGCTCGGTAAAGCCGCAATGGTGGCACCGCAGGGTTCGGTCAATTTTGTGAAACACCCGAAAGGCGCTACAGTGCGCGCATTCACTTTTCCAATCGCAATCGGCGCAGTGCAGCACAGGTGCATAGCCGCGTCGATTGAGCAGCAACATGCTTTGCTCACCTTTGGCCACACGCTCTTGAATGGCTGCAATCAAGGGTGCAGACAAGACGGTTTTGCGGGGCTGATGGTTCATGTCCACGCGGCGCACAAAAGGCAGTTTGCCCGCACCAATGCGCGCCGGCATTTGCAGGCGCACATAACGACCGCCTTCTTCAGCAGGCCGACTTTGGTGCCAACTCTCCAAGGAAGGAGTAGCCGACCCCAAAATCACTTTTGCACCTTCTAGCCTTGCGCGGTAAATGGCCAAGTCACGCGCTGAATACCTGGCGCCTTCTTGTTGCTTGTAACTGGCATCGTGTTCTTCATCGACCACAATCCATTTCAGCTTGGGCATGGAGGCAAAAATCGACATGCGTGTGCCCAGCACAATTCGCGCTGAACCGTTGTGTGCTGCAAGCCAACTCTTCAAACGTTGCGGCCCGGTCATGCCACTGTGCATCGACACCACGCCTTCGTCACCAAAACGCGCTTTCACACGCTCTTCCAATTGCGGGGTTAAATTGATTTCAGGCACCATCATCAGCGCCTGCGCTTCAGGATCCTCTGCAAGGCACCGCGCAACGGCTTGCAAATAAACTTCGGTTTTGCCACTGCCCGTTGCGCCGTGGATCAAAAAGGGGCCCGGTGCTTCCGCCATTTGCGCCAGCACCTGGGTTTGCTGTTCTGACAAAGGCCAAGGCGATGCCAGTACCGCGTTCAAGGAGGCGTCGGATGCGCTTTGTTTCTTCAAACGGCGCGCCAGTTGCACGGGTGTCAGGTCACGCAATTGCGGCGGCAAGGCGGCCAAGGCCACTTCACCAATGGCGCGTTGGTAATACTGCGCCGTGAATTGAACCAACTGAAGCCAATGTGGGCTTAAGGGGCTCACGCCGTCAAGCACAGCCGCCACATTTTTCACGGCGCTCTGTGCCAAATGCGAGGGGGCCTGCGAATGCACGCGCCAGACCACACCCAAGACTTCGCGCTTGCCAAAGGGGACGCGGACCAAGTGACCGACTTGCGCCGGCAGGTCTGTGCAGTACGTGAGCAGTCCACCCACTTGGCTGTGGGCGGGCGCCGAAACTGCGACGTCAAGCCACATTTGCATCAAGTCCCTTGTGTTGCAACTTCAAATTGAAGTCGTTGCTGCATTCTGTCATTTTCTTGCTCATAAATATTCTTGAAATCACAGGTAAGTCGTTGTTTTTCAAGATCTTTAGAAGCAGTCCCAATAAACTGTGGATAACTTTGTTGAAAACTCATTCTGATGCCTCGGAAAGCCTTGAAAAATAAGGCTTTGCTTGGATTGCTCGAGAACTGAGCAGATTCATAAAGTTAAATTAAATCAATAACTTAGCGATGTCATGCTGCTGTCAGAAAGATCGCATGCAAGCTGAGAATTTTAAAATCTGTTGAAATTGCTTTTGTGCATAAGTCAATAGAAAAAACCCAAAAATTAAAATATATTTTCAGTTTTTTAGGGGTTTTTACGCGTAGGGGCACCAACTCTCAAACATCATTTCGCAGCGCCTTGGAATGGCTGTGAACGGCCTCTACCAGTGCTGAAACATGTTCTGGGGGTGTGAACTGGCTGATGCCATGCCCTAAATTGAAAATATGCGTGGGTCCTGTGCTGTTGGCATCGGTGTGCGGTTTGCCAAAACTGTCCAACACCCGAATCACTTCCTGTTGAATTTGCGCAGGCGGCGCAAACAGCACATTGGGGTCAATATTGCCTTGCAAGGCTTTGCCCGGGCCATTCACGGCACCCCCCACCATTTGGCGGGCGCGTCCCAAGTTCATGGTCCAGTCCAAACCCAGTACGTTGCAATCGAGTTGACCCATCTCTTCAAGCCACAAGCCGCCGCCTTTGGTGAAAACAATGCTGGGAATGCGCACGCCCAGGTGCTCTTTCTTCAGCAGCGACAGCACTTTGGCTGTGTAGGTCAAGCTGAACTCCTTGAATGCCGCATCGGCCAACACGCCGCCCCAACTGTCAAAAATCATGACGGCTTGCGCACCAGCTTCAATTTGGGTGTTGAGGTAGGTGGCCACTGATTGCGCATTGATCTCCAAAATGCGGTGCATCAAATCAGGACGGCTGTACAACATGGTTTTAACCAAACGGTAGTCGTCCGAACCTTTGCCTTCCACCATGTAACAAGCCAGTGTCCAAGGGCTGCCTGAAAAACCAATCAAGGGCACGCTGCCATTCAGTGCTTTGCGAATGGACGTGACCGCATCAAACACATAGCGCAGTTTGGCCATGTCGGGCACTTGCAGTTCGGCCACTGCCGCTTCATCGCGCACACTTTTGGCAAAACGTGGGCCTTCACCCTGCGCAAAGCTCAGCCCCAAGCCCATGGCATCGGGCACTGTCAAAATGTCGCTGAACAAAATGGCGGCGTCCAGCGGATAGCGCGCCAAGGGTTGGAGGGTCACTTCGGTGGCGTAGTCCACGTTGGTGGCCAGGCCCATGAAACTGCCCGCTTTGGCACGTGTGGCGCAATACTCAGGCAAGTAACGGCCCGCTTGCCGCATCAGCCAGACGGGCGTGTGGTCCGTGGCCTGGCGCATGCATGCACGCAAGAAAGTGTCGTTGGTCAAAGGGGCAAAACTGGCAGAGGTCATCGCAATCAAAGCCTTAGCGGCATTTCCAAATGGTTCTGCCGCATTCTCGCAGACGATCTGCTGCCTTGGCTCTGAATTGACTTGCGTCCATCCAAATTACGGCGATGTCTTCACTTGGCGCAATGAATTTTGAATCTCTGAAACCGATGGCAATTCAGACAACAGTTGCACGTTTTGACCGGGTGCATACCAAGCATACACAGGCACGCCATTGCGGCCCAGCGCGTTGAGGGCTTGGGTAATGGCCGGGTCGTAGCGTGTCCAATCGGCCCGCAGCAGCAAAACTTTCTTTTGTGCAAAGTCGGAGATCACGGCGGGGTTGCTGAAAGTTATCTTTTTGTTGAACTGACACGTCACGCACCAAGCCGCCGTAAAGTCCACAAACACCGGTTGACCTGCCGCCCTGGCCTTGGCCACTTTGTCTTCAGACCAAGCCTCCCAAACAACACCCGAAGAAGCTTGCGCGCCCTTAGCGTTTGATGCAGATGCAGATTCATTTGCTGCAGCAAGGCCCGCATTGCCATTCAGATTGCCCGAGTCAGGGTCGATGTGTGTCCAACTGGCGCCCCATTGCCACAAAGTGACGAGCAGCACCAGTGCGGCGAAGCTCCGCAAAGCCCAAGCGGTTTTGCTTTGGTGTGCCAAGGCCCACAACATGAAGGCCAAGCTGAGCAAACAAATCAGGAAGCCCGTGACGCCCTCCATGCCCACTTGTTGGCCCAGCACCCAGACCAACCAAATGACAGTTGCATACATGGGAAACGCCATGAACTGTCTGAACGTCACCATCCATGCACCAGGCCGTGGCAGACGGTTCACCCAAGCCGTGCTGAAAGTTACCGCCATGAAAGGCAGTGCCATGCCCAAACCCATGGCTGCAAAAATGGGCAGCGCTTGCCAAGCGGGAAGACCGATCGCCAAGCCAAGTGAAGCCCCCATGAAAGGTGCTGTGCAGGGCGAAGCAATGACCACAGCAAACACACCAGACCACAACGAATTCACCCAGGTCTTGGACCATTGAACGCCAGCAACGCTGCTCGGAACAAACGATCCAAATTCAAACAGGCCCGACAGGTTCAATCCCATCACGGCAAACAACATGGCCAAGCCACCCACGACCCAAGGCGATTGCAATTGGAAGCCCCAGCCCAATTGCGATCCGGCTGCTCGAAGTGCCAGCATCAAACCGCCCAGCAGCAAAAATGAAATCAACACGCCTGCGGTAAAAGACCAAGCAGACACCTTCATCGCCTTGGGGCTGTCAGAGTGCTGCGTGATGCTCAGCAACTTGATGGCCAAAACTGGAAAAACGCAAGGCATCAAATTCAACAACAAGCCACCCGCAAATGCACCCAAAAGCGCCAAGGCCCAGGTGGCCAAAGGCGCGGGCAAGCTGCTGACGGTTGATGCCGCAGGCGGGGTTGCTGGTTTGGCGTCTTCTGTGAACGTTTGCCACTGACCTTGTACGGGCGTATTGAAAGTCCACTGCAATCCCGTCGGTGCTTCGGCCTTGCCTTGCATCAACAGCCACGCCATTTCCTTGGGGCTGTCCATTCGCTCACTGGAAACTTTCACTTGAACCTGTGTCAGTTCCTTGCCGTCTTGAGAGGTGCCTTGGATCAGGGGCGCTGCATTGTTCTGAATCACATTGGCCGTTTGGGGTAACACGGTCCAAGGCCCCTTTTTCAATTCGTCCGGTAATGCTGCAATGCTGAGTTGAATCGAGCGGCCATCGTCCGCAATGCGCGCTGCATGGGCGCCTTTCAAAGGTGTTGCTTGCTGTGCCAGTGCTTTTTGAAATGAAGCCGATGCCATGACTGTGGCGCCTTGGAGCGGGATCGACAACTGAAAATCGCCTTCTTGCGGAATGCATTCTTGTTTGCAAACCAGCCAATTGGCATGAAGCTGAACATCGAGGGTGGTGAGCGTGGCAGACGGTTTGAAGCCTTTGTCAATTTGAAGGGGTGTTACCAGCAACACCGTGTCTTCGTAGCCAAAATTGGCCATGGGGCCAATGGGAATCATTTTGGGTGCAGGCCAAATCAAAGGCGATGCCGAAACGCCTGCAGGCAGTTTCCAAGTGAGCTCGGTAGGCAGTCCAGAGTCACCGGGATTGCGCCAGTAAGTGTGCCAATGGGGTTGATGCTGCAGTTCAAGGCCCAGCCAAATGGTTTGGCCCGCCGCAATGCCCTGCGGCGCATCGGCCAACAGGCTGGCTTTGACTTGCTGGGTTTGAACCACATTGGACACTTTGGCATTGCCCAGCAATTGAGTTGGGGTTTGCGCTTGCGCTGATAAGACGCCCACGACGAAGACCCAAGCCAGCAGCATGGCGAGCCTGAGCGGGTTCAAAAAGCGACGAAAGTTCAACAGCAACATAAGCCAGAAGCATTCCAAAAATGGCAACGATGCCATGTTCTAACTCTACACCGCAAAATCATTCCCCGAAATGCTGTGCCTCAATTAAACTGACGCCATGAAAAGTTCGTCTGCCAAGCCCACCGCGATCCACTTTTGGTCAGAACTGACCACCCTCGATTTTGCGAGCATCGACACTTCACGCGCCATTGCCGTGTTGCCCCTTGCCGCAACGGAGCAGCATGGCCCCCATTTGCCTTTGTCGGTCGATACAGACATCGTGAACGGGGTGGTGCAGGCCAGTTTGCCTCACCTGCTTGCAAGTCAAGAGGCCAGCGCGGCAGCCTTGCCCGTCTACTTTTTGCCTACCCAAAATGTTGGCCTCAGCCCCGAGCATGCAGCGTTTCCCGGCACACTCACCTTAAAGCCTGACACCTTGATTCGCCTGTGGACCGACATTGCCGAATCCGTGAAAGCAGCCGGTGTTAACAAGTTGGTCTTGTTCAATTCACATGGTGGTCACGTGGGCGCCATGGACGTGGTGGCGCGAGATTTACGTGCCCGATTGGGCATGTTGGTCTACAGCGTCAATTGGTATCAGTTGCCGATGCACAACGCACAAGGCGACGATGTGAATGCTTTGTTCTCTGCACATGAACATCGATTTGGCGTGCACGCCGGCGATGTCGAAACGTCCGTCATGTTGGCCCTTACGCCCCAAAAGGTGCGCATGGCGCTGGCCCAAAATTTTCAATCCATGTCGGAAGAACGAGCCGCCAACTTCCCCATTCTGGGCAACGGGCGCAGTGCCAAACTGGCCTGGCAAATGCAAGACTACAACCCCGCTGGCGCAGCGGGCAACGCAGCTGCCGCTACAGCAGAGAAGGGCCAAGCCTTGTTAGAGGCCGCTGGCCGCTCACTGGCTGCACTGTTGTTGGAAATAGACCGCCTTCCACCTGGCACCCTTCGCAATTGACGAAGGCCATTGGCTTTCTTTAATTGGAAGTTAAGCAATAACGGGCAATTGGAGTTCGCAATCGCCCACGTATATTTGCTGTGGGCACTCGCGGCTGGCATCGAGACAACCACCCTCGGCGTAAATGCCTTTGCCATCGCGCATGCGCATCATCACACCCAAGACATGGTCCATTTTTTGCGGATCTGACAAGGTTTCATTCACACACGCTTCGACGATGTTTTCATCGATCCAAGCTTCGCCATGTGAGTTGGTACGAAGCCCGTCACGCCAGTGGTAAATCTCAACACATTTGGTTGACAGCGTAAATGGCTGATCGTGCTTCCAAAAATTGCTGAACAAGCCGCCGCCCATGTAAATCACCCAAGAGCCCTCATAGCCTGTGACATCGGAGGATGCTTCGTGTGGGTTTCTAAACCAAAGTCGATCGCCGGGTACAAAAAAATGAACCGGCAATGGCGCTTCGAGTGAGCCGTATTCATGCAAGTACACCTCGTGAAACTGGCCAGAACGAACGGCATGCACCTCGTTCAGTTTTTGCATCGCTGCCAGCAATGAAGGGTGGTGCATTTGTGCTTCTTGTGCCAGTCCCAACAAAATCACGTACTCGCTGGCGCGATAGCATGAGAAGTCGTAATGCTTGCCTGTGGTCGCGGCTTGTGTCGCGCAGATCAATGCATGGATCAGGCACGTGCCCGGTTGCAACACAAATCCGGCAGCTTCGTCATAGCGCCAGCAGTCTGCCGGACGCTCAGCCGCTTCAGTTCGAAAGGCGACCGCTGTTTTACTTGCCGCCCTCGCTATGTTTTCTCGAACACGGACTGCACTGGCAAGTGCTTCTGTGTTTTCAAATTCAAATTCATGTGGCGACATGAAGAGCGACCACAGAATTTCTTGCGTTAAATTTTGAGCGTGCGCATGCAAGGACAAGGTGTTGAAATTGGGCGCAAACCTCGCTACCCAATCTTCACGCATGTAGCATCGGGTGATGCCCTCCTGACATTCAACGACCACATCGCGCAGGATGCCATGTGTCTCCAAGAAAGCCTTGCACGCTTGGGTGACGTCTTGCCTAAAGCGAATGCCCATTGTGGGCTTGCCGTTTGAATGATGCGATGACTCGGGTTGCATGCTTGTCATTCTGACAAGAAATATGCGCGGGTCTTATCGGGATAAACACCATCTCAACAGCGATTCGCTTGTGTGGCTCACATCACATGCGTGTGTTTTAAGAATATGTCACCCAGGGGTGATGCGCTGCATCTTCCAAATGAGGCAAGTTGTTATAAGTTAGCAGCATGTGCCTTGAAGGGGAGTAAGTAAATTCGGTCAGTGCGGTGTTGCGGATTCGCAAGTTCAGCTCAATGGCCGTGTCTGCGGGTGCACCCAGTACCAGGCCCACAGCTGTTGAAATGGGGCCGCCACTGGACACCACCAACACACGGCCTTGGTGGCGCGTTCTGACATGTTGCAACACATCCTGAATGCCTTGTGCAAATTCAGCATAGCTTGGCATGCCCTTGGGCGCCGTGTCGCCAGCCATCCACTTTTGCAAAGCGGTTCGCAGCAAGCGGAAATGATGTTTGTACATCTCGGGTGTATCGGGCTTGGCCAAGGGCATGGGATGCACCGTTTCAATCAGTGCTTGGCTGTCGTATTCGTTCAGCGCAGGCCAAACTTCTGGCGTCATGTTCAGTTCGGCACCTTCTGCAATGCCTTCCCAAGTTTGACGGTGGCGTTTGAGGCTGCCCATGAGCACGGCATCGAAGTGCAAAGCATCAGGTCGATGACTTGATGCCTGTTTCCAATACTGTCCCAAACGAATGCTCTGGCGCTTGCCCAAGTCACTCAGTTGATCGTAGTCTTCAGCGCCAAAGGAAGCTTGTCCATGACGAACCAATATCAGTTGTCCCATGGTGTTCAGTCTAATGCCACTTGGCCTTCAATGCAGACCACGGTGTCGCCACCGACCCACACTTGGCCTTGCGAATCTTGTTGAATATGGACCCGTCCCTGCCTGCCCAAGGCCTGACCTTGACTGGCCAAGTATTGAGCGGGCATCTTGCCAGAACCGATCAGCCATTGCGCCAAGGAGGCATTCAAACTGCCTGTCACGGGGTCCTCCGTGATCCCGATGGCTGCGGCAAAAGCGCGCACTTCCAAGTCGGGTTCTTTGTCGGCCATGACCGATGAGTTGGCGTTTGAAGCCCTTCCCGCAAATGCCCTCGATTCGCGATTGCTGCGTGAAATCAGCAAACCTGAAGGCACCTCTTCGAGTTGCGTGATGGCGGCAACGCCCACTTTGATGCCCAATTGTTTCAAAGCCAAATGATCGGGCGACAGCTTGCGGACTGTTTCGGTGCTGTCCAATAAAAACGACCACCATTCAGGCCCATTGTTCAGGATCTGACAAGCGATCACCTGATGGGCTGCAATGCCAAGCGCTTGCACAAGGGCTGACAACTTGTCCTCAGGGATCGCACGCTGCTGTGAGGGGGGTGCTGCAAAAGCCCATCTGCCTTGTTGTGACTCGATGCGAACCAAACCGACGCCGCACTCTTGGACGATCACGCCTTGATCTTGGGGTTGCCCTCCTGCTTTCAGCCAAGCTCGCGCACTGCCCAATGTGGGATGACCTGCAAAAGGCAATTCACCGCCTGGTGTAAAGATGCGCACCTTGTAGTCGGCGCCTTGCGCTTTCGCTTCGGGCGTTGGTGGGAAGAGGAAAGTCGTTTCACTCAATTGGGTCCAGCGCGCAAAACTTTGCATGTGCGCATCACTGAGGCCCGTACCGTCCAAGACAACCGCGACAGGATTGCCCAGATAGGCAACCGGTGTGAACACATCCACTTGTTTGAAGGGTCTCGAAGTCATGCGATCGATCCGTTTCTACAGACTTGTTTTAAACATCCAAATGGCCGTGAAGATCAAAGCTGCCGCCATGCAACGATTGAACACCAGCAATCGGATACCTTGTGCCAACCATTGTCTAAGCAAACTGCCCATCACAGCGTAGGTCAAATTACTCACCAAGCCAAATCCCATCATGATGGGCAAAAGCACCAAACTTCGTGCCAAGGCATCTTCTTTACCAGCCACCCAGCCCGCCACGATTGACAGTGCAAGCATCCATGCCTTGATGTTCAAAAATTGAACACCCACACCTTGAAAGAAGGTGATCGTCAAACGGTTTTCATTTGCGTTGCTGAGTTCTCTGGTGCCCCAGAGACGATAGGCCATCCACAACAAATACAGCGTGCCGCTGATGGTGATAACCCAGCGTAAAGCGGGGATGGCCAACACCAAATGTCCAAGGCCCGCCATGCAAAGCCCTAACAACAAACCCCAACCCACTGGCACTGCCAAGATGAAGCGCAAGGCAGAGCGCAAGCCCTGATTGGCGGCCAGAGCCGTCGACAAGGTGGTGTTGGGCCCTGGTGTAAAGCTAGCCGCGGTCGACAAAATCAACAAGGCGGTCAGTTCTTCTGAACTCAGGATGAAATTCATGTCACAGATGGCGGATGTGTGTGAAGTGCTGTGAAGGCCGTCAACTACTTGGCAGAGAGAGTTTCCCAACGTTCAAGCGCGGCCATCAACTCTGAGTCAATTTCAGCATCTCGCGCATACAAGGCGGTTGCTTTTGCAGGATCTTTGGCAAACAAGCTGCTGTCCTCCAAGGTCAATCGGACTTGCTTCTGCTCGTTTTCAAGTGACTCAATCAAACCGGGCAGACTGTCCAATTCGCGTTGTTCTTTGTAGCTGAGCTTGGTTGCGCTTTTAGGGGCGGCATGGGCTGTTGGGGCGGGCTGAACAGAAGCGGTGCTTTTTTCAACTTGTGGTGTGGCTTCCGTTGTGGCCGAGGCTTTAGCTGGCTCACTGGTCGTGCCTTGTGGCGTCCCCACCAGCTTTGCCGCCGCCGCTTTGTTTTGGGCCTGAATTGTTTGGCTGCGCTGCGATTGCGTCAGCCAATCTTGAACAGAGCCTTCGTACTCGCGCCAAAAACCTGGATTTTCATCGCTTGCTTCACAGGCAATGATGCTGGTCACCACGTTGTCCATGAAGGCGCGATCGTGACTGACCAAGAACACGGTGCCTTCGTAGTCTTGCAACAACTCTTCAAGCAATTCCAAGGTGTCGATGTCCAGATCGTTGGTAGGCTCGTCCAGCACCAAGACATTCGCAGGGCGTGCAAAGAGTCTGGCCAATAGCAAGCGATTGCGTTCTCCGCCCGACAAAGACTTCACAGGCGATGTGGCACGCGCTGGTGAAAACAAGAAGTCACCCAAGTAGCTCTTCACGTGCTGGCGCTTGTTGCCAATTTCAATCCATTCGCTGCCTGGGCTAATGAAGTCTTCCAGCGAAGCCTCAAGGTCCAATGCATTTCGCATTTGATCAAAGTAGGCCACCTGAAGATTGGCGCCTTGGCGAATGCTGCCGCTGTCGGCCTGAAGTTCACCCAAGATCATTTTCAACAGCGTTGTTTTGCCGGCGCCGTTGGGTCCCAGCAAGCCGATCTTGTCGCCACGCAACAAAGTGGCGGTAAAGTCTTTCACAATCACTTTCACATCGCCTTCGGGTGACGTGAAAGATTTGCACACATCGGTTAACTCCGCCACCAATTTGCCACTCGGTGCACCTGATGCAACCTCCATGCGAACACGGCCCACTTGTTCTCTGCGAGCGCTGCGCGTGGCGCGTAAATTTTCAAGACGCGCAATGCGACTTTGGCTGCGTGTGCGCCTGGCTTCAACGCCTTTGCGTATCCACACTTCCTCTTGCGCCAACAGTTTGTCGGCCTTGGCGCTGATCACGGCCTCTTGCGCCAATTGTTCTTCTTTGTTGATTTGGTATTGCGCAAAGTTGCCCGGATAGCTTCGAAGTCTGCCGCGGTCCAATTCCACAATGCATGTGGCAATGCGGTCCAAGAAAGCGCGGTCGTGCGTAATGGCCACCACACTGCCTTTGAAGTCGATCAGCAATTGCTCTAACCAGGAGATGGAGTCCAAGTCCAGGTGATTGGTGGGTTCATCTAACAACAAGACGTCTGGGCGAGTGACCAGTGCTTGTGCCAATGCCACACGCTTTCGATTGCCACCAGAAAGTGTGCCAATCTTGGCAGTGGGGTCCAAATGCAGGCGATGCAATGTTTCATCAACGCGTTGCTCCCAGCCCCAGCCGTCTAGCGATTCGATTTGACTTTGCAGGGCATCCAAATCGCCGACGCAATTGCTGTAGTCATCGATCAACTTCATCACGGGTGCAAGGCCGCGCTGAACAGATTCAAAAATAGAGTCTTCAGTTTCTAGCAAGGGCTCTTGCGCCACATAGGCAATGCGAATGCCTTGCTGAACATGCAAGTTGCCATCGTCGGCGTGCTCCATGCCAGCCAGAATTTTCAGAAAGGATGATTTGCCTGTGCCATTGCGGCCAATCAGGCCGATCCGTTCGGATGTTTCGAGCGCAAAGTCTGCGTGATCCAAGAGTGCAACGTGGCCGAAAGCCAGTGATGCGTCCAATAAAGTGATTAAAGCCATTAGCTCATTATCAATGAGGCTGGAAAATTTTTTACAAAACTATTGCCAGGCTCTAAAAAGTAGTGCTATAGTGGAGGGCTTCGCTGCTGATTAGTTGTTTAAGACGTCAACAGCAAGGCTTGCGCCAAAAGCCGTTGAAAAGCATTCATGGTTTTTCAAAGTAGGTGGCAAGTAAAGCCTTGTGGCCAGAGCGGCAACTTGATCAAAAAATCAGTTGCAGTCAAAACCAAGAGGCTGAAAAAATTTTTCAAAAAATGAAAATTTTTTCAAAGCAGGCAAAAAATGCGTGCTATACTGCAAGGCTTCGCTGATCGCAGCGAGTGATGCAAAAACAACAAGGGCCTCGGCCTGAAATTGTTTGCAAAGAGATCTTTAAAAATATACAGCCGATAAGCGTGGGCGTTTGATGGCGATTGCCAAGTTCTACGGAACTAAGTCTTAACTGACTTACAAACGCTCATGAGAATAGAAGTGAAGTTCACTTCAATTCCGTTTTTATGAGTTGCTCGAAAGAGCGAAAAAATTCAAGATCGAACTATAGAGTTTGATCCTGGCTCAGATTGAACGCTG
>JACCDX010984469.1_pt1 | contig 53064 bp, 30 predicted proteins | sample 7449681 | NCBI WGS metagenome assembly JACCDX01 (sample SAMN15323450, study PRJNA562643) | freshwater metagenome | isolation source: river surface water | place: USA:Blue River Watershed | collected 2017-08-18
AACTTGATAACAGATAGAGTTGTTGCGTCTGAGATTAAGAATAACACAATTTTACTGATTAAGAGAGAAACAAATCTTAGAAAGCTTTGGGCTACTGACACTGTATTCCAAACGCTTCCTTGTTTAGAGATGATAGAGGTTCCTATTTCTGATTGTTGTGAGTATGTTGATCCTTGCACTGTTGCTAGGAGCAAATATAAACTTCCACGTATCAGTGAGGGTAACTATCAATATCTAATCCAAGGTGTTTACTCTATCAACGCAATGGGTGGTAAGGGTAAAAGATTTAAAGAAATCACAATTAACAGATATTTAAACTTATTAAAACTGCCCATCATTAAGAATGAACAGTACTACTGGATAGCTAATGGTGGATATTTATATGTTAATAACCCTAACTTAAAGTCTGTTAGGATTTCTGCTTTCTTTGAAGAAGATGTTCCAAATGACATATTATATCCTCAGGAGTGTGCATGTGGTGCAGTTCCTCCAGTGAGTGATGAAGATTACTGTATGAATCCTTTAGATAAAGAATTTGGATGTCCTGGTTACTTGGAAAAGCAAGTGTTAGACTTGACATCACAAAAGCTTTTATCTACTTATTTCAGTATTAAAACAGACATGACCTTTGATGGTATAGATGGGCAGGCACCAAATGCTAAACCAACTAACTAATGCCTAGAACAAAGCTTGACTGGAGAAGCTCTAGTAAAGAAAACTACAATAACTTTTGCAAGAAACACCCCACAGTTAAGATTACATTTGATGAGTGGAGGAACATTATATACCAATATAATGAGCATTTCAAAAACTACATTCTAGAAACAGGAGAGAAGGCAAGACTTCCTTTTGGCTTTGGTGAATTCTCTATCAATAAGAAGAAGAGAAAGAAACTTAAAACAGTTGATGGTAAGGAGATAGTTAATCTACCAATAGACTGGCAGAAGACAAAGCAAAAGGGAAAGATTATCTACAACTTTAACTACCACACAGAAGGATTTTTCTTTGGCTGGATGTGGTTTAAAGAATCTACAAGATTGCGTAATATCAACTTGTGGTATTTCAAGCCTGCTCGTAACACTTCTAGATTGCTGTCACATTACATAAAAACAGATGAAAAATACCAGCACCTTTACAGGGAATGGAAAAAATAGAAAAACATGTCATACTATTACAAATACAACTTTGTCTCTCCAGAGCCAATTTACTCTATTGTTAAAGAAGAGTTAAAATCTTACTTTGACACAGGAGCAGTTGATGATTTGATGTTCCCAACTTATTTAGACAAGTGTCTACAGAAGTTAGGTAGATCAAGCTATGTCATTGCTGAACAGACATTGGATATTTCTGGATATGAAGCTAGACTTCCTGACAACTTCTTTGCTGTTAGAGAAGCTTGGATGTGTACTGAGATTCCTCAGCTACCATACCAAACAGCCAATTCATTCTATTCTCAAGCTGCATCACAAACAACTATTCAGGTGAGTCCTGTAATCAGTGGAACAGTACCATGTACTAATCCACAATGTACAACAGGCTGTCCTACTTGTATGCCTGATATCATCCAAGCTGTATATAAAACCAATCAACAGATTGCTAGAGGAATAAGAAAAGAGTACTTGTTAAAACCAGGTAATATCTCTTGCCAAGGTAAGTGTGATGTAAGCTATACAGATGCATGGCAGTTCTATACAAATGTACCACCTGTACATGAGTATACACCAGGATCTGCTGGTTATGATAGTTTTGATATTAGAGATAATAAGTTTGTTACCAATTTTAGCTGTGGTATAGTACACATGATTTTCTATGCTACAGAGTATGATGCTGTTGGTAATCAATTAGTTCCTGACAACTATCGTGTAAGAGAATACGTAGAACATTTTATTAAATATAAGGTATTTGAAACATTAGCTAATCAAATTAATGATGAGACATTCAACCAAATACAGCAAAAGTTAGGCTATTACAAAGGGCTTTCTGATGAAGCATTCATTATGGCAATGATTGAAATCAAGAAGCAAGATCCATGGACAAAGCAAAGAAGAGTAAGAAATGACTTACAACGTTTTGCACAATATGAATTACCAAATAGAAGCAGCAGATATGGCAATGGATGGAACAGCTAATGAAGGAACATCTAACATAAGACAAGAATACAATCTTGGTAGAGTTGGATTAGACATGGACTCTTCTGTAAATCAAGTACAGAAGGGGAAGCTTTCCTATGCTTTGAATGCAGCATTGGAAAACTTTGATGCTAATTCTGTAAGTTACCAGAATGAACCAAGTAATGAACTTTGTCTAAACTTCCCTGAAGGATTCCATTTAATTGGAACTCATTTTATTCAGGAGAAGAGTAAACATATATTCTTCTTAACTAATCCTGAAACAGGAGCAAGTGAGATTGGATATATGGACAACAATGATTGTGTATATCATACACTTTGTACTCCTATTCCTAATACAGAATTAACAGTTTGTGCTAACTCTGACTGTTTAAATTTTGATATAAATCATCCAATACATAAAGCTGTACACAAGATTACTAACTGTTCTACAGAAGTTTATTGGACAGATGGATTAAACCCTAGAAGATATATTGATATTGACCAGGTTCCTTATATTACAACCTATCTTACAGATGAGACTTGTGACCCACAAATCACTGCTATTCTTGATTGTAATAAATTAAAGGTGCAACCTAATTTTCAGATTCCTAATTTAGAGGTATCTGATATTGTTGTAGGTGGTGACTTGAAAGCAGGTACATATCAATTTGCTATACAATATTCCAATGCTTCAGGAGATGGATATACATCTTACTATTCTATAACTAACCCTACCTCTATTGCAAATACAGAGATAACTACTCCTAACTTTGATTATAGTGTAGGAAAATCTATTGTATTAAATATCAGCAACTTAGATGTTACAGGATATTTTCAATACTTTAACTTGGCTGTTATTAAGACTATTAATAATGGCACCACTGTAGAGTTGGTAGGAACATACAATATTGAAGAAAAGTCCACATACATTACTTATACAGGTCAAAATCAAACTCAAATTCCTTTGAGTTTAAATGATATTCTTGAAAAGTTTCCTTACTATGATATTGCTCAAGATGTAACAAATGTACAAGATATTATAGTTTGGGATAATTTAACATCTGTTGAAAGAATCAATTATCAAGGTATTGCTAATCAAATTGCACTTGAATGGGAGACGTATAAGTTACCAGCTAACAATACTTATGCTGATGGTTTCTACACTGCTAACTTAAGAGGATATTTGAGAGATGAAGTGTATGCATTTGAGATAGTATTCTTATTAGACAATGGTAGGCAAACAGATGGTTTCCATATTCCTGGTAGAGCAAAGAATTACCTAGAGTTGTCTCAGCCAGATGTAACTACAGCTAATCCTGATTACGTTGGTGATGGCACACCTCAACCTTATTGGAAGATATATAACACTGCTAGTGTATCTACAACTTATCCTGCTCCTACAGCAGCCACTCCTAAAATAGGAGAGGCTTATCCTTATCAATCTGGAGAGTTTGCATATTGGGAGTCTACAGATACATATCCTTGTAACACAGATGTGTGGGGAGATCTTGCTGGGAAACCAATTAGACATCATAAGTTTCCTGATGTTTTGGTAAGTCCTTATTTTGAGAGTCCAACTATTACATATGCTGGAGGTCAGATACAACCAGTGATGCAAGCTGCTAATGCTATCTATCCAATAGGTGTAAAAATAGATGTACAACAAGTGGCATCTCTTATTCAAAGTTCTAATTTAACAGATGAAGAGAAATCTTCTATTGTTGGATTTAAGATAGTAAGAGGTAATAGAAGTACTAATAAATCTATCATTGCCAAAGGTATTCTTAGAAACGTAGGTAAATACACTAGAGAAAATCCTAATGATCCTAATGCTACTTACTACTACTATCCTAACTATCCATACAATGATTTGAGTGATGATCCTTTCTTACTTGAAAGGAACAATGCTTATAACTCTCAGTGTGATACATTTAGTGTATCAGTTACAAGTGCTGGTACATTACAATATACAGACTGTTATACAGGAGAGGTAGGAACACAAGCATTTACTGGTAGTACTACTGAAATATGTTCTATTACACTTCCTACAGTGATTACAGGATCTGCTACCTTTACAAATATTACAGCTACAAGCTATGTGCTTTCTGTAACATTCCCAGTACCTTCTAATGCTACTTTCCAATATACAGATTCAGTTACAGGAGCTCTTACAAACATCATTGTTTACTATGGCAATCCATTGACAGTAAATTCAACAACAGTTCCTAAACGTACTGCAGGAAGTCCTTTAGTTAGCATTGTTGCTACTAACACTAATGAAAATGTTAAGTGTTATCCAAGTAAGTTAAATGGCTTTGATAATGTTGACTCTCCATATAGACAAGTTTTTAACTCTCCAGAAACATCTTTTGGACAACCTACATTAGGTAATGTTCTTAAGTTAGAGAGTGTATTGTTTGGTGGTGGTAAGGCTCACTTTGTTGAAGTGGAGAAACATGCTAAGTATAAACTTATCAATGAGCAGACACAAATCAATGCTTTAAACTCTAGTAAGAAGATAGCTGATCTTGGAGGATTTAGTGCTACAGCATTCTTCACAGCATATCAAACTTACTTACAGATTTATATTAATGGTATTAGTAGACAAAACTTTGCATATTCTTTCAACTCTAGATCTAGCTATGACTATAGTTCAGATGTTCCTAATGGTCAAGGGGTTAAGCAAAGACAATTAGATAATTGTCAATATGTATTTCCTGGTGTACAATCAGTAGGAGATAACTATGATCTTAACAACTGGAACAGAGAGTCTTCAGTTTATATTAAAACTATTGATACTAGAACTAATGTTCCATATACAGTTTCACCTTTACCTTATCCTAATCAAACTCCTTCTCTTGTTGTAGCAGGTGTAAGTCAAATTAGTGATAGCTCAAGGTTTACAATTTCAGAGGCAGGTAACTGTGCTAGCCCTGAAGCCCAAAAAGATATTAAGGTAGTTTCCTATTATGGTTCTATAAAGACAATCAATAACAATCAGTGGGGACAAATATACTCATATGATACAATTGATACAGGATTCCAAAGAATATTTAATGCTCTTCCAGCAAATGACGCTGAAGTTGTTTTTGGAGGAGATACATATATAGGTAAGTTTGGATTTAAAACTAAACTTCCTTTCTTCATTGACAACAGAGTGAATGCTCCAGATGATTCTGACATTTACTATGATGAATTAGGTAACGTGGCTTATCCACAATACTGGTACTCAGCAAGATCTATCTTGTCTGATTATTATGTTGGTTCTACATTGATGAAGAATATTATATCTACCAAAGCACACTATCTTGACTGTCCTAATGATAGTATTATAGAAGCTTCTACAAGTAGTACTACATCAACAACTTCTACTACACCTCCTGTTGGAACAGTAGTAAGTGGTTCTTTGAATTATGTGTACGATGGTAAGATGTATCTATTTGCTTATGGTATTCCTTACTACTATGTTGAGACTTCTATTAACATAGACTTGCGTCAGGCATTTAATAACTTAGAAGGTGACTTCTATCCACACGTAAGCTCAGGTATTCCTGATGAGTGGTTCCAAGAAAGTAGAGTGCCTATTGCATTTGATAATACGTATTATTATAATACTACTTACTCTAAGCAGAATGTAGAGAACTCTTTTTCTCATTTACCTGCAGATTGGGTAAAGCAGTTGTGTTATGTAAACTATCCATTCAGAGCAATCTATTCTGATCCACAACAAAGCTACACTGACAATAGAATCAACAGCTGGTTGATTTATCGTCCAGTGAGCTTCTTTGACTTCCCTCAAAACTATGGTAAGTTAATATCACTAGATGGTATTCAGAACAGAGCTACATTAGCTAGATTTGAGAATAAGACATTGTTATATGGTAACTTGTTAACTATTAATACAAGTAATCCTCAGGCTGCATATTTAGGTAATCCTTCATTGTTTGGTGCTACACCTCCAATTGATTATGCTGAGACAGACCTTGGATATGTTGGTAGTCAGAATAAGTTCTTATTAAAGATACCTAATGGGCAAATCACTGTAGATGCTAAGAGAGGTCAGATATTCTTGATTCAGGGTACACAGGCTGTAGACATTTCAGGATTTGGTTCTGGATTGAACAGATTCTTTACAGACCATTTGTCATTTGAAATCCTAAGATATTTCCCTACAGTTAATACAGATAACCATTTTAATGGTTTAGGATTACATGGTGTGTTTGATAGTAAGTTTGAGAGAATTATAATTACTAAGTTAGATTACATTCCTCAACCAGGAAAACAAATCTACTATGATGATGTTGAACAAAGATTCTATATAAACAAACCTACAGCTGGCAATACATCAGTTAAAACGTTTGTAAACTTAACAGATGTAGAATATTTCTGTAATAAGTCATGGACTGCATCATTTAACTTGAACACCAAAGCATGGGTAAGTTTCCATACTTATCTACCTAATTTCTACATAGGAGAAAACAATTTCTTCTATTCTGGTTTAAATGAAGGTTGTGATATCACAGCAGTGGCAGTTACAGAAGTACCTTCTCCAACCACAACTACTACAACAACAGTAATTAGATATTGTAACTTAAGTGGTACAGCTGTAGTAACAGGATATCCTTGTCTTTTAGAAGGAACAGCTGCAGTAGAAACTACAACTACTACTACAAGTAGCAGTACTAGCACTAGTACAACTAGTACAACTACAACTCCAGTACCAACAACTACAACAACTACTACTCCTGGTCCAGTTACTCCAGAATGGTATTATATTTATGATTGTACTAGTGGTTCTATAGTTACAAGTACTAATTACGCACAAGGTACATTTAGCTTAAATGACACAGTGTATAGTCCTATTACTGGAAGATACTATTATATATCAAATATATCAGCAACAAATCCAGGACCTCCTAATTATTACATACAATATTATGGTGGAACCTTATGTCCTGATACAACCACCACCACCACCACTTTACCACCATTAACACTTACGTTAACAGTGTTGTGTGATAACGTTGGAACATATCAAGGTAAAGTTGTAGCTACATGGTCTGGAGGTAGTGGTAATGGTTATCAAATAAGAGCAGGTTATGGATTTTCTTTTAGCTCTTATAGATCTATGGGTACAACACAAACTCTAATAATGACAAGTGATACAAACCCTTATGATGGTACAAGTGGTTTAAGAAATACAACTGGAGGCAGTGATGTCTTTGCTGTACAAGTAATTGATAATAATGGTACTGGTGCATTTAATTCCACTACTCAAATTACTTCTATTAATTGTGGAACCACAACTACAACTACAACACCAGCTCCTACTACTACAACCACTACAACTCCAACACCAGGACCTGTTGATGTTTCTCTTGTATATGGATCAATGGAACCTTGTTTTGGAGGTAGTATAGATGATCATATGGGAGCTCATGTTATTTTATCTTCTGCTGTAAATGTAACTACAAACTTTCTTGTTCAAGTATCTTATGTAGGTATTGGAAATACTTGTGGAGTGGGAGAATCTACTCAATCATTTCCTGTTACAGTACCTGCAGGTTCATCTTCAGATAATTTCCAAGCATGTGTAGATGGAGCTTATTTCCCTACAGGAGCTGTGGTATGTAGTGCTTGTATACTTAGTTGTGATAATCCTGCAGTAAACTTGACAGGAGCTACATGTTAAAATTTAATATATAAATGGCTAAAACAGTAATAATAAGATTAACGTGCTCAGGTGGTAGAACAGGACCCTTTAATATCTCAGATAATTTAGGGAATGTTTTAGGCACTAATGTAACCAAGCAAGATTTAATTGATGGGTATACTGTTAGTGTGGGTGATACTGTTACTAAGGTTGTCATACAGTCTCAAGGAAAATGTAGTACATCTATTAATGTTACAATAGGTACTGCTACAAAAGAACAATTGGCTGCATTAGAATATACAAATTGTGACACAGCTTCTTTATGGAGACACTTAACTAATGTAGTTCATTATAACAAATACTATGGTAATATAGAACCATACATTATAGAGTATCCATTTGCATATCAAACATATGATGAGATACTTCAGAATGTAAAAGACTACAGTAAGGTGTATAATTATCTACCTATTCCAGATGGTGTGTTTAATGACAATGCTCAGATACAGGTTGATAATCAATGGTTTAATAAAGCTGTTCTATACAATGGACAGCAGTCTACAGGTGTACTTGAATTGGTACCAAAGCCAATCAATAACCTAAAACAATACTTGGCTTATCCTGTATATAATGAGTTTAGCAAAACTATTACATATACTAAGTCAGATAATTTCTATCAATATAATACTTTCTGGGGGTTAGTTAAGAATAAATCCTTACCTTTGTTTAGTACTAGTTGTGAATCATTATCAATAGATAAGGTTGTAAATCAGGCTAATATGGATTATGGAAAAAGATCATTTAAGAAAGAACCATTGAGAGCCAAAGATTTGAAGGTTAGACACATCCTTGACAATAGCTCTCAAGCACACATAGTATCTCAATTTATTGTTGCACCTGCTCAAATCTCTTACAAGTAATGGCTAACTGGTTAGACAAATATGAACAAGGAGGATTAGTCTTAAAGAAAAAGACTAAGGACAACTATGGTAAAAAAGAGAATGCCAATGAAGGACATTCTACTGCTGGTCCAGGTTGGATAGGAGAAGGAACAACAAATAGAGGATTTGACTACAATGGAGCATGGGGAGGTCAATTTCAAATGGGTGGTAGCTTGCCAGGTTCTGTAGGATTCATGTATGCACGTACACAGAATCCTGCTCCAAGTAATGGCAAATATGCTAAGAAGACTCAAGCCTCAGCACAGAATGGTCAGGAGATGAAATACTACCAAGATGGCTTAGATTTCAAACCTAAGAGCATTAGTCAAGATGGAGGTTTATTTAATATAGATACAAGAGCAGCACAAGATGCTACAAGAAATGTTATTCCTAGAAAGATGACAGCTGCTGAAAAGAAAGAAGCAAAAGCTTCTGGTGATGCTGCTAGAAAAAGAACTGCTGAAAAAACTAAAGAAATATTAGCTGAAAGAAAAAGAAACATAAGTCAAAAAGGAGATTTAAGTACTCCTGGATCTTGGCATATAGAAGATAAAGCTAGATTATTTCCTAGCAGTGTAGGTGGAGCAGGAGAAATATTTGATGAATATATAAATCCAGCCACATATGTTGGTGTTTTAGCAGATGCTCTTGGAGAATCAATTGCTGAAAAAGATCCAAAAGCTATTGCTACATCTCTAGCATTAGCTGCTGGTACAGGAGCATTAGGAATTGATCCTTTAGGAAGTGCTTTGAAAGTTCCAGGAAAAGTTGCTCAATCAATGGAGTCTGGATTACTTTCTAATGCTTGGAGACTTAATCCTAAAGCATTTAAACCTACAGAAGGAATGATGTATAGAGGGATTGGTAAAGAAGGAATGGAAGATGCACTACAGAGTGGTCTGTTTAGAGCTAAACAAAATGTAACTCCTACTAGTATAGGTAACTTTAATACTACTAGACAATTTAGTAAAGCTTACTATAGTCCTAGGTTTGATATAGCAGATCAATATGGAAAAGGATACATTGCTGAGGTACCAAGAGGAGCTTCTGACTGGGGTAAAAGATATGGTAAAAAAGAATGGAGTCAAATAGCTCAAAGAGATATACCTATAACTGAAGGTAAAGTTTTACAGAAAGATTGGTTAAAAAGATATAAAGAAGTTCCTAAACCAACTGCTTCAGAACAAGTTGTAAGAGGTCCTATTCCTGCTCCTTACAAAGGAACAACTTTACCTTATGATAATATTGGATATAAGGAACCAGCAACAGGAGAGTTGGCTCCATATTTAACTCCAGAGTTTGAAACAATTCCATATAGTGAATTGCCTAAAACTATGTATCATGGTGGTCCAAGTGTTATTGCAGATATAGATGCTATAAAAACAATGAGAGAGGGATTACCTATTCAAAGTGCTACATCTCCAACTTCAAGAGGATTTTATACAACTCCTAATACATGGATGAGAATGGAAGGTTCTCCAAATCCTTTAAGAGAAGTAGAAGGTTTCTATGATCGTAACATAGCTGAGTCAGCTGAAAACTATGCAATGGGTAGAGGAGATGCATACATACACGCAGGAGAAATAAATCCAGAAGCTAATATAGTTGATTGGAAAACTTTTAGTAACTTAGAACCAGTTAAAGGTCTTGGTCCTGATTTCAGAAGACTTAGTCCTGAAGCAGCTAAGATTGCAGAAGATCTTGGTATACATGGTATTAGAGATGTATCTGAGTATAACATTCTTAATCCACAAAAAGCATTTAAGTCATTTAAACCTGCATACAAGAATCTTGGTAAAGGTTGGGAAAGATATGCAAAAGGTGGTATTGTAGATCCTATGGGACAATGGGCTCACCCAGGAGAAGTAACTACTATTCCAAGCAATGATATCACTATGGAAGGTGTAGACTATGATGTGTTAGGAGTGAGTGATACAGGAGATACCAAACTAATGAAGCCTGGTAAAAACTATAAGTTTAAAGGAAACTCAGTTACAGAATATCCAAAAGGTGGCTGGTTAAACAAATATAAATAAATCATACAATAGTTCAATATGAAAGATCAAATGCTAAAGATCGCTGGTGTTAAGTCTGAAAAGGATTTCTACAAGAAGTTCCCTACAGAAGAATCATTTATGGCTAAACATGGTAAGAAGCTTCATAAGGCTGCTATGGGCAAGTCTATGGTTAATAAACAATTGCATCAACTTACAGAATGGGATGGAGTTCCTAAGGCTCAAGGTGGATTAGATGTATCTCCAATACAATCATACAATAGAATCAATCCTACTCCTGCAGTTAGTTCTATGGAAGGAAAGTTAACCAACCCAGCTTTTCAACAGCAAGCTATTAAAAATATAGAAGGAATGGCTCCTAGTGGAGGAGGTGGATTTGATGCAGCAGGTGGAGCTATGGCAGGTCTTCAGTCTATTGGTCAGATTATAGGTGGTGTTGAAGCTATGCATCAGCAAACTCAAAACATTAGAAAGACTAGACAAGCTGCTCAATTATCAGGACTTGGTTTACAAGCTCAACAAACTACAGAAAAAGCTAAACGTAAGTATGTAAGACCAGAAGATAGTTTAGTACAACCAGGTCAGTTAGGTAATCCTTATGGAGCTGGTACAAACTACTTAGCTCAGAATGGTAAAATGATTGGTGGTAATCCTACAGAGATTCAGAACATTTATAATCCTGGTGATATTTACACAGATGGTGGATATGAACCTAGAACATCTTTATCTTTAAAGCAATACAAGAAAGGTGGTAGTTTACCTAAAGCAGAGTTGGGAGAGTACTTCCAAGACTCTGGTCAAGCACAAATTGGTAGTGCTGTAGGTGGTGCAATTGGTACTGCATTTGGTGGACCAGTTGGACAAATGATAGGTAGTTTTTTAGGTAAAGCAGCAGGTAATTTATTAGGTGGTGCTAAAGATGCTAGAGAGTTAGCAAAGAACAAAGCACAAGATGAATTAAATCAACAACAAACTGCATTTGCACAAAGTCAGCAAAATCAATTTGGTGCATATTTGGAAGATGGTGGTAAGGTAGGTGATGAATATAAATGGGTTAGTAACACGTGGCAACCACAAGTGATTGCTAAGTTTGGTGAATACAATGTTAAAGATTTGTTAAAGCCTCCTCATGATGCAGACATGTTACGTGCAGGTGGACATTTAAAAGAATACAAAGCTCCTAGTGCAGAAGCAATGTTTACTGGTAGACCAGCATTACAGCCATTGACAATGGATAATGGTGGACGTATGACATCTACTAATATGATGTTTGATACAGATAGATATCCTGCAGCTAAGAATGGTAAAGAGTCAGATATGAATGGTGACTTAGAAGTGATTGAAGGTGGTAAGGCAGAAACTATTTCTTACAATCCTTTCTTACCAGATGGTGGTGAGACTGTAATGTTCAAGGGTAGATCACATGATAATGGTGGTATTCCTATTAACTTTGGTGAGAATGGTGTAGAAGTAGAAGGTGGTGAACCAGCTGTTAAGTTACAAGATGGTGGCAATTCTAGTAACATGGTAGTATTTGGTAATATGAAACTATCTAAGTTTGCTGCTGATGAAGTTGGTTTGTCCAAAGCAAAGGGTAAGAAGTTTAAACATGTTGCTGAAGAAATAAGCAAGGTGGAAAACAAACAAAACAAAATTATTGATCAAGCTACAGAAAGAGCAGATATGACTACTGGTACTAGTGGTTTTGATCAATTGAAATTAAACACAAGTCAAGCTCAGCTTATGGGAGCAAATATGAAGTTAAAGAATGCAGCTATCCTAAAACAAAACTTAGCAGCTGTTCAGAATGCTATTCTTGACACAGCTAGTGAGTTGGGAGTAAAAAGTGATGAGTTAGCTCAAGGTAAGTTAGTAAAAGAAAAGGATCCTCGTATGATGGCACAAACAGGTACAAACGTTCCTTACAGTGGTACTCCATTTGGAGATGCTCCTGATTTATATCCTGCTCCTACAGGAAGAGAACTTGTAAACAATATTGTGAACACAGCATTACAAGGAGTTCCTACAACACAACAGTATACACAAATACCTTATCAACCTGGTATGGGTATGACAAGTAACTTACCTGAAGTTACAGTAACTAGTGACAAATTGAGCACGTCTGCTAACCTGTCTCCTATATCAGAAGATGCTGTATCTGGTAAGTCAAAGTTTGATTGGAAAGGTTTGGGTGAAATGGCCCTATCTAACTTAGCTCCTTGGTTAAGACCTAGAACTAACATGCCTCTTGATCCTCAGGAGTTATATCCTGAGTATTTTGCATTGGCTACCAATCAGTTAGAACCTGTACAGGCTCAGACATTCCAGCCAATGCTAGACACTCCTATGGACATTTCTTTACAGGACCAGCTTAATGCTATTGATTCTCAGTCTAGAGCTGCCATTAGAGCTGCTGGTAATAACCCATCTGCCCAAGCTATGATTATGTCTCAGACATTAGATGCTAAGAATAAGGTGTTGGGTGAGCAAACAAGAATCAATGCTGCAAACAAGATGCAGACTTATGATAAAAATAGAGCTTTGTTAAATGAAGCTAAGCTTAGAAACTTACAAATCCTTGATCAACAATATGTTAGACAAGCTCAGGCTAAGTCTAATACCAAGGCTCAGACTCTTGAGGCTCTTAAATCTATTGCAGCTAAAACTGCTCAGAATAAGCTTGAGAACAAAACATTGAACGTTTATGAGAACATGTACAACTACAGATTCTCTCCAAGTGGTAGAGCGTTTAATGTCAATGCTCCTGCTCAGTTTAATAATCCTATTGTTTCAGCTATTCAATCTATGTCTCCTGATGATGTATCTAAACTAAAAGAGGTTTTTGAAAAACAAGTAAGTAGAGATAAAACTGGTGCTATTACAGGAACTAAAGAAAAAACTCGTATTACAAAACAGAGCAGAAATGGTGCAATTGTTCAAGCTCTAAAAAATTTATAACTAATTAAGTTAGAGTAAATTACCAAAAAATGTTAATACTCTTGGTAATTCTAATATTTTAAATTACATTTGCTAATTCTTACATTATGGCTTCGTTTACTGATCAAATACAAACATTTAACCCTTACGTTTCCCAGGCTCCTTTGATAGAAGCCATGGTGACTGTTGGCACTCAAAAGCAGCAACAGTATGACCAAGGTGTGCAAAAGATCCAAGGATATATAGATAATATCGCTGGGATGGATGTTGTTAATGACGCTGACAAGAAGTATCTACAGTCCAAGTTAAATGAACTAGGCAGTAGATTAAAGACAGTAGCTGCTGGGGACTTCTCCAATCAGCAATTAGTTAACTCTGTTGGAGGTATGGCTACACAAGTAGTTAAAGATCCTCTTGTTCAAAATGCTGTGTATTCTACAGCTAATTACAGAAAAGAGTTAGCTAAATTACAAAAAGATATAGATGAAGGTAAATCCAACCCAGCTAATATTGATTTCTTTAATAAAAGAGCTAACGCTTGGTTGTCTTCTGATAAACCTGGTCAAAAGTTTTCAGGAAGTTATGTTCCTTACTTTGATGTACAGAAGTTTGCTAAAGAAACATTTGATGCTGTAAAGCCTGATGGTTTTACAATGGACATGGTATATGAAACAGATGCTCAAGGTAATTTTAAACTTGATAAATTAGGAAGACCTATCTATTCTCCAGTAATGAAAAGACTAGAGCAAGAGGGTAGAACTCCACAAAAGGTAAAAGAAACATTAGAACAAATCTTCTCAGATGCTAGAGTGTCTCAGCAATTGGATATCTCAGGTCAATATGAATACAGAGGATATTCTCCAGAGATGTTAAGTCAAAAGATTAACTTACAAAAGGATGATCTTATTGCTAGATATGACAATCAAATAAATGAACTTGCCTTACAAAAAGGTACAGGTAAGAATGTCCAAGCACAAATAGATCAGCTTGAGTTAAAAAAGAATAATGTAAGAAGTCAATATGATGACTTAATATCTGTAGCTCAAGATAACCCTGATGCTATTAGATCTTTGTTATATAAAGATGATGTTAAGAGTAGATTCACCACCATGTTTGGTGAGATGAAAACTAAAGAAACAATGATGAGCAACCCAGGTTGGGAATCTAACTTCAAACTTCAAAAGGAAGCTAATGACCAACGCAGATGGGCTATATCTCAAAACTGGGATGTATATAAGTTCAATAAGGCACAACAGATGGAACAGAAGAAATTAGATATGCAATTTCTTCTTGCTCAAATGAAAGGAACAAAAGGTAAAGGTGAGGATGGTTTAGGTGGAGATTTTGAACCAGCAGATAGAGAAGGTAATATTAATTTAGTTGCTGGATTTGAATCAGATCTAACTAGAGCTGCAGATAGTTTTATGAACGCATCTGATAACTTTATTTGGAATGCTGTTCTATCTAAAGTTCCTGGAAATCAAGCAGAACTTGATAGAATGATGAAACAGGGTATTGGTAAAGATGAAGCTATTAAAAACTTAATTGACAATACAGCAGCTAAGAATAAAGAGACTCCTGAGAATTTTAGAGCTAGATGGAGTGATAAGTCTACAGTAGCCTATAACAATATGACTGCTAAAGAAAGAATTAACAATCCTGATCTTGAAGATGCATATCAATTATACAAACTTACAAGAAGAGGATATGATGACTTAAATGTTATAAAGAATAAGGCAGAGAGAGATGCAGCAAGTAAAACAGGAAAACGTATAGATTTAGCAAATACGTTGAGTGGTATAAAAACTGTTGGTGGAGTTGTTAATGGTAAGCCAGTTACAGTAACCCCAGAAGATTTCTATGATATAGCAGTCTATTTAAAAGGTAATTCTTCATCACTTGGTTTCTTGAATGATAAGTCTGCAAGAGAAGAGGCTAAAAAAGCTGAAGCTAGAATGGAGCAAAAGGGTAAAAAAGATTTACTTTCTGCTGCACTATTACAATATGGAGATGCTCCTGATGTAACTACAGGTATTATAAGATCTGCAAAAATGATAGGCAACTTAGCTTTGAATAGAAGTTTAGTTCCAGGAGTTGGAGCAATACCAGGAATTGACTTGTCTCAAGTAAATAAAGTAGTTAATAAATTAGGAGATGATTTTTCAGGAACATTACAAGCAAAAGCAGATGCTCTTAGAAACTATTATTATGAAACACCAAATCTTAAGAAAGGAATAATTACTGGAGATACTGAAACTGATAAAGTTATTAATGATAGAATAGCAAGATATGCTGCTAATTATAACACAGCAGGAAAAAATAGTTCTACTGACTTTAGTGGATTTGCTAGTAATGTTGGTAAGAAAGATGTTGTTTATGAAACATTGATTACTAAAGGAGCTGGAGAAAAACCTATTGTTGAAGTTGTAGCATATGGTGGAGAAGATAATAAGAGATTAGGAGGAATGACAATTTCTGATGAAGAGGCTAGAAGAATTGGTATTGAGGTAGAAGGTTTGTACGAGCCAGAAAATATCAGAAGACTTAAAATGTATCTACAAGCAAATGGTGACCAAACTTCTAAAGGAGATCCTAAAGAAAAGTCTACATACATACAAGGAGATAGCTACTTTGAGAAGGTTGATTTTCCTGGATTAAGAGGTAGTAACTATGATGCAAAAGCTAATATTACTTATAAGAATGGATTATACTATTCTAATATATTTGCTACTGATGGTAGAGTATCAGGTTTAAAAACTATGCCTGGTGTACCAGATATAAGAGCAGCTATTAAAGGTTTTAATAGTATAAACCCACAATGGATTGAAGCACTTTTAAAAGAACAATATAATGCCAGATAATAATGCATTTGGACCAAAGCCTAAGATTGTAAACCTTGGAGGTACAATAGAGGGTTTTCCACAAGTTCCAAATATAGATTTTACTTTAGGAGAAGGATCTAATAAAGGACCTACTCCTTCTGTTACTGACTTGTATTTACAAGCTGCTTATGCTGGTGGTGAACCAAAAGGTGTACCATCTATTCCTTCATCTAGTATATATGTTGGTGAAAGATATCCTTTTGTTAGACCTGGTGAAGATCTAGAAGAGATGTATGGTCAGCAACAATCTTCATTAGATAAATGGAAGAATGGTGCTATTAAGATGGCTGGTACTGCAGCTGCCTCATTTGTTTCTGGTACAGCTGGTCTTATTTATGGTATTGGTGATGTATTTAAAACTGGTAAGTTCTCTAGTCTTTATAACAATGATATGACTAGAAAGATGGATGAGACGTTCATCCAAAAACTAGAAGATATTGCTCCTAACTATTATACTGCTAAAGAGAAAGATGCTGATTGGTGGTCTCCTGATAATATCTGGACTGCTAACTTCTTCTCAGATAAATTGATGAAGAACTTAGGCTATACAGTAGGTGCTCTTGGTGGTGGTATGGCTTGGACTAAGTTATTAAAAACATTAGGTACAACAAATGCATTAGTTAGAGCAGGCTATGGATTAGAAGCTGTTACTGCTGCAGAGGAAGCAATGAATGCTGTTCCTAAGGTAAATCAATTTGCTGCATTTGATGGTGCTGTTAACTCTGTAGCACAAAAATATTTAAAGACTCCTTTAGCTAAAATATTAAATGAACCTGATAGAATCATTGCTTCTACAATGGGTACATTTGGTGAGGCTTCATTAGAGGCTTTACAAAATGCAAATGAGTTTAGAAAAACTGCAATAGAGCAGTATGTAAAAAAGTATGGTAAAAATCCTACAGGTGCTGACCTAGAAGAGATTGATGATTACGTAAGTAACGTTGGTAACTTCACTTGGGGAATGAATACTTTATTATTAACTGGCACAAACTATATTCAACTTCCAAAGATATTAGGTTCTTCTAACAGAGCTGATAAGATGTTACTTAATCAGATTGAGAAGAAAGGACAAGGTGCTGCCTTTACAGAGGTAGTTCCTTCTACTAAGTTTGGAAGAGTGCTTCAAAGATCAAAGGATGTTTCTAAACTATTCTTTGCTCCAACAGAAGCATTTGAAGAAGGTGCACAGTTTGCCATCCAAGTAGGTACAAATGATTATTTCAACAGAGCATTTAGAAATAGACAAGGTACACAAGACTTCTTAACTGCTCTAAGTGGTACTATGGGTAATGTACTTGGTAAAGGTGTAGAAGATGCTATATCTACTAAAGAAGGTTTAGAGAGCATTTTGATTGGTGGTCTTTCTGGTGGAATTCAACAAGCTAGAGGAACTATCAAAGAACAAGGTATATTAGGTACAGGAGGAATAAGAAGAGCTAACACAGATGTAGCTTTAGGTGCATTGAATCAAACTAATATTGAGAATGTACTTGGAGACTATGCTAGATATATAGGTATTGGTATTGGTTCTCAAAAGGCTAGACAACAAGCTATTGTAAATAATGATAAGGTTTCTGAGAAAGACTTTGAAACAGACTTCACTCTATCTTACATTATGCCAAGAGTTAAATATGGCAAGGTAGATTCTATTGGAGAAGAACTTTCTTACTACTCTCAACAAGCATCTATAGAAGAAGGCTTCCAACAATTAGTTGCAAATGGTATTGTAAATGCTGGTGAAACTAGAGAAGACTTCTTAGCTAGACTTACAAACATTACCAGAATTACTAAGAACATTGATGATCTTTATGATTCATTAGGTAGAAAGTATGGTAACCAACCTGGCTATACATCAGAGATATTAGATAAGATGGTGTACTCTTTGGCTAAGGTGGGTAGTTATGACTTACGTATCCCTGAGGTAAATAACTTGTTGTTCACAGCAGGTGTTAATACTCAAGACATCTTACAAAGTATTATTAAGGAGAACAAGCCTAACAAAGAAGCTGTTGAACAATCATTGGCACAGATCAATGAGATGGATGTAACTTCTGAGACTAAGGATGATTTGAAGACAGCATTGTCTGATATTATTGAGTTAGGCTTACGTAGAAAGTTATTCATTGATGAGTATGATGCTATCAAGGCTAAGCCTGAAGATTTCCAATTCAAACCTGATGTAGAGTTTGGTGCTACAGAAGAGTTACCTGTTACAGTGATAGAAGGAGAAGAGCAACCAGTTACTGAAGAAGGACAGATTGAATTATTCCCTGTAGAAAAAGAAAGAAAGTTAGAGGTTGGTAAAGAATACTTCTTAAGACAACCTGTTAGAAAAGAAGATAATACACTTACCCTAGCACCTAAGATTAAGGTGTTATCTCAAACATTAGGTGGTGAGTTTGAAGTGCAGTTACCTAAAGGTAATGTGAGCTTCTTGACTCCTGAGCAATTTAAAACATTAGACTTAGCAGAAGAAGGTACAGAGTCTCCAGAGTTAAGAGACATTATGGAAGCTGCTATTGATAATGTATTAGCTAAATCTGAGTTTGCAGATATTACTATTCCTGAGAATGAACTTGATAAGTTAGGTTATGTTAACTCATTAAACAATGCAACATTAATTGATGCTATTGAAGATGAGTTTAATGGTCTTGCTGAAGACTATTTAAAAGAACAAGCTGATTTACAGGCTAATAGAGAGAAGATGAATGAGGTGGCAGATAAGATTAAATCTGCACAAACTGATCTTGCTGCTACATCTGGAGTTGTCCCAACAGGCAACAATGAGCAAGACTTAATGAACACTCCTAAGGAGACTCTTAAGGAGACTCCTAAGAAGGATGCAAGTATATTATTTACATCTTCTACATCTGCTTCTGTTGACTGGGAGAAAACATTAGCTCCTAATATTACACGTTACAATGAGTTTATAAACAAGGTTAAGACATTCAAGAACAGTAAGAACATCAAAGCTATTGTTGTCACTCAGAAGCAAGAAGCTGCATTAGGATTAGCTGGTCTTGGTGAGTTATCTTTTAGAGAAGGTAACTTTGATACATCATTATTAAATGATCCTATTGAAGGATTTATTGGTCTTGTATTTGTAGAAGATAAGAAAGGGGAAAGACAATTTGTAGATAAGAATGGTAATCCTATTGGTAAGGTGGGTGAGCAAGTGGAATTGAACAAGGTGGTATTTACAAGTATGCCTGCTGCTAAATTAACTAACAGCAAAGGTGAACCTAGAAATAGAGCTGGTCAAGAAGAACAAGCTGTATTAGAGTTAGCTGCATACGAAGCATATCGTAAAGACTTAAGAGAGGCTGCTGAAGAAGAGTATCCAATATTTAACTTTACTGTTTCTAAAGGTATTGCCATCACAGATGATGTTAAAAAGTCTGTAGGTGGTGTTCTTATTCCTGAGAATCAAATTTCTACACAACAAGTGTTAACTGTTGTGACTAAAGGAGGTGTTGACCACATAGATGGTGTAACTTATAACTTTCCTAATGGCAGACCTGTATTCCAAAGCCAAGACACATTAGAATATTTAAACAACTCTAACTTAACTAAAGACCAAGCTACTGCAGTTTACTCTGTATTAAAAGCTATGTCTACTGAAGCTAAGCAACAAATTGCTGCTAAGAAACCTGTTAAGTTTAGAGAGATATATAAAAGATTTTTACAAGGTGTTACATTCTATACCAACGCTGATGCTGTAGCAAAAGGTGTGGGTGAAGGAAGTAGCAATCGTGTTTATATAGAAGGATCTATTTTACATATTGGAGATAATACATATGACTTTGCTAATATAGAGAAACAAGAAGTTCCTATTATTAGTGACTTACAAGGTGTGTTCCATAACGTAAACAGCTTTGCTGTGAACTTAGGATTGGGTGAACCATTTGTAGAATTCTATGTAGATAATAATAAATTACAACAAAGAAGTTGGAAGAACTATCAGTCTTATTTGTTAGCAAGTAAGAACCCTGATGGATCTGGACGTATAGCTCCTTTGACAACCACTGTGGCTAAACCTACAGAGGCTGTTCCTTATACACACAAACAAAAGTATATTATTCTGAATGGCTTAGAGCTTCCAAAACAATCTGTAGCTAAACCTGCAGAACCTGAAGTGGAGACTTATAAGTCTAATGTAGGAGCTATTACATATAAATCTAGTACAGATACTAAAGGTAACTTAATTGTAGAGTTAGTTGGTGAGAATCCAAATATTCAAAAGATTGTTGATAGTCCAGAATTAATGGCTGTGGCTACACAACAACTTAAAGACTTAGGTAAGTTTGATGATCTAGATACTCCTGTTGAAACTGCTGCTAAGTTTGCTGTTGAGTTCATCACAGCTAAGCTTGTTAAAGATAAAGCAGAAGTGGCTCCTAGGGTTGAAGTAGCTCCTGTAGTTTCTGATATAGAAGCTAAGAAAGCTGATATTAGTAACTTATTTAATATTAATAACCAATCTGTATTAGATAATAGAGAAAATATAATTTCTAATCCTAGTAATTATGAATTTACTAAAAAAATAGGAAATATTACAATTGAACAAAGTGTAGACGTTAATCAATATAAGTCTATAACAATTATTCAACGTGTTTTATCTAATGATAAATCTATATCTTTTGCTAATAATATTTATGTAAGTCCTCAAGGAGAAGTATCATCTTATGTATCTAGAGCAGGTGGTATATCATTCTTCAAAGATAAATCAGGAGTTGTTAATAATCAAGCTAAACAAAAAATGTTAAAGCTTGCTGAAACAGTAAAAAATTATTTTCCTGAAATATTTAATAGATTAGAAAAATATGCAAAACAATATAAAGGTTTAGTAATTAGTTATGATAATTTTGGAGAAGTAGTTAGAAAAACAGAATTTTTAGATGCGTTTGATTCTTTTTTATATAGTAAAGATTTATTATCTGATGCAGACTTTGTAAAAATAACTTTACATAATACAGACTTATCTGCTTTAGAAGGTGGTAAACCTGAACAAACAGAACAACCTAAGAACATCAACATTGGTGATGCTGAATATAGAAGAATTGGTAGAACAGATGTAGATAGAATAAGTGATGCTGAGCTTGCGTTGTTTAAAGAGTGGCATGCTAAGAATGCTCGTAACATTCCTTATGAAGTGTTGGAGAATGTTATTAACATCAATAACACAGAGAAGGCATGGGGAGCATTTGAGAATGGTGTGGCTAAGTTCTTTAAAGGAGCTCAGAGAGGTACAGAATATCATGAGATATTTGAAGGTATCTGGAAAGGTTTCTTATCTCAAGGAGAACAACAAGCTATACTTGATGAGTTCAAAGCTCAAACAGGTACGTTCTTAGATAGAGAGTCTGGTAAGAGAATTGACTATGCAGACGCTACAGATCAACAAGCTAAGGAAAGAATAGCTGATGACTTTGCTGAGTTCAGACTTGGTAAGTTACCTGCTAGAAACCTTACAGAAAGAATCAAGAACTTCTTCAAAGCTATCATGGACTTCTTCAAGTCATTTGTAACTAAGCCATCTTTGAAAGAAGATTTATTCAAAGCTATAGATACAGGTGAATTTGTAGATAGAACACTTCCTGAAACTGTTAAGAATCAAGCTGCTGAGTACAGAAAGATACAAGGACTGAATGCTAAACAAACTAATGAGTTTGTACAAGACATTACAGCTAGAGTGTTTGGTGAGATATTTGCCAACAACAGATCTTTATTCAACATAGAAGATATCACAGCTTCTGAATTATTCAATAGAATCAAGGAACAATATATAAAGAATAATGTTATTGGTGATAATCCTGTAACACAAATCACTGATAATCAATACACTAACTTAGTTGAAAGAACTAAAGAGTTCTTAAAGACATACAGAATTGAGTTTGATGAAGATAGTAGAGTGACAGTAAATGATGAAGGAGCTAATAGAAAAGACTATGCTGCTGAAGCATTTACAGTAAACTTTAAGAAGTCTTCTCCATATGCTGTTAAGTTATTGATTGGTACTTTGATTAAGACAAAAGGTTTAAGTCAAGAAGCAATTGTAGCAGGTAAACGTCCTGATGCAGATAAATCTAGTATTGGTGGACTTAAACTATTATCTTTCAGTCAAGCGTTTACAACCTTGATGAGTAAGCTTTCTAACACAAGAAGCATCCCTGAGTTTGTGTCTAAGCTACATGAACTAGCTAAGGAGAACAGTGACTATGTTAGATTGTTTGAGCGTTTAGGTGGTAACATGAAGACTGGTAAGATTGACTTTAATGCATACCAACCTCATGATATTAGATTGTTTACCAACTTCTATCAGGTGTTTACTAAACAAAGACCTGATGCGTTGGCTATGTTCATGGATGGTAATAACGTATACACTGCTCCTGCTAACCAAGCTTCTGCTATTGCTGCAACAAGATCTGAGTGGATAGAGAATATGAAGACTAAGGCTGAACAGCCTGGTTCTATTATTAACTATGATGAGAAGAAGAGAGTTTATACAGTTAAGAAAGAAGACTACAACATTAAGACTCCTCAAGATAAGATAGAGTTCTTAGCACAGTTGGGTATAGAATTCCCAATGTCTATATACAATAAGGTTAAGAACAAGAAAGCTTTCTCTGATGCTGTAAGTGGTATTAAGACTGGTCTTAGTAAGACAGATGAGTTGATGAGCTTTGGTGGTAGAAACCTTGGTATTCGTACACAGTTAAATGAGTTAGCTAAGTTATATACAATTGCTGCTTCTCCTGCAGAAGACAGCACATACTTTGGTGTAGATGGTAATAGAATACAATCTGACACAGATTCAAACTACCCTTCTTTATTAGAATACGTATTTAACTCTTCTGACACATTAGAAGAATTGAAGCAGAACATGCCTCAGTTAAATGATGTATTCTCTACAAACAGCCAAGTGTTAAAACTAGGTGGTAAGTTCTTTGATGAAGAAGGTAACAGAATTGCTGAGATCAAGTTACAATACATCCAGGGAGTTAAGGATGTTGTAGATAACGCAGGACAAACAACATCTGCTCTAAGCATAGGTGATAGATACATTACAGAAATGAACCAAAACTTAGATGGTAGATACTATGTATTAATTCCTGCAGATAGTTCTAGAGAATGGATGATGGACTTAGGTAATACAATTACCTATACAGATGTAGCTGCTGGTAACACAGATAAGTTATTCACTGATACATTCTTAGGATACTTAAAGGATGAGATTAAGTTAGCTCAAGACAGCACTAACAGAGCTAAGCTTAGAAACGTAGGAGATAAAGCTACAGAGCTTAGATTCTTAAAGGAAATGCTTCCTACTACATTGTTAAATAAGATACAAAAGCTTATTGACAATAGAGCATCAGAAGCAGATATTAATACTTTTATTAATACAAATCGTGAAGATTTAGATGCAGGTATCTTAAAGTCATTAAATGACACTGTAACCAAGACTAGACAAAACTTAGTGGAGACACAAAAGGTTATTGCTGGTAAAGAAGCAGGCAGTTTCTTAATGCCTGAACTAGAGAACAGATTCACTGATAAAGCAGGCTTAAATAAGTTTGCTATGACAGACCAAGAAGTTAATGATGTTATTAAGTTTGCTAATGCTAACTACATGATTAACAATGTGGAATTCCACAAGATCTTGTTTGGTGATCCATATCAGTTTGAGATTAAGGGGAATCAATTAGATGAGATTAAGCGTATCAAGTCTTTCTTATCTCCAAGAAGAATCACTGTAAACTCTGATGAGTTTAATAACTTATTCAATAAACAATATAATACTGTAGCTGGTGTTGAATTAACACCAGAAGACTATGGTTATCATGAGCATAAGAACTTTGCTAAGACATTTACAGCTGCTGATGTAAATGTAACAGATAGTTTCTATCCTAAATCAAATGAGGCAGATGCTGCTTCTTGGATTATGGATGCTGCATATAAAGAGGTGAAGTTGAAGAATGGTCAGTGGTCTGATGAAGCTGAAGATTGGCATCAATGGCAAATGGCTTACACAAGACAAAATGTTCCTGGTTACACATATAAAAGTGAAGCTCTTCGTAAACATGATGAGAAGTTGGTGCAACAGCCTGAGCCTAAATATGTTATAGATGTATTAAAGCCTATTGTATCTGGTAACAAGTTTGGTAAAACAAACTTTGACTTGGTATTAGATAAGTTCTCTCAAATGCCTTTGTATTATAAGGCTATCAAAGGAACTAATCTTGGCAGGTTCTATGAGAAGATGTTCAAGGAAGGTTATGACTATGCTGTTGTAGTGTCTGGTAGAAAGGTAGGTGCTGAGAAGTTACACAAGTTATATAATGAAGATGGTAGCTTTAATGAAGAAGCATTTAATAATACAATCAATGTTGGCTGGGATGCTTATGGTATCCAAGTAGAGAATAGCTATGATAAAGATAGCAAACAAACTCTTGCTTCTCAACCAACTAAGTTAATTAGTGTTGATTTATATAGTGATGGTAAACCTCTTAATGAAGATGCTAAGAAGAAAGTAGAACATAATACTGAGGTATTAAAAGAAATGATTCTTAATGGATATCAAGAGTTATTAAGAAAACTTAGTATTGAAGACCTAGGTGATAACTTTGTTGTTAAAGACAAGACTGTTGTAGCTGATACATTAAGACAAGAGATGCTTAAGAGAGAAATGTCTGAGAATGGTATTGATAGTATTTCTATTGATCCAGAAACTGGAGAGTTTTATATTCCATTTGAAGCATCTACAAACTACATTCAAATCAAGAATATCTTGTATTCAATTGTAGATAAGTCTATTGTATCTCCTAAAGTAAATGGTTTCCCTGCTGTACAGGTTCCTGTAACAATGTGGGAGAAAGCTGGTGAGTCTAGAGGAGAAGGATTGAAGAAGTCTGCTCTTAAGTTCTATAGCAAAGAAGACCCATATATGGAGGTATATCTTCCTGCTTGGTTCAAGAAACAATTACCTCAAGGTAAGACTGATGAAGAGCTAATCAAGTTATTAGAAGGATCAGAGATATTAAAAGGTATAGGATTTCGTATCCCAACACAGGGCTTAAACTCTGTAGAGGTATTTAAGATAAAAGGTTTCTTACCTGAGTTTATGGGTAAGACAATTGTAGTTCCTTCTGAAATCACTACAAAGGCTGGATCTGACTTTGACATAGATAAATTAAATCTATACTTAAAGAACATTTACGTAACTCCTTCTGGAGAGATTAAGTCTGTTCCTTTCTTTGGATATGGTGAGCAAGCTAAAGAGGCTATCAAGAAGTTCATTCTTGAAGAGGACATCAAAGCTATGCTTGACATAAACAGTGATATCTCTGGAAGCAGAGAAGATGACTATGGTACATTAGCAGATAAATTATACAAACAATCTCTTGAGAATGAGTACTTTAGATCTATGGAAGAGTTATTAACTCTACCAGAGAACTTTGATAGATTAACTTCTCCTAACACAGACAAAACTCTTAAAGAAATTGCTGGTAAGTTAGATGAGTTAAGAAATGAAAATGAAGGAGATATCAAGAATAGATTACTTGATAGAAACTACATGACTAATCAAAGACATGCGTTCTTAACTGGTAAGAGATGGATTGGTATTGCTGCTGTAAACATTACAGGTAACTCTCTTGCACAAAAGACAGATGTGTTTGTAGAGAATCCACAAACAGAAATGGCTCTACCACACAATACGTTTAAAGATGGTGGCTTTGATCATATATCACTTTCTGGTATGAAGGATCAAGCTGGTGAATACATCTCTGATAAGTTATCAATGTATGCAAATGCTTTCGTAGATATTTCTAAAGATCCATATATTATGAAAATTATCTACAGCAACAGAGTTGTAGGTACATTCATGTTATTAGAGCGTGCAGGTGTTCCAATGGAGACAGTGGCTATGTTCATGAACCAGCCAATTGTTAGAGAACATATTAAAAACTTAGATGCTAATAGTGCTCCTAGATATGCTATTAGTAATCCTGATTATATTAAACAAGCTCAGTTACAATTCCCTGCAAGTCCAAAAGCTATCCAAGCAGCTACAATTGCTCCAGATAACTTTGAAGATAATATATCTTCTTTTGCTAGCAAGACAATGACTGAAGCTCAGAACGCTGAACAGCACAAAATATTAAATGAGTTCTTATCTTATGTTACATTAGCTGATGAGAATTTTAATTTCACACAGGCTATCAACTATGATACCACTACGTTTAGAAATGCTGATGACTTCTATAGAAAAGAATTAATGACTGATCGTGCACAACAGAAAGGTGCTATTAGTTCTCCAAAGAAGGTGTTAGATAGTTCTTTCTTAGGTACAGAAAAGACTGTATTAGATCAATCTAATTCAGCGTTAGGTGCTATACTTAAGTTCAACCAACCTGAGTTCAGAGGAGTACTTGAGAACACTATTCAACAATATGCTGAGAAGTTTTATATTGCTAAGGATAAGTTTAACAGAGTGGCTGAGAAAGCTACAGCAAGCTTACTTGATTATATTATTCAAACAGGTAGAAAGAACCCATTGAATATCAGTGAGTTATCTTTTGGTTCAGAGTCTGTAGCAGTGAAGTTAGAAGAAGCTAAACAGAAATATCCTAATATACAAATACTACAAGACTTAGTTGTAGTTTCTTCAGAGAGACCAAACAGCCCTAAGACTATCAAGCTTAGAGCTAATCTTAAAGAAGCTTATGATGAGAACATGTATATTGGTATGATGAGAGAGTTAAGAGACAATCCTAACACAAATCAGTTGTATAAGGATTTGATCAAAGCTGGTATTATACAAGGTACATATCAATCTGCTGTGTCTATCAAAAACATCTTACCTATAGAAGACTATTCTGCTGAGGTTAAGAACATTGTTAACACTGCTGTGGTAGATGTAAATGTTCAGGAGTTTGCTGCTAACAATTGGTTCCAAAGAAACAACTGGAAGAATGCAGACATCACTCCTACAATTGCTCCTTATATTGATGAAGAGTCTGTAACAGAGATTGGTGAGTTTAAGAATCAAACCATATCTCAATACAAGTTTACAGGGTTTGTAGAGATTCCAGAGATTGGTGTAGGTGATAATGATAAGCTTGTTCTTGCTGTAGGTGAAAAATCTAAAGCTGCAGGGTATGACTTAGTTGCAATCCCACGTATCATCACTACAAAGTATGGAGAGATGATTGATTTCATGACTGGAAGAACAGTTACAAAATCTGCATATGCTGAGATGAAAGCTAAGGGTGACCCTATGATTGGACAAATGTTTGGTTATCAGAAAGTTAAGTTTATAGATGGTACACCATTGAGAACATATAAAGGAAAGTTTGTATTCAAGATGGTAAACTTATATGGAGATGGACAATTCATTTCTGAATATCACAAGTTTAACAGACCTTCTGAATTAGAAAACAATACAGGTAAGGTGACTGATGAAATTCCTAATTCAGCAATCATCAAATACTTTACAGGAATTGAAGAGAATGAAGTATCTTCACAGCCTGAAACAGAAACAGATTTAACTACTAAAGACTTTAAATGTAAATTCTAATGAGTTGTCAAACAGGTATAAAAACTGCTGTTGAGAAATACGTACAGAACAAGCCTTACTTAAGATTTGATGGTAAGGACTTTATAGAAGTGATGACCTCTCCAAAAGAGAAGGTTAATCCTAATAACTACTATGGAGTGTCACGTTCTGTAGCAGATACATTGAACAAAGCAATTAACTCTGACATGCCTCTAGGAAAGGTATTCTATCCTAAAGCATACTCAGATAAGGTGGGAGTTATTATTGCTCCTACAGTGAAGCAGTTGGATGCTTTGAATGCAAAAGATGAGGCTGAACTTAAACAAGCTTTGGCTGAGTTAGATGAAGAAATACCTGAGACTGATAGATTAGATTTAGAGAATGACACTACCTTTGGTGTTAACTCTGATGGTGATAGTACATTATTACAGACAGGAGAGATACCTGCTTCTAAGGCATCAGCTCAAACTATAAGTCTTGTTAAAGATTTGTTAAATAGAATTGGTGTAGATATTAAAACCTTACAATCTATAGAAGTGGATGGTGTTAAGCAAGACGTAAATGGTGTTGCTGATATCATGCAAAAGCTTGTAAAGGTAACTCAAGGTAAAGAAGATGTAGCTCTTACAGAAGAAGCTATGCACTTTGTTGTAGAGATATTAGAACAAAAGAATCCTCAGTTGTTTAATAGACTACTAGGAGAAATCAATAGCTACAGATTATACTCTGATGTCTTAGCAACTTATGGTAAGTATAAACAATATCAACTTGCTGATGGTAAACCTAACATTAGAAAGTTAAAGAAAGAAGCTATTGGTAAGGTGTTAGCTGAAACCATCATTAAAAAGAATGAAGGTTCTTTAGAGAAGCCTGAACTATTAGCTAAGGTGGAAGGTTGGTGGAATCAAATAGTTGACTTTATCAAAGGACTATTTGTTAAGTCTGGCTTTGACCAAGCTGCAATGATGGTATTGGGTGGTGAAGAGATTGGAAATGTTGATGATATTAGAAATGCTGAAAGTGTTTATTTCCAACAAAACCTTAATTCTCAACAAGCTGTAATTGATAAGTTAAGATTCACTAGTGATCAGATTACTAAAGATGACACTGGGTATTTGATTAATGGTAATAGAATCAAGAGAAGAGTTACTGACCTTGTTAAGGATTGGTATAGCACAAGATTTTCTAACAAAGACTTAACTAAGTCTGAGTATGACCAAGTGTTAGATGACCTTAAGAAAGAGAAAGGCACTGCAGGTCATGCTGATATAGAACACATGCTTAAGAACTACTTCTTAAATGAAGATAGTACGCTAAGACCAGAGAATGAAAGACCTGATGATAATGGATATGTATCTCAGTTAAATCCTGAGAACAAAGATCTATACAACATGTTAAAAAGAAACATGGCTGCTAGATTAGAGTCTTTCCCTGAGAAAACTAAGTTTCTTGCTGAGATGACTGTATATGATGCATCACGTGACATTGCTGGTACTATAGATTTTATTGCTGTTACTCCTGAAGGAAAGGTGAGCATCTTAGACTGGAAGTTCATGGACTTAAACGTTCAAAGATATAAGGATGTTCCTTGGTATAAGGTGAGTGCTTGGAGACAACAAATGAAACAATATAAGTCTATTGTAGAGAAAGCATATGGTGTTAAGCCAGAAGACTTTGAGCAAACTAGAATGATTCCTATCAGAGCAATATATTCTGGAGCTATTCCTAAAGAAGGTGTTCTACCACAATTAACAGGTGTTCAGATAGGTAACGTAGATGTAAAGAAAGAAGAATTAGCATACTTATTACCTGTAGGTCTTGAGACTGAAAAGACTAGTAGTAAGAAATTAGATACATTGATTGAGAAGCTTAATAAGATATATGATACTATATCATCTAAGAAAGCTACTCCTGAAGAGAAGAGAAGTAAAGCTGAGTTATTAAATTCATTGTATGAGTCTATTAGACAATTACAAATAAGAGAAAATGTTGAGCCTCTTGTTAGACAAGCTAAATTATTAAATGCTGATGTTCAAAGAGTTATAGATACCTATAATAATGAGTGGAAAGGAAAAGATGCTGGATCATTCACAGACAAACAAAAGAGTGATCTATCTGACAAAATCCTATCTTATGAAACCTCTTTGATGGTTTATACATCTTTGGCAACAGACTTAAAGAGTATATTTAAGAAAGACTTGTCTGAGAAGGATCAAGCATTGTGGCAAGATATTAGAGACACTGCAGAAAGTGCAAATGAATTAGAAGCTGATCTTGAAGAAGTAAGAAAAGACTTTGCAGAGAATGTTATTGCTAAGGATGCAAATGTTATGGACTACTTAAAACCTGAGAAGGTTATTAAAGGGTTCAGTAAGTTATTCAACTCTACATCTGTATTACAACTTAAGTCTGCTGAGATTCTTTATAAGATGGCTAATAGAGCGTTTGGCTTGGCATCTATTGAAACATCAGAACAAGGTAATGAACTTCTTGGTATAAAAGAAAAGTATGACACCTGGGCTAAGTCTAAAGGTCTTACAAATAAAAATTACTTTGACATCATTAAGAAGAAGGGTAAGAATGAATTGATAGATGAGTTTAGTCCTGAGTTCTACAAAACTTTGAAAAGTAAAATTGCTGAGAAGGATTATGACTGGGTAAGAAATAACATTGACGTATCTGAGTATAATAAATTCTTACAAGAACAAAAGGATAAAGAGCTTAAGAGAATAGAAGATAAGACTAGATTTGGTGATGAAGAAACAATAAACAGAGATAAGAAAAGAGAGATTGCTGATACTAATGCTCTATACAATACATCAACATCTGAGTCTCCTGGTTGGTTATTATATGACTTTGTAAAGAAGTTCCCTAAGAGAGATACTTGGGAATCAGAAGAGTGGAAGAATCTTACAAAAGAAGAGAACGCTCCTGCTAAAGCTTTCTTTGACTATATTAGAAAAAGAAATGAATACCTAGAACAAATTGGGTATATCAACAGAGCTGATGCTAGGGTGTTTTTACCATTTGTAAGAAAGAGTCTTACAGAGAAGATTGTGATGGGTGGTGAGTATAAGCTTGGTGAGTCTTTGTTAAGAAACATAACTATCACAGAAGGTGATGTTGGATATGGTGAAATTGATCCAATCACAAAAGAACCTGTATATAACATTCCTAAATATTTCACTAGAGAAACTGTAGAAGAAGCAAGTGAAGACTTGTTTAGAAACATGACTCTATTAAATAACATGGCAATTCGCTATGAGTACCTAAGCAACATTGAGAATCAGTTAAACTTGATTATCAAGACTGAGTCAAACAAAGAAGCTATCAAAACATCTTACTTTGGTAAAACTAAGTATAGAACTGATGGTACAGTTGAAACTACATCAGACAACTCTGACAACACTAAGCTTGTAAGAGATATGATGGCAGCTATTGTATATGGTCAGAAGTATGTAGAGAGTGAGAACTTTGACCAGTTGTTAGGTGGTATTTCAAACTTTGGTAAGAGAGCTAATAAGGTGTTAGGTAGAAAGGTATTTACTGAAGACTATGATGATGCTCAGATATCTTTAAATAAAACAATCACACAGTTAAACAATGTCTTCCAAATGAAGACGTTAGGATTGAATCCTATCTCAGCCCTATCAAACTTCTTAGGTGGTAGCTTCCAGAGTTATATCAATGCTGGTAAGTTCTTTACAAAGGCAGACTTTGTACGTAATGAGTTTATGTTAGCTCAGAAGATGAATGGTGTAGACTCTAAGAAATACGTAGGAGCATTGCAATACTTCCAACCTTTGACAGAAAACTACAATAATATTCTTGCTAAAGAATTATCTGTTAGTAAATTTAGCCAGGAAGGAATACAGGACTTCTTAATGATCTTGATGAGAACTGGAGACCAGTATGTACAGTCTATTAACTTCTTCAGCTACTTAGAGAACTCTATTGTAGAAGATGGTAAGGTGTTTAATGTAAGAGAATATCTTAAGAAACAGCCAGAGTTTGCTAACATGTTTACAGGTACAGCTGAAGAGAGAAGCCAGTTAAAAGAAAAGTTTGAAGCAGAGGTTAAGAGATTGCTTGATGAGAAAGGCTTTATGAAACTAGCTAAGGTGGAAGGTAATGAGCTTGTAGTGGAAGGCTTGGATAGAAAGTCTGATAGCGTGATTGAACTCAGAAGAAAGGTGCAAGCTATTACTAAGGATGCTTTAGGTAACCTATCTGAAGATGACCTTAGAAAGATTAACTTAAACATATATGGTAAGTCTTTCATGGTATTCAAAAACTGGATACCAAGACTTGTAGATGTAAGATTTGGTAACTTAAAATATAACTCTGCTACAGAAGCATATGAATGGGGTAGAACTAGAAACATGTTCAGACTTCTAACAGAAGACTTTGTAGGATCTATAGACAGTCTTATCAGTTCATTAAGAGGTGATGACCAAAAGTTTGTCAATCAAATAAAGAAGCTTTATGAATCAAAAAGATCTGACTATGAGAAGGATACAGGTAAGACTTTGAATATGACAGAGGGAGAGTTTGTAGAATTAGTAAGTAGTAACATACGTAACCAAATGACAGACTTCATGTTCTATCTAACATTGTCTACTCTAATTATAGGAGCCAAAGCAGTGGAACCAGGAGATGATGATGATAGAGCCACAAAGAACAAGTATAAGTATATGCTTAGAGTGATGGATAAGATTAGAGATGAGGTTGCTTATTTCTATAATCCAACATCCTTCTTAGGCTTGACCACATCAGGTATCTTCCCAGCAATTGGTTACTTAGAGAACTTCAGAAAGGTATTTGTAAACTTTGGTAGAGAAATGTATGCTTTAGGTATAGGAGATGAAGAAGCAGCAAAGAAGAACCAAGTAGTTAAATACTTACTAAAAGGATTCCCTATAGCTTCACAAGTGGATGCAGCATTGTTAATGTTCTTCCCAGATGTAGCTAAAGATCTTGGTATGAAAGCACAATCTGAGGCTCGTCCATTTGGTAAATAAACAATATAGTTATTGCTATATTATGTAGGAATACTTTTCCTAACTCATTGAAAATAAATTAAATTCACTATTTTTGCTACTAAAGGTGCACAGTGTACTGATATCTGTGTGCCTTATTGTATATCATACACTTATGTATAGCAAAAAATTGTTATAACATCACAATCTAAAAACATGAATGTCACTTGCTCAGCAACCCCTTGTCCAGTCATACTAGACAGTACCTGCGTTTTCTACGAAGGTAGCTATCTTGTATACACTGGTATTAATACTAATGACAATTTACAAACTGCCTTAGAGAAGATTGATGCAGCGTTTGCATCAGCTGGCTATGGTACGTCTGGTACTTCAGGTAGTTCTGGAAGAAATGGAACTAGTGGAATCAGTGGAACTTCAGGTTCTAGTGGACGTAGTGGTACTAATGGTACTTCTGCATCTTCTGGTAGAAGTGGTACTTCTGGTGTATCAGGATCTAATGGTACTTCAGGATCTAGTGGTAGATCAGGTACAGCAGGTACATCAGGAAGTTCTGGTCTTTCTGGAACTAAAGGTACGTCAGGTACATCTGCTACATCTGGTAGCTCAGGTACTAATGGTACAACTGGTACCTCAGGTAGCTCAGGATTAAGTGGTTCTGCTGGTACGTCTGGTTCTAGTGGATCAAGTGGTAGTTCAGGTACTGCAGGTTCTTCTGCAACCTCAGGTTCTTCTGGTACCAGTGGATCTTCTGGATCTGCAGGTACTGCAGGTAGCTCTGGTAGCTCTGGTACTGCAGGTTTATCAGGAGATAGATATGCAACAACATCTATTCAATCATTCACTTTAGGTAGTGGAGGTTCTTTAGTAGTTGGTCCATTCCTATCTTACACTCCAGGACAGTCTGTCATCATAGCATATAACTCTACCAATTACCAAGAGAGTGTTGTTATTTCATACACTGCAGTGAATGGTTTATTACAATTTACTGCTCCTACATTAACTATAGGTAGTGGTACATATAGTGCTTGGTCTGTAAACTTACAAGGTGCAACTGGTGGTCAAGGTACAAGTGGAACTTCTGGTTCTTCTGGTTCTGCTGGTACATCAGCAACATCTGGTTCTACAGGTACATCAGGTACAAGTGCAACAAGTGGCTCTAGTGGTTCTAGTGGTACTTCAGCAACTGCAGGTACTGATGGTTCAAATGGTACCTCAGGTTCATCTGGTAGTTCAGGCACTTCTGGTACGTCAGGTACAAGTGGGTCTTCTGGTACTGCAGGTACAACTGGAACTGATGGTTCGAGTGGTACTGATGGTTCAAGTGGAACTGATGGTAGCTCTGGCTCATCTGGAACTACAGGAACTTCAGGCACGTCTGGTTCATCTGGTACTTCTGGTACAGATGGCTCAAGTGGCACAGCTGGAACTAGTGGAACATCAGCTAGCAGTGGTACATCAGCATCTAGTGGAACTAGTGGTGTAGATGGAACTAGTGGAACAGATGGTTCTTCTGGTACATCAGGTACAACTGGTACAGATGGATCTAGTGGTACTGCAGCTACATCAGGTATTTCTACTTTGATGGCTGGTACTAGTGGTGATTCAATTACTCTTCCTCCTGCTGGACCTACAACAACTACATCTAGCACAACAACTGCTGCTCCTGCTTTATTTGCAGGAATAGTTGAGGTAGGTACTGCTAGTGTTTGTACTTCTCCTGAGGCTTCATTTGCAGTTACAGGTAATGCTGTTAACTTCTGTGATTGTACTGAATTTTCAGGTGCAGGATTTGCTTCATTGATAGGAACTGCAACAGATGTAAAATTTGGAGTACAATTTATACCTTGTTCAATAAATGGAACTAGTGTTGCAACAGCTACAAGTACTTGTACTCCATGTTAATATAAATTAAAAATATAAAATAAATATAAATGGCTTATTCTAATATTACCATAACCATCACTACAGGATTGTCATTCTATCCTGGACAATATGTTCAAGTGATACATGATGAGAATGATTACATATTTGGACAGGTTGTATCTTATGATCCCTTGACAGGTAGTTTTACATTCCTTCCTATTACATTCGAAGGAGCAGGAACACATGACTCTTGGACTATCGTAGCAGCAGCAGTTCCTGGTTCTAGTGGTACTGCTGGTACAGCAGGAACCTCTGGTTCAGCAGGTACAGCTGGTACTTCAGGTAGCTCTGGTACTGATGGTAGCAATGGTTCTAGTGGCACATCAGGAACAGATGGCTCGTCTGGCACAAGTGGCACAGATGGTAGCAGTGGTACTGATGGTTCATCAGGTTCTTCTGGTACAGCAGGTGCAGATGGTACACATGGAACTAGTGGATCAAGTGGTACAGATGGCTCTTCTGGTACAGATGGTTCGTCTGGTACAGCAGCATCTTCTGGTACTTCAGCAACTTCTGGATCATCTGGTAGTTCTGGTACAACAGGAACAGATGGTAGTAGTGGAACATCAGGAACTGATGGTAGTTCTGGTACCTCTGGTACAAATGGTACAGATGGTAGTTCAGGCACCAGTGGTAGTTCTGGAACAGATGGTTCTAGTGGAACCTCTGGATCTTCAGCTACATCAGGTTCTTCTGGTCTTTCTGGAGACATTTATAAAACAACATCTACTGATAGTGTAACATTAGGAACTAGTCCTATTACTATCACAGTAGGAACTGGTCTTGCATATACACCTGGTCAAGCTGTATTGTTATCTCATAATATTTCAAATTATGAAATTGGTGAGGTACAATCATACAATGCTGGGACAGGTTCTTTGACAGTGGGTAACTGGACAACAGTTGTAGGTACTGGTACTTATTCTACATGGGAAGTAAACCTTGCAGGTTCTGCAGGTGGTGATGGTAGCTCAGGTACATCTGGCTCTAGTGGTACATCTGGTTCTTCTGGTACTGATGGTAGCAGTGGAACAAGTGGATCTAGTGGAACTTCTGGTTCAAGTGGAACGTCTGGAACTTCTGGTACAGATGGATCAAATGGTACATCAGGTTCTAGTGGTTCTGCAGGTACAAGTGGTAACCAAGGTCTAGATGGTAACTTAGCTATCTGGAGAATTAAAGATACTACAAATACAGGAACTGATCCTGGCTCAGGCTACTTCGCAATCAATACAGGATTAAGCTGGAGTTCTACAACAACAAGTATTGCAATAGATAACATCTCTTATGATCCTGCAGTTAACTTGTCTGCATATCTTGACTACTTACAGAACAACACTGTAATTAGATTGACAAAAGTTAATGATAAGAATACATATAAGTTTTTATTAATCACAGGTTTATATCCATTACAATCTGGCTATGAAGAGTATACAGTTACTCAGCTAGCATCAAATGGTTTTGACCCAGATCCTAATGATGAGTTCTACTTTAACATTATTGGTGTGAGTGGTTCTTCTGGAACAAGTGGCACATCTGGCACATCAGGAACATCTGGCACTGATGGTTCATCTGGAACTGATGGTTCTTCAGGTACAAGTGGATCTTCAGGAACTAGTGGTACGTCTGCAAGTTCTGGTACATCTGCAACAAGTGGAAGTTCTGGAACATCAGGTACTGATGGATCAAGTGGTACAAGTGGTACAACAGGAACAAGTGGAACAGATGGAAGTAGTGGAACTAGTGGTAGCTCAGGAACATCAGCTTCAAGTGGTACATCTGGTACTGATGGAAGCTCTGGTACAAGTGGAACATCTGCTTCTTCAGGTACAGCAGCAACAGCTGGAACATCTGGTAGCTCTGCAACTTCTGGTGCTTCATCTTCATATAGTGGAACATCTGGTACAACTGAAACATTGCCTTTAGCTGAAGCTACAACAACTACAACAACAACTGCTGGTGGTTTATTTTCAGACTTAATTGAATATAGTCCTGATGTTTGTAGTTATGTTGATGGTTCATTTGCAGTAACAGGAAACGCAGTTAATTTCTGTGATTGTACACAATTAACAGGTGCAGGATTTGTTGGATTACCTGCTGGTAATTATAGTGTAAAAGTACTAGGGCCATTCCCTAATAAGCTTAGTATAACTACAGATGGTAGTAGCGTAGCTGTAGTAACTTCAGCTTGTACATCGTGTTAAAAAAAGTTGTAACTTTGGTTACTAAAAATAAATAAAAATTATGCCTTTTGCAAATATAACATTCAACGTTCAGACCAATCTGAGATATGTTGCTAATGACTTTGTCAAAGTGTATCATGATGCTAACAACTTTATCTTAGGTAGAGTTGTTAGCTATACACCTTTGACAGGAGAGTTAGTAATTGCTCCAACATCTTCTGTTGGATCAGGTACATTCAATTCATGGAATGTTGAATTGCTTGGATATAGTGGATCTTCTGGAAATGCAGCACAAGCTGCAACCTCTGGTGAATCTGGAACAGCTGGAACATCTGGTGAAGCTGGAACTTCAGGTGAAGCTGCTACATCAGGTGAAACTGGTACTGCAGGAACATCTGCTAGTTCTGGAACTAATGGTACATCAGCTGAATCAGGATCATCAGGAACATCTGGTGTGAATGGACCTACTGGACCCCAAGGTCCTACTGGACCTACAGGTCCACAAGGAGCAGGAGGATCATCTGGTACTTCTGGATCATCAGGTGGTGTTGGACCTCAAGGACCTACAGGACCACAAGGTGCAACAGGACCACAAGGTTTTGCTGGACCTCCAGGCCCAACTGGTCCTCCAGGACCTACTGGACCTACTGGTTCTTCAGCTTCTTATAACCAAGACTTAAACTCAGGTGCATACACAGTTAGATATGGTAGTTTAACAGGAACTCAGTATCTTTGGTCTTATAGTAGATACTATGTATATCCAGATGCTGGTAAAGGTATTGCTAGTAACGTAGCACCTACATGGCAAGGATTTGGATTTGGATGGGCAACTGATGCTGCTGTGGGTGGAACATATTTCTTTGGTACGTCTACAAAAGACATGAAAAAGAACATTGAACCAATGACTGCATGTGCTATGGACATCATCAACGCAACAGAAATAGTTACGTTTAAATATGACACAGGATTGCATGATGAAGTTTTACAAGTTGGTTTCATAGCTGAGGATACTCCAGCAGAATTAGCTACCTTTGATTATGATAAGATGGACTTAACTAATGTGTTAGGTGTAGTTTTAAAGTGTATTCAAGAAATAGATAGTAGAATAACAATATTAGAAAATCAACAATAATGCCATACTCAAATATAACATTCACTATATCAACTGGATTAGCTTATGTAGCTGGTGATATTGTACAACTTAGTCATGATGCAAGTAATTACATTGTGGGTACAGTTGTATCTTATAATCCAGCTAATGGTGAATTGATTATAACACCAACTACATCTGTAGGTTCTGGTAGTTATAATACATGGACAGTTAACTTAACTGGTGGTTCAGGATCTGCTGGCACTGCAGGTACAGCTGGTACAAGTGCTTCTTCAGGAACTGCTGGTACACATGGTACAGCAGCTAGTTCAGGAACAGCAGGAACATCTGCTTCCTCAGGATCTTCTGGAACTAGTGGTACTGCAGGAACTGATGGTTCTACTGGTACATCTGGAACTAATGGTACAAGTGGATCTTCTGGAGCACAAGGACCTCAAGGTCCTCAAGGTGCTACAGGTCCAACAGGTCCTGCTGGTACAAATGGTTCTAGTGGTGTAAGTGGTGTAAATGGACCTACTGGTCCAGCTGGTGCTACTGGTCCAACTGGACCTACAGGCCCTCCAGGTAACCCAACTCCTGGTCCTACAGGTCCTCCAGGACCAACAGGTGCTCAGGGTCCACAAACAGTTTACAACCAAGCATTGAACACAAACAGTAATGTATACTTTACTACCATGGAAGGTGGTGAATTATATTCTCCTATATTCTACATATCAGATGGTGCTCAGTTTAATGGTGCGTTTGGTTATGGTCCTAATGGATGGATTGGTGATTCTGCTAACTGGTATACATATGGTGGTCTTGGTGCTGCATACTTCTATGGAACATCTACTAGAGATGCAAAAAGAGACATTGAACCTTATTTAGATAATGCTACAGCTATTATTAGAGACACACAAATCATAACATTCAATTATGACTTTGATGATCCTGAAGCTGCTCAGTATAAAAAGATAGGATTCATAGCTGAAGATACTCACGTGGATATGGCATCTGTAGAAAAAGATAAAATAGAAATTCCTGCTACATTAGCAGTGGCTATGAAAGCAATTCAAGAATTAGATGCAAGAGTTAATGCATTAATACAAAAACAAAACTCATAACTATGACTATAAATGATGTGCAATTTTCGTTGAAAATTACAAGATTACAAGTTAACCCTAACAATGGTATTAAAGAAAATGTAGTGCATAGAGTGCATTGGTCACTTGAAGCTAGATACACTGATCCTGTAACAGGAGAAGAATTCATGGCTCCTCTTGATGATGTAACCACTTTACAATTTGTTGATGCTGCTGGATATATTCCATTTGAGAATTTAACAGAAGCAAATTTAGTTGCTTGGGTAGAAGCTAGAGAAAACCAAAGAACAAGAAACATGGAGTGGAGAAAACAAAAAGTATTTGCTCTTCTTCAAGAAAAAGTAACCCCATCAAATGTAACAATTACAGAAGAAAAATTACCTTGGGTACAACAATAAAACCAAATAACAAATGCCTTACGCAAATATAACATTTACTGTACAAACAGATCTTTCGTTTTTACCACATGACTTTGTACAAGTTAGTGCTAATGCTGATAACTATATTATTGGTAGGGTAGTATCATACAATCCTGCTACTGGTGCATTAGTTATTACACCATTACAATCTGTAGGTTCTGGTACATTCAGTTCTTGGACAGCTGCACTAACTGGCCCTTGGGGTTCATCAGGTACTGCTGGTACATCAGGCACTGTAGGTACATCAGGTGGACGTGGTAATTCAGGATCTGCTGGAGAACGTGGAAGTTCAGGTACACATGGTACATCTGGATCAAGAGGATTATCTAGAGCTCCTGGTCTTTCTAAGGCTTCTGGTGCAAGAGGTAACAATGGTAACTCTGGTGCTAATGGAGCTCCAGGACTTACAGGTGCAACTGGTGCTCAAGGACCACAAGGACCACAAGGTGCTAGAGGTACATCTGGTTCATCAGGTGTTCGTGGTGGTACAGGACCAACAGGTCCACAGGGACCAACAGGAGCAAGAGGTCCTACAGGAGGTAGTCCAACTGGACCTCAGGGTCCAACTGGTCCAACTGGTCCATCAAACAGTAACAACCAGAACTTGAACCAATATGCAGCAATGACATTTAATCAGTGTTATTGGGCTGAGTTATTCTATGGTGGAAATGCATATTCTAATAGTGGTAATGGTGCTAGAAGTGCTAGTGGTATTCAATGGATTACTGGTCCAGGTTACTGGCAGAGTCCAAATGGTGGTGTTGGTGCTGGTGGTTTCTTTATTACATCAACTAGAGAAGCTAAGAACAATATAGAACCATACACAGGATCAGGTTTAGATCTTATTAATGCTACAGAGATTGTAAGATTTAAGTATGATATTAATGACATGGAAGATGACCCTAAGGTTGGATTCATAGCAGAAGATGCACCTGTAGAATTTACAGGTCCAGATCATGATAAGATGATTATTCCAACAACAGCAGGTATAGTTATGAAAGCTCTACAAGAGCTTGATGCAAAATTAAAAGTTTTGGAAGGTAATGTATAAAGCATTACCTTTGTTTTTAAACCAATATTATGAATTTACAAGTTCAACCATTGTTTCCTCAAGATGAAATAGATATTCAAAATTACTATTATTATAATCAAGGATTCTCTCCTGAGGAGTTAGATAAGATATATAAAGATGTGGCTACACTTCCTTTTCAAAAAGGAACTACAGGAATGGGAGATGGTCCTGAACTTGAGAAGATTAGAGCTTCTTCTATCAAATGGATTCCAAAAACAGAACAGTGGAAATGGTTATATGAGAAGCTGTTTGGTATGGCTGTAGAAGCTAACAATGCCTTATGGCACTTTGATTTATTTACAGCAGATGATTGTATTCAATATACAGAATATTATGATGTAGAAGGTGGACACTATGGATGGCACCAAGACATTGGTCCTGGTCCTATGTCTAAGAGAAAGGTGAGTATCACTGTTCAATTATCAGACTCTGATGAGTATGAAGGTGGTGACTTAGAACTATTTAAGGGTGGTGATCCTAGTGACGCAGATAAAGCACCAAGAGGAAAGGGAGTTGTATTTATCTTCCCTTCCTTCATGATGCACAGAGTTACTAAAGTAACAAAAGGAACTAGACGTTCCTTTGTGTTATGGGTTGGTGGTACACACTATAGATAGTTAATACAAATCTCTAATTTCTAAATAGTTTGTTGCATCATCTGGAAATCCAAGTCTACCTTTCCAAAAAGAGTTAAAGGCTAAACTAATTCTTTTAGTCTGTCCTTGCACCTCAGGTACTCCATGATATTGCAATGATGGGAACAATACACAATCACCTGTTCCAATTGGCACATGATATTGATTACTGTTAAATTCATTTGCTGTGGCATTATGTATATGCCATTGTCTAGGAGAATCATCTAAGAATTCTATTTCATCTTTTGTTCTATCAGCTAATATATAAATCACTCCACTAACAATACTGTTAGGATGGTAGTGTGAATGATGATACTCATTTGGATTGGTATAGTTTAACCATGATTGAGTAATTTCAAGCTTAACTGAACCTTCGTCTTTAGGACAAATTATAGTCTTTACCCACTCATCTAAACAGTCTTGTGCAAATTGTTTCAATTCCCACATTACTGGATTCTCTAAAATTCTTCTATCTTTAGAACTTTTATTTCCAACACTGTTAGCAATCTTTTCAGTGTATACAACAGTTAATTCCTCAGGGGTAAAATCTCTGGGGAATTTTGTTTTCATGATTGGTGTAGGAAACATTAAGTGTATTGACTTCTGCATCTTATTCAGGTTTATATTGTTTTTGATCAGGTGTATGTATCTTTAAAAAGTTAATACCTTTCAGTGGTCCTTTTGTAAAACCTAAGGTACCATCAAAGAACGCATTGAATGCTAAACTTATTCTACCATCAGTTTCTACTGGAGGTACATAATGTGTGAGATTGGATGGAAATATTACCACGTCTCCTGTTCCCACCTTCATTAAGAACTCAGGGTCATTAAATCCTCCTAGTTGCTTAGGCTGTACTTGCCAGTTCTCTCCTGTATCCATTTTGGTAAATCCTATTTCATCTTTGTTTGGATCTGCGTTTACATAGAAGCATCCTGTTAGAAAACAGTTACTATGTATATGCTTCTGATGACGTATTCCTTTCTGACAAAAGTTTAACCAAGATGTTAATATCTTCATAGACATCTCATCTTTATTTACAGGATTGTACACAGCGTTTATATAATCCATCAAAGCTTGTTCACAGAACCTTTTTATATCAGCCAAAGGTTCCTGCTCTAGTATGTATATATCTAAAGTATTACCTGCTGTTGCTCTTAGCTTATCTTTAAAACTATGTATACAAGTGAGTTCCTCATTAGTTAGACTTCTGTTTATATTTAAAACACCTGCCACTGTTGGGAATATAGGCATTAACATTCCTGGTTTCATATTAATCTTGTTTAGGTACACTAACTCTTAAGAAATTGATTCTCTCTAATGGTCCTGACATAAATCCTAACTCACCTTCCCAGAAGGAATTAAACGCTAGACTAATTCTAGTATAGTCATGATTTGTCTTAGGAACACTATGTAACATGTTGGATGGAAAAAGTACAATGTCTCCTGTTCCTACATTTACTGTGAACTCATTACAGTTAAAATAGTTTTGTTCTAAGGCTTGTAGCTGCCAGTTTTCTCCAGTTGCTCTTTTAGTAAACACAATTGAATCCTTATCTTTAACAGCATTGATATACATGCAACCACTGATTATACTATTATGATGATGATGTTTATGATGATACTGAGTTTTATCTGTATAGTTTAACCAGGATTGTGTAATCACTAACTTTATCTTATCAGGATTGATTGGATTATAATATTGTGTTAGATAGTCTTGTAGAGCTTCTTCAGCTATCTTTTTCAATCTAGATAACCTAGGGTTCTCTAATACCAATACATCTTTAGTAGTGATGTTACCTGTGTTTTCTCTTACATCATCTTTATATTCTAGAATACAATCTAGTTCATCAGGTGTAAAAGGTTCGTCCATTGTGTTTAGTAGTAAACATGATGGAAACAATGATACTAGTTCCATTATAATAGTGGTTTAATTTGTTCTAATACAGTTTCCATACTAATAGACTTATGGCATTCAAAGTGTCTAGGTGTATCCTCATGCTCAGGACACCAATTCCAATCTCCTTTGTTAAACTTAAACACAGGATTGTTCCAGCAGCCATTGCATACTTCCATGTTAACTATACGTGTGCAGTTAGATTGAAACTCATGGTCAGGTGTAGTGAAGTTACTAATCATTACAGTGTGCTTACCTAAGCCCCAGTTCAACCAGCTAATACCACTAGACAATCCAACAAACATATCTGCATGATGTAAATAGTTCATTACATTCTCTAATGATGTATCCTGTAGTTTATCAGCTCCTAAGTCATCAGCCTCTTGAGACATTTCAAACACAGCATATCCCATTTCTTGTAACTCTCTAATTAACTCTTTCCAGTAGTACCAGTGCTTACATTGTGCTGTAGATCTAGTAGAGATACATATATACTTATTTTGTATAGGTCTTTCCTTTGGTGTGAATGCTATTCTAGGCTGTATCTCTTTATATTCTAAAGCTAAGATATTACTAGCTGCTTGTTGTAATGGAATAGTTGCAGGATGTGTAGGTTCACAGTTCTTGTTCCAAAACCAACCAAGCTCCACTTGAGCTATTATATTATGCACTGTCACTCCTCTACCTACAAACTCTAGCTCAGGATATACAGATTCAAAGAGCTCATTCTTAAATGATGATACCACTACATGGCACTTATACTTCTCTTGGAATTCTAAACAGTATGGTATCCAAGCTATGCTATCTCCAAGACTCTTAGACTCAAATACAATAAACACTCTCTTCCCCTTTATTTCATCTAGTAAGTTAATCTGTTTAACTGTACGTCCTTGGTACTTAACAAATACAGCTATATCAGATAAGTATCTTCTGTTAAGTCTAGCCCAGCTACCTGGCTTCATCTTCACTTCATATATAATCTCACTCTTTGATGTAGTTGTATCTACAAAGACCACATCATATTCTCTATCTTTACCCCCATCATCCAATAGCTCAAAGTATAAACCATTGATATGTAATAGTTTGTATGTTATCATTATCTCTCTGTGTTAAAAAAGAATGTTTGAAATAGTCTACCATCTTCTTTCTCTCTTCCAAAATAGTCAAGAGATGTATGAAATAAGTCTCCTCTATATAGGATTAATCTGTTATATACATTACCAATTCTATCTACTAGTTCCCACTTGGTCATGTCATAGTAGTCTTGGAAATGATCAGACTTTTCATTCTCTTCTCTAGTTGTCCATTTATAGTTTCTTATACCAAGCTTTTTGTTTCTAAACAAACCTGTACCACTAGACAATGGTGCATCAGGAGTTAAATAGAGAACACCTGCCCAATCTGTAGTATCAGTGTGCATCCAAGATCTATCATTAGCTGTGGTGTATTGAAATGCTCCTGAAGCATTATCTCCCCACCATGTCACTTCACCTGCAAAAGGTCTGATGAATTCCTGGATAGTATTTTTGATACTGTCATCTAAATAGGAGTCAGTTCTAAACCCTGGATAGTTTCCTCTAAGGTCAAAGTTTTGAGTTAAGATGTATTGTCTTACTTCGTCTGGATTGCTGTAAAAGTCAGCAATGCTTAATGATTCTACTCTCATAAGTTATTGTATGTTTCAATGTATAATTGTCTTGTTCTGTCTGATGTATAACCCTCATTAATCTTCATTACATTATCGTAATATTTCTTAAGAGTTTTACAAACTTCATACCAGCTTCTGCTCTCACGTGCAGCTAACATTTCTCTTCTTCTTTGGTCATAGGTCTTGATAGTTTCTTGTATACCTCTCACCACTTCTTTTGTACTGATGTTAGGAATCACCCACATACCATCCATGTGTCTAGATCCTCTGTATGTTCCCACAATGGGAACTGCACATGCTGTGGCTTCCATCAATGTTAAGTTAGGATGTCCTGCTTCTAGCATAGATGGATGTAAGAATATATCATGTGTTTGATATAGTTCTCTAGTCTCTTCGTCTGTAGGATTTGTTAACTTTAAAGTTAACTTTGGATAATCTAATAAGTCTTTATGTATCTCAAAGAACTTATTGTTGTCAGGATGACCAGCAATAGTGATAGGAAGATTCAACTCCTTAGCTGCCTCAATGCCATATCTAAATCCTTTTCTATCAAAGCCACTATCTCCTGCTAATCCATTGTTAGCTATCATCAATAGTGCATATTCAAATGTAGTTGTAAGAGCATAGTTAGGTGTAAAGAAATCTGTGTTAGCACCATGTGGTAAGTAGAATAACTTATCAGTCTCATTGAAATAGTCTATCAAATACTCAGCATGTGTAAAGGATATAATAGATCCTTTCATAGCAGCTAAGTTCTGCTTGAACACCCAGCTATCTTTACCATACCATTCTGTGTGATGGTCATGCAAAGAGAATACATAAGGGATATTATTATCTCTGCAGTGTATAGCCTGGTTAGCCAGATGAGCATGTACAATTGTATCTGGCCATCTTTCCAACTCATTCATATATCTAATGTCTACAGGAACATCTAGCTTCTCTAGGTTTTGTTTATATTCCCATATGAGTCTTTCTACAGCTCCCCATCCATTTGGTGGGATTGTAATCAAGCCTGTAGCTACATGTACTATTCTCATTTTCTAAATGTTTTATGTGTGTTATCAATTAATGAAAAACCATCTGCTTGTGTAGTAAGTCTCTTCTTCACAATACCCATTCTGTCTCCTGCAAAGATACAATTAAAATAGATATCAGCAGCATCCCATTTGTGTGTTCTTAAAGTTTCTTTTAACCATGGAGCTACATTTGCTGGGAACATGATACATTGTAAACCTATAAGGTGATTTGTTACATACATCTTGTCATCAATATCTCTAATCATAGGACTCTGAGGCCAGCCTTGTTCTAGTGTATCCTTATCTCCAAAGGACATATATTCAATATCATTCTCTACAAGCTTAGCTGCACAGTCTTCTACAGTGTCAATGAACTCTTCTATAGGCACCTCAATGATACAATCTCCTTCACACACTATCAGATAGTCACAGTCATGGAATTCACTTAGGATGGCATTCTTGAATGCTTCGTAGCATCCATAATGTGCTGGGGTAAGTGCAGTGCCATACTGGCGAACTTGCTCGTCATTGAAGAGTTCCATTGAAACACAAGCTGGTCTGAGACAGTTATATGATGGTGGCAAGGACTTATAGGGTGGGTTAACGTGTAGGTTATATTGCCACCCATGTCTGCACACTTGCATAAGGGAGTTTCTACTTGCTTGTTCTCTTTCATCATCTAATGTAGTTTGTATGTGAACTAATTTAATCTTTGGTCTATCCTTCTTTTTCCACTTGAACTTACCTGTATTCTGATACAAGTGTAGGTTGTCTTTGGTCAACTTGAACTCTTCCACCTTGTAGCAATTGTCTCCATCGTAGAAGTCCATTCTCACCTCAATAGGTTCTCCCTTGAATTCAAACTCATATGCCCACTCATGTCTTTGAGAAGGAATGATTCTCTTCCATACCATATCTCCTATACCTATATAGATGTTTCTATTGTCTCTATTGTATGTAAAGAAATAGAACATATAATTGTTTGGTTTTCCAACAACAGGGATGATAGAATAATACTCACTATTAGATGCTACACCTAACCCACTGTGTATCAACATAGTGTCTTTGTCATTTGTAATTAAATGTACATCATTTGGGTTGAAGCTAAATATCACCTTAGACAAATAGTCCTCTAGGTAGTTCTCACATCTTCTTCTCTTGCATACCTCGTTCCATTCCTCTGGTGTACGTACATCATCAAACTCCTTTAGGAAGAAGTCTGTGTCAAACATGATACCATTGGTTTGAATTCCCTTACCTTGTGGTGTAGGAAGTGTAGCTGCATATAACTTTTTATTTGTCTTGAAAGCTTCATTCACTGCAGGGATATCTCTAGGATCTAATGTAACATCATACGTAGTGTAGAAGAATCTTTTGAACCCAAGCTCTTTAGCTGCCTTAGCACCATTGAACATATTGGTCAACACTGTAAGAGACTGATTGCTTTGCTTCAATCCATTGATATTAATCTCAGCATAGTATTCTGGTTTTTCATTGTAGAATCTAGTGTAATAGCTATGGTAAGTTAATGGATTATGTGCATCATAGATATAGTAGTCTACCATACGTTGAATCTCCTGGTCTACAGGATAGTGAGACAACAAAATAATCTTTCTACCTAATGGCTTAAGAGACTCAATTGTATCCTTAGTCCACTGTGCTCTGTCCTTAATGTTAGGGTAGGTACCTAAGATGATACACTCCTCATCTAATACATCTAGGTTTAAAACCTTTATAATGTTGGCAGCATCACTACCAATATCTCCAGTTAAATAAACCATGTTCTCTGCATCATTGTACTTATTACAATATACATCTAGGTTATACATCACTTTGATCAAGTCATCGTATTGCATAGCTTCTTTGATGGCAATAGGATTTAACTCCTTGTTACCTCTGTCACCCTTAGATGGGAAGAAGAACACATCACATGCCTCTAGGAATTCATTTACATCACTACGCTCTCCCCAAACAACACAATTATCTGGTTTGTTCTCCATAAGAGGTTTCCAATATGTCTCAAAGTTACCTGCTTGATTACCCAAGAAATGAAACTTCACCTTGTGATTTTTAAGTCTCTCTCCTAATTCAAATGCATAAGCTTGGTTTTTTCTAGGAGTGAATAATCCTACAGTTACAAAGTGTTTATATTCAGGATCTAAGCCAAACTGTTTCTGTCTCTCCACCTTGTTTCTTTGCTTCTTATCTATAGGATACTCAATCACCTTCATTGGTACATCTAGGTGTACATATTTGAATACATTATACGAGCTCACAAACACAAACTCATCAGGCATCCACTTCTTCCACTTAGGATTAAATGAACTGTCATGTGTAGTCTCTGATATCTTCCAGTTTCTAGTGTCTGAGTAGATGAATGCTGCAAGCTTATCATCCATGAACATCTCTGGAAACTCTTCCATCACCACTACATCAGGACTGAAGCTGCACATAATGTGTACAAGCTCAGCAAACTTATCCTCTCCTAGAGAATGGAAGTTGACTCCTTCACCAAGCATATCAATAATCTTATTTCTTTGCACAACAAATTGCCATGCTAAGAATGCATACTCTACCACCTTAATTTCAAAGTGGTCCTTCAATAGTTCTACCTTGTTTACTGTTACCTGAGGGGCTCCTCCTGTTGACAAGTGAGGAGTGATTATTAATAGTTTTTTCATAAGTTGATTTTAATTGAATGTAATACATCATCTACACCTGGATGACACTCAAAAGTTTCTTTCTTCTCCAAGCAACCAATCAGTGGTTGAACAGAGTCTATAGTTGGCCAATACTCAAGAGCATACTTCATATTAGAACAGCAATGTATTTTACATGCTCCTCCTACGTATATATGTCTTCCCATCTTTCTATATGGCTTTCTAAATTCAGGATTGATTGCTGAACCTAATTCAAATATAGTTGTCTGTGTGGTGCCTGCTAAATGTAAAATACCACTATCCATTGTAACGACAGCTGCAGCATCGTTGATTAGGTGCCAGGTTTCAGAGACAGATGTCTGATTCATTAAGTTAATGATGTTAGCATCACCCATTTCATGTACAGGTTTCTGTACATTAAAGAACCCTGTCTCACTGCTATCTTTACCCACAGCCACTACATTACATCCTAGTTCAATTAGTTTCTCAGCTAACTTATTCCAGTTATCTTGTGACCATGTTCTATTAGGCCAGCTATTAACAGGATGTATCACTACATATGGTTTATGTATAAAATGCTTCTTAGGTTCTATAGGTCTGTAATAACATTCCATCTCATCCTTTCCAAGCATAAAGCCTAGATGTATAGCATGGAATTGTCTGATGTCCATCATGTTGTGCTTCATCTCTATACCACGCTCATCTTTCTTACCCACTAGATAGAAAGAGTTGTGCATGATATAGTTAGCGTTAAAGTAATCTCTATCTATAGAGTCAGCCTTATAGCTCTTCTCTACATGAGGATTCATCTTGAATAGCTCTGGCATCTTAGAGATGACAATAAGTTTTCTTTCATATGCATCATGTAGTTTTTTGATTGTAGGGGTGGCACATATAAGGTCCCCTAATCCATTACATTCTGATAAGTCTAAACAAACTGGTTTCATATTAATAATTTATATAGTATCCATAGCCCTCATCCTTGTATAACAAGTTCATGCTTGGATATCTCTCTAGGAATATTTCATGTGTAAGATCTGGTTGGTGATGTATCTCATGTACATTACCTTCATATTCTCCCTGCTCATACAGATAAGGTACAGCTATCAAACACTTCTTACCTGCAGAGTTAATTCTATTTACTAGGTTCATAGCTTCATACTTAGGGATGTGTTCTAATATATCTCCCATAATAATGTAGTCATATGGAGAGAAATCAAATGCTAGGATGTTAGAGTTGTATACGTTGTTGTATATCTCATGCAGATTAAACTTCTCTATGTATGGTTCAAATATCTCTATGGCATCTACATAACAATAGTCATTCAGCATTCTACCATAGGTACCTGCTCCTGCACCTACATCTAATACTTTGTTATTAGGTTTAAGAACCATTAGTAAATGATTCTTTACATCGTCTTTGAAAGCTGTTGAACTGTATGGCATGTTATTGAAAGTTGTATATAAAGTTAGTAGTTAACACCCAACGTCCTTCGTTGGTTTTGTTTTGCTGAGTTCTATGAATTAGCCATGAAGGGAATATCAATACGTCTCCACTCATTGTTGGTATTTCTTTCCAAGCCCAGTCAGGATTATTATGATATTGTGCAGACTTAAGAAGTTCTAATGGATCTTTACATTCAAAGTAACCACTCCCCTCTGGTACATGTAGATATGTTGCTACACCAAATGCTACATGAGCATGATTATGTTCTGTTGTATGACCTTGGTTATCTTGTACATTCACCCAAGAGTTTGCTATTTTCAATGCCTCTGGAAAAGAAATTCCCATTGCTTCTTTTGTGATAGATTTAACTATGTTAGTTAACCATTCATAAAAGTCTGAGAAGATGGCCATCTCATGTGGTTGAGTCTTATGTGTATAAGAAGACTTCCCATGCTTTAGAATAGGGATATCAAGGTTGCCTTGTACCATCTGCTCACATATAGGTTTTAATTCATTCCAATTAAAATTATAATGAGCCTTGTACAAATAAGAGCCATGAGGATTAACTATTTGTACTGTATTTTGGTTTGTAGTAGTTACCATCTTTATTAAATTCTTGTTCAAAATTAGTTGTTAACACCCATCTTTCCTCATCAGAGTTGTTTGGTTGTGTTCTATGTTTGAGCCATCCTGGAAATATTAATACATCCCCAGATATTACAGGTATCTCTCTCCACATCCAGTCATGAGTATCATGATAATAGAATCCTTTTAAATCTTCTAGTGGGTCTTTGGCTTCAAAGAATCCACCATTCTCAGGCATATGTAAGTAGGCAGCTGCTGCCATGAATGTATTAGAGTGGTTATGAGCGTGTGTCTTACCACCTTTATAGTGTACGTTTAACCAGCTATTTGTAATACTATACTTGTGATAGGTTGTAGAATATCCCATACCACGTATAGCTATTTCTGTTGCCATCATCTTTAACCATTGAAAGAAATCCCTAAACTCTGGCATGTTGTGTGGGTATAACTTATGTTGATGAGTAGATCCTCCATTCTCTACTAGTGGAAAGTTTGGATCAGATGAGTTCATCATCTCTTGACAAAGAGGTCTAAGTGCTTGAAAATCAAAGTCATAGTGAATCTTAAAGATATAGGGACCATGTGCGTTAATTATATCAACCTGATTTCCCATAAAAGTGTTGTTTATTTGGCACAAATATACTAACTTTGTTGTAAATAAAAAAGATTTTAGTCATGAAAATAGAAGTTTCTATAGGAGAAATTGTAGACAAGTACACAATTCTTTTGATCAAAGCACAAAAGATTAAGGACTCAGCTAAGTTGGAGAACATCAACAAGGAACTTAACTACCTAGTTGAAGTGTTGAAACAGGAGTATCCATTGATTACAGATGGTGCTTTGGTTAAGTCATTATTAGAGGTGAACAAAGAGCTTTGGAAGGTGGAGGATGACCTAAGAGATTTGGAGAGAGCCAAGGACTTCAACAAGGAGTTTATCATCCTTGCTAGAAATGTTTACAAGTTGAATGACAAGCGAGCAGATATTAAAAAAGAAATTAATATGAAGTATGGATCTGACTTTGTAGAGGAGAAATCCTACCAGCCATACTAGAAAAAAAGATTTGGTAGTTTCATTTTTTTTCCTTAGTTTTGCGAGGAATTCTATAGTTTAACCTAAATAGGTCTTCCTGACCATATTGTACACCCATGTCCTGGGTGTATTTTTATTTCTACAACATATTAAAAATGGCAATTGAAAAAGAAAATTCTGTTATAACAGAAGTTAAAAGTTGGTTATTCCCCATCACAGTGACTATCATTGGCATATTTGCTGGCATGATGTTAAAAGACATCAAAGAAGATCTAGCTGAAGTGAAGGCTGATGTTAAATTATTGATGGTTCAGTCTAGTGTAGACAAGACTAGAATTGACAATCTAGAAAGAGAAGTGTACGAACATCGTGGCAAAACAGCTTCCTTTCCTATAGAAACTACACCCACAGCAAATACATATGCTGTTCTTCCTGACAATAAATTAATAGCAAAATGGCTTTCAAAGAGTTTATAAAGAACATGCTTACAGATGAACGTGGTTCTACTAGTCACAAGAGAGTTATTGTGACATTAGGAGCACTGAGTCTATTCATAGCATTCTTGACTGGAATGGCTGTAGATCCTCACTTGGCTGACATCATTGGATTGATTGTTGCTGCTGGTATGGGCTTTACCACATGGGATAAGTATAGCAACAAAAAGAAAACAGATGAATAGAATATTAGTATTTATAATAGTAGGATTCATTTTATACACTGCTTTTGGCAAAGGTGGGGGGTGTAATCCAGGTCCTAGAAAGTCTGACACTACAATCATTCGTGATACTCAGTGGTCTGTACATGATACAACTATCTATAAAACATTGAAAGGCAAGACATTACATGATACAATTGCCACTCCTCCACAGTATATAGCTGATACAAACTATCCTAAACTGTTAGCTCAATACAATGACCTGTTGAAAAAATACATGGCTCTTGTAGAGTTCAAAGACACTATTAGATTGGATACCTTAGGGTATGTAGCAATCATAGATACAGTGAATCAGAATAGTATTAAGGGAAGATCTGTTAGATCTAATTACAAAATCCCTACAATAACAAACACAATTACAATTAATAACTATGAGAAACCTAAAGCTAAGTTGTTCTTTGGGGGTGGCATAGATTTAAGTCCATCGTTGGCTCCTGTAGGTGCACATGCTGGGTTACTTCTTAACACCAAAAAAGATCATCTTATTGGTTTACAGGTTGGCACTGGAGCTAATGGTGGCACCAATTTTGGCATCAATAGCTATT
>JACCDX011384393.1_pt1 | contig 52985 bp, 52 predicted proteins | sample 7449681 | NCBI WGS metagenome assembly JACCDX01 (sample SAMN15323450, study PRJNA562643) | freshwater metagenome | isolation source: river surface water | place: USA:Blue River Watershed | collected 2017-08-18
ACACCATCATCACCATCACGGACCGCCAGGGCAATGCGCTGTCGTGGGCGACCTCCGGCGCCGCCGGCTTCAAGGGTTCGCGCAAGTCCACGCCGTTTGCAGCCCAGGTGGCTTCGGAAGTCGCTGGCCGCGCCGCGATTGACCAAGGCATCAAGAACCTCGATGTCGAGATCAAGGGCCCCGGCCCCGGTCGCGAATCTTCTGTGCGCGCGCTGGCAGCACTGGGCATCCGCATCAACTCCATTTCTGATGTGACCCCGGTTCCGCACAACGGCTGCCGCCCCCAGAAGCGTCGTCGTATCTAATTTTTCAACCAAGCCCACCGCCATCGGTGAAATACCGATGGCTCCTCGTCGTTCAGACGGGCAGATGACACAAAGGAAGATCAAGTGGCACGTTACCTCGGCCCCAAGGCCAAACTTTCCCGCCGCGAAGGCACCGACCTGTTCCTGAAGAGCGCACGCCGCTCCATCAGCGACAAGGCCAAATTTGACACCAAGCCCGGCCAGCACGGCCGTACCTCGGGTCAGCGCACCTCCGACTTCGGTCTGCAGTTGCGCGAAAAGCAAAAAGTCAAGCGCATGTACGGCGTGCTGGAGCGTCAGTTCCGTCGCTATTTCGCTGAAGCCGACCGCCAGAAGGGCAACACCGGCGCCAACCTGCTGTTCATCCTGGAGTCCCGTCTGGACAACGTGGTGTACCGCATGGGTTTCGGCTCCACCCGTGCTGAAGCCCGTCAGCTGGTGTCCCACAAGGCCATCACCGTGAATGGCCAGCAAGTGAACATCCCGTCCTATCTGGTGAAGACCGGTGACGTGATCGCCGTTCGCGAGAAGTCCAAAAAGCAAGGCCGTGTGGTCGAAGCGCTGCAACTGGCCACCCAAGTTGGGCTGCCCGCCTGGGTTGAAGTCAACGCCGACAAGGCCGAAGGCACCTTCAAGAAAGTGCCTGACCGCGACGAATTCGCAGCCGACATCAACGAATCGCTGATCGTCGAACTGTATTCGCGTTAATCCTGGTTGAGCTGATCAACCGTTTAAGTCCCCTGGCTGTGCGAACCTGTGCAGCAGGCGTGGAACACCCAGACTTACCGGTGTAACGAGCCGGGGGTATTGAGAGGAAGCCGGATGCAAACCCAACTGTTGAAACCCAAAGCCATCAACGTCGAGCAGATCGGCCACAACCGTGCCAAAGTCACGCTGGAGCCTTTCGAGCGCGGTTATGGTCACACCCTGGGCAACGCCCTGCGCCGTGTGCTGCTGTCCTCCATGGTCGGCTACGCCGTCACGGAAGTCACGATTGCTGGCGTGCTGCACGAGTACTCCTCCATTGATGGCGTGCAAGAAGATGTGGTCAACATTCTGTTGAACCTCAAGGGCGTGGTGTTCAAGCTGCACAACCGTGACGAAGTCACGCTGAGCTTGCGCAAGGATGGCGAAGGTCAGGTGACCGCCGCCGACATCCAGACCCCGCACGATGTTGAAATCATCAATCCCGGCCATGTGATCGCGAACCTGTCCCAAGGTGGCAAGATCGACATCCAGCTGAAGGTTGAAAAAGGCCGAGGCTATGTGCCCGGCACGGTTCGCCGTTACGGCGAAGAGCCTTCCAAATCCATCGGCCGCATTGTGCTGGACGCTTCTTTCTCGCCGGTTCGTCGCGTGAGCTACAGCGTCGAGAATGCCCGCGTGGAGCAGCGTACCGATCTGGACCGCTTGGTCGTCGAAATTGAAACCAACGGCGCGATCACGGCAGAAGACGCTGTGCGCGCTTCGGCCAAGATCCTGGTTGAGCAACTGGCGGTGTTCGCACAGCTGGAAGGCAGCGAGCTGGCCGCTTTCGATTCGCCGGCGCCTCGCAATGCCCAGCAGTTCGACCCCATCCTGCTGCGCCCTGTGGACGAGCTGGAGTTGACGGTTCGTTCCGCCAACTGCCTGAAAGCTGAAAACATCTATTACATCGGTGACCTGATTCAGCGCACCGAGAACGAGCTGCTCAAGACCCCGAACCTGGGTCGCAAGTCGCTCAACGAAATCAAGGAAGTGCTGGCCTCTCGTGGCCTGACCCTGGGCATGAAGCTGGAAAGCTGGCCGCCCGCCGGTCTGGAAAAGCGCTGAGCTGACTCTTCCATAAAGACTCCGTCCCCTGGCCGTACCTGATACGGCGGCCGGCAAAACATCGAAAGGAACCCCTATGCGTCACGGACATGGACTTCGCAAACTGAACCGCACCAGCGAGCACCGCCAGGCGATGCTGCGCAACATGATGAACTCGCTGCTGCAGCACGAAGTCATCAAGACCACGCTGCCCAAAGCCAAGGAATTGCGCCGCGTTGTCGAACCGATGATCACGCTGGCCAAAGAGCCGACCCTGGCCAACAAGCGCCTGGCCTTCAACCGCCTGCGTGACCGCGACATGGTCGTCAAGCTGTTCGCCGATCTGGGTCCCCGCTACAAGGCCCGTCCTGGTGGCTACACCCGTATTCTGAAGATGGGCTACCGTGTGGGCGACAACGCGCCGATGGCCCTGGTCGAACTGGTGGATCGTCCCGAAATTCAAGAAGCTTCCCAAGAAGCCGCTGAATAAGCTATAATAACCCTCTTGCCGCGCGATGGAGCAGCCTGGTAGCTCGTTGGGCTCATAACCCAAAGGTCGCAAGTTCAAATCTTGCTCGCGCAACCAATAAAAAATTGGGGTCAGATAACGATTTGTTGTCTGACCCCTTTTTCTTTGGGATGTTCAGAGAATGAGCCAACACATCACTCAGGCCCAGGTTCTGGCCAGTGCCACGCGCATTGAGTTGCCTACGCCAGGGGGCATCCAGGTCTGGCATGGCTGGAATACCAGCGCAGGGCGCCCGCTGGTGCTGTTGCATGGCGGCAGTGGCAGCTGGACACACTGGCTGCGCAATATCCAGGCCTTGTCACAAGACCGTGCGGTCTATGCCCTGGATCTGCCAGGTTTTGGCGACTCCGACTTGCCACCCGAAACCCGTGATGCTGACGAGTTGCAGCATCATGTGGCGCAAGGTTTGCGCCAGTTGCTTGGCGAGGGCCCTCACGATGTGATGGGCTTTTCTTTCGGTGGGATGACCGCCGGGTTCATCGCGGCCCATCAGCCAGCGTTGATTCGTCGGCTGGTGCTGGTGGGCATTCCCGGTCTGGGCCTGTTTGGTGATCCGTTGGATCTGCGCGGCTTGCGTGACGACATGTCTCGCGACGAGCGACGCAGTATCTTGCGCCACAACCTGCTGCAAATCATGTTGCGTCACCCTGAGAGCGTCGATGAGGCCACCCTGGATTTGCAGGATGCCAATGTCTCGCGCGATCGTTTGCGCCGCCGTCGCATTGCCCGTGGGGATGTGCTGGTTCATCTGCAATCCCAATGGCAGTGCCCGATCCACACCATCTGGGGCGAGTACGACAGCCTGGTGGAGGAGCGTTTGTATCGCGTGCCTCAGGTGCTGAGCCAATGCCGTCTGGTCAGTTTTCATGTGGTACCCCAGGCGGGGCATTGGGTTCAGTATGAGCGCCCCGAAGGGTTCAACAAGGTGGCGTTGCGTTGCCTGGCCGGCGAAGGCGAATAGGCAAACCGGCAACACAAGCGCACAATTCGGGCATGCTCTACAAATTCAAATCCAAAGCCACGGGTGACCTGATCATGCTGGAGCCTCAGGGGCGACAGATTTTGGCCCTGATTGGCAAGGAGCCCTCTCCTCGCGGCATCTTGCAGGTGGCAGACATGCCCGCGGCGATTGCCGCTCTGCAGGCGGCGGTGCAGGCACAGGAGGCGCAGCAGGCTCAGGTTGTGCAGCAGGCCCAGGCCAAAGGGGAAGACCCGGAGCGTCCCGAAGGCATCACCTTGCGCCAGCGCGCCGCCCCTTTCATCGAGATGATGCGCCGTTGCCTCAAGGAAGAGCAAGATCTGGTCTGGGGCGTGTGATACATCCTTACCAAGCCCTCACACCCGATGTGGTGCTCGATGCGCTGAGTGACCTTGGCCTGTCTGTGGATGGGCGCATGAGCGCGCTCAGCTCTTATGAGAATCGCGTCTACCAGGTCATGCTGGACGATACGCCTCCCGTGGTGGTGAAAATTTATCGCCCCGGCCGCTGGACCGATGCCCAGATTCTGGAAGAGCATGCGTTCACGGCCGAGATGATGGCCGATGACATTCCTGTGGTGGGGCCCTTGTGCTTGCAAGGGCGTACTTTGCACGAGCTGCAAGCGCCGGGTGACAGTGGCGTTCAGCGTTTTGTGTTCAGCGTCTCTCCCCGTCGAGGGGGCCGCTGGCCCGAGCTGGAGGATCCGGAGGTGCGCCATTGGATCGGCCGGTTCCTTGCGCGCATCCACAATGTGGGCGCTCGCTCAGTGTTTCAGACTCGCCCCGCATTGAACGTTGACAGTTTTGGCTGGGACTCCTTGCACTGGCTGCAAGCCAACCGGGCGATTGCGCCGGAAATGGAAGCGGCCTGGCTGGGCGTCTGTCGCGAGGCGCTGAGCCTGGCCCAGACGGCGCTGGCGTCTGCGCCGTTCACGCAACTGCGTCTGCATGGCGACGCCCATCCTGGCAACATTTTGTGGACGCCAGCGGATCAACCCGAAGGCGGACCGCATTTTGTGGACTTGGACGATGCGCGCATGGGGCCTGCCGTGCAAGACCTGTGGATGCTGCTCAGTGGCGAACGGCGTGATCGCACCATGCAGTTGTCCGATGTGCTGGACGGTTATGAAAGCATGCGTGCTTTCGATCGAAGAGAGTTGGCGCTGATGGAGCCTTTGCGCACCCTGCGACTGGTGCACTACAGCGCCTGGCTGGCGCGTCGCCAGGATGACCCGGCTTTTGCACAGCACTTTGCCTGGTTTGGCACAGTGAATTACTGGCAGGACCAGGTCAACATCCTGCGCGATCAGATCGAGGCCATGCAAGAGCCTGCACTGCAGGTTTGATCATCGAACCGGGTTCTCAAGGATCCCGATGCCATCGATCTCCACGCGCACCACATCACCGGCCTGCAAATACCGCGGTGGCTTGAACCCGATGCCCACGCCGACTGGCGTGCCGGTGGCGATCACGTCACCCGGATAGAGCGTGATGCCGGCACTCAGGGTTTCAATGAGGGTGGGGATATCAAAGATCAAATCGGTGGTGTTGGCGTTCTGGCGCTCCTCGCCATTGACATGGCAGCGCACTTGCGTGCGCGTGCCATCACAGGTGTCGGCGCTGACCAGCCAGGGCCCCATCGGACAGAAGGTGTCAAACGACTTGCCCATGTGCCATTGCAGATGGCGGTTCTGCCAGTCGCGCGAAGTCACATCATTGATGACGGTGTAGCCCCAGACGTGGTTCATGGCCTCAGCCTTGCCGATGCCTTTGCCGCCGCGACCGATGATCACGCCAAGCTCGGCTTCGTAGTCGATCGCCGTGGACACCGCGTGCGGAATTTCGATGGTGTCCCCTGTGGCAATGACCGACTCGGGCACCTTGCTGAAAATGATGGGGACCGAGGGAATGTCACCGCCTGCCTTGGCGCTGCTGTCAAAACCGCTGCTGGCAAATTCCTTGGCATGGGCGTAGTAATTCTTGCCCACACAGAAGATGTTGCGGCGCGGACGCGGCAAGGGGGCGGTCAGTCGAACGTCGCTCAGCGGTACTGTCTCCAGCAAGGCAGGTAACCCGGCGCCTGCGCTCAGGCGCTCCACGATCGGCAGGGCGCCCAGCACGCGTTCAGCCACCGGCAAGTCCAGCAAGGTCACCGATTGCAAGTCGTCGGACACCAGGCCGACCTGGGGCAATTGTTGGTAGATGAAGGCAGCGAGTCTCATGGCGGTCACCGATCAGGGGGATTGGGGATTGATGCTGCATTGTCGCAGTGCTAGAGTGATCGTGCGATCAGTGAAAACTAGCACAGGAGAATCCATGAAACGTCGTCACGCCTTGGTGGCCACTGCCACGACCCTGATGGGCGGGTCCCTCGCAGCGCAAGTTATGGCGCCTGCATTTCCTGCCAGGCCGCTGACGCTGATCGTGCCTTTTCCACCGGGCGGTCTGGCTGACATCGTGGCGCGCCCGGTCGCCGAGGCTCTGGGGCGGGAGTTGGGTCAACCTGTGGTGATTGAGAACAAGCCCGGGGCCGGTGGTGGCATTGGCATGGGGGCGGCCGCCAAAGCGCGCGCGGATGGCCACACATTGCTGATGGCCTTGTCTTCATTGACGGTGATTCCCGAGGCAGATGTCTTGGTGGGGCGTGCGCCTTTGTTCGCGCTCTCGGACTTGCGTGCCATCGCACGTTACACCGCCGACCCCACGGTGTTGGTGGTGCGCGCCGATGCCCCCTGGAAAACAGCCCAGGATTTCATTGACGATGCACGCAAGCGTCCCGGCACCATTCCCTATGGCTCATCAGGCAATTACGGCACCATGCATGTGCCCATGGAAATTCTGGCGCAAGTTGCCGGTGTGAGTTTCAACCATATTCCCTTCACCGGCGCTGGTCCTGCCGTGGTCGCCTTGCTGGGCGGTCAGATCGATGCGGTTTCTTCGGGGCCAGCCACGGTCTTGCAACACATCAAGGCGGGCAAGTTGCGTGCCTTGGCGCATTGGGGGCAGGGTCGCCTGGACACCTTGCCCGATGTACCCAGCCTGAAGGATGCAGGCTTTCAAGCCGAGTATGCCCAGTGGTCAGGCTTGTTCGTTCCCAGCGCCACACCCGAGTCGGTGGTGCAGCGTCTGCGCGCGGCAGCGCGTGCCGCCGCGCAAGACGCCAAAGTGCGCGATGTCATTCAAAACGCGGGCAGCCCCATTCTTTACCAGGACAGCCTGGACTTTGAAAAGTATGTGCAAGCCGATGCACGACGCATGAGCGAGGTGGTGCGTCGTATCGGCAAAGTGCAATGACGGCTGGCCGTTTCAGGCCAGCAGCGCGTTGACGCGTCGCACATAGGCTGCCGGATCGGCAGGCAAGCCGCCTTCGGCCAGCAGCGCCTGGTCGAACACGATGTGGGCCAGGTCGTGGAACTGCGCTGCCGCGCTATCTCCCGCCAGCTTTTTCACCAGCGGATGCTCAGGGTTCACTTCCAGGATGGGTTTGACTTCGGGCGCTTGCTGGCCGGCTTGCTTGAGCATGCGTGAGAGTTGCAGCGACATGCCTTGGTCCTGCACCACCAGGCAGGCTGGTGAGTCCACCAGGCGAGTTGTGACGCGCACGTCCTCGGCTTTTTCTTTCAACGCTTCTTTGAGTTTGGCCAGCACGGGCTTGAACTGCTCGGCGGCTTCCTCAGCGGCTTTTTTCTCGCCCTCGTCCTGCAGTTTGCCCAGGTCCACCGCCCCTTTGGCCACGCTTTGCAGTGGCGTGCCATCGAACTCGGTGAGAAAGCTCAAAGCCCACTCGTCGACACGGTCCGTCATCAACAACACTTCCAGCCCTTTTTTCTTGAAGACTTCCAGTTGTGGGCTGTTCTTCGCGGCGGCGAGTGTGTCGGCGGTGATGTAGTAGATGGCATCCTGCCCGTCTTTCATGCGCGCCTTGTAGTCGGCCAGCGAGACCTGGGGGGCATCGTTTTGCGTGCTGGCAAAGCGCAGCAATCTGGCAATTTTGTCCCGGTTGGCAAAGTCTTCGCCCAGGCCCTCTTTGAGCACGGCACCGAACTCGGCATAGAAACGGGTGTACTTGCCCGCATCCTGTTTGTCTTCATCGCTGGCATCCGCAGCGGGCTGGTCGCGCCTGGCCAAATCTTCCAGCATCGACAGCACGCGACGCGTGTTGCCTTCACGGATGGCTTTCACGTCACGGCTTTCCTGAAGCAATTCGCGACTGACGTTCAAGGGCAAGTCTGCCGAGTCGACCACGCCTTTGACGAAGCGCAGGTAGACCGGCATCAGTGCCTCGGCGTCGTCCATGATGAAGACGCGCTTCACATACAGCTTCAGGCCACCACGCTTGTCACGGTTCCACAAATCGAAAGGTGCCTTGCCCGGCACATACAGCAGCTGGGTGTATTCGGTGCTGCCTTCCACACGGTTGTGACTCCAGGCCAGCGGGTCTTCAAAATCGTGGCTCAGGGCTTTATAGAAGTCGGCATACTGTTCGGCGCTGATGTCTTTTTTGGCGCGTGTCCACAGTGCATTGGCCTTGTTGACAGTTTCCCATTCATCGGTCAGCACCATTTCTCCGGGCTGGTCGTTTTCGCCCTCTTTCCATTCTTCCTTGCGCATCAGGATCGGCAAGGAGATGTGGTCGGAGTATTTGGAAATGATGCCTTTGAGCTTCCAGCTGCTGAGGTACTCGCTGGCGTCCTCCCGCAGGTGCAGGATCACGCGTGTTCCGCGGTTGGGCAAGTCGATGGTTTCTACCGTGAATTCGCCGGTTCCACCACTGATCCAGCGCACGCCTTCTGTCGTTGGCAGGCCCGCACGACGGGTTTCCACCGTGATCTTGTCAGCGACGATGTAGCCCGAATAAAAGCCCACACCGAATTGCCCAATCAAGGCGCCTTGTGATTTGGCATCGGATTGCTGTGCGCCTTCCAGGCGCGACATGAATTCGCGTGTTCCGCTCTTGGCGATTGTGCCCAGGTGGTCCACCGCTTCTTGTACGCTCATGCCGATGCCGTTGTCAGAAATGGTGAGGGTGTTGCTCGCTTTGTCAAACCCGACACGGATTTCCAGGTTGGGGGCATCTTCGTAGAGGCTCGCATTGTTCAAGGCCTCGTAACGCAGCTTGTCGCAGGCATCGGACGCGTTGGAGACCAGTTCGCGCAGAAAAATTTCCTTGTTGGAATACAGCGAGTGAGTGACCAGGTGCAGCAGTTGCGCCACTTCGGCCTGAAAAGCATGGGTTTGTGCAGTCATGGTGGACATTCAAAAACAAAAACAAAACGAAGGTGATTTAAGGGCAGGCTGCCCCATTTCAAGAGGTTGGTCAGCGCGGCAACGACTCCACCTCGCGCGTCCAGCGGTCGAGCAACCGACGCCGTTCTGCAGCCTTGCCGTATTTCTCGAAGTCGTATTTGATGAGCCGCACGGCGTCCATGCTGGGTATGCGGGGGTCGGGCTTGAAGGTTTTGTTGGCGGGCGTCTGGAAGCTGCCGGCCTTGGCACCAATGGCCTGCCCTTGGGCGCTCATCAGAAAGTCGTAATAGCGCTTGGCGTTGTCCAGGTTGCGTGCGTTTTTGACCAAGGCGATGCCGCCGATTTCATAGCTGGTCCCTTCGCAGGGCGCTGCAGCGGCCACAGGGTATTTGTTGTGTCGCCAGCCGTCAAAACCAAAAATGAAACTGATGCCCACGGCCACTTCACCCTTGGCCACATTGGGGGCTTGCGCGGTGCCGCTGCGGGTGTACTGTGTGATGTTTTTGTGCAAGGCCTTGAGGTACTCGAAAGCAGCGTCCTCGCCCATCAATTGCACCAGGCCGGCAAGAATCGTGTAGGCCGTCCCGCTCGATGCGGGATGGGAGATCTCGATCTCGCCTTTGTAGATCGGCTTGATCACATCGGACCAGCACTGGGGGACGGGCAGCTTTTTCTTTTTCAGCAACTCGGTGTTCCAGCCAAAGCCAATGGCGCTCGTGTAAAAACCGCCCACCCGGTTCTGGGTCATGGCGTACTGGCGAACGCTCCAGCCATGCAGGTCATCCAGGTAGGTGGGGCGATAAGCCTCCAGCAATCCGACTTCGGCTGCTTGCAGAAACGGGTCGCCGGTCCCTCCCCACCACAGGTCGGTCTTGGGATTGGCCGCTTCCGCACGGAGCTGGGCCAGGGCTTCCCCCGTGGGTTTGCGCGTTTGCAGCACCCGGATACCTGTGGTTTTCTGAAACTCGGCGGCAGCCATTTCGCACCAGCTCTGATCGGTACTGCAGATGGCATTGACGCTGCCGCTTTGGCCCCAGGCCATTGAAAAAGACAGGCTGGCCAGGCTCAGTGCCAGCGCACGCAAATTGATCGCCATGGCGACTCCTTAAAACTTCTCATGCGGCGCCAGATAGCGCCATTGCCCCACGGGCAAGTTGCCCAGCATCACCCGGCCCATGCGCACCCGCTTGAGACCGACCACATACAGGCCGACTTGCTCGCACATGCGCCGGATCTGGCGTTTTTTCCCCTCGGTGAGCACAAAGCGAAGCTGTTCGGGGTTTTGCCAATCCACCCGCGCCGGTTTCAGTGCCTGGCCGTCCAGGCTCAGGCCATGGCGCAGACGGGCCAGCTGTTCCGCAGGAAAGGCCCGCTGCACATCGGTTTGCGTGGCACCGTAGTGGACCCGGACCAGATACTCTTTTTCTGTATGACCGTCTTCGCCAATCAGTTGCCGCGCGATACGGCCGTCCTGCGTGAGGACCAGCAGGCCCACAGAGTCAATGTCCAGTCGGCCTGCAGGCGCCAGTCCGCGCAATTGGCCAGGGGAAAAACGTGTGCGCGACGAATCCTCGCGCCAATGGTTGCGCGGCTGGATCAGGGTGACCGCCGGTGTGTGGCCATCTTCGGCCTGGCCGCTCACATAGCCCACGGGCTTGTTCAACAGGATGGTGACCCGTTCGGCCTGCTGTTGCTGTGCCTCGCGCTCCACCGTGATACGGTCTGCCGCAGTTACTTGCATGCCCATGCTGGCGGGCAGCCCATTCACGCGCACCCAGCCGCGCGCGATCCAGTCATCGGCTTCGCGGCGCGAGCACAGGCCCAGCTCGGCCATGCGCTTGTTCAGTCGTTGGGTGGCGTTGTCCATGATGCCGGGCAGTGTACCCAAGCTGTCACAAGGCGCGCAGAACCGCGTCGTTGCGCAGACCATCCAGGCTCAGCACACGCAGGCCACCGTATTCGATGCGGATCAGCTGGGCCTCTTGCAATGTGTTGAGCGCCATGTTCACCCGCTGTCGCGACAAGCCCACCAGGTAGGCCAACTCCTGCTGGGTGATGCGCAACACCTCGCCCACGCCGGGATACAGCACAGGATTGAACAGTGATGCCAGGCTGCGGGCCACGCGCACATCCGGGTCGTTCATGCGGTCAATTTCCAGCGCAGCGATGAATTGACCCAGGCGCTCGTTCAACTGGTTCATCACAAAACGGTTGAAACCGATGGAGTGGTCCAGCAGCCAATGAAAGCCGTCAATGGGCAAGGCGGCCACCACACTGTTGCGCAATGCCTGCACGTTGTAACGGTAAGGCTCCTGTTTGATGGCTGTGCCTTCGCCAAACCAGCCGCCCGAGGGCAAGCCCGTGTAAGTGACGCTGTTGCCCTGGGCGCTTTCAGTGCTCATTTTCAACAAGCCATCCACCACGCCAAACCAATACGTGGGCGAGCGGCCATAGCGGCACACATGGTCTCCGGGCTGCGCGTCACCCACCACGATCAGGGGAATCACCCGTGCCTGTTCGTGGGCCTGCAAATGGCTGAGCCACGGGATGCCCGCCAGTTCATCTGGGCGCGGAGGGCGGCGACGTTGGTGCAAGGTCAGATCGGTGGCCATGGAGGATCGTTTTGTCAGGGCGGGGTAAGTTGTACTTGGGGTATTCCCTAGATTGTCATCGTAACGACAAAATAACGTCAAACTCGGTTCTACGATCCTGGAAACAGTGTAGAGAGTCCTCTGTGTGACACGGACATGGTTCGTCGCGCGCAAGGCACATAAACAAGGAACCCGGAATGCAGACCACGTTTCCTCGATTGCTGATGCAGCATGCGCGGCAGCGCCCCAGTGCGCCCGCCATGCGCGAAAAGGAATACGGCATTTGGCAAACCCTCAGCTGGGCCGACCTGGCCAAGATGGTGTCGCACATGGCGTGTGGCCTGCATCAAATGGGTTTGCAGCGTGGAGACCACTTGATTGTGGTGGGCTCCAACCGCCCCCGCTTGTATGCCGCAATGCTGGCCACGCAATCCCTGGGTGCCATCCCGATTCCCCTGTACCAGGATGCGGTGGGCGCCGAATGCGTTTTCCCGATCAACAATGCCGCGGTGAAATTCTGTGTGGTCGAAGACCAGGAGCAGGTCGACAAGCTGCTCGAAATTCGCGAGCAATGCCCTCAGTTGGCCCATATTTTCTTTGACGATCCACGTGGCTTGCGCAAATACGACGAACCCGGCCTGGCGTCGATCGATGAATTGATGGCCGCTGGCGAAGTGTTCTGCGGCATGCATCCCGAGTTTGTCGAGGAGCAAATCGAGATGGCGCAGCCTGACGATGTGGGCGCCATGTTCTTCACCTCGGGTACCACGGGCAATCCCAAAGGCGTGGTGCACACCCATCGCAGCCTGCTGGATCGCGCACAAGCCGGTGCCCAATTCGACCGCCTGGGCCCCAACGAGGAAGTGTTGGCCTACCTGCCGCCGGCATGGATTGGGCAGAACATTTTCAGCTATGCCCAATGGCTGTGCTGTGGCTACATCGTGAATTGCCCCGAGTCTTCGGCCACCGTCACGATCGATTTGAAAGAAGTCGGTCCCACCTATTACTTTGCGCCACCGCGCATTTTCGAAGGCCTGCTCACCACGGTGATGATTCGCATGGAAGACGCGGGTGCCTTCAAACGAAAGATGTTCCACTATTTCATGGACATCGCGCGCCGGGTGGGCCCGGCCAAGATGGACGGCAAATCGGTGGGCCTGGTCGACAGTCTCAAGTACGCGCTGGGCAATCTGATGGTCTACGGCCCTCTGCGTAACAACCTGGGCATGTCGCGCGTGCGCGTGGCTTACACCGCTGGTGAAGCCATTGGCCCTGACCTGTTCAGCTTCTACCGCTCGATCGGCGTCAACCTCAAGCAGCTTTATGGCTCGACGGAAACTGCCGTGTTCGTCTGCTTGCAACCCGACCACGAAGCCCGTGCCGACACCGTGGGCGTGCCTTGTCCCGGTGTCGAGATCAAAGTGGCCGACAACGGCGAAATCCTCGTCAAATCGCCAGGCTTGCTCAAGGAGTACTACAAGAATCCGGCAGCCACGGCCGAGGTGCTGACCGCCGAAGGCTGGTATCACACCAGCGATGCTGGCTTCATTGACAGCCATGGCCACTTGAAAATCATCGACCGCGTCAAGGATGTCGGACGCATCAAGGGTGGCGCCAACGATGGCGCCATGTTCGCACCCAAGTATGTGGAGAACAAGCTCAAGTTCTTCCCGCAGATCAAGGAAGTGGTGGCTTATGGCGACCAGCGAGAGAAGGTTTGCGTCATGGTCAACATCGACTTTGAAGCCGTGGGCAACTGGGCCGAGCGTCGCAACCTGCCGTATGCGGGTTACACAGATCTGGCACAAAAGCCAGAGGTGTATGGCCTGATCAAGGACTGCGTGGAGAAAGTCAACGCCGATCTGGCCGAAGACGCCTTGCTGGCTGGCAGCCAGGTCAGCCGCTTCCTGGTGTTGCACAAGGAGCTGGACGCCGACGATGGCGAGCTCACCCGCACCAACAAGGTTCGTCGTGGCTTCATCGCCGAGAAGTATCAGGCGCTGGTGGATGCCCTGTATGGCGGCGCCACCGAGCAGTACATCGCAACCCAGGTGAAGTTCGAAGACGGCCGTACCGGCAGCGTCAACGCCACCCTGAAGATTTCCGACGCGAAGACCTTCGCTCCGGTGGGGAAAGCAGCATGAGCAAACACATTGGCGACGTCGTCCTCGACGTTCAGAACATCAGCTTGCGCTTTGGCGGCGTGAAGGCGTTGACCGACATTTCTTTCAATGTGCGTGAGCACGAAGTGCGCTCCATCATCGGTCCCAATGGCGCCGGCAAGAGCTCGATGCTGAACTGCATCAATGGCGTGTACACCCCGACCGAAGGCACCATCACTTTCCGTGGCCAGACCTTTGACCACATGGACAGCCACCAGGTGGCGGCCATGGGCATCGCACGTACCTTCCAGAACCTGGCCCTGTTCAAAGGCATGAGCGTGCTGGACAACATCATGACCGGGCGCAACCTGCGCATGAAGAGCAATCTGTTCATGCAGGCCTTGCGACTGGGGCCAGCCGAGCGCGAAGAGATCGAGCACCGCGAAAAAGTGGAGCGCATCATCGACTTTCTGGAAATTCAGGCCTATCGCAAAACACCGGTGGGCCAGCTGCCCTACGGTTTGCAAAAGCGCGTGGACCTGGGTCGTGCGCTGGCGCTGGAGCCTCAGGTGTTGTTGCTGGACGAGCCGATGGCAGGCATGAACGTCGAGGAAAAGCAGGACATGTGCCGCTTCATCCTGGATGTGAACGAAGAGTTTCGCACCACTGTCGTGCTGATCGAGCACGACATGGGTGTGGTGATGGACATCTCCGACCGCGTGGTGGTTCTGGACTATGGCAAAAAGATTGGCGATGGCAGCCCAGACGAAGTGCGCAACAACGAAGAAGTGATCCGGGCCTACCTGGGCACTTCGCACTGAACCGAGGAAGACGCAAATGGGATTTTTTCTAGAAACCTTGTTTGGCGGCCTGATGGCCGGCATGCTGTACTCCCTGGTGGCGCTGGGCTTTGTGCTGATCTTCAAAGCGTCGGGCGTGTTCAACTTCGCGCAAGGCGCCATGGTGCTGTTCGCCGCGTTGGCCATGGCGCGTTTTTCCGAATGGATTCCGCGCTGGCTGGGTCTGGACAATGCCTTTGTGGCCAATGTCCTGGCTTTCATGGTGGCGGGGGCCATCATGTTCGTCGTCGCCTGGTTGATTGAACGCCTGGTGTTGCGTCATCTGGTGAACCAGGAAGGCGCCACCTTGCTGATGGCCACGCTGGGCATCACCTACTTCATGGAAGGTCTGGGCCAGACGCTGTTTGGCAGCGACATCTACCAGATCAACATCGGCATGCCCAAAGACCCGATCTTTTTGTTCGAGTCGCTGTTCGAAGGTGGCGTGCTGGTCAACAAGGAAGACGTGATTGCTGCGGCCATCGCGGCCGGACTGGTGCTGATACTCAGCCTGTTTTTCCAGAAAACCGCCACGGGTCGCGCCCTGCGTGCTGTGGCTGACGATCACCAGGCGGCGCAATCCATCGGCATTCCACTGAACCGCATCTGGGTCATCGTCTGGTGCGTGGCTGGCGTGGTGGCACTGGTCTCCGGGATGATCTGGGGCTCCAAGCTGGGCGTGCAGTTCTCCTTGACCACGGTGGCTCTGCGTGCACTGCCAGTCATCATCCTGGGTGGTCTGACATCGGTGCCGGGCGCCATCATTGGCGGCCTGATCATTGGTGTCGGTGAAAAGCTGTCCGAAGTGTATGTGGGCCCCTTCGTCGGTGGCGGTATCGAGATCTGGTTTGCCTATGTGCTGGCGCTGGTGTTCCTGCTGTTCCGTCCGCAAGGCCTGTTCGGCGAAAAAATCATTGACCGCGTTTGAGCGTTCCCCAGACCAAGGAAGAATTCCATGCTTTACCGTGAAAATGGCCAATTCAAAACCAGCTATCGGGCGGATCAACAGATTTTCCCGATTCTGCAAGACCGCGTGGCGATTGCATTGCTGGTGGTGTTCGCGTTTGCCGTCGTGCCCTTGCTGGTGGATGACTACATCTTCCGCGCGATTCTGATCCCCTTTGTGATCATGTCCCTGGCGGCCCTGGGTGTGAACATTCTGGTGGGCTACTGTGGCCAGATCTCGCTCGGTTCGGGTGCTTTCATGGCGGTGGGCGCCTATGGCGCGTACAACTTTTTTGTGCGCATCCCCGGTATGCCCTTGATTCCGGCGTTGATCCTGGGTGGTCTGTGTGCCACTTGTTTCGGCATCTTGTTCGGCCTGCCCAGCTTGCGCGTGAAAGGCCTTTACTTGGCTGTGGCCACGCTGGCCGCACAGTTCTTCAGCGACTGGATGTTTTTGCGGATCAAGTGGTTGACCAACGATTCGTCCTCGGGCTCCGTGTCGGTCAATGAACTGCAAGTCCTGGGCATGCCGATTGACAGCGCTCTGAGCAAATACTGGTTTTGTCTGATCGTGCTCGTGGTGATGGCCTTGCTGGCCAAAAACCTGGTGCGTGGGGCCATCGGCCGCGAATGGATGGCCATCCGTGACATGGACGTGGCCGCCGCAGTGATTGGCATCCGGCCGATGTACGCCAAGCTCAGCGCCTTTGCGGTCAGCTCGTTCATCGTCGGTGTTGCGGGTGGCTTGTGGGCCTTTGTTTATCTGGGTTCCTGGGAGCCGGCCGCTTTCTCGGTGGAAATTTCATTCCGCCTGCTGTTCATGGTGATCATTGGCGGTCTGGGTTCCATCATGGGGGGCTTCTTTGGTGCAGCCTTCATCGTGGTGATGCCCATCGCCTTGAACCAGTTTTTGCCGGCATTCCTGGGATGGTTCGGCATTGAGATTTCAACGGCCGGTGTGTCGCATGCCGAGTTGATGATCTTTGGTGGCCTGATTGTCTGGTTCCTGATCGTGGAGCCGCATGGCTTGGCCAAGCTGTGGTCGATTGCCAAGCAGAAGCTGCGTTTGTGGCCCTTCCCGCACTGATTCCCTGTGTTTGTGTTTGATGATGACGTCCGTCCATTTTTAAAAAGGAGACATTGATGAAACTCTCGAAACTCGTTGCTGCCGCGGCCTTGGTCGCTGCTGGGCTGACCACCGCCAGCTCGGTGTTGGCCCAGGCCAAGGAACAATTCTTCCCGTTGCTGTCCTACCGTACGGGTGCCTATGCGCCCAACGGTGTGCCCTGGGCCAACGGCAAACAGGACTACCTGAAGATGATCAATGCCCGTGATGGCGGCATCAACGGTGTGAAGCTCACCTTTGAGGAGTGCGAAACCGGTTACGCCACCGACCGTGGCGTGGAATGCTATGAGCGCCTGAAGAGCCGTCCTGGCGTGGCATTTTTTGATCCGCAATCCACCGGCATCACCTTCGCTTTGACGGAAAAAGCCCCTGCTGACAAAATGCCTTTGATCACCCTGGGCTATGGTCTGTCGGTGTCTCAAGACGGCATGGCCTTCAAGTGGAACTTCCCGCTGATGGGCAGCTACTGGACCGGTGCCGACATTCTGATTCAGCACCTGGGTAAAAAAGAAGGTGGTCTGGACAAACTCAAGGGCAAGAAAATTGCTTTGGTTTACCACGACAGCCCGTTTGGCAAAGAGCCGATTCCCCTGCTGCAAGAGCGCTCAAAGATGCACGGCTTCGATCTGCAACTGTTGCCCGTGACCGCACCTGGCGTGGAACAAAAAGCCACCTGGTTACAAGTGCGCCAAAGCCGTCCGGACTATGTGTTGCTGTGGGGTTGGGGTGTGATGAACTCCACCGCCCTCAAAGAATCGCAAGCCACCGGTTACCCGCGTGACAAGATGTACGGCGTGTGGTGGGCTGGCGCCGAGCCCGATGTCAAGGACGTTGGCGAAGGTGCCAAGGGCTACAACGCTTTGGCTTTGAACACTTCAGGCCAGCAGCCCAAAGTGATCCAGGAAATCCTGAAGCACGTGCACGACAAAGGCCAGGGCACGGGTCCCAAGGACGAAGTGGGCTCAGTGCTGTACACCCGTGGCGTGATCATCCAGATGCTGGGCATCGAAGCCGTGCGTCGCGCACAGGAGCGTTTCGGCAAAGGCAAGGTCATGACCAGCGAGCAAGTGCGTTGGGGCCTGGAAAACTTGGCACTGGACGAGAAGAAGCTGGAATCTCTGGGTTTCACCAACATCATGCGTCCGCTGTCCACCAGCTGTGCTGACCACATGGGCTCCACCTGGGCCCGCGTTCAGACCTGGGACGGCAGCAAGTGGGGCTTCTCGTCCGACTGGTACCAGGCCGATGAGCAAATCATCAAGCCCATGGTCAAGGCTGGCTCCGACAAGTACCTGGCCGACAAGAAGATGACCCGTCGTGACGTCAAGGACTGCCAGTCCTGATTGACACGCTGACACCCATTGCGTTTGCGGGCGCAATGGGTGTTCGTCAGAGCCTGCATTGGAAAACAACATGAACACCCAAAATATCGTTCTCAACGTCAATGGCATTGAGGTCATTTACAACCACGTGATCCTGGTGCTCAAAGGGGTTTCCTTGCAGGTGCCTGAAGGGGCCATCGTCGCCATCCTGGGTGGCAATGGCGCTGGCAAGACCACCACCTTGCGGGCCATTTCCAACTTGCTCAAAGGCGAGCGTGGCGAGGTCACCAAGGGCAGCATTGAGCTGCGTGGTGAGCGCATCGAGAATTTGTCGCCCGCCGAACTGGTCAAGCGCGGCGTGGTGCAGGTCATGGAAGGGCGTCATTGCTTTGCCCACCTGACGATCGAGGAAAACCTGTTGACGGGCAGCTACACCCGCAGCGACAAAGGCGAAATCGCCGCCAACCTCGAGAAGGTTTACAACTATTTCCCCCGCCTGAAAACCCGTCGCACCTCGCAGGCGGCCTACACCTCGGGCGGTGAGCAGCAGATGTGTGCGATTGGGCGCGCACTGATGTCCAACCCCAACATCGTGTTGCTGGACGAGCCCTCGATGGGCTTGGCGCCACAGATCGTGGAAGAGGTTTTCAATATTGTCAAAGACCTCAACGACAAAGAGAAGGTCACCTTCCTGCTGGCCGAGCAAAACACCAACATGGCGCTGAAGTACGCCGACTATGGCTACATCATGGAGTCGGGCCGCATTGTGATGGACGGCGCGGCCACCGATCTCGCCAACAACGAAGACGTCAAGGAGTTTTACCTTGGTGTGGGCGGCGGCGAGCGCAAGAGCTTCAAGGATGTGAAGAGCTACAAGCGCCGCAAGCGCTGGCTGGCCTGATGAGGATGACCACGATGTCCACTTTTTACGACGCGCTGGAAACCCGCAATCCGCAAGACCGCGAAGCGGCCTTGATGCAAGCCTTGCCTCAACAAATCGCGCATGCCCAGAAGCATGCGTCGGCTTTTGCCCAATCTCTTGCACAGGTTGACGCGCGCAGCATCACCACGCGTGCAGCGCTGGCGAAGTTGCCCGTGATTCGCAAGTACGAGTTGCTCGAACAACAAAAAGCACAACGTGCCCAGGATGTCTTTGGTGGGTTTGCGGCCATCGGCTTTGGCAAAGGCATGACACGTGTGTTTGCCAGTCCTGGCACGATTTACGAGCCAGAGGCTGCGCGCCCCGACTATTGGCGGATGGCACGAACACTCTTCGCTGCAGGCTTTCGGCCTGGCGAATTGATCCACAACTGTTTCAGCTATCACTTCACCCCGGCGGGCTCCATGATGGAGTCGGGTGCGCATGCCCTGGGGTGCACCGTGTTTCCGGGGGGGACGGGGCAAACCGAGCAGCAAGTTCAAGCCATGGCGGAATTGCGTCCGGCAGGCTACATCGGCACACCCAGTTTCCTCAAGATCATTGTGGAAAAAGCCGCCGAGATGGGCGTGGCTTTGCCCAGCGTGAAAAAAGCCCTGGTTTCTGGCGAAGCGTTTCCCCCCAGCCTGCGTGACTGGCTGGCTGAGCGCGGTATTGCAGGCTACCAGTGCTATGCCACAGCCGACCTGGGCCTGATCGCTTACGAAACCGAGGCGCGCCAAGGCCTGGTGCTCGATGAAGGCGTGATTGTGGAGATCGTGCGCCCGGGCACTGGCGACCCTGTGCCCGAAGGCGAAGTCGGTGAACTGGTGGTCACCACCCTGAACCCGGACTACCCCCTGATTCGTTTCGGCACGGGTGACCTCACGGCCGTGTTGCCAGGGACCTGCCCAACGGGACGGACCCACAGCCGCATCAAGGGGTGGATGGGGCGCGCCGATCAAACCACCAAGGTGCGCGGGATGTTTGTGCATCCTGGCCAGGTGGACCAGGTGGCCAAGCGTTTCCCTGAAGTGCTCAAGGCGCGTCTGATTGTCAGCGGTGAAATGGCCAGCGACCAAATGGCCCTGAAAGTGGAAACGAGCGCGAGTTCGGATGCCCTGGCCCGCGCCATCGGCGAGGCGGTGCGCGATGTCACCAAGCTGCGTGCCGATGTGGCCTTTGTCGCGCCTGGCAGCCTGCCCAACGATGGCAAAGTCATTGAGGACGCGCGCAGCTACCAGTGAGCCATGGGCTGCCTGCACGGCATGCCCCATGCGACCAGCTACGTAATTTCCGTCATTTGCCAATCAGGGGGACAGTCGTACCATCGGTTTCTACTTCTCAAGGAGTCGTGCTGATGAAATCGACCATGCCCGCTTTGCTTGCCGCGGTACTGCTGCCTGTCGCAGCCCAGGCCGCTGACTTCCCCATCAAGGACAAGCCCATCACGCTGGTGGTGCCCTTTGCCGCGGGTGGACCAACCGATCGCGTTGCCCGCGATCTGGCCGAAGCCATGCGCAAGAGCCTGGGCAACAGTGTGGTGGTTGAAAACGCGGCTGGCGGGCCTGGTGGTTTGATCGGGGCCACCAAAGTCACGCGCGCCAATCCGGACGGCCATACGCTTCTGGTGCATCACATTGCCATGGGCATTTTTCCCTCGCTGGTGCGCAATCTGCCGTTCAAGGTCGAGAGCGATTTTGAGTACCTGGGCTTGATCAACGATGTGCCGATGACCCTGATCGGCAAACCCCAGCTGCCAGCCAGCAATTACAAAGAGCTGATCTCTTGGGTGAATGCCAACAAAGGCCACATCAACCTGGCCAACGCCGGGCTGGCTTCGGCCTCGCACTTGTGCGGCATGCTGTGGCAAGCCGCTGTGCAAGTCGACATGACCACCGTTCCCTACAAAGGCACGGCCCCCGCCATGACCGACCTGATCGGGGGACAGGTCGATCTGCTGTGCGATCAGACCACCAACACCACCTCGCAGATCGAGGCCAAGAAGGTGAAAGTGTTTGGCGTGACCACCCAGAAGCGCCTGACCACACCGAGCCTGAAAGACGTGCCAACGCTGGACGAAGCGGGTCAGAAAAATTTCCAGGTCACCATCTGGCATGGCCTGTATGGCCCCAAAGGCCTGTCGGCAGATGCCAAGGCCAAGTTGAACAATGCCTTGAAGGTGGCACTTAAAGACCCCGATTTTGTGAAAAAGCAGGAAGGCCTGGGTGCGGTGGTGGTCAGCGACAAGCGCTCGGACCCTGTCGAACACAAAAACTTTGTCGTTTCGGAAATCGCACGCTGGAGCCCGGTGATCAAGGCTGCAGGCGTTTACGCTGACTGAGCCTCAGTCCGCAGGGCCCTGGCCTGCCAGGTGTTCGAACGGCAGTTTGTCTTTGACCAGCATGACGGTGCAGGGCGCATCCATGGCCACCTTGATGGGCACGGTGGCAATCAGGCGCTGCATTTGCAGGCCATGGGTTGCCGCACCCATGATGATCATGCTGACCTGGTTGCCTTCGGCATAACGCAGCAGTGCCTGTGCCACATCACCCGACTCGAGCACATGGAATGAGACCTGGTGGTTTTCCAGGCGTAGCGGTTGTGCCCACTGCTGCAGGCGTGTGAGATGTTGACGGTGCACCGAGGTTTCGCTTTTGTGGCTGTCAGACGTGCTGGTGTCACTGCCTGAGATGACGGTGACCACCGCCAACCGGGCGCCTGCCAGGTTGCCCAGCGCCCGCGCCACTTCCTGGCGCATGGAAAACAGTGCGGCATCTGACACATCATGGTGTGGCACCGCCACCATGACGATGGGGACGCGCTCGATTTGCTGCTGCGCAGCCAGCGGACTGGGGTCGTAGTGCATGCCGGCCGCCTGGATCCAGCGGCGCAGGTGTTGCCAGAAACTCAGGCCCTCTACCTGATTGCCGCGCGCCGTGATTCTGACCTGCTCCGGATGCCGCAGATCAAATGCCAGATGGGCCGCCGACGGGTAGCGGTCCTGAGCCTGCGGCTGCAGGCAACGCAGCACGACTTCCTGCAACCATGCCGGTGTGTCCGCACGCAGGCGACGCAGTGGGGTGGGCGACATCCACAATCGCTGCCGCATGCCGCCTTGGGTTTGTGGGTTACCGAACGGCAGCTCTCCTGTGGCCATCTCGTACAGCATGACGCCCAGGGCGAACAGGTCGCTGCGCGGGTCTCCACGCACACCCACCACTTGCTCGGGGGCAATCCAGGCCGGTGACCCCACCGCTTTTCGCAACTCTTCGGCCAGCAGGTCCGGCAGTTGCGAATGGCAAGACAAACCGAAGTCCAGCAACACGGCGCGCCCATCGGGCGGCAACAGCACGTTGGCGGGTTTCAGGTCGAGGTGGCAGACATTTTGTTTGTGCAGGCTGTGCACCGCGATGGCCATTGCCGCGCCGATGCGCGCGATTTCCTCGGGTGTGGGCCGCGTCCTGGCCGTGGCATGCTGGTCCAGCCACTGCTGCAGGCTCAGGCCCGGGATGTGTTCCATCACCAGGTAGGGTACCGCCGAGAGGTCACCTGCTGCCACCAGTCGGGGCACATAGCGGCCTTGCAATGTCTGCATGATCTGGTGCTCGACCTCAAAACCGACGATGTTTTCGGCGCCGTCACCCGCAGTCATGCGCGGCACCTTCATCACCATGGGAAAAGGTGCGTTTGCACCCTGCACGAATTCCACGGCATACACATGGGCCATGCCACCCGCATGCAGGCACTCACCAATGCGAAAGCCGTCCAGCTCAGTGCCTGGGGACATCAATTTCATTGCCCAGCCTCCAGGCGGCTGGCCAGCGATTCTGGCAAGCCTGCTGCCCGCACCGCCTGGGCTGCGGCCATGTGGTGGTAGGCCACACGGCAAAACGTCAGCTTGCGTGTGGGCATGTCCATGATCGTATAGCCGGCGCGCGGGTCACCATCCCGTGGCTGACCCACCGAGCCGATGGTGGCGATCCAGCGCCGATGCGCCGGCACGGGAATGGCCACACCAGGCGAGGGATTGAAGCGCATCAACTGCTGTCCCGAGCCTTTGTAATAAAGCGTTTGCTGGTGCACATGGCCACCAAAGACATAGCGTACGCCGGGATACGCCAGTGTGGCATCCAGGCTCAGGCCGGCCATGCGCTCGCTGTCCACATAGCGCCAGCGCTCGGGTGCGTCAGCGCTGGCGTGCACCAGGAGCAAAGGATCGCTGTGATGCTGCAGGGGCAAGGACGCCAGCCAGGCGCGCTGGGACAGACTCAATTGCTGATGCGTCCAGCCTGCAGTGAGTGCGCCGATGCTTTTGTCTGCAGGTGGTGGCGCAATGGCCATGGCTTCGTGGTTGCCTTGCAGCACGATGGCCCCACGCTCGGCCAGGTCTTGCACCCGCGTCACGACTTCACAGGGGTTGGCACCATAGCCCACCAGGTCACCCAGCACCGCCCAGTGGGTCACGCCCTGGCTTTGCGCATGCGCCAGACAAGCGTCCAGCGCTTGCAGGTTGGCATGAATGTCCGAGAGCAGGGCGAGTCGCATGGTGTCAGCTCAAGGCGGCATCATTCAATCGCGCTGTTGGATTTCACGCTGTTGCGCAGCATGAATTTCTGGATCTTGCCAGTCGATGTTTTGGGCAGCGTGCCAAACACCACCTTCTTGGGCACTTTGAAGCGCGCCAGCAGGGTGCGACAGTGGGCGATGATGTCGTCTTCCGTGCTTTGGGTCTCAGGCTTGAGTTCGACGAAGGCGCATGGCACTTCGCCCCATTTGGGATCGGGCAGTGCGACCACGGCGGCCAGCATCACAGCGGGGTGACGACACAAAGCGTCTTCCACTTCGATCGAGGAGATGTTTTCCCCGCCCGAGATGATGATGTCTTTGCTGCGATCCTTGATCTTCACATAGCCATCGGGATGGGTCACGGCCAGGTCGCCGGTGTGGAACCAGCCACCGGCGAACGCCTCTTGGGTGGCTTGCGGGTTCTTCAAATAACCCTTCATCACGATGTTGCCACGAAAGAAGATCTCGCCCATGGTCTCACCATCCGCTGGCACGGGCTGCAAGGTTTCGGGGTCGAGCACCTGTACGGCCTGCTGCAAGGGGTAGGCGACACCTTGGCGGCCATTGAGGGCTGCACGCTCCTCGGCCGAGCGCGAGGCCCAATCCTCTTGCTTGGCACAGACCGCGGCTGGGCCGTACACCTCGGTCAGGCCATAGACATGGGTGATGTCAATGTTTGCCTTTTCGCAGCCCTCGATCACCGCAGCAGGGGGCGCCGCACCCGCAATCAGGCCTTGCACGGTGTGGGAAATGCCGTCGCGCAAACTGGCCGGGGCGTGGATCAGCATGCTGTACACGATGGGTGCGCCGCACATGTGCGTGATATGGTGCTCGCGGATCAGCGGGAAGATCAGCGCCGGATCGACGCGGCGCAGACAAACGCTGGTGCCCGCATTCAGTGCCATGGTCCAGGGGAAGCACCAGCCGTTGCAGTGGAACATGGGCAGTGTCCACAGGTAAGTCGTGTGCTGCGGCATGCCCCAGGTAATGATGTTGCTGGTGGCATTGAGGTAAGCGCCGCGGTGGTGCGTGACCACCCCCTTGGGGTTGCCCGTGGTGCCGCTGGTGTAGTTCAGCGCGATCGCGTCCCATTCGTCGCCAGGCAGAGACCACGCAAAGTGGGGGTCTCCTTGGGCCAGAAAAGCCTCGTAGCTGATCTCCCCCACGGCGGCGCCATCAGGTGCTTGCGCATCCTCCACCTCGATCACCCGCGGCTTGCGTTCGCCCAGCAAGCTGATCGCTTTGGCGATGACCGAAGAAAATTCGCGATCGGTCAGCAGCACCTTGGCCTCACCATGCTGAAGCATGAAGGCGATGGCTTCCGCATCCAGTCGGGTGTTCAAGGTGTTCAGCACAGCGCCCGCCATGGGCACGCCGAAATGGGCTTCGTACATCGCCGGCACATTGGGCAGCATGACCGCCACCGTATCGCCATGTCTCACACCATGCTGAGCCAGTGCGCTGGCGAAACGACGGCAGCGGTCGTAGGTCTGGGTCCAGGTCTGGCGATGCGGACCGTAGATCAGTGCCAGCCGGTTCGGATACACCAGCGCGCTGCGCTCCAGGAAACTGAGTGGCGACAAGGCCACATAGTTGGCCGGGTTCTTGTCCAGATGCAAGTCGTACATGGAGGGGGTGCTCATGGGAACTCCTGTGTTTCAGCGACCGGTGAAGCGGGCTGGGCGACGTTCGACAAAAGAGCGCAGGCCCTCTGTCGCATCCTCTGTGGCCGACAGGCGCTGCTGTACGCTGATGAACTCGTGCATGGCCACCACCGGCCCGTGTTCGACGGCTTTCAAGGCGTTCTGGCGCGTGGCCACCACGGCTAGTGGTGCTTGCTCGGCGATGGCCTGTGCAATCTTGAGTGCTTCTTGCAGTTGCTGTCCGGCAGGGACCACTTTTTGCACGAAGTTCAGACGCAATGCTTCGGCCGAACCAAATTCGTCACCCGTCAGCAGGTGCAGCATCGCATTGCCCAGGCCAGCACGTTCGGCCATGCGCAAGGTGGCGCCGCCGGTGGCCATGATGCCGCGCTTGACTTCGAGTTGCGAGAAGCGGCAGTTGTCAGCAGCCACCACGATGTCGGCGGCCAGCATCAGCTCGATGCCCAGCGTGTAGGTGATGCCTTGCACCGCAGTCACCACTGGCTTGACGCGGCGGCGGTAGCCATCCATGGCCAGATTCAGTGGATCGACCAGGCCCAGCGGCACGGCTTTTTCGCCCCGCTTCATCAGCGGCGCGATGGTGGGCAGGTCCAACCCTGCCGTGAAGTGATCGCCCAGCGCGTGCAGCACGCCCACGCGCAAGGCGGGATCATCATCCAGGCGGGTGTAGGCCTCGCCAAGCTCGCGGAACATCTTGGGGGTGAAGCCATTGCGCTTGGCCACACGGTCGATGCCGATCAACAGCACTGCACCTTGCACCTCGCAAACAATCCGACCTTCTGCGTTGTCGCTCATTTTTGTCTCCTGAAATCCCGGCTCTGTCGGCCAGTGAAAGTTCAACGGTAGTTGTAAACGCCCTGGCCGCTCTTGCGACCCAGACGGCCGGCTGCCACCATTTCCTTGAGCAGTGGGCATGGCCGGTATTTGCTGTCACCGAACTGTTCGAGGTAAACCTCCATCACCGCCAGGCACACATCCAGACCGATCATGTCGGCCAGGGCCAGCGGGCCGATGGGCTGGTTACAGCCCAGGCGCATGCCGGCGTCGATGTCATCGGGGGATGCCAGACCTTCGGCCAGCACGAAAAAGGCTTCGTTGATCATGGGCACCAGAATACGGTTCACCACAAAGCCAGGGGCATTTTTCACCGTGATCGGCGATTTGCCCAGGCGCTTGGCCAGGTCCTGCACCACGGCATGGGTGTCATCACTGGTCTGAAGGCCCCGAATGATTTCCACCAGGGCCATCATGGGCACCGGGTTGAAGAAGTGCATGCCGATGAAGCGGTCGGCGCGCTGCGTGACAGCGGCCAGCTGGGTGATCGAAATCGAAGAGGTGTTGGAGGCCAGGATCACCTCGGGCGCCAGCAGGCTGTCGAGTTGCTGGATGATCTTGATTTTCAGCGCATGATTTTCGGTGGCGGCTTCAATCACCAGGTCGGCGCTTTTCAGGTCTTCATACTGCGTGCTGGTGCGGATACGGGCCAGCGCTGCGTCTTTGTCGGCTTGCGAGAGCTTGTCTTTTTTCAGCAAACGCTCCAGGCTGGCGTCCACACTGGCCAGGCCTTTGGCGACAGCAGCCTCGGCGATGTCCACCATCACCACACGAACACCGGCCACGGCACAGGCTTGTGCGATGCCGCTGCCCATCGTGCCCGCGCCAATGATGCCCACGGTTTGAATGCTCATTTCCAGTTTCCTTTCGAAGCGTGATCTTGGTCAAAAAGACTATGGTACAGGCGCAGACTTGCATGCAACCAACAAAAAGCAGTTTCCGACTTTCCTGCGCGACAGTTTTGACCCAGCGCAATCGCCATAATCCAGCCTATGGACAAACTCAAAGCGTTTGAGACCTTTGTCGCTGTCGCGCAAAAGGGCAGTTTGACCGCCGCCGCCAAGGCGGAGGGGGTGGCGCCCGCCATCATGGGCCGTCGTCTGGACAGCCTGGAGGAGCATCTGGGCGTCAAACTGCTGGTGCGCACGACGCGTCGCCTGAGCCTCACCCAGGAGGGCAGCGCCTTTCTGGAGGACTGTTTGCGTCTGCTGGCCGATGTGGCCAGTGCCGAGGCCAGTGTCAGCGCTGGCGGGGTGCAGGCCAGTGGCCATCTGCGCCTGACGGCACCCGCCGGGTTTGGGCGTCGTCACGTGGCGCCCTTGCTGCCACGCTTTCGTGAAGAGCATCCCAAGGTCACCCTGTCCCTCAATTTGAGTGACCGGGTGGTTGACCTGGCCGCCGAAGGTTTTGATTGCGCGGTGCGGGTGGGTGATTTGCCCGACTCTTCGCTGGTGAGCGTGCGCCTGGCCGACAACCGTCGCCTGTGCGTGGCCACGCCAGACTACCTGGCACGTCACGGTACGCCAGCCCAGCCGTCCGAATTGATGCGCCATGCCTGCCTGACCTTGTCCAGCGATGCCTCCCAGACCCGTGGCTGGGCGTTCCGCGTGCCGCTGGGGGGTGGACATGAGGTGATCCATTTGCGACCCAGTGGTCCCCTGGATTGCTCCGATGGTCAGGTCTTGCATGCCTGGTGTCTGGCGGGCCAGGGCATTGCCTGGCGCAGCACCTGGGAAGTCGAGGAAGACATCGCGGCTGGCCGTCTGGTGCCGGTGCTGGAGGATTTCGCCGCGCCACCCAATGGTATTTATGCCATGTTTCCCCAGCGCAAGCACCTGCCCTTGCGCTTGCGTCTGTGGCTGGATTACCTCAAGGCGCAGTTTGCCCGCCCGGACTTTGGATTGTCATGACAGCCCCCGTGCAGGTCACCTTGTGCGCGGATGATTATGCGGTCCATGCCAGCGCATGCGCTGGCATTGTCAGCCTTGCACGCCAGCAACGCCTGAGCGCCACCAGCGTGATGTCTCTGTCCCCCCTGTGGGCCGCTGCGGCTCCGGCATTGCGCGAACTGCGTGGGTCGTTGTCGGTGGGTCTGCACCTGGACTGGACCAGCGCATTCGCTCGGGCCGCAGGGCATGGCCGCAGCCTGGGCAACATGATGTGGCGCGCAGTCTGGGGAGGGTTCAATCCTGCCGATGTGCGGGCTTGCATTGAGCGTCAGCTCGACGCCTTTGAAACCCATTGGCAGTCTCCGCCAGACCATGTGGACGGCCACCAGCATATTCAGCAATTTCAGGGCATTCGCGAACCCTTGCTCGACGTCCTGACGCAGCGATACGCTGCGGCACCGCCCTGGCTTCGGGTCTCTCAAGTGGCGCAAACCGATGCCAAGGCCGCGATCATCAGTGCCTGGGGCGCGCAAGCCTTGCGGCAAACTGCACAAGCGCGAGACTGGCCATGCCGTGCGCCATTGCGCGGCGCCTACGATTTCACCGGCGGGCGTGCCGCCTACGCGCGGCGCATGCAAGCCTGGTTGCAGGCAGCGACACAGGATGGTGGCGTCATCATGTGCCATCCCGCCCAGGGGCAAGATCCGGACGACCCCATCGGTGCCGCACGCGACTGGGAGTATGCCTACCTGGCCAGCGACGAATTTGCCCGCGACCTGCAGCAGGCCTGCGTGACGCTGCATGCCAATGTCTGAGCGCGCGCCACTACACTTCCTGAATGCGATCTGAAGCCACTGAACCTTCGTTTATGCGCACCCTCTGGGTCGTGCTGGCTTGCTTTGGCTTGTTGCTGTTGCTGGCCGCCTTGCGCCCGCTGGCCGTGCCGGATGAGGGGCGTTATGGCGAGATCGGGCGCTGGATGCTGCAGTCTGGCGACTGGCTGACGCCGCGCCTGAACGGCATCCCGTTTTTTCACAAACCCCCTTATCTGTACTGGCTCGAAGGCGGTGCGCTGGCGCTGTTGGGGGTCAATGCCTGGGCTTTGCGGTGGGTGCCAGCTTTGCACGCCCTGATGATGCTGGGCTTGATGTGGCATGTGGCGCGTCGCTGGGCTGGCCCCGTCGTGGCCCATCGCGCGGTGTGCATGCTGGGCAGTAGCCTGGCGTTTCTGATCGGTGGGCAATACGTCAACCACGACATGTTGGTTGCAAGCTGGATGAGTGTGGCGATTTTCTGCCTGGCATGGTCGTTCGAGCTGGGCGACGAGCGTCCTCATGCCGGTTGGGCTCTGGGGGGCGTGTTCGCCTGCGCTATGGGTGTCTTGAGCAAGGGCCTGATTGGCCTGCTGCTGCCAGGGCTGGTGCTGGTCTTGTGGCTGACCTGGACCTGGCAATGGCGCAAGGCATGGCGCCTGCCCTGGCTGCGTGGCATCGGCCTGTTTTTGGTCATCGCCTTGCCCTGGTTTGTCCTGGCGCATCAGGCCCACCCCGACATGCTGGCGTACATGTTTGGCAAGCACCAGTTCGGCCGTTACACCGCAACCACGTTCAACAACGCGCGACCCTGGTGGTTTTATGGCCTGGCCGTCACAGTGTTGCTCGGCCCCTGGATTCTTTGGGTGGTGCATCTGGGATGGCGCGAGTTGCGGCCCACGCCCGCTTTGCAGTCTCTGCGGCATCAGCCCGCCTTGCGCCGGCTGATGCTGTTGTGCTGGGTAACGACGATTGCGATTCTTGGCTTCTTCTCCATTCCCAACTCCAAGCTGATCGGCTATGCCCTGCCGGTGTTGCCTGCGCTGGCCTTGCTGGCGGCCTGGGGATGGCAAGTCGCCATGGCTGGCAAGCGCCATGAACGCCTTGTGTTCCGTATCCTGGTGGTGCTGGCGCTTGGGTTGGCGGTCGTGGGGCAGCTGGCAGCAAGTCGGTATACCCAACGCCACAGCAGCGTGGATGTGGCGCGTCAACTCGCCTGCCTGAAGGGCCCGCAAGACACGGTGTTGCTGGCCGGTGACTATGCATACGATCTGCCTTTCACGGCTCAGTTGCGCGCGCCCATGGTGGTCTTGCAGGATTGGCCGCAATTGCGTCAGACGGCCGGTGACAACTGGCGGCGTGAATTGTTTGAAGGTGCCGACTTTGATGCCGCAGCAGCGCGCCAGTTGCAGACACCCGACGTGCTCTTGGAGTTGGCCCAGCAGCCTGGCCAATGGCTGGTGTTGCCGCGCGAAGGCGTGCCTGAATTGCCTGCCGATTTGGCGGGTTTTGTACCTGTGTTTGCGGGCCGTGCCTGGACTTTGTTCAAAAGCCCCTCGACGCCAGACGCATCGCCAGCCCAGCAGGCCTGTCTGTCTCAGCGCCTGAAAGCCCAGTAGCGGCTCAGCACAAAGGTCTGGCCAGCCGCCAGGGCCAGCGCGGCGACCAGCGCAAGGCCGCTGGGCCAATCCAGTGCACGGTACAGCACGATGAAACTCAGCTCATTGCAAACGAAACCCGCTGCGGCGGTCCCTGCAAAGCGAACAAAGCTTTGTGAGACGCTGGTGCCGGTATCTGCAAAACTCAACCAGCGATGACCCGTAAAGCTGACGCCAAAAGCCACACCAAAGCCTGCTGCGTTGGCCAATTCAGGCCACCAGGTGGTGGCATGGGTGAGCCAGGCGAATACCCCCAGATGGGTCAGCGCGGCAGCGCTGCCAACCAGCAAAAACCAGGCGCTGCTGCGCAGCCAGGCCGGCGGCCTCACTGCGATGCGGGGTCCGTTGGCGCAGCGCTCAGGCCCCGGCCCATGCGCTCGCGCACCCAGTAACGTGGGCGCTGTTTGACTTCTTCGTAGATGCGGCCGACATACTCGGCCAGCACCCCGATGGACAGCATCTGGATACCGCTGAAGAACATTAACCCGACCACGATGGTCGCGTAGCCCGGAACATTGATGCCCCAGAAGAAATATTCGGCGATCACCCAGGCGCCGTAAAGCAGCGAGGCCATCGACAGGCACAGGCCCACCATGGCCAGGGCACGCAACGGCGTGATGGAGAACGCCAGCATGCCCGTCACCGCCAAGCCAAAGGCGCCGCGCAGCCCAAAACTGCTTTCACCACCGATGCGCGGCAAGGGTGCGTAGTCGATGGCCGTGCTCTGAAATCCGACCCAGGCGTACAGGCCCTTCATGAAGCGATTGCGCTCGGGCATGGCTTTGAGCGCTTCAACGACTCGGCGGTCCATCAGTCGGAAATCGCCGGCATGCGCAGGAATTTTGACGCGCGCCCCCCAGTTGATGAGGCGGTAGAAGCCATCGGTCAGACGTGCGTGCACGGCGCTCTGGTCTTCACGCGTCTTGCGCACGGCATACACCACGTCGGCCCCCTCTCGCCAACGTTGCAGCATTTCAGGCACCAGGCTGACAGGGTGCTGGCCATCGGCATCCATCAGCAACACCAGATCTCCCTGAGCTGTATCCAGGCCTGCGCTGAGTGCGGCCTCCTTGCCGAAGTTGCGCGACAAGTCCAGGCCCACGACTTCCGGGTGCACGGTGCACAACGCGGCAATCACGGCGGCAGTGTCGTCGCGGCTGCCGTCGTTGACCAGCACGATCTCAATCGCCAGACCCAGCGCCTGCAACTGTTGCAGGACGTCAGGCACCCATTGCGCCAGATGGCCGGCCTCGTTGTAGGCCGGCATCACGCAGGACAACGAGGGAGTGGCTCGGGAACGATCGATCAAGGCACGCATAGCCCTACATCATGCCTTCAATTTGCCTGGTTCTGGCGATGTTTTGCAATCCGGGTAATATCCACAAAGTAATACTAAATAGTTCATTCGGTATGAAAAATCCATTTCAGAGCAGTTCGACCCCGGCGGTCGACCTGGTTTCCGCCCGAACAGCTGGTTGGCATCGGGTTCTACAAGTCGTGATGGTGGTGGACATGGTGGAGTCGGTCCGATTGATGAACGAAGACGAAGAAGGCACCGTGTGGCGCTGGCAGGTGTTTGTGGCCGAGGTTCAGTCGCGCGTTTTGCCCAGATTTGGTGGGCGATTGGCCAACCAGTGGGGGGACGGGTTGGTGCTCACATTCTCGGCCTGCGCGCAAGCCGTGGGCGCGGCCCAGATGATCCATCGCCAACTCGCAGAGCAACAAGTGGGGCTCGCGCCTGAACTGCGCCTGTGGTTGCGCGCTGGACTGCATTGGTCCTGGATACTGACCCGCAAGGAAGAAGTCTACGGTGTCGGCGTTAACCTGACCGCCCGACTGGCGGCCTTGGCCGGACCTGGCGAAACCCTGTGTTCGGAGGCCGCACGCGATCAGTTGATTGATGGGCTCGATGCGCAATTTGAGGACCTGGGCGAATGCTGGGTCAAGCACGTTGAACAGCCCTTGCGGGTCTTTCGCATGAGCGCAGTCCATGCCGTGCGGCTGACCGTGTCCGATCAAGTGCTGGCCCCGCCGCTTCCGACGCCCCTGCGGCCACCCACGCTTGCGGTGATTCCACTGCGCGTCAACGCGCCTGGAGCGGCGGCACAGGGCGTGGGGGAGTGGGCGGCGCAGGCTGTGCTGGCGCCACTGATGCAGTGTCCTGACGTGCGGGTGATTTCACACATGTCGACGCGGATGTTCCAAGGGCGCGACTGGACCGGCGTGCAACTGAAAAACCTGCTGCAAGCCGACTACGTGCTGAGCGGCACATGCGAGTGGCGAGGCGACACGCTCGAACTGGTCTGGATGTTCCGTGCCACGCGTGGCGAACAGGTGATGTGGCAGCAACCCATCGTGGGCCACTGGCATCGCTTGCGGCGAACCGCTGAGGACTGGCGCGATGCCCTGGTGGCGCGCGTCCTGCAAAGCATGCAGCAGGATGCCTGGCAACAAGGACAGTGGCGACCTTTGCCTGCCTTGAGTGGCAGCTTGTTGCTGATGGTGGCGGTGCAGGCCATGCACGGCAGCTCGGGGGTTACTTTTGGGCAGGCCCGGGCGCAATTGGAGGCCTTGATTGACCGGCATCCACGCCTGGCCGCCCCAAGATCCTGGCTGGCGCTGTGGCATGTGCTCTCTGTGACGCGTGGCGTGGTCGAGGCCACCCCGGATTGGGCCCAGCAAGCCTTGCGGCAAGTGCGCCAGGCGCTGGAAATGGACCCGCTGGACGACCAGGCCTGGGCCACACAGGGTTTTGTCGAGTGCCACTTGCTGGGCGATCTGATGCGCGCCACGCACTCCATTCAGCGTGCGGTGACGCTGGCGCCCAATCAACCCTGGGCCTGGCTGTTCAAGACCACGATCGACAGTCTCAGTGGCCGAACGGCACAGGCGTTCCAGGCTGCTGAACGCGCGCTGGCGTTGTCGCCCATCGATCCCCTCAAGTACTACCACTGCTGTCTGGCAGGCCATGCCGCGGTTTTTGATCGGCGCGAGGCACAGGCGCTGACCTGGCTGACCCAATCGTGGCGATTGAACTGCGTGCATGCACCCACCGTGCGCATGCTGGTGGTGGTGCATCAAACCCTCGGCAACACCCAGGAGGCACAGCAATTCTTGCGCGAATTGCTGCTGCTGGAGCCGGGCCTCACTGTCGAAAAGTATCTGGCCCGCATCCCTGTGGGCCATCCCGAGCGCCGTCGCTTCGCTGCCCGAATGGCCGAGGCGGGTTTGCCGCAACGTTGACATCAACCAGGAGAAGACCATGAAAAGAGACGCAGTGAACAGTTCCAACTTTTTGGCCGGAGGAGGCGGAGGCGGAGGCGGAGGCGGCGGAGGCGGCGGCGGAGGAGGAGGAGGAGGTGGGGGTGGTGGTGGTGGTGGGGGGGGTGGTGGGGGTGGTGGTGGTGGTGGTGCGCCCGCCTCCTTGATGGATGCGTATGCCAATCCGCAGCACGTACAGGCATTGATGATGAGCCGAGAGGGCACGCTGAACCCGATGGATCTGGCGGGAGATGCGCCGGCTTTTGCGTCGCCTGCGCACATGCTTTGGCGCTGGGAACCCTGGGTGCGCCAATCACTGGCTGTGCATGAATTGCTGAATTGCCTGGCGTTTCCAGAAATGAACGCAAGCACACTGGGGCCGTCTGGTTTTCGCATGGCGTGGCGTAACGCGGGCAATCTGCTCACCTTGCCGAGGCCGCCGCAAACCTTGTTCGAATCGGAGATCGAGCAGGTTCTGCGTTGCGCCGATCTGCGTGAAGATCGCAGTCAGGAAATCCTGACGCAGATCGATGGTCAATGGGCACATTGGGCCAGCTTGCTTCCCATGCGACCTGATCTGACACCACGCACTTACGAAGTTTTGAATATTGCATTGCAATGGGCCATCGCTGTGGAGTTGCGCTTCAAGCACGAACTCGCTTGCTGGCGACCGGCCGATTTCTCAGCCCAGGTGCAGCCCATGGTGACCACGCCCGGGCATGGCACTTTTCCGATGGGGCATGCTGTTCAGTCCTTTTTATTCGCCGGCCTGTTGCAGGCCTTGACCCGTTCGGCTGGCAGCAGCCCATTGGCCATCCAATTGAGCCGGACCGCATTTCGCATCTCGTTCAATCGCATCGTGGCAGGCTTGCATTTCCCCGTTGATCTGGCCGCGGGCATGGTCTTGGGGCATGTGCTCACCCGGTGTGCCCTGGCACTCGCTGCGCCAGAGCCACAACGTTTCGCACCACGACCCGTGGTTTTTTCGGTGGCGCGGTATCAATCACTGGGACCGATCGGAGGCTGGCCGAATGCTGCTGAACTCAGTCTGGGATTTGAAGTGCCTTTGCCGGATGCGATCGGCGCCACCATCTGTGGTGGGCCTTCAGTCTGGTCGGCGCTGTGGGCCGCCGCGCAGCAGGAATGGGCATACCGTGGTGATCGCGTCTGGCCTCGCCTTGGGGAGTGAAGCGATGGACGACAAACATGATGCCGAACCGATGCGCTCTCAGGCCTGGCAGGTCGCGGACCGTGTTGACCCCTGCTTGCGCGCAGCTGTGGCACTGGGGTGGGCCGATCATTCAGGGCCCGTGGGAATGGTCTTCGAGCTCATGCCAGGCCTGGCCGTGAAGAGCCTGGTGGCCGCGTTGGGGCAAGACGATCGCGTGCGCACACATTGGCAAGGGGAACAGGCCGTTTTTGGCACAGCCTGGCTCACGCGCGCTTCGGCAGCGCGATGGTGCGAGCAAGGGCCGCCGGCCTGTATCGCACGGTTTGAAGTGGGCATGTTCTGGCGGGATTGGCGTGACAGCGAGGGCACGACACCGACAACGCCTGCGGTCGTGCCCCCACGTCGTCAGGGCGCGCGCAGCTCTGCCGACACTTTGCTGGTGGTCATGGACCATGGCTGTCCTTTTGCGCATCCCGACTTGCGCCGTCCGGATGGTCAGACGGCCATCCTGCGTTTGTGGGATCAGGACGATGCCCATGCGCTCGGTGCGATGGCGCGTTGTCCCCAGCCCTGGGGCTATGGCGCCGACCTGGATCGCACGGAATTGATGGCCCTCCTGGCGCAAGCTGGGCAGGACGAAGCTGTGTGCTACGCCCGCATGGGTTACCACGCGCTGCAGCGGCGCGCTGTCCATGGTGCGCATGTGCTGGGGCAGATGGTGTCACCGGCAGCGCACGATGTGGTTTTTGTCCAATTGCCGCGCTCTCAATTGCAGACCCTGTCACGCGGGGCCTTGCTGCCCTTTGTGCTGGATGGCGCGATGTACGCCTTGTCCCTGGCGGCACCTGGCAGTCGAGTGGTGGTCAACCTGAGTCTGGAGGCTTATGACGGACCACACGATGCGGATTCACTCTGGGCCAGTGCCTTGCAGGCTTTGGTCTGGCACGCACGTCAGGCGCATCAGGTGGCATGGACCTGGGTCATGGCCGCAGGCAATGCGGCATTGTTGAAAGCGCATGCACGCCTGGACCTGGAGGCGCAGGTGCCCCAAACCCTGGTGTGGCGTCTGCCACCGGCCAGCGAGCATGTGGCCTGGCTGGAGCTGTGGTGGCCAGAACACATGGGGGATCTGACGCTGTGGTTGCAAGCGCCAGGGGATGCCATGAGCTGGCGCGTGCCTTGTGGTGCTTTGTCGGTGTGGCCCAGCCCGTCGCATCCCGTGTGCCAGGTGGCTTATCCCAGAGCGGTGACCTCCTCCGGGCGGAGCCTGCGGGTTCGTTTGGCGCCTACCGCATCCGGATGGTCACATCCGGTGACGGCGACCGCCGGTGATTGGACACTGCGCCTGAGCGGCTCGGGCACTGGCACAGTGCGGGCCTGTCTGGCACGGGTTTGGCAAGGCCTGGGAGGGCATCCGCGTGGTCGGCAAGGAGAACTCTGGACTGGGCAGGAGGTCAGTCTTTCGTCCCATGACCTGTTGCGACCCGATGATGGTCCCCGGCCGGATTCCATCAGTGGCCTGGTCTGTGACATTGACGGCGTTCGCGTCGCCCAAGCCATGCGTTGGCGAAACGGGCAGCTGGAAGAAACCGCGTATTCGGGGCGCGGCCAGGTCCGTGCGGTGTCGGCGCATTGCTGCGAAGAATCCGGCTTGCTGCATGGTGTGCGCGGCTGGGGGGCGCTGGGCGGGCAGACCGTGCGCATGAACGGTACCAGCGTGGCCGTGCCGCAGGCCGTTCGGTCCCTGACTTCGGCAGGGGGGCGTGCACCCACGTAAAATCGGCGCATGCTCCTCGTCCAACAAGAATTGCTGGCGGCTCTGGCCCTGGCTCTCGACGGCCTGTCTCCCGGGTCTTCCGCCAAAGCGGCGTTTGAATCGCCCAAAGTGGCCGCGCACGGTGACCTGGCGGTCACTGCGGCGATGCAACTGGCCAAGCCACTCAAGCTCAACCCACGTCAGGTCGCCGAGAGTTTGCGAACGGCTTTGCTGGCGTCGCCTGCCTTTCAGCGATGGGTGGACAGCGTGGAGATCGCCGGACCCGGTTTTTTGAATCTCCGCCTCAAACCGGCGGCCAAGCAAGAGGTCGTGCGCGAAGTGCTGGCAGCGGGCGATGCATTCGGTCATCAGGCCGCGACCGGCCAGCGTGTGCTGGTGGAATTTGTTTCCGCGAACCCCACGGGGCCTTTGCATGTGGGCCATGGGCGTCAGGCCGCGTTGGGCGACGCCATCTGCAATTTGTTCGAGACCCAGGGCTGGTCGGTGCACCGCGAGTTTTATTACAACGATGCGGGCGTGCAAATCGGTACGCTGGCCACCAGCACGCAGATGCGTGCCAAAGGGCTCAAACCCGGTGACGCTGGCTGGCCGGAAGCGGCCTACAACGGCGACTACATCCAGGACATTGCCCAGGATTTTCTGGCGGGCAAGACCGTGACATCGGATGATCGCAGCTTCACCGCCAGTGGCCAGGTGGACGACCTCGACGGCATGCGTGAGTTCGCCGTGGCCTATCTGCGTCGGGAGCAGGACCTGGACCTGCGTGCCTTTGACGTGCGTTTTGATCAGTATTACCTGGAATCCAGCCTGTACACCAGCGGCCGTGTGGATCGCGCGGTGCAAACCCTTCAGGAGGCCGGCAAGACTTACGAGCAGGACGGCGCCCTGTGGCTGAAGTCCACCGACTATGGTGACGACAAAGACCGTGTGATGCGCAAGTCCGATGGCAGCTACACCTACTTCGTGCCCGATGTGGCTTACCACCTCACCAAGTGGGAGCGCGGCTTTCATAAAGTCATCAACATCCAGGGCACGGACCACCATGGCACGATTGCCCGGGTGCGCGCCGGCCTGCAAGCGGCCTCTGCGCATCTGCAGCTGGGCGTTCCCGTGGGGTACCCCGATTACGTGTTGCACACCATGGTGCGCGTGATGCGCGGCGGCGAAGAGGTCAAGATTTCCAAGCGCGCCGGTAGCTACGTCACCTTGCGCGACCTGATCGAGTGGACGTCCAAGGATGCGGTGCGCTTTTTCCTGCTCAGCCGCAAGCCCGACACCGAATATGTCTTTGACATCGACCTGGCCTTGGCACAGAACAACGACAACCCGGTGTATTACGTTCAATACGCCCATGCCCGCATCTGTTCGGTGCTGCAGCGCGAGGGCTTGTGGGTGGACGGCCGGGTTCTGTCTTCCGAATTGCAGGCCGTGGATTTGGCCGCTTTGGACACTGCACCAGCCCAGACCCTGATGCTGCAGTTGGCCCGCTATCCCGCCATGCTCAGTGCGGCGGCGCAGGATTTTGCGCCCCACGATGTGACTTTCTATCTGCGTGAACTGGCTGCGGCGTACCACAGCTATTACGACGCCGAGCGCATCCTGGTGGACGATGTGACTGTCAAGCGCGCCCGTCTGGCCCTGGTGGCAGCAACGGCACAGGTGTTGCACAATGGCCTGGCTGTCCTGGGTGTGTCGGCGCCGCAGAGCATGTGAGTTGTGCCACATCCACTGCCAATGAACTGAGGTATTGCATGAAACAACAACGTGGTGGAACCCTGCTGGGCTTCATCTTTGGCCTGATTCTCGGCCTGGGCGTGGCGCTGGCCGTGGCGGTGTACGTCACCAAAGTCCCTATTCCCTTCCTGAACAAGGGATTGAACCGCACGGCCGAGCAGGATGCGGCCGAGGAAAAGAAAAACAAGGACTGGGATCCGAATGCGCCCCTGTACGGCAAAAATCCGGTGAAGCCCTCCGAGAAAGCCGACAAGGAAGACGATCCCAAGGCGGTGGTGCCCAACCCGATCCTGTCGCCGCCGGCGGTCACTGGCACCCCTGCAGACGAAAAAGCCGACCCTTTGGGTGAGTTGGCACGCGCCCGAGCTGCTGCTGCCGATCCATTCCACTACTATGTCCAGGCGGGCGCTTTCCGCACGCCAGAAGACGCCGAGGCGCAGCGCGCCAAACTGGCGCTGGCCGGCTTTGATCCTCGCGTGAGTGAGCGCGAACAATCGGGTCGAACCGTCTACCGTGTACGTATCGGCCCCCTGGAGTCCAAGGACGAGGCCGAACGTATCCAGCAAAAACTCACGGCCTCCAAAGTCGAGTCGGCCCTGGTGCGCGTGCAGCGCTGAACACAGTTTCCTTGCAAAGGTATCGGATGAAACGTCGTCAATTTTCTCAAGCTGCGCTGGCGTCGCTGGCCTTGTCTTCCACCGCCTTGCCTGTTCAAGCGGCCCCGTTTCAAGAGGGCATCGAGTACATCTCCCTGGACAAACGCGTGCCCACAGAGGCGGGCAAGGGCAAGATCGAGGTGATCGAGTTCTTCTGGTACAGCTGCCCGCATTGCCATGCTTTCGAGCCCCGCTTTGCTGGCTGGCTGAAGGCCTTGCCCAAAGATGTCGAGGTCAAGCGTGTTCCGGTCCGTTTCCGGGATGATTTCGAGCCGCAGCAACGCATGTACTATGTGCTGGAGGCCCTGGACAAACTCGAGGCCCTGCATGGCAAGCTCTTTCAAGCCATCCATGTGGAGAAGCAAAGCCTGAGCAGCGCCGAGGCGCTGGCGCTGTGGGCCGAGAAGAACGGCATTCCCAAGGCCAAGTTTGTCGAGCTGTACAACGCCTTTGGGGTGGTCACCAAGGCCAAGCGCGCGCATCAGTTGCAGGAAGCTTTCAAGGTCCAGGGCGTGCCCTCGCTGGGCGTTGGCGGGCGCTTCTACACCGATGGCTCATTGACGGGCAGCATGGAGCGTGCCCTGCAAGTCACCGATTACCTCATCGGAGAAATTCGCAAAGGCCGCTGAACGTCGCAATTCCGCGACGTCTTCGACGAAATAGCAAGAAGCACGCCTGCGGTGTGCAGTGCTGCGCTTACAATTTGGGCATGACAACGCCAGCAAGTTTCGTGCCTTGAAAGTTTTGGTTTTCCTGTCCCTGTGGATTCTGCTTTTGACAGGCGGGTTGGGCTCGGCTTTGGCCGAAAAAGCCGACCGTGACAAGCCCATGAACATCGAGTCCGACTTGTTGCAGCACGATGATTTGAAGCAGGTGAGTGTTTTTTCGGGCAAGGTCGTGGTGACCAAGGGCTCCATCGTGATGCGCGGTGAACGGATTGAAGTGCGCCAGGATCCGCAGGGCTACCAGTACGGCATCATCCTCCCTGAACCCGGCAAGCGGGCTTTTTACCGACAAAAGCGCGAGGGGCAGAATGAGTACATGGAAGGCGAAGCCGAGCGCATTGAATACGATGGCCGCGCCGATCGTGTGATTCTGATGGGCCGGGCGGAATTGCGCCGTTACCGCGGCACGGTGCTCAGCGATGAAATGAGCGGCCAGTTGATCAGTTACGACAACCTGACCGATAAATTCCGGATCGATGGCCAACTGGCTGGCGAATCTCCCAGGACACCTGGCGCAGCTGCGCCAGGCAGCCGTGTGCGCGCGGTGCTCACACCACGCAGCGCCAACGGAGACGCCAAGTGAACGTGGCCACGGCAGGGGCAGCCGACGTCAGCCGACTGGAAGCGCATCATTTGCAGAAGTCCTATGGCAGCCGCAAGGTGGTCCATGATGTGTCGCTTGCGGTGCAAAAGGGCGAAGTGGTCGGCCTGCTTGGCCCCAATGGTGCGGGCAAGACCACGTCGTTTTACATGATCGTGGGCCTGGTGCGCGCCGACGGCGGCTGGATCACGCTCGATGGCGAGCCCATCGAGAACCTGCCCATCCACCGGCGCTCGCGCCTGGGGCTGAGCTATCTGCCGCAGGAAGCCTCGATTTTCCGAAAACTCAATGTGGCCGACAATGTGCGGGCCGTGCTGGAGTTGCAGCGTGACGAACACGGCAAGCCGTTGACGACGCAGGAAATCGAGCGTCGACTCGACAACCTGTTGCAGGAGTTGCGCGTCGAGCATTTGCGCGATGCGGCTTCGACCTCCTTGTCGGGGGGCGAGCGTCGTCGCGTCGAAATTGCGCGCGCCCTGGCCACGCAGCCGCGCTTCATTTTGCTGGACGAGCCTTTTGCCGGCATTGACCCGATTGCGGTGATCGAGATTCAGCGCATCATCGGGTTTTTGAAAGCGCGCGGCATCGGTGTGCTGATCACCGATCACAATGTGCGCGAAACGCTGGGCATTTGCGATCATGCCTTCATCATCAGCGATGGCCGGGTCCTGGCCCAAGGCACGCCGCAGGAAATTATCACCAACGCGGATGTGCGCCGGGTTTACCTGGGCGAGCACTTCAAGATGTGAGCACGCCATGAAGCAAGGCCTGTCACTCCGCGTTTCCCAGCACCTGGCGCTCACCCCGCAGTTGCAGCAGTCGATCCGCTTGCTGCAACTCTCGACGCTGGAGTTGAGCCAGGAAATCGAGCAGATGCTCGATGACAATCCCTTTCTTGAAAAAGACCACGAAGCCGCCGAGCGCGAGGAATTTGGCCTGGACCGTGCCGATGCCGTGGCGCAGGAAGACGACGCGGCGCAAGACAGCGACGCTGCCACCATGCCCGAGATGCCGATGGACCGCGTCACCGAAGTGGCCGTGGACAACACGGCCAGTGACGCTGAACCCAGCCTGGATGGCGTTGCCGAAGGCTGGGAGGGCGATGGCAGCGTGGATTTTTCACCCGATGACAGCGAATGGGGTGGCGATGCGCCCGCGCGCAACAACAACAGCGGCGATGACGTGGCGGATGCCACCGAGTTGGCGCGCAGCCAGCAATCGCTGACGGATTTCCTCCACCGGCAAGCCTTGTCACTGCGGCTGAGCGACACGGATCGGGCGGCGCTGCGCTTCCTGATCGAGTCCTTGAACGATGATGGCTACCTGGAAGACCCCTTGCGCGATTTGGCCGAGAGCCTGGCCGGCGATGACGAAGAGCAGCTGGAAGAGCTGACGCACCGTTTTCAGGTGGCCTTGCACTTGCTGCACAGTCTGGAGCCCACAGGGGTGGGCGCCCGCGACCTGGCCGAGTGTCTGAGCTTGCAGCTCAAGGCCCTGGACTTCGAGGACGAAGAGGCGCAAGCGGTACGAGATGTGGCCTTGGCCATTTGCAGGCAACCCCTGGACATGCTGGCGCGGCGCGATGTGAAGCGCCTGGTGCTGGCTGTGGGCGACAACGATGTGCGGGTGAAGCAGGCCATGGCCCTGATCGCTCGTTTGGAGCCCAAACCCGGACGGCGTTTCATCGATGTGGAACGCCAGGTGGTGATCCCGGATGTGCTGGTCACCCGCCAAGGCGTGGACCGTCAGGGGGCGCCAAAATTTCGCGTTGCCTTGAACCCCGATGTGATGCCGCGCTTGCGCGTGCACGACATTTACGCGGGCGCGCTCAAGTCGTCCGGCAAGGGCGAAGGTCACCAGGGTTTGCAGCAGCGGCTGCAAGAAGCGCGCTGGTTCATCAAGAACATCCAGCAGCGCTTTGAGACCATCCTGCGTGTCAGCAATGCGATTGCACAACGCCAGCGAAATTTCTTCATTCATGGCGAATTGGCCATGCGACCGATGGTGTTGCGCGAGATTGCCGACGAGCTGGGGCTGCACGAGTCCACCATCAGCCGGGTGACCACGGCCAAGTACATGGCCACGCCGTTCGGTACATTCGAGCTCAAGTATTTCTTCGGTTCGGGCCTGGGCACCGAGAGCGGCCACAATGCGTCCAGCACCGCGGTGCGGGCACTGATCAAGCAGTTCGTGGCCAATGAAAACCCCAAGAAGCCGCTGTCAGACAACCAGATTTCCGACATGCTCAAGGAGCAAGGCATCGATTGCGCTCGACGCACGGTGGCCAAGTACCGTGAAGCCCTGCGCATAGCGCCCACCAACTTGCGCAAAGCCCTGTGACGCGCCCGCGTCCAGGCAGCGCCCTGTGGATTTTGGATGAACGATCTTCAACTTTTTTTGCCATGCGCTGCTGGCGTTGAACCCTATCTTGCGGGTGAGGTGCGGCGCATTCTGGATGTGGGGCCGCAAGCCCTGCAGTCACAACGTGGCGGTGTCGGCTTGCGCGCCTCGTGGCGTGATGCCATGCTGCTCAATTTGCACAGCCGCCTGGCCCAGCGTGTCCTGGTACAGCTGTCGGACACCCCCTATCGACATGAGCAGGACATCTACGATGCGGCCCGCGACCTTGCCTGGGAGCGCTGGTTCACCCATCAGCAAACCTTCAAGATCGAGATCACGGCACAGCACAGCCCGCTCAAAAGCCTGAATTTTGCGGCCCTGCGTGTCAAGGACGCGGTGGCCGACCGTTTCCGGGATCTCAAGGGGGTGCGGCCCAATGTGGAAGTGCGCTGGCCGGATGCGCGTGTGTATGTGCATCTGACACAGGAGCGCATGATCCTGGCCATTGACACGTCGGGCGAGCCTTTGTTCAAGCGCGGCTGGCGCACCGAGAAAGGGGATGCGCCCCTGAAGGAAACCTTGGCCGCCGCCATGCTGGCCGCCAGTGGCTGGAGCCAGGCCGAAGACGGTGGCCCTGGTGCCTGCGTACAAGGCCAGCCCTTGTATGACCCCTGTTGCGGCAGTGGAACGATTGCGGTTGAGGCTGCGCAGATCGCCTGCAACATCGCCCCTGGCTCGCAGCGCCGTTTTGGTTTTGAAAAGCTGTTGCCGTTCCAGCCCCACGTGTGGTCGGCCTTGTTGCAACAGGCGCGCAGCCAGCAGCGTGCGCCCTGCGCTGAGGTCTACGGCAGCGATGTGTCGTTTCGAATGGTCGACTTCGCACAGCACAATGCCGATCGTGCGGGTGTCGGACAGGCTTTGCATTTGCGCGGTGGCGATGCCTTGCAACGCATGCCGCCTTGCGAGCGGCCCGGCCTGGTGCTGGTCAATCCACCCTATGGCGAGCGTATTTCTGCGGGCGGCGTCGCGGCGCGTCAGCAAGCCCAGACCGACGCGGGGGGCGATTTCTTTGTGCAACTGGCCTCGCACTGGAAAAAGAATTTTTCGGGCTGGTCGGCCTGGGTGCTGACGCCAGACCTCAAATTGCCCGGCCACATGCGCCTGAAAGAGAGCCGCCGCGTGCCTTTGTGGAACGGTCCGATGGAATGCCGCATGTTCCGCTTTGATCTGGTTGCGGGGCGTATGAAGTCATGACAGCTGTCGTGCTCGACACCAACATCGCATTGGACCTGTGGTTGTTCAGCGATCCGCAGAGCCTGCCTTTGCAGCAAGCGCTCGGTGAGGGGCGCCTGCAATGGCTGGCGACCCAGCCCATGCGAGATGAGCTCGCGCGCGTGCTGACTTATCCGCATCTGATGGCGCGGTTGCAGAAAAACGGGCAATGCGCAGACGATGTCCTGGCCCGCTACGACCAGTCGGTGAGCTTGCAGCCTGTGCCACCCAAGGCGCCCTATGTTTGCAAAGACGCCGACGACCAGAAGTTCGTGGATTTGGCGGCGGCGCACCAGGCGGCATTGATCAGCAAGGATGCTGAAGTGCTGGCCCTGAAAAATCGCATGGCCCGCCTCGGCGTCGCGATTTGCAAAACTTATGCAGATCCCGCACCACTGTTGCAGTGACCGGGGGTCAGCTTTTCAGAAGATCCAGCAAGGTTTGTAAGGCGTGCGTCACCGTGGCTGCACGCACTGCGGCACGGTCGCCACTGAACTGCATGCGCTCGGTTTTCACCCAGGCCGTCTCGGCACCCAAGGTTGGCCCGGAGTCGCTGGGCGTGGCCCAGGCAAACCAAACCGTGCCCACCGGCTTGCTGCGGCTCCCTCCGGTGGGGCCTGCCACGCCAGTGACAGCCAACGACACCTGCGCCTTGGAGTGACGCAAGGCGCCCAGCGCCATGTCCCGTGCCACGGCTTCGCTGACGGCACCCTCCTGGGCCAGCACGGCGTTGTCGACGCCCAGCAACTCATGCTTGGCTTCATTGGAGTAAGTGACAAAACCCCGCTCGAACCATTGGCTCGATCCGGCCAGATCGGTGCAGCGCCCGGCAATCAGGCCGCCGGTGCAGCTTTCGGCGGTGGCCAGAGCCCAGCCGCGGTGCAGCAGCGCGTGAGACAAAGCTTCTACCAGATTCATGTTGCTCTCCAAACGGCCAAAACCAGCAGAGTGCAAAACGCTGCCACCAAGTCATCGAACAGGATACCCCAACCGCCGCGCCAGCCATGACCTTTGAACACCCGGTCAGCCCAGCCGACCGGGCCGGGCTTGGCGGCGTCAAAGAAACGGAACAACGCGAAGGCGGCCAGTTGTGCCCAGAAACCCGCAGGCATCCAGAGCCAGAGCACCAGCCAAAAAGCGACCACTTCGTCCCAGACGATGGCGCCTGGGTCAGCAACACCCATGTGTTCCGCGCTCGTGGTGCAGGCCCACCAGCCGACAACCAGTGAGACAGCGATGACCACGCCTATTTCCGCAGGCGTCAGCCAGGATTGCAATACCAGATAGGCCACCCAGGCCCACAAAGTGCCCACGGTACCCGGGGCGACCGGACTCAGGCCGGCGCCAAAACCCAGGGCGATGAAATGGGCCGGATGGGACAAGAGCAGATGGGCGCGGTTCATGGCTGAAAATGATCAAAGCCACTGAAACGTCGCGTCACGGGCTGGCCTTGGGGGTCCAGCACGCGCAGGCCGCTCGCTGCCGTGATCTGGCCGATGCGGGTGACGGGGGTCTGGCTGGCTTCGGCGGCGGCTTGCACCTGGGCGCGATGGCTGGTCGGTGCGGTGAACAAAAGCTCATAGTCGTCGCCCCCGGCCAGCGCCATGTCGAGTCGGCGTGGCCAGGGCAAGGCCAGCAGGTCTGGACTGACCGCAGCGCTGTGCTGCAGCCAGCCGGTTTCCACCACAGCGCCCACATGCGAGCGTTGCAGGATGTGCCCCAGATCGCCCAGCAGGCCATCGCTCACGTCCAGCGCGGCGTGCGCGACCCCACGCAGTGCCAGGCCCAAGGCGATGCGCGGTGTGGGTTGTTCCATGCGCAGGCGGCAACGTGCGAAGGCCTCGCCTGACAGGGATTGGTGCCCGCGAAACACCTCCAGGGCCAAGCGGGCGTCGCCCACCGTGCCGCTGATGTAGATGTCGTCTTCCGGTTGCGCACCATGGCGCAGCAAAGCCTGATCCGGTGGGACTTCGCCAAAGACGGTGATGCAGATGTTCAAGGGGCCTTGGGTGGTGTCACCGCCCACCAGTTCGCAGCCCTGTGCATCAGCCAGTGCCAGCAGGCCCTGAGAGAACCCGGCCAGCCAGGCTTCGTCGGCCCGAGGCAGTGCCAGCGCCAGTGTGAAAGCAACAGGGCGTGCGCCACAGGCTGCCAGATCGCTCAGGTTGACCGCCAGCGCCTTGTGCCCCAGGCGATGCGGATCCACGGTGGACAAAAAGTGGCGCCCCTCCACCAGCATGTCACTGGAGATGGCCCACTGCATGCCAGGGCTGGGTTGCAGCAGGGCACAGTCATCGCCCACACCCAGCATGGCCCGGCGCGCCGGGCGCTTGAAATAACGTTCAATCAGATCAAATTCACCCATGGCGCCGTGCTTCAGTGCAGCGTGCGGTCCTGTCCGCTGAGCGCGTCCAGCACAAACATCGGGATGTCCACGTCAAATTTTTCGCCATCCTCGGCCACGCAGAAGTAGCTGCCATGCATGGTGCCCGTAGGCGTGCGCAAGCGTGTGCCGCTGGTGTATTCGAACGACTCGCCTGGCTTGAGCAGGGGCTGATGCCCCACCACGCCCAGGCCACGCACTTTTTCATGCAGACCATCGGCATCGTTGATGTGCCAGGTGCGGGAAATCAGCTGTGCGCTGACACGGCCGGTGTTGTGAATGGCAATGGTGTAAGAGAACACGTACAAGCCTTCTTCCGGCGAAGACTGGTGGGGCAGGTAGGTGGGCGTGACTTCCACGCGCATCTGATACTTGGGCATGGCAAACAGTGAAGACCGTGATCAACAAACGAGGAAAGCGCATTCTGACATGCAATGGCAAAGCGGGGGATCTGCCGGATAATTGCGGGTTATGAGCACGACCTACCGCATCGCCCCATCGATTTTGTCCGCCGACTTCGCCCGCCTGGGAGAGGAGGTCCGAAATGTCATTGCCGCTGGCGCTGACTGGATTCACTTTGATGTGATGGACAACCATTACGTTCCCAATCTGACGTTTGGACCGATGATTTGCCAGGCCTTGAAACCGCATGCCCAGACAGCCGATGGTCGCGCCGTCCCCATCGATGTGCACCTGATGGTGCAGCCCGTGGATGCGCTGGCAGCGGCCTTTGCCGATGCCGGCGCCGACCTGATCAGCTTTCACCCCGACGCTTCCACCCATGTGCATCGCAGCGTTCAAGCCATCAAGGCCAAGGGCTGTCAGGCAGGCCTGGTGTTCAACCCGGCCGAGCCGCTGGATGTGCTGGACTGGTTGATCGATGACATTGACCTGATCCTGATCATGAGTGTCAACCCAGGCTTTGGCGGTCAGGGCTTTATCGACTCGGCGCTGCGCAAGGTCGAGCAGGCACGTCGCCGCATCGAAGCCAGCGGGCGTGACATTCGCCTGGAAGTCGATGGCGGCATCAAGGCTGACAACATTCGCCGCGTGGCCGATGCCGGCGCCGACACCTTTGTGGCGGGCAGTGCCATCTTCGGCAAGCCCGATTACAAAGGGGTCATCGATCAGATGCGCGTGGCGCTGGCCTGATGTCCCGTTTCGACGCAGCGATCATTGACCTGGACGGCACCCTGGTCGACACCCTCGGGGATTTCGAGGTGGCATTGAACCTGACATTTGCCGATCTGGGTTTGTCTGCTGTGTCGCGTCAGGCAGTCTCGCTGGCCATCGGCAAAGGTTCCGAGCATCTGATTCGCACTTTGCTGGGGCCGCACAAGCAGCATTTGTACATCCGGGCCTGGGACCATTACCAGGCGCACTACCAGAACATCAATGGTCAGCATTCGGCTGTTTTTGAGGGGGTGTACGAGGGTTTGTTGCGACTGCAGCAAGCCCGCTGGCGCCTGGCCTGTCTGACGAACAAGCCGGTGGATTTCGCCCGCGATCTGTTGCAGTCCAAGGGCTTGGCTGATTTTTTCCCGACGGTTTTTGGGGGCGACAGTTTTGAGCGCAAGAAGCCCGACCCCTTGCCCGTGCGCGCCACATGCCACGCCCTGGGCAGTTTGCCTGCGCGCACGCTGATGGTGGGCGATTCGCGCAATGATGCCCTCGCGGCCAACGGTGCAGGTTGTGACGTGGTGCTGATGCGCTATGGTTACAACCATGGCGAGCCCATCGACACGGTGCCCGCGCTGGCCTACCTGGACCGGCTGGATGCCTTGCCGGCCGACTGGCTGCAAAATTGACCTGTCTCCGTCCCTTCGGTGGCTTTGTTACACTTGAGTTCATGTTCATTCACCGCATCACCATCACAGGTTGCAGCGACCGGGGAGCCTGGCCCTGGCGTCGCCGGCCCGCCCTGGGTGCTCCTGTGCGTCTTTGATTCACTGGGGGCCCTTTCGCCCTCGTTTGCACCATGTGCACCCCGTTGCCGGGGACTTCCCGAACCGAATGAACGCCCCTTGCGGGCTTGAGCTGTGGAGGCTCATGTGATCACTGAACTCGAATTCAAAAGCCTGGCGTCCCAAGGCTACAACCGCATCCCTCTCATTGCGGAAGCATTTGCCGACCTGGAAACCCCTTTGTCCCTGTACCTGAAGCTGGCGTTTTCGCGCGATGGCGGCAAGTACAGCTTCTTGCTGGAATCCGTGGTGGGGGGCGAGCGGTTTGGCCGTTACAGTTTCATTGGCTTGCCTGCGCGCACCCTCTTGCGCGCCCAGGGCTTTGGCGCCCAGGCCACCACCGAGGTGGTGCGTGATGGTGCGGTGATTGAAACCCACCAGGGCAACCCACTGGATTTCATTGCGGCTTATCAGCAGCGTTTCAAGGTGGCCTTGCGGCCTGGCCTGCCTCGGTTTTGTGGCGGCCTGGCCGGTTATTTTGGCTATGACACGGTGCGTTACATCGAGAAAAAGCTGGAGAACACCTGCCCGCCTGACACGTTGGGCTGCCCGGACATTCTGCTGCTGGAGTGCGAGGAGTTGGCCGTCATCGACAACCTCTCGGGCAAGCTGTACCTGATCGTTTATGCCGACCCGGGACAGCCCGAGGCTTATGTGCGCGGCAAAAAGCGTTTGCGTGAATTGAAGGACCAGTTGAAATACTCGGTCAGCGCCCCTGTGGTCAAGGCCACCCAGACTTATCCGTCCGAGCGCGAGTTTGCGAAAGCGGATTTTCTCTCGGCTGTGGAGCGGGCCAAGGGGCTGATCGAAGCCGGGGACTTCATGCAGGTGCAGGTGGGCCAGCGCATCAAGAAGCGCTACACCGAAAGCCCGCTGTCGCTGTACCGCGCCCTGCGCTCGCTGAACCCCAGCCCCTACATGTACTACTACAACTTCGGCGAGTTCCATGTGGTGGGTGCTTCCCCGGAAATCCTGGTGCGGCAGGAATCCACGCCCGAAGGGCAGAAGGTCACCATCCGCCCCCTGGCGGGCACCCGCCCGCGCGGTGCCACACCCGAGGCCGACCGCGCCACCGAAGTGGAGCTGATCCATGACCCCAAGGAGCGCGCCGAGCATGTGATGCTGATCGATCTGGCGCGCAACGACATCGGGCGCATCGCCAAGACGGGCAGTGTCAAAGTCACCGAGGCTTTTGTGGTCGAGCGCTACAGCCATGTCATGCACATTGTGAGCAACGTCGAAGGCCTGCTCAAGGACGGCATGACCAGCATGGACGTGCTCAAGGCCACCTTCCCTGCGGGCACCCTGACAGGGGCACCCAAGGTGCACGCCATGGAGCTGATTGATCAACTCGAACCCAACAAGCGTGGCCTGTATGGTGGCGCTTGTGGCTACCTCAGCTATGCCGGCGACATGGACGTGGCGATTGCCATCCGCACCGGCATCATCAAGGACGGCACCTTGTACGTGCAGGCTGCCGCCGGTGTCGTGGCCGACTCGGTCCCCGAGCTGGAGTGGCGCGAAACCGAGCACAAGGCGCGGGCCCTGTTGCGTGCCAGTGAGTTGGTTGAAGAAGGATTGGAGTAAGCCATGGCCGCACTCAAACTGCTCATGGTGGACAACTACGATTCGTTCACCTTCAACATCGTTCAGTACTTTGGCGAACTCGGTGCCGAGGTCGAAGTGTTTCGCAACGACGAAATCACGCTGTCTGGCATCACCGAACGCCGCCCCGATCGCCTGGTGATCTCGCCAGGACCTTGCTCGCCGGCTGAAGCGGGCATTTCCGTGGCTGCCATCCAGCACTTCGCTGGCAAGTTGCCCATTCTGGGCGTGTGCCTGGGGCATCAAAGCATTGGTGCTGCCTTCGGCGGCAAGATCGTGCGGGCCCAGCAGCTGATGCATGGCAAGACCAGCGTCATCACCACCACCCAGGAAGGCGTTTTTGCCGACTTGCCAGAGCAGTTCACGGTCAACCGTTACCACTCCCTGGCGATCGAGCGGGCCAGCTGCCCTGCCGACTTGCGGATCACCGCCTGGACCGACGATGGTGAAATCATGGGCGTGCGCCACGCATCCCTGCCCATTCAGGGGGTGCAGTTCCACCCAGAATCCATTCTGACCGAGCACGGCCATGCCATGCTGAAAAATTTCCTTGAACAGCGCTGAGTCCGTCCAGGAGCACACCATGTCCATCACACCCACCGAAGCATTGCAACGCACCATCGAGCACCGTGAAATTTTTCACGATGAAATGCTGCATCTCATGCGCATGATCATGAATGGCGAAATGTCACCAGTCATGACGGCAGCCATCATGACCGGCCTGCGCGTCAAGAAGGAAACCATTGGCGAAATCACCGCAGCTGCTGAAGTGATGCGCGAGTTCTCCACCAAGGTCCATGTGGCCGATCGCACGCATCTGGTGGACATCGTGGGCACCGGTGGTGATGGCGCTCATACCTTCAATATCTCCACCTGCTCGATGTTTGTGGCCGCCGCCGCCGGCGCAAAGGTCAGCAAGCACGGCGGACGCAGCGTCAGCAGCAAAAGCGGCAGCGCCGATGTCCTGGAAAGTCTGGGCGCCAACATCAATCTGTCGCCCGAGCAGATCGCGCGCAGCATTGCCCACAATGGCGTGGGCTTCATGTTCGCGCCCAATCACCATCCCGCCATGAAAAACGTGGCGCCGGTGCGCAAAGAACTGGGTGTGCGCACGCTGTTCAACATTCTGGGCCCACTGACCAATCCGGCGTCTGCGCCCAACATCCTGATGGGGGTGTTCCATCCTGATCTGGTGGGTATCCAGGTGCGTGCGCTCCAGCGCCTGGGCGCCGAGCATGCGCTGGTGGTGTATGGCAAGGACGGCCTGGATGAAGTCTCTCTCGGCGCAGCCACCTGCGTGGGAGAGTTGCGCAACGGCGAAATTTCCGAGTACGAGATTCACCCCGAAGACTATGGCCTGGCCATGGCCAGCAACCGCGCCCTGCGTGTGGAAACGCCCGAGCAATCGCACCAGATGCTGCTCTCGGTGCTGGACAACCAGCCCGGGCCAGCCCGCGACATTGTGATGCTCAATGCCGGCGTGGCCCTGTACGCGGCCAATGTGGCCGACAGCATTGCAGCAGGCATCCAGCGTGCCGACGCCGTGCTCAAGGACGGCAGCGCCCGTGCGCGACTGAACCAATGGGTGGCATACACCCACCAGGCGGTCTGAGGAGCGCGCATGTCCGACATTCTGAAAAAAATCGTCGCCGTCAAGCATGAGGAAATTGCACAAGGCTTGCGCAAAAAGTCCTTGGCGGCCATGCGTGACGATGCCCATAGCCGTGTGCTGACCCGCGACTTTGAAGGCGCCTTGCGCGCGAAGATCGCCGCTGGTGAGGCCGCGGTGATTGCCGAGATCAAAAAGGCCAGCCCTTCCAAAGGCGTGTTGCGCGAAGACTTTATCCCGGCGGATATTGCGCAATCGTATGCCGAGCACGGTGCAGCCTGTTTGTCGGTCCTGACAGACAAACAGTTTTTCCAAGGCAGCGTCGATTACCTGAAGCAGGCCCGCGCGTCGTGCCAGTTGCCGGTGTTGCGCAAAGATTTCATGGTCGATCCTTACCAGGTCTATGAAGCGCGCGCGATGGGCGCAGACTGCATCCTGTTGATCGCGGCCTGCCTGGACGACACGCAAATGGCCGAACTCGAGGCCGTGGCCCACTCGCTGGGCATGGCGGTGCTGGTGGAAGTGCATGATGCCCAGGAACTGCAGCGTGCCCTGAAACTCAAGACGGCCTTGCTCGGCATCAACAACCGCAACCTGCGCACCTTCGAGGTCAGCCTCGACACGACGCTGGGCATGCTGTCCGATGTGCCTGCCGACAAGTTGCTGATCACGGAGAGCGGCATTTTGAGCCGGGCCGATGTGGAGCGCATGCGTGCGGCCAATGTCCATGCCTTTTTGGTGGGCGAGGCCTTCATGCGCGCGACCGATCCCGGCGCAGCGCTGGCCGAGTTGTTCAAGTCTTGACCATGGCGCCCGCTTGCGGCACGGCCGATCTGTTTGCGCCGATGCAAGATGTGCCGGCTTTGGCCTCCGCTGATCCGCTGCAGTGGGCGGTGGATGCCGAGTGGCACGGTGTCCTGTCCTCCTTTTGGGCGACAGCCGAAGGCCGGCACCTGATTGATTTTCTGACGCAGCGTCTGGATCAGGGCGAGTGCATCTACCCACCGCAGCCGCTGCGCGCCTTGGCCCTCACGCCCCTGTCCCAGGTTCGGGTGGTGATCCTGGGGCAGGACCCCTATCACGGCCCCGGACAGGCGGAGGGGCTGGCGTTTTCCGTGGCCTCCGGCGTGAAAGTGCCCCCTTCTTTGCGCAACATTCACAAGGAGCTTGGGCGCGATCTGGGCTTGCCGATGCCTGTCGACGGCTCTTTGGTCCCCTGGTCGCGGCGCGGTGTCTTGTTGCTGAACACCTGCCTGACCGTGGCGCAGGGGCTGCCCGCCAGCCATGCCAAGCAGGGCTGGGAAGTCCTGACCGATGCCTTGTTGAAGGCGGTGGCCAGCCGTGCGCGTGACTGTGTCTATTTGTTATGGGGGGGGCATGCGCAGGCAAAGGCGCCGCTGATCCAGGCCGCGGCGGCCCAACAGGGTGCTGAGGCGCTCATCCTGCAGGCCAACCACCCCTCGCCTCTGTCGGCCTTGCGCCCGCCGGTGCCCTTTCTGGGTTGTGGTCATTTTTCTGCTGCGCAAGCCTGGTTGAGGGCGCGTGGCCAGGATCTGGACTGGTCCCTGACTTGAATTCGGCCGCCTGGTGCGATAGCCGCGCCGGGGCGATTTCTGTTGAGAAAAGTGCCATTCCCCAAAAACTGTGCTATATTTCGAGGTTCGCCGGAGGGGTGCCCGAGTGGCTAAAGGGGGCAGACTGTAAATCTGTTGGCTTACGCCTACGCTGGTTCGAATCCAGCCTCCTCCACCAGCGAGAACAGTGTGTTGC
>JACCDX010964690.1_pt1 | contig 52973 bp, 53 predicted proteins | sample 7449681 | NCBI WGS metagenome assembly JACCDX01 (sample SAMN15323450, study PRJNA562643) | freshwater metagenome | isolation source: river surface water | place: USA:Blue River Watershed | collected 2017-08-18
AGATATCGGTTGGACCGCCCGCCGCGAAGCTGACGATTAGTCGAATCGGTTGCGAGGGATATGTGGACTGCGCGATCGCTTCAGTGACGAGCAAAGCACCAAAGAGGGCTAAGAAAAGTTTCTGTTTGAACCATGATCGTGTCGAAGTGATGCGCACGTCTGTCTCCCTATTATTTAAGTTATCGTGCGTAGATTAACGAGCATTAGTAAAAAACAAAAGGGCTGGTTCGACCAATTGTCAAAAACGAATTGCGCACCTCATTTTTCTACAATTGTAGTAATAATGAAACAGGAGTGTCACCATGGGTATGCCCGTTCGTATCGACGATTATCTCTATGAGCAAGCCAAGGCGCATACGCATGCTGAGCGCCGTACAATCGCTGGACAGGTTGAATTTTGGGCGATGGTTGGAAAGGCCGCTTTGGATAACCCTGATCTGCCAATTGAATTCGTCCGAGATCTTTTAATTGCGCGAGCCGAAGGTAAAGTGTTGGCCACCCACTTTGTTGCTCAAGGAAGAGATTAATGCGGGTGAAGAAGGTCGAAGTTCTGCAGTCCGCAGCTTTCGCTCGAGCTTACAAGAGGTCGTATAAAAATAGACGGATAGATGTTGATGATGCGGTTGCTCTGATTGTGAAGAATCCGCTCGTTGGTGTTGCTAAGCGAAGTGACTTTTCAGGGGTGTATGTGTACAAGTTTAAAAGTCAGTGCCTAGAAATATTACTTGCGTATGAGTTTGACTTGAAGACACGGTTTTTATTGCTACTTGGTGTTCATGAGAATTTTTATAGAGACTTAAAGCGCTGAATCTGTTAAGTTTTTTAACGGAGATATATTAATGACCCCCGCAGAAATCAAAGCACTTGAACAGCAAGTTCTGGAGTTAGACGCGCAGCGTTGCAAGGTGCTTGTAGCAAAAGATGGTCCCGGGCTAGCCGCGCTGATTGATGCCGGCTTAACCTATACGCATGCAAGCGGTCGTCGCGATACCAAAGAGAGTTATGTCGATAGCGTCGCAACTAAGCGCGTCCAGTATCTACAGATCGATCGTGAGGAAGTGACGGCCAGAGTCGTCGGCACGTCGGTGATCGTTGAAGGTAAGGTCAGAATGAAGATCAATTCCGAGGGTGTAGATAAAAATCTCTATAACCGTTACCTCGGAGTGTGGACCACTACAAGCGGCAAGCCGCTGCTCACCGCTTGGGCTTCAACTAAGCTCGAAGGCTAGTCCATCACCTTATAGTCGGGCGCGACATCAAATTCAATTTGACCAAGCGCTCGTACTTCCTCAGGGGTAAAGCCAGGTGCGACCGCCTCTAGAACAAAGCGGCCGTCTACCCAGTGCAATACCGCCAGATCTGTCACGAGCCAGTCGACGCATTGACGTCCGGTCAAGGGGTACTTGCATCGTTTGGGTAGTTTGGTGTTTCCCTTGCTGTCGGAATGTTCCATCACGATAATGAGTTCGACATCGCCTGAAATCAAATCCATTGCGCCACCAATGCCGCCGCGACGCGTGTCTGTCGTGCTCCAGTTCGCGACATTACCTTCTTGGTCGACTTCGTAGGCACCTAAAATAACGGTGTCGATGTGCCCGCCACGCGCCATTTCAAAGGAGGTCACGCTTTCAAAGAAAGATGTTCCTGGAATAGCTTCGACGAACTGACTTCCTGCATTGAACACATCCGGATCGATAGCATCACCCGTTACGATTCCGCCATAGCCAAGCACACCGTTTTCCGCGTGCAGCCAGACGCCTCGCCCATCGAGATAATTGGAAACGAGGGTGGGAAGACCAACACCCAGATTTACATAGGAATTGTTGCGGACAATTTTTGCGGCATTCTTTGCGATGCCTGCGCGTGTCAGGGCAGGTTTGCCGTTATAGTTGCGCGCGCTATCTGCAGGACGCTTCTCAGTGCGAGATAAAGAGCGTACATCGATCGGGTCGGTAATTTTCACGACCCGCGAAACAAAAATACCGGGCAAGTTGATGTGTTCAGGGGCTAACTCACCGATTTCAACTATTTCTTCTACTTCCACAATAGCGACCTTCGCAGCTTTAGCAAAACTGACGTTGAAGTTGCCGCTACCTCCACGAAACTGAACGTTGCCGGCCCGATCTGCTTTGTATCCGCTTAGAAACGCAAAGTCGACATGAATGGCTTCTTCCATCAGGTAGGGCTTGCCATCGAAGTAACGTATGTCCTTGCCCTCTGCCAACGCAGTATCGACCCCAGTGGGTGTGTAAAAGGCTGGGATACCCGCGCCGCCAGCACGGCACCGTTCGACTAAGGTTCCTTGTGCTACCAACTCAACATCGAGTGTGCCGGCTGCGATACGCTTTTCTGCTTCTGTTTGCATACCTGCGCGGATCGAGAACGAGGTGATAATTTTCTTGACTTGATCATTCTCAACAAGAAGCTGGCCTTTTTCCCCATTCGCGCCGAGCGAGTTACAGACGATCGTGAGATCGCGAACACCCTTGTCACGCAGCGCAAAAATAAGAGTATTCGGAAAGCGATGCGCAAGACCAAAACCAGAGATCGCGACGCGCGCGCCATCTTGAATGTCGGCAATCGCTTCGTTGGCACTAGAAACAACTTTATTCATGGCGTTCAAGCGTTATGTTTAGATGAGAAGGGGACCCAAATCTATTCAATACGAATATTCAGTAATTTATTAAGTTCTGTTAGCTCACGTTTTTCTGCAACGATTGCATCGTAAAACTGTTTGGGATTGAGCAACTTTAGTTCGGAGCCGGTTGCTTCAACTCGCGCGCGAACCTCTGGCTGATTGAAGTACTTTGCCGCTGCAGTGTAGAGGGTGTTCACAATCGTGTCGGGTGTACCGGCTGGAGCTAGCAAGCCATACCAAGATCCCGTTACATCTTTCACGCCTTGTTCGGTAAGCGTAGGAACGTCAGGCATTGCTTTTGCGCGGCTGACAGATGACATACCAATTGCTTTGAGTCGACCTGACTTAATGTGTGGAAGCATCGCCGACAGGTTGAGGAAGGAGACATCGATGTGACCTCCCAGCATATCGTTCACCACCGGAGCAGCACCTTTGTAGGGTGCGTGGGTCATCTTTATTTTTGTTTCGATCTGAAAAATCTCGCCGGCGAGGTGGGTGGAGCTACCAGTGCCAGTCGATGCAAAAGTCATGGGCTTAGTCTTCGCTAGCTCGATGAACTCTTTGACATTTGTTGCTTTGATGTGAGGTCCTACGACCATGACGTTAGGTACGTCAATAATCATCACGATTGGCCTGAACTCAGTGACACCATCGTATGGGGGCTTTGCGCTAAATACCGGAACGCCAGTTTGAGGTGCGCCCGCACCGACCAAAAGGGTGTAACCATCTGGTGCTGACTTGGCTACAAAGGATGTGCCTATTGCTCCGCTTGCGCCAGCTTTAGGTTCGACCACAAACGTCTGTCCGAGGCTTTGCGATAAGCCATTGGCGAGCTCTCGCGCAATTTGATCAGCAGGGCCACCCGCAGGGTAGGTGATGATCAGTTTGACGGGTTTATTAGGGTAAGGTTGTGCCTGCGCGCTCAGTGTTGTCAGCGCTAGGGCTGCTACGGCAACTCGTAAGAAGTTCTTCATTTTTTTGCCTCCTTTATATTGATCGACGACTCTTGCGCTCGGTAACTTATTCTCCACGCCCCTCAGGTTCAACAGGCTCAAAGCGATATCCATTGACTGCATCGCCGCGTACATACCCACAATGCGGCCAGCCGAAGTGCACAGGCATAATTAACGCGTTGCGCTCTGCTGCACGTTTCAGAAATAGTGCACGTGAGGCGCGTGCCTGTTTGGCATGTGAGTCGATCCACGTGTTGATATGCGGCATTGCAATCTGAAGAGGGCTGTGCATGACGTCACCGGCGAAGATTGCTTCTTTGCCCTCCGATCGAAAGCGAAAGTGAATCGACCCAGGCGTATGGCCTGGCATGATCTCTGCCTCCAGGCAGCCCGCAACGAGATCCCCGTCCTCAATGAAGTCAATTAAGCCTGCCTCATAGAGCGGGAGTACGCTATCTTCGAACGAACCACTAACGACGCCTTTGTCACCGCTTTTGTAAGCTGCTAGCGCCAAGTCGAAGTCGATCTTGGGCATGAGATGCCGAGCATTGGGAAACGTAGGGACCCACTTGCCGTTATCCATGCGCGTACCCCAACCAACGTGATCCGGATGAAAGTGCGTCACGACAACATGGGTCACGGACTTTGGATCTGCTCCTGCGGCGGCGAGCCAAAGTGGTGTCAGGGTGTTGAGCATATTCATCCGCTCGGAAGCGCGCTTTTTATGATTGCCTACGCCTAGGTCGATCACAATTACCTTGTCGTCGATGTGCATGACCCAGAGCTGCATCGCTACGATAAAGCGCTCGAGCTTGATGTTGTAGTGGTGTGGAGCAAGCCAAGAGAGGTGTGGCTTGATATCCTTGACATCCAAAGCGGGGAAGACGAAATCTGCTGCGTGGGTTGGGCCGCTATATTCGAGGACGTTATAGATCTTGGCTTTGCCAACATGGCGTGAGTAAATCATTTTAGTCTTCCCGTATTTGTAATGTTCAGTTGTCTAGCCGAGGATTTATTCGACCAGGCGATAGGTCAAGCGCCATTTGGTGTCGCGGTTCATCCAAACAGGCGGGCCATCAGAGAAGCTGTTGCCGCTTGGGTCCGCGGTGAGCCTTGATTGCATAAAGGCCTCCGCTGTCGCTTCATCCTTAATGCCATACATTGCAAGGTAGTGCGGTGAGCCTGGCTCAGGATGCATGAATTCACGTAACCGCTCATAACGTGCACCACTCTCGAAACCATAACCAACTAATACTTCCGGGACATGAATGGTGTTGTAGAAATGATTGAATGCCTCAACTTCGGCGGGTCCTGCGCCGGCGGCTTCGGTCATTCCCACCAGATACATATAGGGTGAGGTCGACACCTGCAGAGAGGTGGGGTTGTTCAAAACATGCTGCCACATCAAACGCCATTTTGTTTTGCGTTGCTTCCAAGCGGCTGGGCCGTCACTGTAGACAGGGCGACCACTCGCTGGGCCATCATTTCGAGAAATGTAAAGCATTGCTGCTTCCTTGCTCTCAATGTCATAGGCGGCTAAAAAGCGCGGTCCTCGCGGGCCACGTGTGTCGTCTTGTGCGAGTTCGTAGCGACGACCACGTAGGAAGCCTGGATTAGCCGCGAGAACCTCTTTGCGATGAACGTTACTGTAGAAATCATTAAAGTCTGCAACATCCGCAGCGCTAGTATCTGCCGGAATGTCCATTCCGACCCAATAAGTGAAGAGAGCATCGCTCATAACAAAACCTCGTATACGTTAGGCTAGTTTAAAGACAGGGATGCTGGGTCCGTCTTCGCTTTGTTTAAACGTCACGTTCACGCGTTGACCGCAGCGAATCGTGTCTAGATCACAGTCAACAATATTGGTCAGCATTGTTGGACCTTCATCAAGTGTGACGTATGCAATGGCGTAAGGAACGGGCCCCGAAGTTCGAGTAATACTGTAGCTATAAATTGTTCCCGTACCCTTAGATTCTTTCCACTCGGTCTTATCGCTAAAGCAAAATGGACAGAGTGCGCGCGGGTAGTGATGATACTCACCACAGTCAGCGCATTGTTTGACGAGCAGTTTGCCTTCCGTGGCAGCGTTGAAGTAGACCTCGTCACCATCGTTGCATTTAGGTGCGGGAATTTTTCTGTCTTGGTAGGGAGTCGTCATCGCTTTATTCTCTTTCCATAATGAGGGTGGCACTACCATGGCGTGTGCTCAATGCACCGCCTGTTCCATGTGCAAGAGCAAGATCGCAGTTTTTAACTTGTACGAGCGGATGCGCTTCGCCTCGCAGCTGTCGCACTGCCTCAATAATTTTTGTGATTCCGCCGCGGTTGACTGGGTGGTTGTTGCACAAGCCACCGCCATCGGTGTTGAACGGGAGTTTGCCGACTCCGGAAATTAGGTTGCCGTCCATCACGAACTTACCGCCTTCGCCCTTTTTACAAAAACCAAGATCTTCCAATGTCATCACGACGGTAATCGTAAAGCTATCGTAAATCGATGCGTACTTGATATCTTTTGGGGTGACTCCCGCTTCGGCAAACGCGATCGGGCCGGAACGTACGGCGCCAGAGTAGGTGATATCAACTTTTCCGCCCATTTGTCCTTTTGGCGACTCACCAGCGCCGATCAGCTTAACTTTGGGGCGCTTCAAAGTCTTGGCGATTTCTGGACTGACGACGACAACTGCCCCGCCTCCGTCTGTGACGACGCAGCAGTCCAAGCGGTGCAGTGGATCAGAAATCATGGGCGAGTTCAGTACATCCTCGACCGTCACGACTTTTTTCAGCATGGCATTTGGGTTGTGTTGCGCATGGTGCGATGCAGCAACTTTCACCCACGCCAATTGTTCGCTTGTCGTGCCGAACTGGTACATATGTCGCATCGCCGCCAAAGCGTATAGGTTCACGGTAACCGGGCCGTAGGGGATCTCGAAAGGCGTGTCAGGGATGCTAGAGTCTAGTTCACGCACGACCGTGCCAGGTCTGCCAAAACCGGCGCAAGTGATAAGAGCTACTTTGCACTTGCCTGCTGCGATCGCCTCTGCAGCGTGTGCGACCAGATACAGGTAGGAGGAACCGCCCGTGTTCGTCGAGTCCGAGTGCGTGACAGTCAGCCCCATATAGTCGATCATATTGATGCCGCCTAGTCCTCCTGGGGCATCGGTTGAGCAAAAATAACCATCCACATCCTGGATCGTTAAGCCTGCATCTTCGAGCGCGCCTTTGGCGCACTCAGCATGCAACTGGGCGAGGGATTTATTCTGAATCTTACGTGCAGGATGCTCAAAGATACCCGCAATGTAGGCTTTGCCGCGAATACTCATGGTGATGATGTCTCTTTAGTTTTTTGCTTGATTTTAGAGGAATCAGCGCTCAAGCAATTTTTATTTACTATACCGGTTTTATACCACTGCTCTTGTATATTACGAAAATGCAGATTGACCTCAAATAAAGAGACAAACATGAACTTAACACCGGAACAAATTGCGCAGTTCGACAAGGATGGCTACCTATTTTTTCCTGGATTGTTTACCTCGGAAGAAACAAAGGCGCTAAATGCTGCAGTGCCAGAGCTGTATAGCCGGCGCGAGGCCTATAACGTGCGGGAGAAAGGCAGCGATGCGGTGCGAACAAACTTTGCAGCGCATATGTATAGCGAACCATTTGCGAAGTTAGGTCGTCACCCTCGCATGATCAAGCCCGTCGAGGATTTATTTGGCGAAAAACTATACATGCATCAGTTCAAGATTAACGGCAAGATGGCTTTTGAAGGTGATGTATGGCAGTGGCATCAAGATTACGGTACCTGGCTAAATGACGATTTGATGCCGACTGAACGTGCGATGAACGTGGCGATTTTTTTAGATGATGTGAACCCCTACAACGGTCCCTTGATGTTTATCCCAGGCAGCCACAAGAAAGGTGTCGTGGATGCTAAGCATGATCTCACCACAACGAGCTATCCCTTGTGGACAGTCGACAATGATCTGATTCGTCAGCTTGTTGCTCGCGCCGGGGATAAGGATGGCGGGATCGTGAGCCCAACCGGACCGGCGGGATCCATGATTCTTTTTCACAGCTGCCTAGTACATGCTTCGAGCAGTAACTTGTCGCCATGGAATCGCAACAGCGTCTATTTGAGTTTGTGTGCGGTATCGAATCACATTCGTCGACATAAGCGGCCCGAATACATTGCGCACCGCGATTTCACACCGATTGAGTGTCTGCCTGATGATTGTTTGCTTAAACCTTATCCAGTCGACCTTCCTTGGGCGAAAGGAATGCCGAGTAGTGCTCTTGAAACATCATTGGATCTTTTGAAGGAAACCGCATGAGTTTGCATGCAAAGTTGTTAGCGCGCGCTGCAGAGAATCGTCCGATTCGTGTGGGGTTGATTGGTGCCGGAAAGTTTGGCTCGATGTATTTATCGCAAATCCCACGCACCCCAGGCGTACATCTTGTTGGTATCGCTGACTTATCGCCCGCAGCCGCGTGCGTGAACTTAGCGCGAGTGGGGTGGGACCCTCAACGCCTTGATGCAAAATCTCTCGATGATGCTGCCAAGAACGGCACCACCTTTATCTCCGATGATTGGCAAGCCTTGGTCCGTCATCCGGCCGTTGACGTCATTGTCGAATGCACTGGTTCGCCTATGCATGCGGTTGATCACATTTTGGAAGCCTTCGCGAATAAAAAACACGTCGTCAACGTCACCGTTGAGGCGGACGCGTTCTGCGGTGCCTTGTTAGGTTCGCGTGCACAAGCTGCAGGTGTCGTGTATTCACTTGCGTTTGGTGATCAACCTGCACTGATCTGCGATTTAGTTGATTGGGCCCGTACCTGCGGTTTCCCTGTTGTTGCAGCGGGGCGTGGGCATAAATGGTTACCGCACTTCTCTGAGTCAACACCAGAGACGGTTTGGCATCACTACGGTTTAACACCCGAGCAGGCGGAGCGCGGCGGGCTGAATCCCAAGATGTTCAATAGTTTTCTCGATGGCTCAAAGCCGTCCATTGAAAGCACCGCTGTGTCTAACGCAACTGGTCTAGGTGTGCCTTCAAATGGTTTGCTATACCCGCCCGCAAGTGTTGAAGATATTCCTTATGTGACGCGTCCTATTTGTGAGGGCGGTGTGCTTGAACGTAAAGGAATGGTAGAGGTCATTTCCAGCCTTGAGAAAGACGGGCGTGTGATTCCTTATGACATTCGGATGGGTGTGTGGGTCACCGTTGAAGCGGAAACGGATTACATCAAGAACTGCTTTGAAGAATATAAGGCGCACACGGATCCAACCGGCCGCTATTTCACGTTGTACAAGCGCTGGCACCTGATCGGTCTTGAGGTTGGGATGAGTGTCGCGAGCGTTGCCCTACGCGGTGAGGCGACAGGCGTCGCAACCAGCTGGAACGCCGATGTTGTCGCGACCGCTAAGAGAGACTTAAAAGTGGGCGAAATGCTGGACGGTGAGGGCGGTTACACCGTTTGGGGCAAGCTGCTACCTGCAGCGACCTCCAAGCGCATGGGAGGCTTGCCTCTGGGAATGGCCCACAGCGTCAAGGTGATCCGACCCGTAGCCAAAGGACAGAGCCTCTGCTGGGACGATGTCCAGATGGATCCCAACACCGCAGCCTTCAAGATCCGGCGCGAGATGGAGTCTGCCTATACGTTTTAGAGGGGGTCAGGGACTTGGAGATAGGTTTGAACAATCGGCGTCATTAAAACAACCAATTTGGGTATCGGAACATTGATCCCTATAATTCGTCTACCAACTTCAGTAAAACGATTGTTTTTATTTATCAACCCTGACTAAGGATACATCATGTCCCTGATCAATACGCAAGTCCAGCCGTTCAAAGCTCAAGCCTTCCACAACGGCAAGTTCATCGAAGTGACCGAAGCCAGCCTCAAGGGCAAATGGTCAGTTTTGATTTTCATGCCAGCAGCGTTCACGTTTAACTGCCCAACCGAAATCGAAGATGCAGCTGACAACTACGCCGAATTCCAGAAGGCCGGTGCAGAGGTTTACATCATCACGACCGACACTCACTTCTCACATAAAGTTTGGCACGAAACATCGCCAGCAGTGGGTAAGGCAAAGTTCCCGTTGGTTGGTGACCCAACACACGCGTTGACCAACGCTTTTGGCGTACACATTCCTGAGGAAGGTTTGGCACTGCGCGGTACGTTCGTCATCAGCCCAGATCTCAAGATCAAGACGATGGAAATCCACTCGAACGAAATCGCTCGTGACGTGAAAGAGACCGTTCGTAAGCTCAAGGCTGCTCAGTACACCGCCGCGAACCCAGGTCAGGTGTGCCCAGCTAAGTGGAACGAAGGCGCAAAGACCTTGACTCCTTCACTGGACTTGGTTGGCAAGATCTAATTTTTAAGTCTTGCTTCAACGCCCTGCAGGGTGCAGGGCTTTGAGGTTAAGGCAGACGCGGTTCCCTCTCCGTCGTGTGCCTTACCCTCAAACAATTTCCCTTTTTAATTTTGTATTGATCGATACTCAACTGAGTCATCGCTGGGGTTGTTCGCCCCTTTACCGGAGAACATGATGCTTGACGATACCTTGAAATCCCAACTGCAGACTTACCTCGGAATGCTTCGCCAGCCGATCCGTCTGATCGCATCTTTGGACGAAAGCGAAACCGGCGTTGAAATGCGGCAACTGCTCGATACGATCGTTTCCTTGTCAGACAAAGTCAGCTTGGAGACGACTGGTGACGATATGCGCAAGCCTTCGTTTGTGGTGGCCCAAGCGGGTAGCAACAACGGCGTTCGCTTTGCGGGCTTGCCTCTGGGGCACGAGTTCACTTCACTGGTACTCGCCTTGCTTTGGACTGGCGGACATCCACCTAAGGTAGAGCAAGATGTTATTGATGCCATTAAAGCGCTTGATGGCGATTTCAACTTCGAAGTCTACATGTCCTTGACCTGCCATAACTGCCCAGATGTCGTGCAGGCGTTGTCCTTGATGGCTATTTTGAATCCAAAAATCAAGACGGTCGTGATCGAAGGCGGGGCGTTCCAAAAAGAAGTGACAGAGCGCGAAATCATGGCTGTACCCATGGTTTTCTTGAACGGCAAAGTGTTCGGTTCTGGTCGCATGAGTGTTGAAGAGATCGTCGCGAAGCTGGATACGAATTCGGCAGAGCGTGAGGCAGCGAAGCTCAACGCCAAAGAGGCGTACGATGTGTTGATCTTAGGCGGTGGCCCTGCAGGTGCAGCTGCTGCGGTATATGCAGCGCGTAAAGGTATTCGTGTGGGTGTCGCTGCTGAGCGCTTTGGTGGTCAAACGAACGATACGATGGCGATCGAGAACTATATTTCGGTCCTGGAGACAGATGGGCCCAAGTTCGCGGCTGCTCTCGAGGCGCAGGTGCGTCATTACGAAGTCGATATCATGAACTTGCAACGCGCGAACAAAGTCGTGCCGGCGAGTGCGCCTGGTGGTCTCATCACCGTGCAAATGGAAAACGGTGGAGCACTGCGTGCGCGGTCAGTGATCCTATCGACAGGAGCGCGTTGGCGTAACGTGAACGTACCTGGCGAGAAGGAATACAGAAACAAGGGCGTTGCCTATTGCCCGCACTGCGATGGCCCCTTGTTTAAGGGCAAGCGTACTGCTGTGATTGGCGGAGGCAACTCCGGTATTGAAGCTGCGATTGATTTGGCCGGCATCGTCGAGCACGTCACCGTGATTGAGTTTGCGGATCAGCTCAAGGCAGATGCTGTGCTCGTGAACAAACTCAATAGTTTGCCCAACGTGACTGTGTACACCAACGCACAAACAACGGAAATCACGGGCGATGGAAGCGTCGTCAATGGTATCCGCTTTAAAGATCGTGCAACTGGTGTTGAGCAACATATCGCTCTCGCTGGCGTATTTGTGCAGATCGGTTTGGTACCGAATACTGAGTTCTTAAAGGAAACAATCGAACTCAGTAAATTCGGGGAAATTGTGGTGGACGCGAAAGGACATACTAATGTACCCGGTGTGTTTGCAGCGGGTGATTGCACAACCGTACCCTACAAGCAGATTGTCATTGCTGCAGGTGAGGGCTCAAAAGCAGCCCTCAGCGCGTTCGACTATTTGATCCGTACGCCAGCTGCGTAATTAGGCGGGCATCTTCAGCACGATCTTTCCGACGTGCTTGTTGGTTTCCATCATTTCCTTTGCCTGCGCAAGCTGGTCAAATGGGAAAACTTGGTCTACCAGCGGTTTGATCCGGCCATCGGCAATCGCTGGTAGTACCTCCGTCTTGAACTCGGGTAAAAACTCGGCACGTTGTGCCGCCGAGCGCAGCTTGTTCGACACCCCGAATAAGCGCAATCGCTTTGCGTGCAACGCTAGCAAGTCTAACTCGGCAGTGAGGACGCCATCGACGTATCCAACCATGGCGAAGCGACCTTCAAACGCCATGCAGCGAATGCTTTCAGCAAAAACCGAACCACCCACTGTGTCGACGACAAGGTTGGCACCTTTGCCGTCAGTGGCTTTCATGACTGCATCTTCGAAGCCGGCTCCCCGCAAGCACAGCGGCACGTCAAGACCGTAGTCTTTCAGGCGAGCCAGTTTCTCGGGTGAACCTGAAGTGCCGATCACTTTTGCACCCATCGCTTTACCCATTTGTAGTGCAGCGACGCCGACACCGGATGACACACCATGAACGAGTAACCATTCGTTCGCTTGCAGCTTGCCTTGAAGTGACAACATGTCATGCACAACTAAAAAGGTCAATGGTACGCTCGCAGCCTGTTCGAAACTGAGCGCTGGGGGAATCGGCATAACTTCTACGCTATCCATCGTCGCGTATTCGGCGAACGCGCCACGGCAACGTCCCATGACTTTGTCGCCTACTTTGAAACCTTTCACATCACCGCCGATCTCGGCGATCACACCAGCACCTTCCATACCGATCGCGCTAGCTTGGCCGCCTTTGTGCAAACCATGTCCGACGACAAACTCCCCTCGGTTTAGACTTGCCGCGTGCAAGCGTAAAAGAATTTGATTAGGGCCGGGTATTGGACGTTCGATGTCGCGTTGCTCGATGACTGTTTTGTGATCGATCGTTTGCATCCAATATGACAGCATGATTATTGACCTCGGGTGTTTTGAATGGATGAGAGCATACAGCTAGATTACTTGAGTTGTCGCAAAATGGGTGCTCGGCTAATGATTAGTAGCATGAGCGATAGCGCGCATGAAGCATAGATTGTCATCGCAACAGCCACACCAAAATTTTCTGCAATGGCACCTGCTAGAAAATTGCCGAACGGTAGGCTGATCACTACGCCAGTGCGAAGTCCCATGATTCGACCACGCATTGATGCCTCTGTATTACTTAAGATGAGCGTTGCGATGAGGGTCCAACTGATTGCCTGCGCAATTCCGGCTATAAACACGATCAATATCGAGAGATAAAACCAACTAGATAGCGATAGTAGGAATATTGAAATCGGCCATAACAGGCCGCCAAGAATGACCAGTCGGCCTCTTTGGCTGTAGTTGCCAAGCGCTACAACCCACAAGCCTGCGACTAACGCACCGACACCCGCCATTGAGGTAAGCAAGCCATATCCCGTCGGGCCCGTATCCAACACATAGCGTGCGAGCAAGGGTAAGAATGAGTAGCGATAGGGGGCCACAAAGAAGTTCAGCATGCAGGCGATTAATAGCAGCATGAGTACGGCTTGATTGCCCCAGGCGTACTTAAAGCCGTCGAGCAAACTGGTCAGTGGTGTGGTGTGTGATTGTGTCGCCTCGGCTAGTTGTTTAGAAGGGCAGGTCTGCGGTTGTTTTGATGCTTGCTTCTTTAAGCGCAACAACGCGAGCAAGTCGAATAGATAAATGACCACAATTAGAACGTATGCACCACTGATCCCAAAGATTGGGATTAGCAAGCCACCAAGTGTCGGTCCGACAATGACAGTCGTCTCAGTTGCGACAGCATTTAAGGCAATTGCATTCGTAAGATTCTTCTGACCGACAAGATCTGGAATAAATGCTTGGCGCGTGGGGTGATCAAGTGCCCAAGTTAGACTGCTGATGAGTGACAGTGCAATCAGATAGCCAATCTCCATTTTTCCTGTCAGTAATAAGATCAGCATCAGCAGTGCAATCGCTCCGCTTACAACCGATGCGAGAGTCAATAGTTTTCGCCGATTCATCCTGTCCGCGGCAACACCCATCACAGGAGCAAAAATGTATCCGGCCATTTTGCATCCGGAAACAATGCCCACCATCAAAGCTGAGTCAGTCAGTTCGAGCGTTAACCAACCAACCACGACAAGATCAGCCCAGCGCGCAGTCGAGGAGAGTAGGGTGGCGGTCCAAAGCATTCGAAAGCCAGGATGGCTAAGAGCGCTTGCTTGTCTAATCTCGGTCCAGCGATTCGCCATATTTGTGCGCTGCGTCAATTTGTGCTGCTTGGGATGGTTTTAGGCTACAGTCAATTTATTAAAGAGCCTATTCATGGAATAACGCATTAAACCAAATGGATGACTGCTATGACGACACGTTTCTATTACGCTCCCAAGACCTGTGCTCTCGCCACTCACATTGTTTTAGAGCATGTGGGTGCGGATTACGAAGCGATCAAGCTCGACTTTCGTGAAAATCAACAAAGATCCAAAGAATACCTCGCGGTGAACCCAAAGGGCCGAGTACCGGCCCTGGTGACAGATCGTGGCGTCATCACTGAGACGCCAGCTTTGCTTATGTATTTGGCTCAAACCTATCCGCAAGCGAAAGTGGCTCCGCTTGACGATCCGTTTGCGCTGGCAGAAATGCAGGCTGCGAATAGTTGGTTTTGTTCGACGGTACATGTCGCTCATGCACATGGACCTCGTGGGTCGCGTTGGTCTGACGATCCTGCAGCACAGCAGTCAATGAAAGCCAAAGTCCCCCAAAATATGAGTGACTGCTTCGACTGGGTAGAAAAAGAATTACTGCGAGGACCGTGGGTGATGGGCGCTAGTTTTACCGTTGCCGATCCGTATTTGTTCACCATGTCGAGTTGGCTAGCGACAGACGGTGTCGAGATGAGCAAGTTTCCGCGCGTGGCAGAGCACTATAAGCGCATGCTGGAAATGCCTGCTGTGCGTAAAGTCATGCCTTTACACGGGATGTAGCGTCGAAGTAGTGAAACAGATCATGTGCAGCGATGCACTCGGGAGACAACATGAATCGATTCGGATGCACTCTTAGTTTCGCTTTATCCCTTCTAATTAGCCCTCTGGCGGCTCAGGCTCAGCAGGGATTCCCGAACAAGCCCATCACCTTTATTGTTTCCTACGCTGCGGGCGCCACAACTGATATCTCGGCACGCGCTTTGGCGAAAGGGGCGGAAGAGATACTCGGTGTGCCGATTACGATTGAAAACAAGGGTGGCGCAGGCGGCACGGTTGCAGCGGGTTTGACTGCGTCAAAAAAACCGGATGGCTACACACTTTTGATCGGCTCGACGTCGACCCTGACAGTACGCCCGAAGGTGCTGAAAGTTTCCTTCAAGCCTGAGGCATTAACTATCATGCTTCAGTACAGCTATTTTCATAATGGATCGGTCGTTGTGAATAGCAATAGGCCTTGGAAGACTATTCAAGAGTTTATTGAATATGCAAAAGCCAATCCTGGTTTGTCTTACGGGACTGCAGGCTCTGGAGGGATTCCAACAGGTTCACAGCAGCTTGGTGTGATCGCTTTAGAAAAATGTAAAGGATTAACGTTTAAGCATGTGCCCACAAAGGGTGGAACAGAAGCTAACACGATGCTGATGGGAAATCATTTTGATTTCACCTCAGGGTCGGGGTCACATAACCAGCTGCTCAAAGATGGAGTATTTAGACAGCTAGTTGTGTTTCAAAATGAGCGCGATCCGAACTTCCCAGAGGCCCCAACACTAAAGGAAATCGGCTGCCCTTGGGATAATCCGCCGAATAGCGGAATTGTTGTTATTGCGCCCGCTGGAATGCCCGAAGCGATCTTCAAGAAACTAGAGGAAACCTTCACCAAGGTTGTTCAAGGTAAAGAGTTTCAAGACATGTTGAAACAGAATTTTCTTCCTTATGACTTTAAGACCAGTAAGCAAATGGCTGAGATTCGAAAAAACGAAGTGATCTGGTATGACAAATACTTACGAGAAATTGGACGTTTGAAATAGCAACTATTTTTTATGCCGGTTTTATTACGCATCAAGTGCGCCGCTTGGCAATGATTGAAACAAGCTCTGGTAAAAATTTGTTAGAGTCTGTCTCGGAGCATGCCACCTCTAGAGTTCGTTTGATTGCTTCAGCTACAGTTCGATCTGCGTGCATATCTTGCGCCATTTGGTTGTAGTAGGTTAAATCTTTCAGTGTATTTCCAACGCTGAAGCGCATCCCTGAGGTTTCGCCGGCGGACAGATATGGCTTAAGCCGTTCGAGTGCAGCCCCCCAGCCCCCACCGTTCGCTAACACGTTAATAAACGTTTCAGCCGGTATGCCTGCTGACTGCGCGCATGCTGCCGCCTCTGCCAACAGCGTTGCAGATCCAAGGGATACGAAGTTATGAAGTAATTTCATACGATGTCCCGCACCCACTGGGCCTACGTGCACAATATTTTCTGCAAAGCATGCGAACAGCGGTTTGCACTGTTCAAAGGCGACAATGTCTCCGCCAACAAGCAGATTTAGGCGGCCTTCTGCCGCTTCCTTTGGAGTGCGCGTCATCGGTGCATCCAGAAATAACCCTCCTTGGGCGGTTACAAGGGTCGCCACACGGTCTGTCGAGGTAGGGATGGCTGTTGAGCAGTCAATCACTATCGTTTCCGGTCTGAGGCCCTTAAGTACGCCCTCGTCTCCAAGGAGAACTTCTTCGACTTGCGGTGTGCCCGTCACACAGAGGATGATGATGTCAGCCTGACTCGCCAAGTTCTTTGGTGTACTAGCGGTCTTAGCACCCGCCGCTAACAAGGTATCCAAAGGTTGATTGCCTGCATGCTCCAGGACGGTTAACGTGTGTCCATGCTTCAATAGGTTATTGGCTATACCGTGGCCCATTAAACCGACGCCTATCATTCCAATTTTTTTCATGTCTATCCCGTAGCAAGGCTGACTGTAAAGTTCAAATTAGGTATTGTCATCATTGCATATATTTACACAGTTCTGGTGCGGGTTAAGCTGAACTGCCTGGGGAGAAGCACACCGTTAGTGTGAAAACTGTTAAATTTTTGTTTATGAAAAACTTCTTGCTTATTTGCGCATTTCTTTTGTGCATACCCGCGAGTGCTCGGGCGGAAGACTCAATTAACTTGTACGGCATCATCGACATCGGTGTGCAGTACTTAAATACGCGACAGAACGTTTCTGGTTCGGCCGAAAGTCAACAGTTCTTTGGTATTGCAAATGGCGTCCAAAGCGGCTCGCGCTTTGGTTTGCGCGGTGATCATGAGCTAGGCTCTGGTATCCGCACATTTTTCATCCTAGAAAATGGATTCAACTCCAGTAACGGGGCAGCAGCTCAAGGCGGTCGATTGTTTGGTCGTCAAGCGACTCTATCAGTCAGAGACGCGAAGCTCGGCCAGATTGATATCGGGCGGCAGATTAATCTCGCGACCAATTACTTTTTGCCTATAGATCCTTTCGCGGAGGGGTTTGGTCAGGCCAACATCGGTACGTCATTTGGTACCACGAACACTGTGCGTTATAGCAATATGGTTTTGTTTCAGACCCAGCCTGCAGATGGCTTAACACTCGGAATTGGATATTCATTCGCGTCTGAAATGACTGGTGTTTACCTAGGTAATGGTTCCTGTACGATTGCCTCCTGCCAAGCCACGAATGCGGGCTATCAGTTTCAGCCGGGTAACAATCTCCGTGCAGTGACAGTTGGTGCAAAGTACATAAGAGGGCCGTTGTTACTTGCGGCAGGCTACGATCAGCTGCAAGGTCCTGATAATCTTCCCGGTGGAGCACCCAAGCCAAACCCCACATCATGGGTTGTCGGTGGTCTGTATAACTTTGAGGTCGTGAAGGTTTCCGCAGCGTACGGCCAGGCGCGAAATGGCGCTTGGGCAGGGCAGCCAGCTGGGACGGGTGTCGCATCGGGCGGGATACTCATAGACAGCACGCTCGGGGCAGGAGCAGCCTTTGTGCCGGGTTACGCAGCTAACTCTTATTTCTTGGGTTTTGCCGCGCCGACGGGTTCAGGAGATATTTTGGCGTCTGTCCAGCGCATGCAGCCCGTAGGCGATGCGATGGTGAGCTTGCCCACTGCTGCGCAGATGGTTTATAGCGTCGGGTATCTCTATAACTTTACAAAACGAACTAATTTATATGCATACGCATCCTATGCGAATAACTATGCCATGGTTCAGTCTGCACAAAGCGCCGTCGTAGGATTCGGTATACGGCATCAGTTTTAGTTCTCAACAAGGTGAGCTATGAGACGCAGCGCAACGAGTTTAATGTTTTTTGTTTTGGCGCTGATCAGCGGCGTGTTGGCCGATCACGCCCAAGCGCAGTGGGTAAGTATGCATGAAGACGCGACACTCACGACGTATACCGAGCGGAGTGAGCTCGTCCGGATGGATAAGTTTGTTAACGTCGCAGAAATGCTCGACTATAAGCGCAGGATGCGCAACGAAGAGGGCCATGTATTTCACTCGGTTGTGATTAAGGCACAGTACAACTGTCCTGATAATCGTGTGCGAATTTACACAGTAGAACTTTTTGAAGAGCGTATGGGCGGCGGTGATGTCGTCAACACGCAAAAGGTTTACGGCCCATGGAAGCCCATAAACCCCCGTAGCGTGGAACAAGAACTCAAAAATTTTGCCTGTACAGGGAAAAAATAGTCCCCATGCATAGGCATGAGGGCAGCTACAGTTTTTAACAATTTATTTTTCGCGAGCTTCGGGAATATGTAGCTCTTCTTTGTAATCTTTCCGATCGATTGAGGTCACCAAGCGATGAATGCGATGATTTTTGGGACAAAGCGCTCCATTGAGAGTTTGCGTGTCGGACTAGCCTGCGGGTTGCTTGCGACGACCATCGCGCATGCGCAGCCAATACCAACCGGCACGACGGTGACTTCGCTTGGTGTCACGGGTCTCAATCAATTCGATACCGGTTTGAGTAGTGGCGGAAGCTTTAACTGGCAAGATGCAGCAGCGAATGTGAATGTGACTAAGCAGTTCACTAATCAAGTCGCCGCCGGCGTCAATCTTCGCTACAACTATCAAAACTGGAAATGGTCCGGTCCAACGGCCTTTAATGGTCGTGGCCCTTGGTCTTCGATCGAAACCCCAGCTTTAGGTCTGAGTTTTTATTATTCACCAACGCCGGAGTGGCGCTTGGGGTTTGTGCCGACGGTTGAGTGGTCAGGCGAGTCGGGAACCGGTACTGGCGGAACCGCGACGTACGGTGCGGTGATGAGCGCTGCAAGGCGGTTTTCTAAGGACCTCACGTTAGGTCTTGGTGCTGGGGTATTTAGACAGATTGATCAAACGAAAGTCTTCCCATATCTGATCGTTAATTGGAATATCACTGATAGGTTGCGTTTGAGCAACCCGTTGCCGGCTGGGCCCTCTGGTGGTGCTGGCCTTGAGTTGTCTTATGCCTTGACCGAGAAGTGGACCCTTGCAGGCGGTGGCGCTTATCGCTCTTATCGCTTCCGATTAAACGATACTGGACCCGTGCCAGGCGGTATTGGTCAAAATAAGTTCATACCGTTCTTTGGTCGTTTGTCGTATCAGATTGCCCCGAGCACGCGTGTGGACCTCTATGCAGCGGCGACGGTGGGTGGGAACTTGTCCGTCGTCGATTCAAACGGAAATATGCCTTACGGCGATAGCTATAAAACCGGTGTTGCTGCTGCATTGAGCCTATCCCACCGGTTTTAGTGCGTAGTTGAGCTTAAGACTTCGCCGCTTTTTGAAGGATCGCGAATAGTTGGTCTTTGAGGTGTAACTTTTGCTTTTTGAGCTCTTCGATCCCTTCAGGGGCAGTGGGTTCGATTCCCTCATCCATTCGTTTAATTCTTGCGTCGAGTTCGTTATGTTTATCAAACAGTGTCGCAAAATGTCGGTCTGACGTTTTGAGTTTAGAAATTAGCTCGCGATATTCTGGAAACATTGGACTGCCCCTTTGTTAAAAAACGTTTGTTGCGTCACTAATCTTAGTGCTATTGAGTCGTCATTCAAACTGATATCGGCACTTCATTTTTATAGTTCTTGATTTGCATCAAGCCACTTGCTAAGCACTTACTCGATTTCTTTTACAAGACGTATTCCCACCAGGGTGTAACGCGTTTCAGGCGTGTTCCAGTTGCGAAACGCGCAGCGCACATAAATTGGCATCGTGTGCCAAGATCCACCCCGTCGGACCTTGACGTCGCCAGATTGTGGCCCAATTGGGTCGTCGGTTGGCGATCGCGCGTAGTAGTCGCTCGCGTGCCAGTCTGATGTCCATTCCCATACGTTTCCTAGCATGTCGTAGAGACCAAAGGCGTTGGGTTTGAAACTACCAACCGGAGAGGTAAAGGCATATCCATCAGAATACTGAGCTGCTCTGCTTGCATATTGCGGCCAGTTTCGAACGGTGTCCTGATCCATAATGTTCGTAAATTGTGCGAGGTCTTCCGGTTTGTTGCCCGCCATATGTCGACCAGATGACCCCGCCAGGCATGAGTATTCCCATTCCGCCTCTGTCGGTAGTCGATAGCGCGCATTCTCTTTTTTACTGAGCCAGTCGGCAAGAGCAACGGCATCACGCCAGGTCACATTGACGACAGGCTCGTCTCCACGTTGAACAAAACCTGGATTGAGCCAGGAGTACTTCGGATCGCGCCCCTCAAAAGCATCCTGACGAACGGTCTTGCTAGGGTCGTATTTGGCGTTAAAGCCGTAAGCACCTGTTCCATCATGAATGGACTCGGGCGTATACCCCGAGTCGTTAACAAAGCGCCTGAACTGTTCAACAGTGACCTCATGCTGGCCAAGAAAAAAATCCTTCGTAATGCGTACGCGATGGGCCGGCTGTTCGTCGTCTGGCGCAGCGAGGTGGTCTCGAACGTAGGTGGGGAAGTCTGAAATAAGTGAGTCGACTGTTTCGTTACTTCCCATCAGAAACTCGCCAGCGGGAATGCGCACCAACTTCATTCCAATCGTGTTTTCGATCACGATTGGGGGAGCTGGTAAGGTGGTATGGGTACAAGCAGTTAGGTAACCGAATATCAAAGTCACCAATATTTCGCGTCTTACAAACATACTATTTTTTTGTGGAGTTACCGAATTCAACACCAGCCCATTGCTCAAAGTGACGTATCGGTACGAGGTTATCTTTGGGACCATCGCCTTGAGTCATCGCAAACGCTAGGAACTGTCGTGCAGCTTGGTTGATGAGCATCGGCGCACCGATTTTCTCAGCTTCGTCTAAACACATTTTGATGTCTTTGTGGAGAAGCTCGGTCGTAAACCGTGTGGGGAAGCTGCGATCTAGCGCGCATTGAGGAATGCGCTCTAGGGTTGCGAATGAGCGGCCACTTGATACATTAAGCACATCCAACATGGTCTTGGAGTCAAGACCCGCTTTCACACCGTAAACGAGCGCTTCACAGCTCGCCAGCATACTTGTCGCATACAGCGTGTTGTTGATGATTTTCATGGTCTGCCCGAGTGTGTGTTCAGCACCCAGATAAAAAATATTCTTCCCAATAATTTTTAAAATAGGCTCTGCAAGTTTGAACGCGGCTTCATCTCCGCCCGCCATGATAGCCAACGTGCCATGTTCAGCGGCGACAGTGCCGCCGCTGACGGGAGCACTCACAAAGCCAATTTTCTTTGGGGATATGATCTCGTAGACTTCTTTGGTGACCGAAGGGCCCGTCGTCGATAAGTCGATGAGCGTACGCATCATCGTGCCTTTTACCAACTCCTGCGCGACCGATTTCACTGCGGCGGGGACCGGTAGACATAAGAAGACGGTCTCAACTTTTGATCCAAGGTCTTGAACACTCGATGCCGCTTGCGCACCGAGTTTCACAAAACGTTCCATGACGTCTTTGTTTAAGTCAAATATGACGAGTTCATGTTCAGAGGCGAGGATACGTGTCGCGAAGTGTTGACCGATATTACCTGCACCGATGAGGCCGACTTTCATGTGTTATCTCTCCAGTATGTTTTGATGTCTGTATTTAACCATCAGTTGGTTCGACAGGTGATTTTGGTTGGCGAAGGCTGACGTCGGGTTGCCGGGCAATGGATAACCCTTGTAGACGAAGTTGACAGAGAAGATTACTTCTTACGATGTGCGTGTTCACGCAAAATGTCGCTTAGGTCTCCTCTGCAAAAAGGAAATAAAAATGCGGAAATTTCAAGTATGGCTTGCAGCTGTTCTGTTCTGTGGCCTCTCTCAAATGAGTTTGGCACAGGGTTATCCGAATCGGCCCATTAAGATGATCGTTCCGTTTCCTCCTGCGGGCGCTGCGGACATGACCGCACGTATTGTGACTAAGGCGCTGTCGGAAGATTTGGGTCAAAGCGTCATTGTCGATAACCGAGGTGGCGCGGATGGTGCAATCGCAGGAATGGCGACAATTAATTCTCCCGCGGATGGTTATACGTTGTTGTTCGCGACAACAACCGGTATGAACGCTGCACCTACGATGCGCAAAGTCCCGCCATATGATCCGTTGACGGCGTTCACGCCGATCTCACTAGTTGGAAAGTTCGGCTTTTTCTTATTTGTTAACGCTAGTTTGCCAGTTCAAAACATGACTGAATTTTTGGCGTATGTCCGCGCAAACCCAGGAAAGGTTAACTACGGTAGTGGAAATGGTACAAGTATCTTAACCACGGCACAGTTTGCGCAAAAGGCTAACCTCAATATGGTTCATGTTCCGTACAAAGGGGATGCGCCTGCTACGACGGATTTGATCGCTGGTCGGATACAGGTTTTACTCGGGACGCCAGGTTCAGCGTTGCAGCAGGTTGAGGAGGGGCGCTTGAGGGTGCTAATGACCTCTCTTCCGAATCGTAGTCCCCTAGCTCCAAACACTCCCACGGCCGAGGAAGTTGGTATACAAGGTATGACTATTGTTCCATGGGCTGGGCTTTACGGCCCGGCCGGGCTGCCAAAAGATGTTATTGATCGCGTGGCGCGTGCGATGAAAAATGTCGCTGCCCGGCAGGATGTTCGTGATGCTCTCGGAAAGATCGCTTTTGAAGTGCAGAGCTCAACCCCAGCCGAGATGGCAAAGTTCAATAAAGATCAGCTCGAGATCTGGAAGATCACTGCCGACTCAGTCAATCTCGAGCGTAACTAAATAATAGCCTGGGGGGCTGAGTCTAAGATTGACGATCGCTCACTTGCTCAGCTCGGGGATTGGAATAGCCCCCTCTGGAAGCGGTGAGCGGTTGACATTGAGTGCCATTGCGACCATGACGTAGTATCCGCTCACGACCATCAAATCTACAACGCCTTGCTCACCAAACAAATCGAGAACAGCTTTGTAATGCGCATCACTGACGCTGTGTTTAGTGTGCAGTTCATGACAAAAATTGTAGACTGCTTCCTCATCGAGTTGCATGTTTGAGGGGCGCTTGCCTAACGCAAGCTCCTCGCCAATTGAAGGGTCAAGGCCCTCTTTAAGTGCGAGACGTAAGTGTGCGTACCACTCGTATTGCGCTGTCCAGGTACGCGCTGTAATTAAAATGGCGAACTCATTAAGCCGCTTTGGGATAGTACTTTCAAATCGAAGGTACTCTCCCACTTTCCGCATACGTTCTGCTAGCACAGGGCTACGCAAGAAAACATTAAACGGCGCACCAAGGCTCGTGGCACCTTGTACAACGCCTTTGCTGCCCGTACCGGAAATCGGGCCAGCCATCAGAGAATTGAAGTAAATCTTTTGATCATCCGTCATTTGATCGACGTGAATACGATCAAAGCGTTGTCCGTCGTGTGTGGAGTTACTCATCTTTGTGTCAGATAAATGTTATTGGATAGGTTCTATGTTTTAGGCCACAATCGGTAAGGAGACCGTTGAATATCGATGAACGATACTGCGTTTGCGACGCGGATCACGAATTTCAAGTTCCATGCAAACGGCAGGTCGAATACCATCTCCATTCGCATTTTTGATCGCTCCTAAAGTGCCGCACGAGATGAAGTTGCCTGCCTCAGGCTTTGTTGATGAGAAGAAGCCATCTCGTAGTGAATTCAGTGGCCGTATGGAAGCAAATGTTCCCTTCTGGTATGGGATCCAAGTTCCGTTTTCTAAAATACGTGAGTGCAGTTCAATCTCATCTTGATAGTCCACTACATCAGACCAACGCCACGCGGCTGTTGCGATTGGCTTAGGGCACATTTGCTTTGAAACGGCGACAGAATAGGTTTCGACCTTACGGTCCGTGTGGTCGGAGCCAACGGTTAGCCACCATTCGTTGTTCGCAAAAAATAAAACTGGTTCAGCCTCACCAGAGCTATCTGAGCCAATCACTTCAATGCTGGCGGCTTGAGTCAACAAAAGCGCGCTTCCGCGGTAGTAGAGCGGTACGGTCGACGGCGCAGGTACGCCGATTAATTCAAGTTCGTGTATGTGATGCTGAATGGCCGCTGCGTCGCGTCCTGTCCATCCAGCGATAACGAGTTTAGCTGCGGGAACCGCCGCGTGCGAAAGTTGTGTATCGCCGTTAGCCCCGATGGATTCACAGGCAAAAGAAAGTTGAATAGTCATGTGTCGACAATTAAAAACTAGCGAGTCTATGGTTCAGTATATCGGTCACGAGCATGGCGCCTGGCGAGTGGGTAATGCAAAAGGGTGGACGAGCTGCCATTGCAACCGATTGGGGGGTCACCCCACAGGCCCAAAATACTGGCAATTCGTCAGCCTTGACTTCTACGGCGTCGCCAAAGTCGGGCTTGTTTAAATCTTGAATGCCAATTTGCTCGGGGAATCCTAAATGAACTGGTGCCCCATGTACGCGGGGAAAGCGAGACGTTACCTGAACAGCACGGATGGCGTCTGCAGCTTTCATGGGACGCATCGATACAACCATTGGGCCGTGGAAGACGCCTGCTGCCTCGGTAGCGATATTAGTTCGGTACATCGGGACGTTGCGACCCTGATCGATATGGCGCATCGGTATACCTGCCTCGATCAATGCCTGTTCAAAAGAAAATGAACAGCCAAGTAAAAAACTCACTAAGTCGTCGCGCCAGTAGTTTGATATGTCGAACGGTTCGTCGACCAGCGTGCCGTCTTTCCAGACTCGATAACGTGGAATATCGGAGCGGATGTCAACATCTTCCCCAAGTGTCGGCAGCATTGGATTACCGGGCTCGGACACAGCAAGGATTGGGCATGGCTGAGGATTGCGCTGACAAAATAAAAGAAAGTCGTTGGCGAGATTCTGCGGCAGAATCATCAAGTTGCCTTGAACATGTCCAGGCGCCATGCCCGCTGTGTTGCCTTTAATCTGTTGCTTGCGAATTTGAATTCGTGCGGCGTGGGCCGGATTGGCGCCCGACTCTGTACAGATATTTTTTGAAAGGACGGCAGTTGGACAAATATCGTTCATGGGTGAGTCACCATCTTGAGGATGTACGGATCTAATTCAGTGAACTGCATGTTATGGATTATCTGCATGTTATGGATTATTCGACTTTAGCACCCGAGGCCTCAAGCACTTTTATCACGAATGAAAAGTCAGTGCGAGGTGCTGCGCTGTTTTCTGGACGGTTTTACAGTTGTTTTTTAGATCCAATTGCTGCTTAGCAGCAATTTATATTTGTTTTGCGATTTTGTATCGTAAGACTCACGCAAGCTGAACCCGTTTCAATGCATGCATGCATGCATGCCAAAAAATGGGCATAAATGGTTTGAAATGAAGGTTGCTTACGAATGCCTAGTCAGTCAAATTTGAATGGTGGTCAGGTACAGGACGCGACGTTTCCGCGACTGTTGCTCGAGCACGCGCGTCTGAGACCGAATCATCCCGCCTATCGCGAAAAATTTTTAGGCATCTGGCAAACGGAATCTTGGTCCGATGCTGCCACGAAAGTGCGAGAGCTTGCTTGCGGACTGGCCAGCAAAGGTTTCTCGCGCGGGATGTCCTTGGGCATCATCGGTGACAATCGACCACGCCTCTATCAAGCGATGTTGGCAGCGCACTCCCTTGGTGGCACCCCGGTGCCGCTCTATCAGGATGCTGTAGCAACTGAAATGACCTATGTGCTGCAGGATGCCGAGATCGCGTTTGCGTTTGCGGAAGATCAAGAGCAGGTCGATAAGCTGCTTGAAATCGCGGACGACATTCCAAAGCTGCGGCATATCATTTATCTCGATCCGAGAGGAATGCGAGGCTACAACGATCCGAGACTTTGTTTAATTGATGATCTGCTTGAGCAGGGGCGCGCATTTAATCAAGACCAGCCCGAGTTTTTTAATGCTCAAGTCGCGCTTGGAAAGTCCTCTGATGTGAGTGTGATTCTGTATACGTCAGGAACGACTGGCAAGCCTAAGGGCGTGTGTCAAACCCATGCCTCAATGATTGGTGCGGGTAGAGGTGCTTGTGAAGTCGATGGCTTGTCGCCCTCTGATAGTGTGATGGCCTATCTACCCATGGCATGGGTCGGCGATTTTTTGTTTTCGATGGCGCAAGGGCTAACCTCTGGCTTCACCGTGAATTGTCCTGAGGCTCGCGAGACTGTCAGTACCGACATGAAGGAGATTGGTCCAACCTACTATTTTGCGCCACCAAGAGTCTATGAAGGGCTTTTGACCTCGGTCACCATTCGCATGGAGGACGCTGGTCGCGTTAAGCGTAAGATGTTTGAGTACTTTATGCAGATTGCTCGCGAGTGTGGGGCTGATCTGTTGGACGGTAAGTCAGTATCTGTTGGACAGCGACTTTTGTATTCGGTTGGGAATGCTCTCGTATATGGCCCATTAAGAAATAACCTAGGTATGAGTAACATACGCGTTGCGTACACGGCAGGCGAGGCGATTGGGCCAGATCTCTTTAAGTTTTATCGATCTATTGGTGTAAACCTGAAGCAGCTCTATGGGCAGACAGAAACATGTGCCTACGTCTGCATTCAGCGAGACGGGCAAGTTAAGTACGACTCTGTTGGTAAGCCCTCGCCGGGAGTAGAGGTAAAGATCGGCCAAAATAGTGAAGTTTTAGTACGTGGCGTATCAATGATGGATCGTTACTATAAAAATGAAGCTGCAACGAGTGAAGCATTCGACGCGGATGGATATTTTCGGACTGGTGATGCGGGCGTCATCGATGACGATGGCGATCTAAGGATTATTGATCGAGCTAAGGATGTATCGACGCTGGCGAATGGGAAGGTGTTTGCACCTAAGTACATCGAGAACAAACTCAAGTTCTTTAGCTATATCAAAGAAGCTGTCGTTTTTGGGTCTGGTCGTGAAACGATCAGTGCCTTTGTAAATATCGATCTGGAAGCTGTTGGTAACTGGGCCGAGCGTCGCAACATTGCCTATAGCGGCTATGTCGATTTGGCGGGTAACGAAGCAGTGGCAGAGCTGATTCGTGGTTGCATTGAAAAGATGAACCAAGAGCTATCCAAAGAGTCGATGCTGGGACACGCACAGATCTCGAAATTCCTTGTGTTGCACAAGGAGCTAGATCCAGATGACGATGAGCTAACACGTACTCGAAAAGTTAGGCGCGGTTTCGTCGAGGCCAAGTATGCTCCGTTAGTTAGCGCAATATATAGCGGACTCTCTGAGCAGTTCATCGCGACTCAGGTCCGATTTGAAGATGGCCGCGAGGGAGTGGTCTCCGCCACATTGAGAGTGCATGATGTCCCCACATTTTCGTCTAGCAAGGACTGCTAATGACAAGTCGACAAACTGGTGATGTCATCTTAGAAGTTCAGAACATCAGCTTAAGCTTTGGGGGCGTCAAGGCGCTTACAGACATTTCATTTAATGTGAAAGAGCATGAGATTCGAGCAATTATCGGCCCCAATGGAGCGGGTAAGAGTTCGATGTTGAACTGTATTAACGGCGTGTACACGCCCCAGTCCGGATCAATTACGTTCCGTGGTCAAACCTTCAGTCATATGAACAGCCGACAAGTTGCGAAAATGGGCATAGCCCGTACTTTTCAAAACTTGGCTTTGTTTAAAGGCATGAGCGTGATTGATAACATCATGACCGGCCGTAATCTGCGTATCCGCAGCAACATACTGCTGCAGGCGCTACGCCTTGGGCCGGCGGAACGTGAAGAAATATTTCATCGTGAAAAAGTTGAACACATCATTGATTTTTTAGAGATTCAAGCTTACCGAAAGATTCCTGTTGGCCAGCTTCCCTACGGCTTGCAAAAGCGCGTGGATCTAGCGCGTGCGCTCGCAATGGAGCCTCAGGTTTTGTTATTAGACGAGCCCATGGCGGGTATGAACGTCGAAGAAAAGCAAGATATGTGTCGCTTCATTATGGACGTGAAAGATGAGTTCGGGACAACGATTGTCTTGATCGAACACGACATGGGTGTGGTGATGGATATTAGTGATCGTGTTGTGGTGTTGGACTACGGGAAAAAAATTGGCGACGGTTCTCCCGAAGAAGTTCGCACAAACGAGGAGGTGATTCAGGCCTACCTCGGCACGTCTCACTAAACACGGAGATATAGATGGCGTTTTTCCTTGAAACCCTGCTTGGTGGACTGATGGCTGGAGTGCTTTATTCAGTCGTCGCTCTTGGCTTCGTGCTCATTTTTAAGGCATCAGGTGTTTTTAATTTTGCACAGGGTGCAATGGTTCTGTTCGCGGCCTTAGCGATGGCGCGCTTTTCTGAATGGATCCCGATGTGGTTTGGCTTTGAAAGCCTGGTGTTAGCCAACCTGATTGCGTTTTCCTTGGCCGCTCTGTGTATGTATTCGTTTGCTTGGTTAGTCGAGCGTTTGGTTTTGCGTCATCTCGTCAATCAAGAGGCTGTGACGCTACTTATGGCAACGTTAGGTATCACTTATTTTCTTGATGGCTTTGGCCAGACGGTATTCGGTAGTGCGGTCTATCGCATAAACGTCGGCATGCCCAAGGAGCCTATCTTTGTTTTAGACACTGTATTTCAAGGTGGGCTGTTAGTTAACAAAGAAGATCTAATCGCGGCCTTGATTGCTGCAACGCTCGTGGCGGTCCTTTCGTTGTTTTTCCAGAAGACCACAACAGGTCGAGCACTTCGTGCTGTTGCCGACGACCACCAAGCAGCTCAGTCTATTGGTATTCCCTTGAACAGAATGTGGGTCATTGTTTGGTTTGTTGCAGGAATTACAGCGTTAGTGGCTGGCATTATCTGGGGCTCGAAAATCGGCGTGCAATTTTCTTTAACAACCGTCGCGTTAAAAGCGCTACCCGTCATCATTCTGGGGGGATTGACATCGGTCCCTGGCGCAATCGTCGGTGGCTTGATCATTGGGGTAGGTGAAAAGCTTTCCGAGGTTTATCTGGGGCCTCTGGTCGGGGGCGGTATCGAAATTTGGTTCGCTTACGTCTTAGCACTTGTGTTCTTGTTGTTCAGACCACAAGGTTTGTTCGGCGAAAAAATTATTGATCGGGTTTGAGGGGCAAGCATGTTTTACAGAGAAAACGGCCAATTCAAGATTGCTTATCGAGCTGATCAACAGATTTTCCCGATCGCACAAGATCGTTGGGCTGTCTTGGCTTTAATTGCTTTTGCGTTTGTGGGTGTTCCCTTACTCGCAGACGGATACATGTTTAAGGCAATTCTGATTCCGTTTGTGATTCTGTCGTTAGCTGCTATCGGGGTGAATATCTTGGTTGGATATTGCGGCCAGATCTCGCTTGGATCTGGCGCATTCATGGCTGTGGGCGCTTACATGGCCTACAACGTGTTTGTCCGAGTCGATGGTATGCCTTTGATATTGGCACTATTAGCAGGTGGATTTTTCGCAATGCTGGTAGGTGTCGTGTTTGGCATACCGAGCTTGCGAGTGAAGGGTCTATATCTAGCGGTTGCGACGCTCGCGGCACAATTTTTTTGTGACTGGGCGTTTTCTCGAATTGGCTGGTTTACGAACAACAGCTCATCAGGTTCTGTGGCGGTCTCAAACCTCAATTTGTTCGGTTGGCAAATTGATACCCCCGTGGAGAAGTACCTATTTTGTTTGTTTATCACGTCGGTGTTTGCTCTCCTTGCCAAGAACCTAGTGCGAGGGGCGATCGGTCGAGAGTGGATGGCGATCCGTGATATGGACGTCGCGGCCGCTGTGATTGGTATACGGCCGATGTATGCAAAGTTGAGCGCATTCGCAGTGAGTTCGTTCATTATCGGTTTGGCAGGTGCTCTTTGGGCCTTTGTACATCTTGGTTCGTGGGAGCCTGCAGCGTTCTCTATTGATCGATCCTTCCAACTGCTGTTTATGGTGATTATCGGAGGAATGGGTTCCATTATGGGCGGTTTTTTTGGTGCAGCATTTATCGTTGTGTTGCCGATACTTCTCAATCAGGCTTTGCCCTGGATCGGTGGATTGGTTGGTGCAACGGTATCGACCGCAATGATTTCGCACGCCGAGTTCATGATCTTCGGCGGCTTGATAGTTTGGTTTTTAATTGCAGAACCCCACGGTCTGGCAAAGCTTTGGAGTGTTGGAAAACAGAAGCTGCGCTTGTGGCCATTCCCGCATTAATTTTTACCTCAGTACTCTGACGACGCCCAGAGAACGAAGATTAGAGCTGTGTTAATAGGTGTTCAATTCGACAGGAGACAATCCATGAAATTCCCACAGATTGCCGTACGAGCTACGCTTCTAGCAGTTGCACTAACCGGCGCATTGAGCACATCAGCGGCTATTGCGCAGGATAAAGTGCAGTTTTTCCCCAGCTTAACTGGTCGTACTGGACCCGTTGCGCCTAATGCGACTCCATTCGCAAACGGTTATGCCGATTACATGAAGCTTGTAAATGCTCGTGGCGGGATTAATGGCGTCATGACACTTGTAGAGGAATGTGAAACGGCTTACGCGACAGACCGCGGCGTTGAGTGCTATGAACGACTTAAAGGCAAGCATGGTGGGGCGACGGTGTTTCAACCGCTCTCGACCGGTATCACTTTTGCATTAACGGAAAAGATCCCGACCGACAAGATTCCAATGATTACATCTGGCTACGGTCGTAGTGACTCGGCCGATGGCGATATCTTTAAGTGGAATTTCCCGCTGATTGGACATTATTGGGTCGCTGGTGACACGGTGTTGCAGCATATCGCTAACAAAGAGGGTGGCTGGGATAAGCTCAAAGGTAAGAAAATTGCTGTCGCGTATCACGATAGTCCCTTCGGAAAAGAGCTCTTGCCCATCATGGAGGAGCGGGCTAAAAAGCATGGATTTCAGTTGCAATTGCTACCTATTCCTGCACCAGGTGTCGAGCAAAAAGCGATTTGGTTGCAAGTGCGTCAACAAAGACCAGACTACGTGATTCTTCAAACTTGGGGTGTCATGACTCCAACCGCTATCCGCGAAGCGATTGCGGTTGGCTACCCTCGCGAAAAGATGTTCGGTACGTGGTGGTCTGGTGCTGAGCCTGACTTAAAAGATGTTGGTGCAGCGGCCAAGGGTTACAGCGCGGTCATGATGCAACACGGCGCTGAACCACAATCTGATGTCGTGAAGCAAATTCTGTCCTTGGTTCATGACAAGAACCAAGGGACTGGTCCGCGTAATGAAGTTGGTCAGGTGCTGTATATGCGTGGAGTAGTGGGTGCGATGCTCGCTACGGAAGGTGCTCGCGCAGCGCAGGCGAAGTTTGGTAAAGGCAAACCCGTTACTCCCGAGCAAGCGCGTTGGGGTTATGAAAATCTCAACTTAAGCCAGGCCGATCTCGATGCCTTAGGTTTCAAGGGCGTCATGCGTCCAGTGGCAACGTCGTGCAGTGATCACATGGGTTCTGCTTGGGCGCGAGTTCATACTTGGGATGGTTCAAAGTTTGTTTGGGCGTCTGACTGGCTTCAAGCTGACCAGAGTTTGATTAAGCCGATGGTCAAAGCCTCAGCTGCGAAATATGCTGCAGAGAAGAAGATGACTCCTCGCACTAAAGAAGACTGCCAGCCATAAAGCTGGGCCCGCTGGTCGCTACGCGGCCAGCGGGTGTAGGTTCATATTAATGAAGAGATGTCGTCCATGAATAATCCCCCAGTCGTTTTAAATGTTAACGGTATTGAGGTTATCTATAACCACGTCATTCTGGTGCTTAAGGGTGTTTCTTTGGAAGTCACCCAAGGTCAGATTGTGGCGCTTCTCGGTGGCAACGGTGCTGGTAAGACAACGACCTTACGTGCTATCTCGAATCTTCTCCGGGCGGAGCGTGGGGAGGTGACGAAAGGCACCATCGCACTCAGGGGAGAGCGTATTGAAAACCTCACGCCTGCCGACCTTGTTAAACGTGGCGTCGTACAAGTGATGGAAGGCCGTCATTGTTTCGCGCACTTAACGATCGAAGAGAATCTGCTTACCGGAGCGTATACCGTTAATAATCAAAATGAGATTAATGCGAATTTAGAAAAAGTCTATGCGTATTTCCCAAGACTGAAAACGCGACGTACCTCGCAGGCGGCTTACACATCGGGTGGAGAGCAACAAATGTGCGCAATCGGGCGGGCTCTCATGTCTAGTCCGAGTGTCATGCTTTTAGATGAGCCTTCAATGGGATTGGCGCCACAAATTGTTGAGGAAGTGTTTGAGATTATCAAAGACCTGAATCACAAGGAGGGCGTGACGTTTTTGATTGCTGAGCAGAATACTAATATGGCGTTGCAGTACGCCGATTACGGTTACATCATGGAAAGCGGTCGTATCGTGATGGATGGCCGTGCCGAAGAGCTTCGTAGTAACGAGGACGTCAAAGAGTTCTATCTTGGCATGGGCGGTGGAGAGCGTAAATCGTTTAGAGAGGTCAAGAGTTACAAGCGTCGTAAGCGCTGGCTTGCCTAGGTCTTTCCTCAGTTCGGCGAACGTGTGGTTTTTTGATTTAACGTGAAGGTTGATTTACATGCCCAGCAATCCTAGTCCCTTAGAGTTACGCACACCGAAGCAGCGCGAAGGTGACCTAGTGATTGCGTTGCAACATGCAGTGACGCATGCAAAGAAAAATGCACCCTATTACGCTGAGACGTTGGCAGACGTTCAGTCTAGCCAGATAGACAGCATACAAGCGCTTGCGAATCTTCCTGTGTTGAGGAAGGCAAATTTACTCAAGCTCCAAGCCGCGAAGCCGCCGCTGGGTGGATTACTCGCTGTGCCGATCGATCAAATTCGCAGAATTTTCCAATCTCCTGGGCCAATTTATGAGCCTCAGGGAATGCAAACCGACCATTTTCGTGCCGCGCGTGCGTTACGTGCGGCTGGATTTGAGTCGGGCGACATCGTGCATAACGGCTTTGCGTATCACGCTACACCTGGTGCTTGGATTCTTGAAGGCGGGCTGCACGAACTTGGGTGCACTGTTTTCCCCGGAGGGGTGGGTCAAACAGAGCAACAAGTTCAGGCGATGTTGCATATTCGACCTAATGGTTACGTTGGCACGCCATCTTTCCTTAAGATACTGATTGAAAAATGCTTTGAGCAAGGGTCGTCAGATGCAATTGTCCGCAAAGCACTTGTATCGGGTGAGGCCCTCACACCGTCACTGCGCAGTTGGTTCGCACAGCATCAGATCAAGGTGAGTCAGGCCTACGCTACTGCTGAACTCGGTGTGATCGCTTATGAGGGTATGAATCCCGCGGAAGGCTTGATCGTAGACGAGGGAGTCGTGGTCGAGATTGTGGAGCCTGGTGGATCCAAACCAATGCCGATCGGCGAGACCGGTGAAGTGGTTGTCACACATTTCGGCAAAGAGTATCCGATGATCCGATTTGCCACCGGAGATTTGTCGGCGTTTGATCCACATTCCCTTAGTCAAGCCGCAGCATGTGGCCGGACTAATCTCAGAATAAAGGGATGGTTAGGCCGCGCTGATCAGACGACAAAAATCCGCGGTATGTTTGTGCATCCCGGGCAGGTTGCTCAAGTCGCTGGTCGCTTTCCTGAAATTAAAAAGGCTCGCCTCATCCTGACTGGTCGAATCGGTGAGGATGTCATGACCTTACATTGTGAGCGTGTTTCTGACGCCTCCGCTGCAGGGCTGGCCGCGCAGGTTGCGGATGCAGTAAGAGACTTGACTCGTTTGCGTGCTGAAGTTCGATTTGTCGATGGCGGCGTATTGCCTGATGATGGAAAACTTATTGAAGACGCACGTGACTACAATTGAGTCGTCGTTTTGATATATCGCGAGCTAAGCTAGCGCAATCCGACTTTCGTATTCGCTTAGATGTCCGCCGTTCACTAAGCTGGTGATTGCCCATTCTACGGCTTGCGTTTGAGGTGTTTGCATGATCGCGCAAATATTTGTGATCAGACGTGCTTGTTCCAAGCGAGTAAGCAAGGCCTGGCGGGTCGTTGACTCTAGCTCAAGCATCAGAAACTGAATTAATACTTTTAAGCTGTGTCGCGCGTGTTTGACTGGATCTGCCGCTAACACCGAGAGTCGAGATCGAGCACTTTCTAGCGCGTGGTCGACGTTACAAAATACCTTCCCATGTCCGGGGATGACAATGAGAGGGGATAGTTGTTCGATCTGATCCAATATCGCTGCCTGCTCGGAGAAGCCACTCTGGTAGTCTATTTCTGGAAAGATAATGCCAAAGCCATTTTCCCAGAGAGCATCGGCAGAGATTAATATTTTTTCAACGGGATCAAAGAGAATAATTGAGTTGGGGTCGTGCCCCGGTGCGCTATGCACCTCCCATTGACGGGCTCCGAGCAAAATGTGACTGCCTGGTATGAGGCCGTAGTTTGGGACGAAGCGTTCACAGCGTTGCGCTACCGAGGCAAAGTCCTCGGCTAGTGGATCCCAACGCAGTGCTGCGTTGTATGAAGCGATTGGTAGGTAAATGTCCGATTGATAGGTGCGTGACAAGAGAGCGTTGCCGCCGCAGTGATCAGCATGCAGGTGTGTATTGATAATGCGTTTTAAGTGACGCCCCTGTAGCGCCTCACGAACCAATGCCAAGGTCATGTCTCGATGCTTGATGTAGCCCGTATCGACGACGCTGCCCTCGCGATCAGAGTCGTAAAAAATAATCTGATTTGCCGATAGCCAATTACGCTCAATCACGTGCAGATTCACGCGTTCGAACGTAGCTCGTACAGCGTCAGACACTGATGATCGCGCCTTTTCGCTCGACAATCATGCCGTAAGCATGTGGCTCACGATGCTTGGCGAAGTTGAATACCGAGTTTTTATAAGAAAGCGTCAGATCCAGATCGCAGCGGGCAATAGCGAGCTCGTCGCCCAGAGTGCTGCACGCACCAACGATCTCACCTGAGGGCGCAACAATGATTGAATTGCCGATTTGATCGACGCCTTCTTCTCTTCCGCCTTTACCTACTCCGACTACCCACGTGCCGTTTTGATAGGCACCCGCTTGCATCACAAGTTCATTATGGAAATGAGAGAGGTTATCGTGCTCGGGAGCAGGGGGGTTGTGGACGGGAGTGTTGTATCCAATCAAAATCATTTCGACGCCCTGCAGTCCCATCACGCGATAGGTCTCAGGCCAACGGCGATCATTACAGACAGCCATCCCAATGATTCCGCCAAAGGCGCGAAACACCGGAAAACCTAAGTTCCCCGTTTCGAAATAGCGCTTTTCGAGATGTTGGAATTGACGCCAAGGTTCATGCTCGGCATGACCGGGAAGATGCACTTTGCGATATTTGCCGACTATAGCCCCGGTCTGATCCACCAAAATAGAGGTATTGAAGCGGCGAGTGCGGCCGTCTTCCTCGGTGAGCTCGGCGTAGCCTAAATAGAAGCCTACTTTTAGCTTGCGCGCGGCATCAAACAATACCTGTGTCTCCGGACCAGGCATTTTCGCTTCAAAGAATGTATCAATTTCTGCTTGCGACTCAAAAAACCATCTAGGAAAAAAAGTCGTGAGCGCAAGTTCAGGAAACACAACAAGATCGCAGCCATGTCGTGCACCTTGCTCCAAAAGGGAAAGCAGCCGCGCAACGACCTCTTTGCGTGCGTGCTCGCGTTGAATAGGGCCAAGTTGTGCGGCACCGACGGTCACAATTCGAGTCATAGTGATGTTTCCTAGTTTGCAAGTTCGGTCAGGGTTGCGAGCAATACATTTGCGCCGGCGATGAGATCCTCCGGTTCTGTGTGTTCCGCCGGGTTGTGGCTGATGCCGCCGACGCTCGGTACAAAAATCATGGCTGAAGGACAAATGCGCGCGAGCATCTGCGCATCATGGCCAGCGCCCGATGTCATGCGGCGCTGGCTCAAACCGAGTGCCTCAGCATGGTGTGCGATTCGGTCAGCAAGCGCAGCGTCAAAGTTAACCGGTTCAAACCGAGCCAAACGACGAGATGTGATGGTCACGCCCTCGGATTGCGCTAGCTCTTTAATAAACTCGTCTAATGCTAGTTCAGCTTGTTGGAGCAAGTGCTCATCTGTGTTGCGCAGATCGACCGTCATTGTCGCGCGAGCAGCAATCACATTAATGAGGTTGGGGACAAGGTCTACTTTACCGATCGTTCCAACTTGATGTCCGCCCATTTTGCGAGTGAGTTCACGCACGAACGTTGCGATCGCGCTAGCTGCATACCCTGCGTCGTGACGTAAATACATCGGCGTAGTGCCAGCATGATTGGACTGACCAACAATGGTGAGTTCCTGCCATGAAATACCCTGAAGGTTTTCTACAGCTCCTATCTTTACGCCCTCGATATCGAGAATTGGACCTTGTTCGATATGTAGCTCAATGAATGCGTGTGGTTTGTGTACACCTATTGCTGCGGCGCCGTCATAACCGATACGCACTAACTCATCGCCTAAACGTGCACCGTCGATGGCTTTTACGTCTAGAGCCTCTTTGAGTGGCATGCCGCCCACATAAACGAGTGAACCCAGCATGTCTGGTGCAAAGCGCGCACCTTCTTCGTTGGTGAACACGCCGACAACGAGAGACCTCTTTGTATTTTGCTTGGCATCGTTGAGGGTGGCGACCACTTCTAGGCCAGCCAATACACCATAGTTGCCATCGTAGGCGCCGCCGGTGCGTACCGTATCGATATGTGAACCCGTCATGATGGGTGCTAAGTCGGGTTGTGTTCCGGTTCGCACACCAAAGATATTCCCGACAGGATCAACGGTGACAGCCATGCCTAATTCTTTCATCCATCGAACCACTAGGTCCCGACCCAGCTTGTCATCGTCGGTTAAGGCGAGGCGACAGCAAGCATTCGTGGGGGTGCGTCCGATATCAGCGAGCCGCTTCAGTTGGTCCAATAGCCGTGGCCCATTGATTGCTAAGGAGGAGCTCACGCCAGCACCTCCTCTGCCGAGCGGCCGACTACCTCTTTGTAGATCGTAGGGTCTGTATCACCCTCGCTTCCGATCAGTAATACTCGCGACTGGGCATTCAAACCAAGCGCATTCCATGCTTCTTTGTCGCCATAGGCGGCGAGTAATAAACCAAGGCCTGTGCTGCCGGTTTCACCCGAGACAATTTTTGGATCAGTTCCAATCGGGTTGGCGAAGACACGCATCGCTTCGAGCGCGTGAGCGTCAGATAATGTCGCGTAGTGATTGATACCAGTTTTGAGAATATCCCACGCAACTGGCGATACTTCTCCGCATGCCAAGCCAGCCATGACCGTGTCTAAGTCACCAAGGACAGCCACAGGTTTTCCAACTAAGCCGCTTTGAAAGAAGCAATCAGCACGTTCGGGTTCAATGATGACAAATCCAGGGCGTGTCGCTCCCCATTCTTGCCAGAAAGCGGCGCATACAGAGGCAGCAAGGGCGCCCACACCAGCTTGAACCAGCACGTGTGTCGGTGCTTGGTGATGAAGTTGCTTGATCATTTCGCGTGACATGACGCCGTAGCCGTGCATGACATCGATCGGAATGTCTCGATAGCCTTCGTAAGTGGTGTCAGAAACGACGGTCCAGCCGTTTTCTTCGGCTTGAGCAGCTGCGTGGTGCACGGAGTCGTCATAGTTACCCTGAACGCGGATCACTTCTGCACCGTACAAGGCGATCGCCGCACGACGTCCTTCACTGACCGTCGCGTGAATATAGATGACGCATCGGCAGCCGAATAGTTGAGCACCCCATGCAACGGAGCGACCGTGGTTGCCGTCTGTCGCGCAGGTGACCGTCATCTTCGATACGATGTCTGAATATTTTCCCGACAAGATCTCTTCGGGTGTGGCTAAGTGCCCTGCATGTTTTTCAGCAATCGCCTTGTGTATCAGCCGAAAAACCGCATAGGCGCCACCGAGTGCTTTGAAGCTTTTAAGCCCAAAGCGTGTGCTTTCATCTTTGTAGTACAGCGCGGATATTCCTAGTTTTTTAGCCAACTCGGGTAGGGTATGCAACGCGGTCGCGTGATAGCCCGGCCAACCAGAAATTTCTTTTTCCGCAGCATCAAAGCCAGCAGGAAACAAGATTGCCTCTTTATCTTGCCCATACTCTTCAAGTGGTTTTGCGCTGATGGGATTGGGATAGAGCGCAAGTCCATTTCCCTTCAAAATCTGGGCATTCATGGCTAAACCTATATAAAGAAGCACAATTAATCTTAAAACTAATCTAAAGAATATACGATCTGCCTTATTTTTGACTAATCGGCTCCATCAGGGGTGTCAGGTAGAGGACCGTCGGTGGTATAAAAATGCTTTGCCTCACACAAAGTGAATCTATGACTTACGCCCCAACCGTCCAGAAAACAATTGAGCTTCTTCAAACACTCATCAGCTTTGATACCACCAGCCGGGAATCGAACTTAGGGCTCATTGAGTACGTCCGTGATCACCTTCAAGGGCTTGGCATGCCTGTGCGTTTGTCTTATGACGCGGAGAAACGTAAAGCCAACCTTTTTGCGACTTTAGGCGACCCGAAGGCTCGAGGTATTGTGCTGTGCGGCCATACAGACGTGGTGCCGGTTGATGGTCAGGCGTGGAACACCGATCCGTTTAAAGCTCACATAGCAGACGGCAAGATTTATGGGCGCGGCGCCGTTGATATGAAGGGTTACATTGCAGCCTCGCTCGCGATGCTGCCGGCGTTTATGAATAGTGATCTTAAGCAGCCACTAAACATTGGTCTCACCTATGATGAGGAGGTGGGCTGTATTGGCGTACAGACCCTGATTCGTGACCTAGCCGAGGCGGGAATTCGCCCGGCTGGATGCTTTGTGGGTGAGCCAACCGGTATGCAGGTGATGACGGGACACAAAGGGATGCGCGTGACGCGTTGTCGCGTACGCGGCTTGGAGGCGCACTCCTCGATGGCGCCGGAGGCGGTGAGTGCCATCGAATACGCTGCTCGGTTGATTGAAAAAATTCGTACCATGGCAGTACAGATTCAAAAAGACGGTCCGTTTGACCCAATGTTTAAGATCGCGCACACCACGATGCAAACCGGAGTGATCCATGGGGGCACCGCACCAAATATTGTGGCGAAGGACTGTGAGTTTATTTTTGACTGCAGAACGTTGCCCCAAGGCAATTCGGACGCTTTAATTCAGCAGATTCAAGAACACGCTGAGATGCTTAAAGTCGAGATGCGCAAATTTTCTGCTGACGCTGATATCTCTTTCGAGACGATATCCAACTCCGCACCGCTGGCAACCGCCGAAGATGCTCCTATTACCTATTTGGGAACTTCGCTGGCGAAAAATAATTTATTGGGGCGTGTGTCGTTTGCGACAGATGCGGGATGGTTGCACAAAGCAGGCATTCCTTGCGTCGTGGTGGGCCCAGGCGACATCGCTGTCGCGCACAAGCCCAATGAGTACATCGAGATTAGCCAAATTGAACAATGCCTGGGATTCATGGATCGCTTGCGCGAACGCATGACCCAGGAGGTGTTGCTGGTCTAAACCAGCGACAACCGATCTTAGCTGCGACGTATGACCTGGCCGGCGCGTGCGCCGGTCGCGGCACCATTACGCCAACTTGTGATGCCGTTCACATATACCCGCTGAATACCAGCTGCGGGTCGCTTCGGGTCTGCGAAGGTCGCACGATCGCGGACTTGTTCGGGATCAAAGACGACGAGGTCCGCTGCGTAGCCCTCAGCAATCAGTCCTCGATTTTTTAATCCGAACTTAGCGGCAGGCATACCTGTCATTTTATAAATCGCTGTTTCGAGCGGGAAGATCTTTCGGTCTCTAGAATAATGCCCAAGAACTCTGGGGAAAGCACCCCAGAGACGAGGATGTGGAAATGTGTCGTGCGGGAGGCCATCGGAACCAATCATGGTTTCAGGATGCGCCATGATCCGCTCTACGTCCCCTTCATCCATCGAGAAATAAATGGCGCCGGCTGGCTGTAGTGATGCGAGAAATTCGGTGAGTTCAAGGTTTTGCTCCTTGAGCAACTCGTCGACATAGCGTCCGGCGGTCTCGGGTTTCGGCGTGGACCACGCAATCAGAGTTCGAGCGGCTTGTTCAACGGCATCTTGACGCAAAACGGTTGAAGAAGCGACATATGGATAGCAATCCATACACACATCCATACGGCTGCGTGCTTCGTCGACGAGTGCCAGCGTTTCTGTTGATCGGCCGTGGTTTGCGCGTCCGTTGACTTTGTGGTGAGAGATGACTTGGCGCACACCGAGCGCATTGGAAATCGACATCGCCTCGGTCATTGCTTCCAAGACCTGCTCTGCCTCGTTACGGATGTGTGATGCAATCACGGCGGTGGTGCCACGTAGTGGCTCGAACACGGCTTGGATCTCGCTTGCGGTCGCTGCTTGAGCGGGAGCGTAATACAAGCCTGTCGATACGCCGACTACACCGGCATCGAGTGCTTCTTGAACGAGCTTTTGCATTTGCGCGATCTCTGCCTCGTTAGCTGGACGATCGAGATCTTGCATTGTGACGGCTCGCATTGTGGTGTGACCAGCCAATGCTGCGACATTCATTGAGGAGGGTGTCCTCTCGAGCGCTTCGAAATATTCTTTAAATGTATTGAATCGCTGATTCGGATTGTCGTTAGCGACGAGGTTAATTGGTGGGATCGCGGTGGTTCTCCCCAGCGGCGCCAAACTGACTCCGCAGTTTCCTGTGACGACCGTTGTGGCGCCTTGGCTAATTTTCGGCTCCATGGAAGGGTCGGCAAGCACGAGACGATCGTCGTGCGTGTGCACATCGATGAAGCCCGGCGCGATCGATGCGCCATTGACGTCGACGATTGTGCTTGCTTGGACTTCTAGGTTCAAGCCGATTGCGGCAATCTTGCCATCTTTAATCGCCACATCAGCGCGATATCGGGGTTTACCCGAACCATCAATGACAACGCCGTTCTTCAAGAGGAGATCACAGTTCATGAGGGATAACTTTAATGTTTTAGACCGCACCATTATGGTACAAACTCGCAGTCTCTTCACGGTTTTTCTTATCGCGACATTAGCAATTGCTAATTCGGCTGGGTGGAAGCCCAGGTTAAGTTAAGCGAGAGTGGATCTATCAGTTTTGTGGCACGGTTATTGCTTTCAAGATATTGCACGTTTTAATTTATTTGGAGTCATACATGAAACTCAATCGACGTGATTTACTGAAAGGCGCGGCTGGCTTAGGTGTGGCAGCGACTGGCGTTGTCGGCGCACCAGCTTTTGCACAGTCTTCCACCAAGGTTCTGAAGTTTGTTCCACAGGCGAACTTGGCTAACTTTGACCCAATTTGGGGCACGCAGTATGTGGTGCGCAATGCCTCTCAATTGGTTTGGGACACCCTTTATGGTATCGATAACAAGCTCCAACCCAAGCGACAGATGGTTGAAAGCGAAGAGATGTCGTCCGACGGTTTGACTTGGACCTTCAAGCTTCGCCCCGGATTGAAGTTTCATGACGGCTCACCTGTCCGCGCGGTGGACTGCGTTGCTAGTATCACTCGCTGGTCTGCACGCGACCCGATGGGTTTGATGATTAAAGCAATTCAGAAAGAATTGGTTGCAGTGAATGACACGACATTTAAGTGGGTACTGTCGAAACCGTACCCCAAGATGTTGTTCGCGCTGGGTAAAGTCGGCACGCCGATTTGCTTCATCATGCCCGAGCGCATTGCAAAGACTGATCCATTCAAGCAAATTGAAGAATACGTTGGATCGGGTCCGATGAAGTTTGCACGCAATGAGTGGAAGCCAGGTGCTCTTGCGGTATTTGAGCGCTTCGCCGATTACCAACCACGTAATGAGCCAACAAACTGGATGTCAGGCGGTAAGGTCATCAATTTTGATCGTATCGAATGGATCATCATGCCCGACCCAGCTACCGCGTCCGCAGCTCTGCAGAGTGGTGAGATTGACTGGTGGGAGACTCCGTTGCCTGACCTGATTCCGTTGCTCAGACGCAATCGTAATATCTCGGTCGATATCGCTGACCCGCTTGGCAATATCGGTTCTTTCCGCCTGAATCACATTCATCCCCCGTTTGATAATGTGAAAGTGCGTCGCGCCGTTCAAATGGCGATTAGCCAAGAAGACTACATGCGCGCAATCGTTGGATCTGACACCAAGTTGTGGAAGAAGTCTGCTAGCTTCTTTACACCTGACACCCCCCTGTATACCGAAGCTGGTGGCGATGTCTTGAAGAATGGCCCACAAATGGAAGCTGCCAAGAAGCTGTTGGCGGAGTCTGGCTACAAGGGCCAGCCAGTGACTTGTTTGGTTGCGCAAGACCAAGCTATCACCAAAGGTATGGGCGAGATCACGGCAGATGTACTCAAGCGTTTGGGTATGAACGTCGACTTTGTCGCGACTGACTGGGGTACCGTTGGTCAACGACGGGCTTCGAAGAACGAGCCTGGCAAAGGCGGTTGGGGTATGTTCCATACTTGGCACGCAGGTGCTGACGCCGCAACACTTGCAGGTAACGTTGGCGTTCGCGCAAACGGTGATAAGGCTTGGTTTGGTTGGCCAAATGTTCCTGCAGTCGAAAAGGGCGTGGACGCATGGTTCGATGCATCCACACTTGAGGCTGAGAAGAAAGCTTTTGAGGACATCAATAAGGCCGCGATGGAAGAGGTGGTTTACATCCCGACGGGCTTCTTCTACTCCTATCAAGCATGGCGTAAGAATCTGAGCGGTATCACCGCAGGTCCGTTGCCATGGTTCTCGGGCGTGAAAAAGTCTTAAGTTAAGACTGAGTCTGTAAAGGGTCAATGCTTGAGAGGCATTGACCCTGATACTGTTCGCTGTAAATCCAATTTAGAAGCACGGATAAACAATCAATATGTTTAGCTATATTTTTGGAAGGGTACTTGCGACCATTCCGGTCATGCTAGTCGTGGCGCTGTTCGTATTTAGTTTGCTTTACATCGCGCCAGGTGATCCGGCGGCGGTGATTGCAGGTGATCAAGCAAGCCCTGCAGATGTTGAAAAAATTCGTGCAAGCCTAGGTCTCGATAGACCTTTTCTCGTGAGATTCTCGGAGTGGTTTTTTAATTTGCTGCAGGGTGATCTCGGTACTTCGATGTTCACTGGTATGCCTGTGATTGAATTGATCGGACAACGTGTGGAACCTACGTTGTCGTTGATGGTGCTTACACTAGCTTTGGCGGTTACCGTTGCCGTGCCAATCGGTGTGTTGGCCGCATGGAAGGCTGGGACTTGGATTGACCGTGGAATTATGGCGATCTCTGTGGTCGGTTTCTCTGTCCCTGTTTTCGTCGTCGGTTATTTGTTGAGTTTCTTCTTATCGCTTGAGCTGGATTGGTTTCCCGTTCAAGGCTACGTCTCCTACAAAAAAGGGTTTGGCATCTGGTTTGAACACTTGGTGCTGCCGGCCATTGCTTTAGGGTTTGTGTACATCGCTCTGATAGCCCGCATAACGCGCGCAACGATGCTTGAAGTTCTGTCCCAAGACTATATCCGTACGGCGAAAGCCAAGGGGATGGGACAGATGGGAGTTCTATTTCTGCATGCACTCAAAAATGCGGCGGTGCCAGTGGTGACGGTAATCGGCATTGGCATTGCACTGTTAATTGGCGGAGCCGTCGTTACGGAAAGCGTATTTGCGATTCCAGGTCTTGGGCGTTTAACCATTGACGCTATTGTGCGGCGTGACTATCCACTTATTCAGGGCTTGGTTGTTGTGTTCAGTTTTGTTTATGTGTTGGTCAACCTTTGTGTTGATGTGATCTACACGATCGTCGATCCTAGGATACGTTATTAATGACAAGTTTTGCTGCTGCCCCCGCCTTACCGGATCTCCTAAAGCCTCGGCGTCAACGCAAAGGTTGGATCGGATTTTTATTAAACAATCCGACTATCACCTTTGGCGCTGGATTGTTGCTTGTGATGCTGTTTATAGCTATCGCGGCCCCGTGGTTGGGAACGATCGATCCAACAGAGTTAGCTCCGCGCAAGCGAAACCTCGAGCCCTCGGCTGAGTATTGGTTCGGGACCGATGCGTTTGGACGAGACATTTACTCGCGTGTGTTGTATGGCGCCCGTGTATCTTTGATCATTGGATTTTCTGTTGCTCTTCTCGCTTCGTTATTTGGTCTTTGTATTGGTTTGATCTCGGGCACATTCCGTCGTGCTGACTCAATCATTATGCGCGTGATGGATGGTTTGATGTCCATTCCCCCCATCCTCTTAGCCATTGCTCTGATGGCACTCACGCGCGCCAGCGTTGAGAACGTTGTCATAGCGATTACCATCGCCGAAATACCACGTGTATCGCGCTTGGTGCGAGGCGTTGTGTTGTCCCTGCGAGAGCAAGCTTATGTTGATGCAGCAATCTCGTGTGGATGTCGTATGCCGATGTTGATTTGGCGTCACATTCTGCCTAATACGTTAGCGCCGCTGACGGTCCAGGCAACTTACATTTGCGCCTCAGCGATGATTACTGAATCTATTCTGTCGTTTATCGGTGCTGGTGTTCCGCCAATCATCCCTTCGTGGGGCAATATCATGGCGGACGGGCGTACTCTGTTCCAGATCAAGCCTTACATCATCTTTTTCCCTGCGGTTTTTCTATCTCTCACTGTGTTGGCCGTTAACCTGATGGGTGATGGCTTCCGTGATGTATTAGATCCCCGCAAGTCGAAAACAAGTTGATTGGAGATATCTCTTGGCCTTACTAGAAGTTGAAAATCTTCAAACGCACTTTCGCACTCCTGACGGTGTGAACAGAGCAGTGGATGGTGTGAGCTTTGTTGTTAACGAGGGCGAGACGCTTGCAATCGTCGGTGAATCTGGTTGCGGTAAATCTGTAACGGCGATGTCCCTTTTGCGATTGATCCCCGAGCCTCCAGGGAAAATCGCAGGTTCTATTCGCTTTATGGGCAAAGACTTGCTCAAAATGTCGGAAAAAGAAATGCGCGCTATACGTGGTGACGCAATTTCAATGATTTTCCAAGAACCCATGACAAGCTTGAACCCGGTGCTGCCGATCAAACGTCAGCTATGCGAGACATTGCGGCTACACCAAAAAATTACGCAAGAGCAGGCGATGGCGCGTGCGTCTGAGCTCATGGACTTGGTGGGTATTGCTGAAGGGCAACGTCGATTGAATGAATACCCGCATCAGCTTTCGGGCGGTATGCGTCAACGCGTCATGATTGCCATGGCCTTGGCGTGTAATCCGAAGTTGTTGATTGCTGACGAGCCGACCACTGCGTTAGACGTCACGATTCAAGCGCAGATTTTGGACCTGATGGCCGATCTCAAAAATAAAATTGGCGCGGCAATTGTCTTAATTACGCATGACCTCGGTGTCGTAGCCGAGGTCGCTGAGCGCGTGATGGTGATGTATGCCGGGCGAAAAGTTGAAGAGGCATCCGTTGGCGAGCTCTTCGCCAAGCCTTTGCATCCTTACACGCAAGGCTTGCTTGGTGCCGTGCCTAAGTTGGGGGCATCCCTTGATGGTCACTCAACTCGCTTGAAAGAAATTCCGGGGCTTGTGCCTAGTTTGAAGCAAAAGATCAAGGGGTGCGTTTTTGCATCGCGTTGTCCTTTGGCGAAAGAACCTTGCCACGAAATAGCTCCTGCCATGCAAATGCGCGATAACGGCCATCAGGTTGCTTGTCACTTTGCCGGTGAAATTGCCTTCGCTAACGACTAATACGAATCAGGTTACTAGTATGTCCATGTCCTCCACCGTGCCGTTGTTAGAAGTTCGAAAGCTTCAAAAGTTTTTTCCCATTAAGACTGGGCTGTTTGGAAAAGTTTCAGGCAACGTCCACGCAGTGGATGGTGTTTCTTTTTCGATTCGTAAAGGCGAGACCCTCGCGTTGGTGGGTGAGTCGGGCTGTGGTAAGTCAACGGTTGGCCGCTCCATTTTGCGTTTGTTCGATTTGACATCGGGCGAGGTGCTACTGGATGGCGTGCGTATTGATTCTTTGAGCACAAGCGCGTTGCGTCCACTGCGCAAGCGCATTCAGGTGATTTTTCAAGATCCATTTTCGAGCCTTAACCCTCGGATGCGGGTGCACGACATCATCGCGGAACCGATCCGAAACTTTGGTTTGTGTCAGTCAGAGCAAGAGATCGAAGAGCGTGTCGTCAAGCTGCTGGAAAAAGTTCGCTTGCCTAAAGATGCTGGCGCCCGTTGGCCGCATGAATTTTCAGGTGGTCAGCGTCAGCGGATATGTATTGCACGCGCACTGGCTGCAGAGCCCGAACTGATTATTTGCGATGAAGCAGTATCGGCCTTGGATGTGTCGGTGAAGGCGCAGATCGTCAACTTGTTGCAAGACCTCCAAAAAGAGCTCGGGCTGGCGTTGTTATTTATCAGCCACGACCTTGCGATCGTTGAGCATATGACGCATCGTGTAGCTGTGATGTATTTGGGGAGAATTGTTGAGTTAGCGGATCGTAAAGAGCTTTTTTCTGCGCCGCAGCATCCCTACACTGTCGCGTTGTTATCCGCGGTGCCAGTGCCAGATCCACAAAAAAAGACAAATCGTATCGTGTTGCAGGGTGATGTGCCGAGCCCAGTCAAGCGGCCCAGCGGATGTCATTTCCACACCCGTTGCCCTGATGCAATCGAGCGATGCAAGACTGAGGAACCAAAGCAGACTGTATTCAGCTCAGGTCGCATGGTTGCTTGTCATTTGCGAGAGCGCTAGCTTACATAGCAGATAGATATCCGAGTACCGCGGACCCAACGATTGTCTCGATCGCACTGCGTCGGTAGATAAAGATCGCGGCAGCTGCAATTGCAGCGATGCCAGCCGCTTTGAGATCGATGCCGCCCGACCATCCAGCGGGCCAGCCAACGTGCATCGTAAAAAATAAAGCAAGGTTAGCAATGACACCGACAACCGCTGCTGTCACGCCCGTGAGTGCGGCAGTGAAAGCTACGCGTCCATGTGTGCTCTCAATGAACGGAGCGCCCGCTAATATAAAAATAAAAGACGGAAGAAACGTAAACCAAGTCACGATTAATGCAGCGACAACGCCTGATAAAGCCGCCAGATCGGAACCCAGTACGCTTTGAGCGAACGCACCGACAAATCCAACGAATGCAACGATCATAATCAGTGGGCCTGGCGTCGTTTCACCGAGCGCTAAGCCATCGATCATTTGCGTGGGGGTAAGCCATGAGAAGGTTTCAACGGCGGCTTGATAGACGTATGGCAGCACTGCATAGGCCCCGCCGAAGGTTAGCAGGGCTGCTTTGGAGAAGAACCAACCCATCTGTGTGATGGTGTGAGTCCAGCCCCACATGCTGATCATCGCAAACATGGGTAAAGTCCAGAGTACAGCGGCGGCGCTCAACACAATGACAAGACGTTGTTGACTAAAGCGCGTATGTGCGGCCTGCGGTGTGTGATCGTCGATGATCGCGGTCATCGCAGAGGCATTTGCTGAAACGTTTGCATGTTTGTTCGAAAAGCACTCGGGCGATTTCTTGCTACCAAGCCAACCGATCAGCGCAGCTATCAAAATAATCAACGGAAATGGCAAGCCAAAAATAAACAGCGCAAGAAACGCAGTGACGGCGATTGCCCATAGCCAAGGGTTGTTAAGTGTGCGTGAGCCGATTCGGTAACTGGCTTGTATGACCAAAACGGTGACCGCAGGTTTAATTCCATAAAACAAGCCACTGACAATTTTGGTCTCGCCAAAGACCATATAAATCCAGGATAAGATAATGATGAGGACGAGGGATGGCAGTATGAAGAGCAACCCGGCAACGATTCCGCCCCACGTGCGGTGCATCAGCCAACCCAGATAGGTGGCGAGTTGTTGTGCCTCTGGCCCGGGAAGTACCATACAAAAGTTGAGTGCATGTAAAAAACGCTTGTCCGAAATCCACTTTCGTTTTTCGACTAGCTCGGAATGCATCATGGCGATCTGCCCAGCAGGGCCGCCGAAACTTAAGAATCCAAGTTTGAACCAAAACCAGAATGCCTCGCGACGGCTGATTGAGCGCGGGAGTGCTTGATTTGAGCCAGGGGGAAAACTATCAGGGGGGTTAGACATATTCATTCGATTTAAAGATGTTTGCACTACTTTGGTTCATCTTGCGACCCAAGATGGTGCATCCTATGGCATAACTGGAAATTAGGTAGGGATCAAAGTCAATTGCCGCGGTGTGCATTTGGCTATGCTTTCGGGCATCATACTTGCTTAACCAATAGTTATGCACTCTTATGAACACACGCGTTGGCCGAAGCGAGCTGCCCCAATGACCGAGGAAAGTTTTTGGTCCTCTTGGCAAGCTCGGCTTGAGCTGGACTTCAGTCTGTCTCAAACTGGAGAGCTTGGCAAAACGCGACTTCATCATAAGCATTTTGGACCCTTACGTATTCAAAAGGCGCTGTACCCCGAAGGGGAGGCTCCCTGTCATGCCATCATTGTTCATCCTCCAGGTGGCATCGCCGCAGGTGATCGGTTAGAAATTCACGTTGACTGTGAGGCGGGCAGTCATGGTCTAGTGACAACGCCCTCGGCGGCAAAGTGGTACGGCTCTGATGCCCTTGCTCATGCCTCGCAGCACATCGATATTTCGGCTGATGGGCTTTTCGAATGGCTGCCCCAAGAGACGATTGTCTTTAATCGAGCGCGCGTCGTATCGGATATTTGTATTCGTGTCTCCGAATCAGGCGCCATGGTCGGTTGGGATCACCTAATATTCGGACGGCAAGCCTCCGGGGAAACCTTTGCCGAGGGAAGCTTTAAACAAAGATTGCAGTTAGATCTAGGTGGTCGTACCGTATGGGTGGATCGAATGGCGCTGCAAGGAAACGACCCCTTGTTTGCGTCTCCGATTGGACTTCGTGGACACTTTGCATTCGCCACGGTTTGGGCTGTGTTGCCCGATAACAAAGAGTGGACCGAAGATTTGATGCAGACCTTGCGGCGAGATGCGGCGAATGTTGCGTGGACAGCGTTGCATCCTAGGGTTGTTGTTGGTCGAATTTTGGCGCCCCCAATGGCAATTAAATTTATATGTCAGGCGGCATGGACAAGCCTGCGCCCGTTAGTGATTGGGCGCAGTGCGGTTGCGCCGCGCTTATGGGCAACTTAATCGCAATTCTATTTTTGTGTAGAGGTCATGATGGATTTAACTCCTAGAGAGAAAGATAAGTTGCTGATTTTCACTGCCGCCTTGCTTGCTGAGCGTCGGCGTGCGCGTGGACTCAAGCTCAATGTGCCCGAGGCAATCGCATTGATCACTGCGTCAATCATGGAGGGAGCCAGAGATGGCCAAACCGTCGCGGAGCTCATGAGCGCTGGGCGAAATATTCTGACGCGCTCCGACGTGATGGAGGGTGTGCCAGAAATGATTCCAGACATACAGGTTGAGGCGACGTTTCCAGATGGAACGAAGCTCGTGACTGTTCATCAACCAATTCAATAGGGATAGGCGATGACAACGACACCAATGATTCCCGGTCAGATGCTCGTGGCAGATGGCGAAATCGAAATGAATGTAGGTCGTGCTACCTGTAAGGTGACAGTTGCGAACACAGGCGATCGCCCAGTGCAAATCGGATCGCATTATCACTTCGCAGAGACTAATGCAGCTCTGCGCTTTGACAGACAAGCTGCGAGAGGCTTTCGTTTGAATATTCCAGCTGGGACTGCAGTGCGTTTCGAACCAGGGCAGGAGCGGGAAGTGGAATTAGTCGCGCTGGCAGGCGATCGGATCGTGTACGGTTTTACTGGCGCAGTGATGGGGGGGCTAGACAAATGAAGATCTCAAAACAAGCCTACGCGGAAATGTTTGGTCCCACGACTGGGGATTGTGTCCGTCTCGCCGATACAGCGCTCTTTGCGATGGTGGAGAAGGATTACACGATTTATGGCGAAGAAGTGAAGTTTGGTGGCGGCAAGGTCATCCGTGATGGCATGGGCCAATCGCAACGTATGAGTAAAGATTGCGTTGATACAGTTTTAACAAACGCCTTAATCATTGATTATTGGGGTATTGTGAAGGCTGATATCGGTATCAAGAATGGTCGGATCGCTGGTATTGGCAAGGCGGGCAACCCGGATATTCAACCAGGCGTCACGATCGTCGTTGGTCCTGCGACTGAAGTGATTGCGGCTGAAGGTATGATCGTGACTGCGGGTGGGATCGATAGTCATATTCATTTGATCTGTCCGCAACAAATTGAAGAGGCGCTGAGCTCCGGCGTGACCACCATGATTGGTGGAGGAACAGGACCTGCAACAGGGACTTTTGCAACGACTGTCACGCCAGGTCCTTGGCATCTTGCACGTATGCTGCAAGCGATGGAGTCGTATCCAATCAATATTGGTTTGTTAGGCAAGGGTAACGTCTCCGTGCCTGGACCGTTGAGAGAGCAAATCGAAGCCGGTGCGGTCGGTTTGAAGCTGCATGAGGACTGGGGTAGCACGCCCGCAGCGATCGATAATTGCTTAAGTGTTGCAGATGAAACCGATACGCAAGTTGCGATTCATACTGACACTTTGAATGAGTCTGGTTTTGTTGAGGCAACGCTCGACGCGATTAAAGGTCGCGTGATTCATACTTATCACACTGAGGGTGCTGGTGGCGGACATGCACCGGATATCATTCGCGTTTGCGGTGAGAACAATGTTTTGCCATCTTCCACCAATCCAACTCGTCCTTTCACAATCAATACGCTGGACGAGCACTTGGATATGCTGATGGTGTGTCATCATTTAGACGCTTCAATTGCGGAGGATATTGCTTTTGCAGAAAGTCGTATCCGTCGTGAAACTATTGCTGCCGAAGATATTCTTCATGACATTGGTGCATTCTCAATGATCTCGTCCGACAGCCAGGCAATGGGTCGTGTGGGCGAGGTGATCATGCGAACTTGGCAGACCGCTCATAAAATGCGCGAGCAACGAGGGTCTTTGAGCGAGCTCGGATTCTCTGATCCATCTACCAGTGACAACGCACGTATCAAGCGCTATATCGCGAAGTACACAATCAATCCTGCAATTACTCACGGGATGGCGCATGAAATCGGCTCGATCGAGGTTGGTAAATGGGCAGACTTGGTTTTGTGGCGTCCTGCTTTCTTTGGTGTGAAGCCTTCGACGGTTATCAAAGGTGGCCAGATTGCGATGGCAGCGATGGGTGATCCGAATGCGTCGATCCCCACGCCGCAACCAGTACATTTTCGACCGCAGTTTGGTGCGGCGCATAGTGCAATCGCGACGAGTTGTTTGACATTCCTGTCTGGTGCTGCGGTACAGCGCGGCCTATCTGCCGAATTAGGCTTGCGACGTCAGATTGCAACGGTGCAAGGTATACGTAGCTTGAAGAAGCAGGATATGAAGCTCAATGCTGCAACTCCTAAGATCACCGTGAGCCCAGAAAATTACAAAGTCTACGCCGATGGTGTACTGCTCGATTGCCCACCAGCTAAAGTATTGCCCATGGCGCAACGCTACTTTTTGTTCTAAGGCTTTTGTATGGCGATTACCTTAACGACTAAGCGTCCTGGAAATGATCCGAGCTTGACACAGGAGAACGGTGCCTGGCCGCAGCCTTGGCCTATCTTGTCACTTTCTCTTGAAGATCGACAGCGATCTAGACTTGCGGCAATGCTGCCTAATGGGCGGGCAGTCGCTGTGATTCTCGGGCGTGGTGAACAAATGCAACACGGAGATGTGCTGTGTGGTGAGCAGGGCGAGCGGATCTTGGTGCAAGCAGCTGAGCAGGAGTTGATGCAGGTACAGGCCGCAAACATGTACGAGTTAATGCGTCTGGTGTACCACCTAGCGAACCGTCATGTGCGTGCGATGCTCAAAGTAAATGCTGTACTGATCGAACCCGATCCGGTATTGGCCGAGATGGTGCGCGGTCTTGGTGGCACAGTTGCGTTGGTAAAAGAGCCTTTTATTCCGGAAGGTGGCGCCTACGCGAGTGGACATGGTGGGGGTGCTCATCACCACCATTCGCATCCGGACGAATGTGGGCTAGATGCGCACGATCAAGCCATGGGTAATCTTGGTGAGGAGCTTTCAATTGCAGCCCATGCACGCAACAAACGCTAACGCTATTTTGGCTGCACTGCATCTAGCCAGCCCTGCGTTACCAGTGGGTGGTTTCGCGTACTCTCAGGGTCTGGAGCAGGCTATCGAGGATCGCTGGGTTACCGACATGGAGAGCGCTTACCGCTGGATTCACGATAGCTTGGTGCTGAATCTAGCTCGCCAAGAAGTGCCCTGGTGGCTTGCTTGTTATCGTGCGGTTGAGCAAGGTGATTGGACAGCCGTTCGCCATGCGAACGAACAACTGCATGCGATGCGTGAAACGGGTGAGTTCAGGCTTGAGTCGGTGCAGATGGGACACTCCATGGCCAAGCTATTTGCGCAGTGGCCTCAGGGGCAGATCCTAGCTGAGCTTCCAGAGATCGTCTGGGTTTATCCTGCGGCTTACGCTGCGCTCGCGGCTGTCTCGGGGACGACGCAGGAGCTTGCTCTATCAGCGTATTTATGGAGTTGGGTTGAAAACCAAGTGCTTGCTGCGGTGAAGTCTGTTCCGCTTGGTCAGATCGAAGGCCAAACGCTATTGCACCGCTTAAGGGGCGATATCGGGGCTGCCATGCAGATTGCTGAAAAAATCCCTCTAGTGGAGGCTGGCACAGCTGCTTTTGGACTTGCGATCACCAGTGCCCGTCATGAAACGCAGTACAGCAGACTCTTTCGAAGTTAAGTCGTGCTCAAGAAGTCGCTTGGGTACATCAGAGTTTAGTTAAAAATAGATTAACAAAGTCACATCTGCAGAATAAGGAATCGTGATGCAAAGTTCTAATCCCTTGCGTGTTGGTATCGGCGGCCCTGTAGGCTCGGGTAAAACGACGCTTGTTGAAGTTCTCTGTAAGCGCATGCGCGACA